>Ga0194129_10001683_pt1 | contig 35512 bp, 28 predicted proteins | sample TA2KigCa35mmetaG_FD_150862 | JGI IMG/M metagenome (GOLD analysis project Ga0194129, IMG submission 150862) | Freshwater microbial communities from Lake Tanganyika, Tanzania - TA2015038 Kigoma Deep Cast 35m | ecosystem: Environmental > Aquatic > Freshwater > Lake | place: Tanzania: Lake...
ATGGCGATCTTCTCGGGGCCGGACAGCCGCTTGCGCTTCTGGGTCATGGGATGGAATCCTCCGGGGGAAAGGGTAGGCTAACCCTTGCCCGCGGAGATTCCAGGTTCGACGGGAGCAAGACACATGTAGTGAAGACTCTGACCCAGAATTCGAGGAAATCCCGGCCTTTACGCTCCCAAGTGCGTAACTTGGGCTAGGCGGGCGACGGGGCGCGGTCAGGACACTGCTCGCAGGAACTGCCGGATGTCGGCCACCTGCCGGCTCGTGAATGGCACCGGGCCGGCAAGCAGCCCGGGGTCGCGGCGCTCCTCGGGCACCAGCCGATCGACGATTGCGTCGGTGAGTTCGTCGATGCCCTCGCCCGTCACGGCGGAGGTGGCAATCGCCCCCGGCAGCCGTTTCGCGGCTGGCAGGTCGATCTTGGAGCGGACGACGACCTCCCGGTCTTCAGGCTGGGTGACTTTCGGCGACTCGGTGTCCGCAGCCACCACGCGGAGGAGGAGATCGGCGTGCTGCCTTGTTTCGATGGCCCTGGCGATTCCCGCCTGTTCGACCGCCGAAGGTGGTTCGCCGCCGGGCCGCGTGCCGGCGGCGTCGATGAGGTCAACGGGCCAGCCCCGAAGCACGGCGGGGGCGACGATGACGTCACGGGTCGTGCCCGGCGCAGCCGCCACAAGGCTTCGCGAGTGACCGAGGATCGCATTGAGCAGGCTGCTCTTTCCGGCATTCACGTCCCCCGTCAGCATCACCCGCCACGGCCTTGTCAGCCGCAGACCGATCCGGGACGCAGCCAGCAGCCGGTTGGCGAGGGTCTCCGCGGCCTTCCGATCACCGCCATGGAGCCGCACGAGTTCGTCGATCGCACCATCCATCACCCCCGAAGCCTGCCGGGCGAGGATCATGGCCGCCTTCGGCCCGATCGCCCGCGGGAGCGCTTCGAGCGCCTCGCGGCTGCAGGGCCCTCCCTCGGGCCAATCCTGCCACCGGCCCCGGATCGCGCCAGCCGCCTCGAGGCCCGCGAGCACCGCGGCCGGAGCCGCCAGGCCTCCATGGCCGTGCACCTCGACGCGGTCGGCGGCGTGCCGAACGAGCACCACGTCCTCGCCGGTCGGTCGCCAGGTTCCGTAGGCGATCGCGCCGTCGGCCCGCGCGGCGAGCGACCGGCCGCCGCGGGGGGTGAACAGGGTATCGACGAGGGCGACGGCCCCGGGGCCCGCGACGCCCACGACGGCCAGCGCCGCCCGGCCGGAAGGCGTGAGGAGCGCCGCGGTCACGGGCCCGACGCGAGCCCGCTCGGTGCTGCGACTCTCACTCACGTCCCACACTCTCCCAAGGCTCAACGCTTTTCCACGAGCATCATGCCCGACCGGCCAGCCAACGGCGACACCCCGCCCGCTCTTTTCCCGCCACGATGGGGCACGGGCAGCCCCGAGCCCCAGGAGGCAGCCCTTGCGTGCAAGTCCAGTCGACAAGGCCGTCACGACCGGCCCACTGCGCCCCCCGCGGCGAGGCCCCGTCAGCCGCCGCGCCCGGAGCATGGCGTAGAGTTGCGGGCACGATCTCCGAGCGGATCCGCAGCCCCTGCCATGCCAACCATCCTCTCCCGCCTCGTCGCCGTGGGCATCATCGCAGGCGGTTTCGCCTTGACCGGTGACCTCGGCCGGCTGGCCAGCCGGGGCCTGGCGGTGCTCAATGCTCGCGACGTTCCGGCGCCGCCGGATGCCCGGCCGGCGCCCGGTCCCGGAACTCAGCCGGTGCCCCCCGCCACTCCGGGGCCCGACCGACCGCCGGTCACCCCGCAGAATGCCGAGTTTCGGCCTCCCCAGGACGGGGCCGAGCGAGTCGATCTTGCGAGCCTCGCTCCCGGAGACCGGGTCGTGATCTGGCTGGCAGCGTCGCGGAGCTCCGGCGGACGTCTCCACCGCTGCCTGGTGTTCGACATGATCGACCCATCCGCATCGGAGGCCCTCGCCTACGAGGCCGTCTCGCTCGCCGCCGACGGCAGCCCCAAGGCCACGTCGGCCCCGCCGCGGCGGGTGCGGATCCGCGGTGCTGGCGCCGACGGCACAGTCGTCGTCGGGGGTGGGGTCGAGCTGCAGCGCCGGGGAGTCGCGGCCGACGGCGTGGGCCTCGAGCGGATCGGTCCCATCGTCGCCCTCGGACTCATCCGCTGACGCCAGACCGGGCCGCGGACGTCAGTACGCGTAGGCGAAGCCGGAGTAGCCTCCCGACGGACTCCCAATGCCGTCGAGCGACCAGTTGTAGCTCGTGTAGACCGCGAGCCGCTGGCCGAGGTTCCACTGCACGCCGAGACCGCTGACGAGGTCCGACGGAAAGTAGGGGATGCCCGCACCGTTGTAGAAGCCCTGGTAGAAGACGGCGATCGTCTCCGTGAGTTGTTTCTGGATGGCCCACCGCACGCGGAGGTCAGGGAGACTGAGCACGTCGGGGATTCCGTCTCCGCCAAGACCGTACAGACCCGCATTCCATTCGATCACCCAGTCACCCGGCAGCTTGTGATCGACGAGCAGCACCACTCCCGACTCCGTGCCCACCTGGAACGGCTTGGAAGCGATCCCCGTGAGAATGAAGGTCTCCACGCCCACGATCGGCACGTAGAGCTGGTCCTTGTCACCCCAGAGGTGCACCTTGAGGTCGAAGACCAGCGGGGCGAAGCCATCCTGCTGGGGTGAGGTCGCCGTGGCGTCCACCACGGTCGGCCCCTGGCTGATGATGCGAAACTCGCAGGTGTCGGTGAGGCCGGTCCGCATCATGAAGGGCCACGACCATGTCGCGGGCGTTCCATCCGCCCCGGCGAGCGAATAGGTGCCGGGAACCGTCTCGATGTAGGAGCGTCCCTTGGGCAACGTCAGCGGGCTGTTGGGATAGTTCGCCGTGTCCGGCCCCGGGTCGGAGATGTCGCACGGGGGCGGGCGACCGCGATCCCCTTCCGGAATCAGCCGATTGATGAGCCGGTACACGAAGTTGTCGTCCCCCGCCGTGGTCGCGGGATAGGGCTCGTCGAACTCGGGCGCCTTCAGGAAGGTCACCGGTTGGATGGCCGACTCGTCGACCTCCGCCGGCAGCTGGCCGGCGGCCGTCGAACCGGACACCGCGACGAGCGCGAGCACCGTCGCGAAAGGCATGGGGAAGCGAGCGCTCGGCGACATGACGCATCCGGGAGAGTTGTCTTCCCGAATGTTTCGGCATCTGCGGCCGAAGTCCGCGAACCCGCGGCCGATCCAGGGTCAACGCAGCCGCCCAGGCTTCCGCAGATGCCCCTCGACCGATCGCCCGCACGGCTCAGGCCCTTGCCAGGCTTGCTCAGATTTCCGGCGCGGCTTCGGCAGCCTCACGGTCGCTCGACCAGCCGACCCGCTTCTTGGAGAGGCCGATCTTCCGCTCGTCGGTGTCGACCCGGAGGATCTTCACCTCCAGTGGGTCGCCGATCTTCACCACGTCCTCGGCGTTCTCGATCTTGTCCTCGGAGAGTTCCGAGATGTGGAGCAGCCCCTCGAGGCCGTCCTCCAGGCCGACGAACACGCCGAAGTTCGTGATCTTGGTGACGGTTCCCTTGACGATGTCGCCGGCCTTGTAGCGCTTCGGGATGTCGGTCGTCCACGGATCGTCGGCCATCTGCTTGAGGCCGAGGACGATCCGCCGCCGCTGCTGATCCACGGAGAGCACCTTGCACTCGACCTCGTGCCCCTTCTCCAGCATCTCGCTGGGATGCGTCACCTTCCGCGTCCACGACATGTCGGTCACGTGGAGCAGGCCGTCGATGCCGTCGTTGATCTCGATGAAGGCCCCGTAGTTGGTCAGGTTCCTCACCACGCCCTTGACGACCGCACCGGGGGGGTAGTCCGCGGCCACCTTCTCCCAGGGATTCTGCTGGGTCTGCTTCATGCCCAGCGAGATCTCCTGCTTCTCCTTGTTGATGGCCAGCACCACCACCTCCACCTCGTCGCCCGGCTTGACGAGTTCCGACGGGTGGCTGACCCGCTTCGTCCAGCTCATCTCGCTGATGTGCACCAGCCCCTCGACCCCGTCCTCGAGCTTCACGAAGGCCCCGTAGCTCATCACGTTGACGACCGTCCCCATGCAGACGGTGCCGACCGGATACTTCTCCGCGACCTTGGCCCACGGGCTGGCCGTCCGCTGCTTCATGCCGAGGGCGATCTTCTCCCGATCACGGTCGATGTGCAGCACCTGCACCTCGATCTCCTGGTCGATCTGCACCATCTCGCTGGGGTGGCCGATCCGGGCCCAGCTCATGTCGGTGATGTGGAGCAGGCCGTCGATGCCACCGAGGTCGACGAACGCGCCGAAGTCGGCGATGTTCTTGACCACGCCGCGGCGGATCTGGCCCACCTCGAGCGTCTCCATGAGCTGCTTCTTCCGCTCCGCCCGCTCCTGCTCGATGAGGGCGCGACGGGACACCACGATGTTCCGCCGGGCCTCGTCGATCTTGAGCACCAGGCACTGGATGCAGCGGCCGCAGTAGTCGCCGATGTCGGCCGGCCGGCGGATGTCGACCTGGCTGGCCGGCAGGAACACGTTCACGCCCGAGATGTCGACGAGCAGGCCGCCCTTGATCTTCCGCGTGACGAAGCCGGTGACCACGTCGTTCTCATGGACGCTCTCCATGACGCGCAGCCAGTCCTCGATCCGGCGGGCCTTCCGCTTGGAGAGGGTGATCAGGCCCCGCTGCTCCTCGAGCGAGCCGTCCTCGAACTCCTCGAGGAGCACCTTGACGGTGTCGCCGACCTGCGGAGGGGGTTCCGTCTCGTCCCACTCGTTCCGCGGAATGTGCCCTTCGCTCTTGTAGCCCACGTCGACGAGCACGAACTCGTCGTCCACCCGCAGGATCTTCCCCTCGAGCACCGCATTCACCGCGAGCGTCGCGGTAGCCACCGAATATTCCCCCTCGGGGGCTCCGGCCATGGCCTGCTCGATCTCCTGATCGAGTTCGTCTCCAATTTCGAGTTCGCGGATGAGGTTGCGGTTGACCATGCGTTGGGGGTTTCGGAAAAAACGGGTTGGGGGAGAGGGATGAAGGCAGGCCACGAAAAAATCGAGCCCCGGAGCATACCAGCGGCCCGGAGATGGAACAATCGAGCAGGCTGCCGCAGCCGCCGCAGCTTGCCCGACTGAGACGTCCGGCCACGGGTCTCTCGCGGTCCCGCCCGGCCGACCGATCCTGCCCGAGGAGGGTACGGTTGCCATGCATCGCTCCGCCGCCCCGTTCGCCTCACGGCCCGCCAGGCGGCTGCTGGCGATGGCCGTCCTCGCCTGGCAGGCCCTCCTTGCCGGCCCGGTGGCCGGGCAGTTCCTCGAGGCTGAGACGGTCGCGGGAGACTCGGCCCCCAGGCTGGGCGACGTCCGCACGCAGCGCTATCGCGTCGGCGTGATGGTCACCGCCGACGGCGGCCCCTGCCGCGGCATCTACGCCAGCATGCCGGTGCCCCGGGACTGGCCCGAGCAGAAGGTGCGGGTCGTCGAGGAAGATGTCACCCCGCTCGTCAAGTCGCTGCGGTATCGCGAACTCGCCGGCGACGTCAAGCAGCTCGTGGTGGAAATCCCCGAGCTTCCGGCCGGAAATCAGGCCCGGGCGATCGTCACCTTCGAGCTGGAGCGGGCCGCCATTCTGCCCCCGGAAGACACCGCCGGCCTCCAGCCCCCCGAGAAGCCGGACCGCAGCCTGCGAACGCACCTCGGGTCCAGCGCCTACATCGAGTCTCGGGATCCGAAGGTGGTGCGATTCGCGAAGGCTGCCGGCCAGGACCTCGACGGCTGGGCCAAGGTCGAGGCGATCTACGACACGGTCCGCGAGAAGGTGGAGTATCGCAACGGCGACCTGAAGGGTGCCCGCCGGGCGCTGGCCGACGGCTGGGGGGACTGCGAGGAGCTCACCTGCCTGTTCATCGCCAGCTGCCGCGCCGAGGGCATTCCGGCCCGCACCGTGTGGGTGGAGGGACACTGCTATCCCGAGTTCTATCTCGTCGACGCGGCAGGCGCCGGGCACTGGTATCCCTGCCAGGCTGCCGGGACCCGGGCCTTCGGAGGCATGCCCGATCAACTGCCGATCCTGCAGAAAGGGGACGCGTTCCGGGATCCCGACCGCCCCGGCAAGCCGCTCCGCTACGTCTCCGAGTTTCTCAAAGGCGCCTCGGTGGCCAAGGGCAACCAGCCGGCCGGCCAGCCCCGCGTGACGTGGATCCGCGAGGGGGCGTGATCCGGGTCACACGTGAGCCTCGCGCGTTCGCGAGGCTCAGTCCCCATCGCTCACGCGATTGGGGCTTCCGATGCGGGGTCTGCGCGGGTGCGCCGCGGGTTGGAAACCCGCGCTACTATGAGGCACGGGTTGAAAACCCGCGCTCCGAAGGTCAGGAACCCAGCCGCGGGTTGCCGTGAACCCAAGCCAGACGTGCGTCGCCCCGCCCCGCATCTGCCGCGCCGAACAGGATTGGCGTCCTGCCCTCCACGCGCTCGATGCTCCCTCCCCTCCGCCAGCCGTGGCTGCGCGGAGGAAGCAACGCCGGCTCCCGGACACGGGCAGGCCCGCTTATGTCGCCCTGACGGGCAGATCCCCAGGGGGCCGGGGCAGCAGGGGGCCGGGGCAGCAGGGGGCCAGGGCAGCGGACGGGTCGGCTTACTCGATGCCGACGGGAATCGCCGCCTCGTCGCCGATCGGCCGCCCGAGGTGATCCCTTTGGACGGGCGTGAACCAGCGGGGCACGATCGGCAGGCCGGCTTCCTTCCAGGCCGCCTCGAGCCGCTCCCCGGCCATGCGCACGATCTTCTCGCGACCACGGCCCACGAGGTTGGAGCGATCGGCCCAGGGAGTGACCGGGCCTTCGAATCCCGCGGCCTTTGCCCGCTGGAGCAGGGCCGACGACGAGATCACCCCGGTGTCGCCGGGCATCAGCCGCTGGGCGGCGGTCAGGTCGGCCGCCGCCACGTCCCGCGGGGCATCCGAGAGGCGCACTTCGACCAGCCGCCCCTTCGGCAGGCTGGCGACCAGGTCGGGCGATTCGCCCGCGACGTGGAACACCCACGAGTCGGCGATGGCGCCGATCCGGTCGTGGGCCACGGCCACGAGGCCCACCAGCCCTTCGAACGAATGGATGAACTGGTTCGCCGCATTCGCCCGGGCCTCCGCCTCGGGCCGCACGTTCAGGCCGAGCATCATGCCGTGCTGGGCGAGCAGGTCGCCCACGTCGTTGAGCCGCCGCCGGTAACGCTCGAACAGATCCTTGAACGAGTGCTCGTCCGACGCGGGCGTTACGGTGGCCACCGCCCGAACCGCCTCGGCCGCCGCCGCGAACTCCAGCCGCTTGGGCAGGGCCGCCAAGCCGGCCTCGAAGGTGGCGTCGTCCGCCCCCAGATCGACCGGCAGGTGGAAGGTACCGCTCTTCAGCCGGGCGCTGACCATCAGCCGTCGCGCGTGCGGAATCCCGAAGGCCTCGGCCTGCTGCTGGAAGTCGAGCAGGTCGATGTCCATGGCGTCGAAACCGAAGGACAGGGCGAGTTCGATGAGTTCGCTGGGCCGCCCGGACAGCGGCAGGCCCACCGTGCTGAGGTTCCGGAACATGCGGGCTGACGTCCCCCGGAGGGGGCTCCTGGTTGGATTGTCGGGAATCGGGGAGTATGACTGACCCGAGTCGCATTTGGAAGCACCCCGCCCGATGTCCATCCTCGAAGCGGTCGCGTTGGGCGTGGTGCAGGGACTGACCGAGTTCCTGCCGGTCTCGAGCACGGCACACCTGCGGATTCTGCCTGCGGTCTGTGGCTGGCAGGATCCGGGAGCGGCGTTCTCGGCCGTGCTGCAGACGGGCACGCTCGCGGCGGTCTGCCTCGCCCTGCGTGGCGACCTCGCCGCCCTCGCCCGCGGCTGCCTGACGGCCCTGCGGTCAGGCGCGCCCTTGAGCACGCCGGAGTCGCGGCTGACGCTCCTGATCATCGTGGGCACCGTGCCGATCGTGGTCGCGGGATTGATGTTCAAGGACGTCATCCGCGGCGAGGCCCGCCGGCTCGAAGTCGTGGTCGCCGCGCTGCTTGCCGCCACGGCCCTGATGATCGCCGCCGAGGTCACGGCCCAGCTCCGCGCGCGGCGCGGCAACGCCGGTCGGCAGGGGCTCGAGGCCGTGCGGCCGGCCGACGGGATCGGCATGGGGCTCGCGCAGGCGCTCGCCCTGGTGCCCGGCGCGTCGCGCAGCGGCGTCACGATCTCGACGGGCATGCTCGCCGGGCTCGACCGCCGCACGGCCGCCCGCTTCTCGTTCCTGCTCTCGCTGCCGGCCGTGGCCGCAGCAGCCCTGCTCGAGGCCTGGCAGCAGCGGGAGGAGATCCTCGGCAGCGGGGAGGCGGCGGTGGCCCTCGCCGTCGGCACCCTGGCCGCGGGCATCGTCGGCTACGCGTCGATCCGCTGGCTCCTCCGCATCCTCACCGGCCACACGCTCTGGCCCTTCATCGCCTATCGCCTGGCGCTCGCGACGGCCCTGGCGGTGGCGATCGGCACGGGATGGATTCCCGCCCCGGCCCTCTGAATCCGCCAGGCCTGCCCCCCCGCATGTCATCGGCTGCCCCTCCTCCCTGCGGATCGCGCCAGGCCCCCGGCTCCCCCCTCGCCTGCCGGCTTCCCCGGATCGTCGACGCGGCCGCGATCCTCGTGTTCTGCGGGTCGGCGGCGGGGCTGCTCTCGGCCTGGCATTGGCTGTTCGACCTGACCACCCACTTCCGCCAGTACTGGTTTTATGCCGCCGCGGGCGGACTTCTCGCGGCTCTCGTGTTCCGTCGCCGGCCGGCGGCCGTGATCCTGCTGGCGGCGGTCGTTTTCAATGGGCTCGACCTTGCCGGCTCCTGGCTCCCGCCGCCGCCGAACCGCGACCCGGCGGGGAGCGAGTCGGTGTTTCTGATCTCGATGAACGTCCGGCGCATCAACCGCGACACCGCCGCCGCGATCTCCTACCTCCGGGCGCGGCAGCCCGACGTGGCCGCGGTGATCGAGGTGGACGGCCGCTGGGCCCGCAGCCTGGAAGGCCTGGGCGACCTGTTTCCACACCGCGTGATCGTGCCCCGCCCCGACAACTTCGGGATCGCCGTGCTCTCCCGGTGCCCGCTTGCCGACACCCGCGTCGTCGAGTTTTCAGCGAGCGGGTATCCGAGCATCGTGGCGACGGTGCGTCACGAGAGCGGCGACTTCCGGCTGATCGCCACGCACCCCTATCCGCCGTTCGACGCGTCCGCATGGGCGACCCTCAACGAGCACCTCGCCGGAGTTGCCGCCGAGGCCGCCCGCGGACCGCTCCCGAGCGTGGTGGTCGGCGATCTCAACGCGACCCCCTGGTCGCACCCGTTCCGCCGCCTGCTCGAGTCCGGCGGGCTCGTCGACACGGCCCTCGGCCGCGGCGTGCAGGCGACCTATCACGCCGGACAGCCGGCACCGCGAATCCCGATCGACCACGTGCTCGTGCCGCCGGCGACTCAGGTGCTGCGCCGCGAGGTGGGGCCCGCGAACGGCTCGGACCACTTCACGGTCGAAGCGGAGGTCGTGCTGCCGTGATCACCGTGCCGGCTCGAGCGCGGCCACGTCCATCCCCAGCCGCTTGAGCTTCTTGTAGAGCGTGGTGCGGTTGATGCCCAGCGCCCGGGCGGCGACGTCGCGCCGCCAGCCGGACCGTTCGAGCGCGGCCACGATCAACTGCCGTTCCGGCTCGGCCATCGCCTGCTTCAACGCCGCGGGAGACCGGCCGGCGGTCGACGAGGCCGGTCCGCCCAGCACGGCCGCCGGCAGGTCGCCCACCTCCACCAGCGGCCCGCGACCGAGGAACACGCCCCGCTCCACCGCATGCTGGAGTTCGCGGACGTTTCCCGGCCAGGCGTGCCCGAGGAGGGCGTCGTGGGCCGCCGGCGTGAATCCCTCGACCACGCGGCCCGACCGGGCTGCCGCGGAGCGCAGGAAGTGCGTGGCGAGCACGGGGATGTCGCTCGTCCGCGCCCGCAAGGGGGGCATCTCGATCGCCACCACGTTGATCCGCCAGAACAGGTCGGCCCGAAAGCGGCCGGCCGCCACCAGGGCGGCGAGATCCTCGTTGGTCGCGAGGACGACGCGGGCGTCGACGGCGTGCGTCCGGCCGCCGCCGACAGGCTCGAACTGCATGTCCTGGAGCACGCGGAGGAGCTTGACCTGCATCGCGGGCGAGGCCGTCGCGATCTCGTCCAGGAAGATCGTGCCCCCGTCGGCCTGGAGGAAGCGGCCGTCGCGGTCCGCGGTGGCGCCGGTAAAGGCGCCGGCGACGTGCCCGAACAGTTCGCTCTCCAGCAGCGACTCGCTCAGGCTGCCGCAGGCCACCTCGACGAATCGACCGCGCCGACCGCTCAGCCGGTGGATCTCCCTGGCCAGCAGCGACTTCCCGGTGCCGCTCTCGCCGGTGATCAACAGCGTGGCGGGGGTCGTCGCGACCCGGGAACCGAGCTCGAGGATGCCGGTGATCGAGGGGTGCGAGCCGAGCAGTGCGGCGGCCGGGGGGCTGGCCGAAGCGTCACGGCCTGCCGCCACGCGGATCGCCCGCTGGATGCCCTCCATCAGGTCGGCATCGACCGCCGGCAGCGAGGAGGTGGCATCCGCCCACGGCAGCGGCCCGACATCGGCTCCGCGTGGAACGGTCGCCACGGCGGCGGCCCCCGGACTTGCGGCCCGGACCGACGCCACCACGGCCCGGGCCCCGTCGTCCGCCAGGCAGGCGTCCACGATGCAGGCCGACCAGCCGCCGCGACAGGCGGCCTTGGCGGCCTCGCTCGTCGAGCCGGCGGCCACCGCATGGTGGCCGAGGCCGCACAGCCACTGCGCGAGCGCCGAGGCCATCCGGCGGTCGTCGTCGACCACGAGCAGCCGAAGCGAACCCGGGGGCGACGTGGCGGTGGTGGCGGGCATGGCGACTCCGAGGGAGGCGGGCCGGATGGGAACCCACAGAGTCTTTAGGTTGCGATGTGGCGACGGCAAAGTCGCCGCCGGGCGACGGACCCTCGCGACCCGCAGGGTCTCGGCCCTAGAGCCCGGACAACCGGAAGAATCCGACCCGCGGAGCCTCCCCCGGGGGCGTTCGCCTCAGCGGGAGTTGCCGGACGAGGGTTCGTCCTCGTGGTTGACGTCGCCGAGCGCCACGGCGTCGGCGATCCGGTCGGCGGCCGGGCCGAGGAGAATCTCCCGGTTCTCGAACAGGGCGTCGGGATCCTGGTCGAGCATCCGGATCCGCCGCTTGCGGAACGAGAAGAACGCGATCACCGCCAGCACCACGCTGGCCGCGGCGATCACCGCCACGGTCAGGCCGCGCTCGGCCGACTGGATCAGGCTCGTGACCCGGTCGCCGAACAGGTAGGCGAGGCCGAAGAAGCCGCCGATCACGACCGATGCGCAGATGAAGTCGGCGAACAGGAACCAGCGGTACTTTACCCGCAGAATGCCGGCCGTGAGGTAGAAGGGGCTGCGGAGGCCGACGAGGAACCGGGCCACGAAGAACGCCTTGATGCCGTGCTTTTTCAGCAGGTCTTCGATCGTCTTCTCGCGCTCGGGCGTGAGGAATCCCGACCACCAGGGGTGTTCCTTGAGGATCCGGGCGCCGAAGAAGCGGCCGATGGCATACATCAGGCTGTCGCCGAGCAGGGCGCCGAGCATGCACGCGGGCAGCGCGTAGTACCACTTCAGCGCCCCCGCCTTGCTGGCCACCCCGGCCGCCACGATCGGCACCTCCTCGGGGATCGGCAGCCCGATGCCGGTCAGGGTGAGGAACAGGATGATGCCCAGATAGGAACCCCGCTCCAGCCAGTCGAACATGGGCATGTGGTCAGAGCGGAGAAGGGATGGCCGGAAGCCGCCGCCGGGTGTTGCGGCCGGACGAAGTGTACCGCGCGACGTGTGGGAGGTCAGGGCGCAGCCGGCACTCGAGCAACCGGCTCCAGCCACTCGACGACCAGTCCGGGTTCCTCAGCGAGCGACACGGCCGCGGCATCACGGTTGGCGATGGTGACGCGGAGCCCCTCCTCGCCGGCGGCGACGAGGATCGCCCCGATCCCGCTGCCCGGAGGTGCCAGCATCGCCAAGCCCTCCGGTCCCAGCACGTACAGGGCGGTGGCCAGCGCGTCGGCCTCCGCCGCCGACGGGGCGATCACGGTCGCCGAGATGACGCCCTCGGCCGGGCGCCCGGTCCGGGGGTCGAGGATGTGCCCGAGCCGGCGCCCGCGATCGACGAAGAACTGCGTGCCCGAGCCGCTGGTGCCCAGCGCCTCGTCCTCGACGGTGATCGTGGCCAGGCGACGACCGGGCCGCAGCGGGTGCCGGAGGCCGACCCGCCAGCCGCGTCGGCCCGGCACCGCGGGCCCCTGCACGCCCCGGGCCCGCACGCTGCTCTGCCCGCCATGGACCAGGGCGCTCGGCGCGCCCCCCGCGGCCACGAGGGCGAGCGCCCGGTCCACCGCGAAGCCCTTGCCGATCGCCCCCGGATTCAGTTCGACCCCGGGCCGCAGGAACCGCACCCGGCGTCCGGCGGCATCCCACTCCACCTGCCGCATGCCCGCCGACGCGACCGCCGCCTGCAGGTCCGCGGCGTCGGGCGTTTGCCCCCGCCGGCGCAGGAAGCCCCAGGCCCGTACCAGCGAGCCGGCCGCCATGTCGAAGGCGCCGCCGGTGCGCTGCCAGAGATCCCGCGCCTGCTCGAGCAGCGGCCAGACGTCGGCAGACACCTCCACCCAGCCCGCAGCAGCCGCGGCGTTGATCCGCGAGAGTTCGCTGCCGGGCCGATAGACGCTGATCCGCTCCTCGATCTCGTCCACGAGGTCGAGGGCCGCCACCGCGATCTCGGTGTCGCCGGGCACCTCACCGGCGTTGAAGGCCACCTCGAACCGGCAGGCCATCGCCTCGCGGCCGACGACGAGCGTGTGGAGGTCGTCGCCCATGCTCGCGGCTCCTACCGCGGGGCCAGGCCCCGGTCGAATGCGTCCTGATCGCGGCGGAAGAGGGCCAGTTCGGTCTCGAACCGCTCGGGTGAGATGGCGTACACCGGCCGTTCGTCGGTGTGCGAGTGGCAGTGCGCCACGAGCAGGCGATAGAGAAACTTGAACAGCTGCCGCGGCACCCGCAGCGACCGCAGTCCGTCGATCAGCCGGCGCTGGTCGATCGCCGGGTCAAAGAGCTGGGCGAGCGTCGCGGGGGGGGAGCCCACGCTCGCCGCCTTCACCCGGGTGGAGGCGATGTCGTAGAGCGTCTCCCCCGTCCACTCCAGCGACGGCACCAGGTTCTGCTTGTCGAGCCGGGCCCGCTGGTGGAAGGACTCGGTCTCCCGCTCGATGAAGGCGTAGAGCTCCTTGGGCAGGAGCAGCTTCAGGCCCAGCCCCGGCACCTTGAGGAACTTGTTGTCGAGCATCGGCCAGATCACCTGCCGCATCCGCTCGGCCGAGCCGTTGATCAGGTCGGGCTCGTCGAGCCGGTCGACGATCACCACCCAGCCGGTCCAGCCCAGGGCGGCGAGCACTCCCTGCAGCTTCGCGACGAGCTCGTAGCGGTCATCGCTGCGGGGCAGGGCCGGCAGGGGCTGCCCGGCCAGATCGACCTCGGGCATCGACGCCAGCGCCCGGGCCAGCTGGCCGGACGACCGGTTGCCGCTCCGCATGCTGCCGCAGATCCGCCACGCCCGCCACACGCTGCGCAGCCACCGCCAGGCGAAGGGCACCCAGCCCGCCACGAGGGCGGCCCACGGCCACCACTGCCCCAGCCAGGAGACGTCGCCCCGCGTGGCGCCGACGACGGCGCCGGCCACGAAGGCCAGCGTGCTGGCGGCGGCCGCGAGCCGCGGCCAGTTCCCCAGCCAGGTCCGGTAGCCCACCCGCCGCCGCAGCCGGGACCAGCGGGTCGGAAACGACTCGGCCGTCGACTGGTCGTAGCAGGCGGCCAGCAGCGCGAGGTCGCGAGCCTGGGGGCGCGTCAGCCGCGGCAGCTTGTCGCCGTCCGCGACGAGCCGCGTCACGAGTTGCGTCACGGACAGCGTGAGGATCGCGTCCATGTGATCCCAGAGCTTCCACTGCCCGAGGGTCTTCTCGACCGGTCGGCCACGGCCGACCCGGCTCACGAACCGGTCGAGAAAGGGATTGAAGTCGTCGTACAGCACGACGAACGTTCGGGCGTCGGGATGGGCCTCGTTGTGCCGCTCGAACTGCCTGACCATCTGCAGCTTGAGGGCCGTCTTCCCCGACCCCTTCTCGCCGAACACGATCGCCGTGCTCGGATCGGACGGGTCGCCGTACACCTTGTCCCAAGCCGGATGGAACGTCGTCTCGAGGCAGGTGCGCTTGAAGACGGTGTCGTTCTGGGCATCCTCCTCGGCAAACGGGTTGCCGGCGATCCCGTGATGCTCGAGGAACTCGTGGACCTTCATCGTGCGGTTCGGCTCCGAGACGGGGCGTCCGGGACGTCAGTTCGACGCCGGCACCATGCCCTCCACCATCTTCCGGAAGCCGGCGGCGTGCTTCTCCACGGTGGCGGCCGGGCCGTAGAACTTGAGGAAGTAGTTGCCGTCCGCCCCCTCGACGATCGCCGCGAGCATGCGGTAGCCGGGGCGGTCGACCGTCTGGCCGCCGGCGAACGGGCCGCCCGGGGAGTCCTTGTAGGTTCCGGCCACGTCGACGAGCGTCACGTTCCGGCCGGCCACCTGAAACGTCTTCGTGGCCGCCTTGTCCTTCGTGCTGGAACCGTCGGGCTGGGCGAACTGGCCGTACCACCGTTCGATGTTGGCCTCGACCGAACCGCCGGCGCCCATCACCGTCATCCGGCCCGGGGCGAGCGGGCGGCCATCGGGACCGTCGCCTTCCGAGGGAATGGCGAACTCCGTCTCGATGATGCCCGACTTCGGCTGCACGCGCCGCCAACCAGCCGGGGCTTCGAGCAACACCGCGCCCGACGCGATCGCGAACACCGTCGCCTCCTCGGTTGCCGCGGGCTGGCCATGCGCGACCAAGACCCCGCCGCAGGCTGCCAACGCCAGGGCGAAGCTCGGAACGCGACGCCTCACCGCGGCGAGCCCCGGAGACCGTCCTGCCTGGTGCCGATCCGTGGTGCGGTGGAACGTCATGAGATCCTCCGGGGGGATTCGGGCAAGCCAGTGAACCGCACGATCGGCCCGCACAATCGCGTGGTTTGGCGGTCGGCGAGAGGGTAGCACACCGGCCCCCGCCCCGCTCGCAGGGCCTCCCGGCCGGCCGGTGCCGCGGGCGAGCCTCCCTCCTTGTGGGAGCCCCACGGGCATCGTAACCTCTATCTGAAATGTAACGTTCCTCGCGCCGGCGGCGATCGACCGAACCCCTCGATCCTGCGGCTGGAGAATCCCCAAGCATGACCCCGCGCGGTCCATCCGAAAACCATTCCGCAGCGGGCGAGGAAGACCGCGGTCCGATCGAGATCGCGCTCGTCGGCGATCTGACCGACAACGAGGGGGAACTCACCGATCGCCTGCTCGGGATCGAGCCGGGCGGGGAGTGCTCGATCTACTTCGATTCGCCGGGGGGCAGTCCCTACTGCGCGATGTCGCTCGTCAGCCTGCTGCGGCTGCGCGACATCCGGGCCACGGCGATCGTCACCGGTGAGTGCTCCTCGGCGGCCCTCTGGCCATTCGCGGCCTGCGGACGGCGGCTGGTGACTCCGTACAGCGTGTTCCTGTTCCACACCATGAAGTGGCAGAGCGAGGAGCACATCGGCATCAAGGAAGCGGCCGAGTGGTCGCGGCACTTCGCCGACCTCGAGCGGGAGATGGACGTGCTGCTCTGCGACCTCTTCGGGCGCTCGTCCGAACTGATCAGCGAGTGGATCCGCACGCACCGCTACGTGACGGGCAAGGAGATGGCCAAGGCCGGGCTCGCCGAGCTCGTCCCGCTGGAGCCGCTTTCCTGCCTCGCAGTCCGGGCCTGAAGTCCCCCGGCCGCTCTCCATCACGTCCGGGATCGGTCGCGTCCGGGATCGGTCACGTCCCGGATCGTTGCATCGCCGGCTCAGGGCCGGCAAAAGTCTCGTCGCCGGGGCGAGGATACGCCCAAGGCTCCTCGAGCGTTCGCCGACCCGCGCCTGCCAATCCTGTTCGGTATGGGATGTGCGCCCGATTGGGGCTTCCGGTGCGGGGGTCCGGGGGGGGTGCGCCGCGGGTTGGAAACCCGCGCTACTCTCAGGCATGGTTTGAGAACCCGCGCTCCGAGGGGCAGGAACTCAGCCGCGGTAGTCGCGGTGGCAGGTGTCGCAGGATGTCTTGAGCAGGCTGGAGGCGGCTCGGGCCGCCTCTGCGTCGTGCTTCTCGCAGGCGTCCCGCAGCTTCAGGGCCGCATCCCGCATCCGCTCGCTGCAGCCGCGGTAGGTGTCGTCGTCGTGGTCCTCGAACTCCGGCATCCGGATCACCTCCGCGATCACGGCCACGATCTCCGCTTCGTGAAGCACGCGGCCGCCGTCGGCGAACTCGGCCCCGGAGGCGACGCCCGCGAGGATCGCGGCCTCCGCCGCCTCCAGCCGCTTCATCAGGGCCGATCGGGTGGCCACGTCGCTCCACCGGAACGCCCCGTCGCGGCCTGGTTGCCTGCGCGGCCCCTCTCCCGCGAGCAGCGACTCCAGATCGACGACGCCGAGCCGTGCCTCGGCCAGCGACTGGTCGGTGCCGACCTTGCAGGTGAAGCCGATCTGGGCGAACAGGTCGCGGGCCGTCGCCGCATCGTGCTTCCAGCGGATGTCCTGCTCGTGCTCCGCGATCACCGCGAAGGCCAGGGCGAGGCTGCTAAACGCCTCCCGCGCCCGGTCGTATCCCCCGCCCTTGAAGTCGGTCGGGCGGCTCGTCGCCGCGGCAGCCACGCTCTTCAAGCCCTCGATCTCGTCCGTCAGGGTGCCCTCCGAGATCAGCGTCGACCACCTGACACCGGCGCCAGTTTGGAAGCCGGTGTCCGCGGCTGCAGCGCCGGGTTTCGACGTCGGTGCGGAGCCCCGCGCGCCGAAGTCGGGCCGGCTGCCCTGAAGCGCCGTGAACGCATCGGCAAAGAACACCTCCTCCGCCTTGCCTTCGCACTCGGAGGCGGACGGGGCGGCCTGACGCCGTGCTTGCCGCGGCCGTTCGGCGCCGCGGGATTCCGCAGCCCACCCCAGAAATGCCGCGATGACGAGGGAGCGGAAGACTCTCACGGAACCGGGCGAAGTCCACCCCGTTCCCCCGGAATACCCGGTTTCACCCCGCATGACGTCGCTTCCGGCAGTGCCCACGTGAGTCCGGCAGCATAGCACTGGATCGTCACGGCCCGCCCGCGGGGTTCGCCTTGACCCGCGGCGCAGGGAACGTCACCTTCCCCGCCTGCCGCGGCTCGCGGGGTGGAGCGACCGCCCCCTGCGGCCGGGTTTTCGGTCTCGATCGACTCGTCCGCCTTCGACTCTCGAGGAGTTCCGCAGCATGCGACGCGTTGCAACCACCGGCGACCTTCGTCCTCGCAGGCCTTGCTTCTGGCGAATCGCCGCCGGCTGCCTGGCGACGGTCGTCGCCGGCGGGTGTTCGTCGACGTCCGCTGGTTCGGCCGGGACGGAGCCGGCCAAGGCGGCGGTCGTGACCTTCCTCGACGCGATGAAACGCGGCGACGAAGCGGGGGCTCGCGCCATGCTCACCCGCGTGGCCCGGGCCAAGACCGAGGAGGTCGGGATCTCGGTCGCCCCGCCCGTGACCGATACCGCCACCTACACGGTCCGCGAGTGCGAGATGGTCAGCGATTCCAACGACCTCGCGCACGTGGCCACGATCTGGAGCGACGTCGACGACTCGGGGAACCGCACGACCGAAAACATCGTGTGGGCGGTTCGCCTCGACCCCGAAGGCTGGCGGGTGGTGGGCATGGCGATGCGCATCTTCGAGGATCTGCCCCCGCTGCTCCTGAACTTCGAGGATCCCGACGACATGATCGCCAAGCAGGAAATGGTCGCCGCGGAACTCACCCGACGGGCCCAGCAGGCTTCCGGGCAGCCGGCGACTCGAACGGCCCGAGGGCCGACGGCCGGCCCGGCACCGGTGAAGTAGGGTCTTCCCCGCCCGGCCCGAGGCGGCAGGCCCGCCTCGGAGCCGCAAACTCGACGAAACCCCGTTTTTTTCGCCAAAGCCCCCAGTTTCTTGACATCCGGGGCGATGCTGGTAGGGTTTCAGCCAAGTTCGCCCGACCGGAAAGGCTCACCCAGCCGGCATTCTTGACGCTGTTTCGCAGCGTCGTGCGGTGCTTCCGGAACGGCAAAGGCAACTCTGCTGCGGTCCGGTGGCCGTCCCGGATCGGGGTTCATTTCGTGACGGCTTTGACTGGACGCAGAACGCGTTCCGTTCCTTCACTGGAGGTTCTGATGAAGCGGTTTCTCGGTTTTGCTCTCGCGATGTTCTTCGCGATCGTGGCCATCGCCCTCGTCGGTGGCGACTCGGGCGCGATCGCCGGTCATGGCTGCCACGGCGGCCGGAAGTGCCACGGCGGCCTGTTCGCCCGGCATCATGCCAACAAGTGCCACGGCGGCCTGCTCGCCAAGCACCGCGCCAAGAAGGCTGCCCGTTGCCACGGCGAAGCCGCTGCTCCGGCCTGCGACTCGGGTTGCGACGAAGCTGTTGCGGCCGAGAACTGCTCGGGCTGTGGCGGTGGCAAGGTCATCAGCGGCGGCTGCGCCGGTGGTGACTGCGGTGGTGCCGGCGTGATCTCCGAGGGCGTGCCGACCGAGGCCGCTCCGGCTGCTCCCGAGGCTCCGGCCGCTCCCTCGGCCACCTGAGCACCCCGGGCGTTCACGCCCGTCGGCGGTGGCTGACCAAACGAGACCGGGCCTCCCGCGAGGGAGGCCCGGTTTTTTCATGCCTGCGGCGGACCGTCGGCGGTGACGGCGAGCGAGTCGCGCTCGCGGGGCCGTCGGCCGGGACAGCCGGGATCTCCGGCGACCCGCCTCGGGCCGCGTCACTGGGGCGGCGCGGGGGACGACGGCGGAGAGATGGGCCGCTGCAGACGCTGGCGGATTCGCTGACGGAGGGGCGACGGCGGCGATGGCGGCACAGCCTGCTCGGGATTGGCGGCCTCCGCGGCCCGCCGCTCGGCCCGCCGTCGCGCCACCTCGTCGAGCACCCCGCCGATGATGTCCACGACGGCGTCGGTCGTTTCGGGCTTGGCTCCCGCCTGCTGGGCGGTTTCACCTGCCAGCCGCGCGGCCTTTCGACCGGGGCTTTCGGTGGCGGCAGGATCGTTCGGCTTCCCGCTGTCCGGTGTGGCGGCCGCGCTGGGCGCAACGGGCTCAGCGGCGGATGCCGGCTTCACGGCCGCATCGCTGCCGGATGCCGGCGACCAGCCTGGGCGAGGCGGCTGGCGGCCCGGGGCCTCCGCCGGCGCCGGCTGGGCGTCGGGCGCGACGGGCCGCGGACCATTCCGCAACCGGTCGATGAGGTCGACGAGCACCTGGCCGGCAGCCTCCTTGATCGAGCCGTCGAAGATCACCTGCGGCTCGCCCAGCACGCCCCCCACGCCCAGGGAAATCTGCTTGCCGGCGACCGCCGCCACGAGCGGCCTGTCCTGGGGGAGGTCGGCCGGGATGGGGAGCGATAGCTTCAGGTCGAGCGACCGATCATCGAGCCCGACCGAGCCCTGCGACCGGACATCCAGCCGCTGCCCGGCCTTCTTCAGGGGGATGCCGAACTCGAGCCCCTCATGCCACATCCGGCGCTCCGCGAGGTGAAACGCCACGTCCGCCTCGTCGGCGATCCGGATCGTGGGGGGTGGCGGAAGGTTGAACGGAAGCTCGCGGAACATCTTCTCGACCAGCGGGCCCGGTCCGAGCACGACCTCGTGCATCGAGAGCATGCCCGCCAGTCGGGCATCCTCGGGGCGGCCCACCGGAAACGTCGCCCCGTCGAGCTTCAGGGAGAATCGTCCGCTGGTCCGGGCGGCGTCGGCGAATACCGGCACGATGTAGGCGAGCACCTCGTGGGCGACGGTCTGGGTGAGCTTGGCTTCCGAGAGCAGCTGCACCGGCTCCACGGTCCAGGCCGCGTACCCATCGGCGGCGTTGCCGAGCGCGGCCTGGATGTCGATCGGATCACTCACCCAGGTCTCGCTCGACCACGGCCCGCTGATCCGCACGATCGCATCATCGACGTCGAGCCGCAGGGCCACGGCGGCGCGACGCGGGCCCGCGGCCCGGCCGGCCGGCACCGCGTCGTCCGGAGGCAGGATGGAGTCGATGTTGGACCGGTGCTCGCGGTCGAACACCACGTCGGCCTCCAGGTCTTCGATTCGGATGCGGCCGAGGTCTCCGGCCGAAAGCAGGATGCCGGCGAGCCCGTTCTGGACCTCCACCCGCCCGACGTGAAGCGGTGGGCGTTCGCCGTTGCGGGGCACGATGGCGAGGTCCTCGAGCACCAGCGGGCCGAACCATCCGATCCGCACCGCCCGGGGCTTCACGTCGGCGGCCAGTTCGGGCACCGCCGCAGCGACCAGCTTCGTGATCCGCTCCGGGGTGCCGAGGACCGACGGCAGGCAGGCCACCACGACGGCCAGCGCGGCCAGGAGGCTGCAGAAGATCCAGCCGACGAGCGACCAGGCGGACCAGCCCTTCCGACCGGCCTGGGTGGAGGCGGGGGCTGAGTCGCTGTATGTCATGGAGGTCGGGGCTCCTGGAGGTCGGCGTACGGGTCGCCGCCGTCGGAGAGCGGCCCGGCGAGGCATCACGCACGTCGGTCGCGATTCTACGCGACACCGCACCCCTTGGGTCGGCGCGCCTGATACACTTCGGCGATTCTGCGGGCATCGTATCGGTTGGCCGACCGCCGGCTTCCCAAACTGGAGCCGGTCGAGTCCGGTCGCCACCCCGTCTTCCTCTCGGGGCCGAACCATGCGTGGGCCTCGGAGTCGTCCGACCCCCTGAGGCCGCTGCGCCATGCCCCGCATCTCCGTCGGTGCAGCGCTCGCCCTGCTGCTGTCGATCGCCGCGGCCAACGCCGAGGACGGAGCCGGCATCCTGTCGCATGCGGTTTCGCGGCCGCCCGCGTACGAGTCACTCGCCACGGGTCCATTGAGGGTGCGGCTCTTTCCCGGGCAGCGGGCACCGTGCCTGCAGCACTATGTGAACCTCGACACGCCCTCCTCCGTGGCGAACCTCGTCGCAGCCGTTGAGCGTCACGGCATCCAGGGCTCCTGGGCCATCATGAGCACGCCCACGTCGGGATGGCTCGCGCAGCTCGTCGAGACCGGGCTGCCCATGTGTTGCTATTTCGCCATGCAGCCTGTCCTGAACCACGAGCGGCCGCTCGATCCCGCGACGCGCGCCGCGCTGGATGACGTGGCGAGAACGCATCGGGCCTTCTACACGTTCGGCGTCTGCGAATGGGAGAACGCCTTCTTTCGGCACTGGCAGCCGGAGACCGACACGACCGCCACCTTCGGGGTGACGCCGGCCGAACTCGGCTGCATGGATCGTGCGGAGAACTACGCGGTGGTGGCGCGGACCGCCCGCCGCTGGAAGGAGAGCCTCGGGGGCCGGATGATGATGGCCAACGGGTACGGGATGCTCAGCCACCTGGCCGAGATCGGTCTCGACGCCGTCGGCGTCGAGACGTCCGAGACGATCCCCGCGACCCAGGTCAAACGGGCCTTTGCCCGGGGTGCCGCCCGGCAGTTCGGCATTCCCTGGTTCGAGGAGGTCTCCGTCTGGTTCGGCGCGAGCGTCTCGGGGGGCATGCCCGAGGCGACGATTCCCCTCTGGCCCGACACGCCGGTGGGTGGCCAGGCCGGACATTCGGCCAGTCACCTGAGGCGGCACTGGTTCACGGCCTGGTTCAGCGGCGTGAATCACGTGATGCTCGAGGCGTCGCCGCGGGTGTTGTTCGAGGTCCCGTGGACCGGCGAGTTTCCCGCGGACGCCCCGCTCTCGCGGTACGGCCAGGATGCCCGCCTGCTGGCCGAGTTGATGGCCCGCGTCGACGTGGGCGTGCCCTATACGCCGTTCGCCGTGCTGGTGGGCAAGCACCATGGCCGGTGGAGCGTGTGGGGGAAGCCGTGGGGACGCCTGGAGGCCACGGCCGGCGACGCGATGACCGAGCGGTTCTTCGATCAGGTGTTTCCCGGGCAGTCGCTGGGGCCGGGCCGGGAGGAGCGGTATCTCTGCTCCTCGCCGTACGGCGACACCTTCGACGTCGTGGTCAACGACGCCGATCGGACGTCGTGGCACGGCTACCCGGTCATCCTCGCGGTCGGCGACATCGCCTGGACGCCCGAAGACGTCCGGTTCCTCCTCGACCATGCCCGGGCCGGCGGGATCGTGGCCCTCAACGAGATCCACCTCGCGGGCTGGGATCGCGCGGTCCTGGGCCTCGCGGCCGAGGGTTTCACCCCGACGCGAGAGGCGCGGACCGTGCTCGCGGCGCCTGACGGGGTCGCCCGCGCCATTCGCCGCGACATCGGCCGCGGGTGTCTGCTCGTGTTCCGCACGACGCCCGAGGGGGATCAGGGCCGGGTGCCGGCCTTTCCGCAGCAGCTGCTCGATGAACTCGCCGACCGTTACCTGCCGTTCCGGGTCTCGGGCGACGTGCAGACCCTGCTCAACCGCACGCCTGAAGGCTGGGCGGTGACGGTGGTCAACAACAAGGGGATCACCAAGGATCTGCACGTCGATCGCCCGCCGGCCATCGATGCGTCGGCGGCCCAAAACGTGGTCATTTCGTTCCGCGAGCCCCCTGTGGCCGTGTCGGACCTCATCACCGGCGACGCGTTGGCCATGGATGTCGCCGGCGGACGTGTGCTTCGCTTCGTGCTGCCGCCGGGAGAGATGAGGCTCGTGGCCGTGAAGGAGTGAGCCCGTTCGCCGGCGACCGGGGCGGCGGCTCATTGCCCGGCGATGCGGCCGTGAGGTGCAACGCCCGCGGGGTTTGCTACACTTCACGCATCGCGGGCGTAGCTCAGTTGGTAGAGCGCTAGCTTCCCAAGCTGGATGTCGAGGGTTCGAGTCCCTTCGCCCGCTTTTCTTCTTGTGCCGGAATCACGTGGAAAACACGGGCGATTGTCGGCTTCTTCGCGCGGGCGGATTTTTTGCCCGCTGGACTGCGAGGCCCTGCGGGACCCTCCAAAGCACCCCCGTTCCCTGAAGTTGGTACAACAATTGGTACAACGGGCTTGGCGACCTCGGCAGCGGCGGTCGAACCCACAGCCTCCAGCATCGGGGGCGTGGCGGGCAGCAAGTTGACCGCCTTCGTGACGTCGAGGTGCTTCTCGTCGGCGTAGGTTTTCAGCACGAGGTCGAGCGACGAGACCCGCATCGCCGCCATGGCCGTCCGCGGGTCGACGCCGGCGACTGCCAGCTGGGTGTTGAACGTGGTGCGCATCGCGTGCACGTCGAGCCGGCAGCCCCGCTCATCGACCTTGGGAATCCCGGCTGCCGCAAGGTCCCGGTCAAGAATCCTGATCAGGCCCGCCGGGATCTGAACCAGCCGGTCATCGGCGGCCAACACCGTGCCCTGCGCCGCGAGCCGTCGCCGCCGGTCTGCCAACCAGTCCCGCACGTGGCTGGCGACGTCGGGCCGCAGGGGGATCGTGGATCGCTTGCCGTTCTTCGCGTGGACACCGCGGAGGGTCACCACGGGCGCGTCGTCGCTCAGGTCCACGTCGGCCACGGTGAGCGACGCGAGTTCGCCCTTCCGCATCCCGGTGGTCAGGAGCAGCTCGTACGTGAGGGCCCGCTCCCAGCCCTGCAGTTCCAGATGCTCCGCCCTTTCCGGCTGAACGACAGATCGCCCACGCGCAGACGCCTCGGCGATTGTGTCGACCGTGAGGGGGGACTTCTGCCACGTGGCCCGCGATTTGGAGGCCCGTGAGCGGCCCGGCGAACGGACCGTGGACCGACCGTGCTCCGCCAGCGGCCGGAGACGGGCAATCAGGAGCAGGCGGCCCAGTTCGCCGGCCGTCATGGCCCGGCGGCGCCGCCGGACATCGTCGCTCTCGTCGAGCTTCTTTAGCCGATCAAACGGGTTCTCGATCAGTCGCCCCGAATCGACCAGCCAGTTGCCGAAAGCCGTCAAGGCGATGAGCTTGGCATTGATCGTCCGCGGGCCCGGGGCTCTACGAATGCGGACGGTGCCGTCCTTTCTCGTGATGGTCTGGTCGGGACGACGGAGACTTTCGCTGGCCCAGTCGAGAACCTTCTGGCGGTCGAGGTCGCGGAGCGTTTTGAATCCGCACGCCTTGGCGATGTCGCCCAGCCCACGACGCACGTTGTCGACGTGCGTTTTCGACACATTGGGGTGGGCACCCTTCCCGCGACTGTTCGCCAGAACCTTGAGATACTCGCCGATGTGTTCCTCGATCGGCGTCGAGAGATGTTCGGCGGCCTCGGCCTCGCGGGGCGAGAGCATTCCCGCCCGTACCTTCTCGGACCGCGCTTCGAGATCGGCGAGCACCTGCTTGGCGGCGTCGCGAGTCCGGCAGCCGGTCGCGACCTTGCGAACCACACCGGCACCATCCCGAAACTTGGCCGTGAAGGTCGCCGCCTCCACGATGATGCCCGGGCGGCTCGCCTTCGGCCCGGCGGTGCGAGCCCTCTTGAGCTTGCCCGACGCATCGCGCCACTCTGCCCACTGCTCCCCGCCGCGCGTCACGATCGTGGCGCCGGCCGGCAGCGGCCGCGTGACCTTGGCTTTGAAAACTGACCCCATGTCTGACTCCTTTTTTCTGTCGTCCCCCAGCGTACTCCGCTCGGGTCATTTCCGGCCGCCGATACGCACGTGCCGAACGACGGGGCACCCGGCGGCGATCCAATCGTCCACCACCTGCCGGTTCCAACGCCGCAGACTGCCAAGCTGAATCGGCGGCGGGCATCGGCCTGCGTCGGCCATCCGGCGAATGTGCTTCAGGGAACACCCCAGCTTGGCCGCGAACTCCTTGACATCGATCAGCGGCTTCTCGGCCGCCGGCTTTGCACCAGCACTGCCGCGGACTCGGACCCACGCGGCTCCCACAAGCTGGTTTACTTCGCCAGCAGGCCGCACGGGTGCCGGCGGGTTGATGTCGAGCGGCACGGGCGTGGCTGGCCGCGTAGCGATAGCGGCCGTCTGTTCAGATTCGTAGCTCTGCATTGACAAGTCTCCGTAATGGAATGTGATCGAGGGAAAAGTGATGGTGATCGACGGTCAACCTTGGGGATGCCAGCGGATCGTCACGGTCGGTATGCGCGTCATGTCGATAACGCGGGGGTGGCCTTTCCTTCACGACGCCCCCGACGGCGTGGCTTCGGGATCTCGAACAGCCGGAACACGCCCACCTGCTCGTCCAACCACTCGCCCTGCTCCTGCTGGACCAGCCATCGGCACGCCTCCCGCAGGTCCTCGCGGCCGTGGTCGGCGAAGGGTTCACGGGCGGCCAGCGCATCGATTTTGATCGCGGCGGTTCCCCCGTAGCGCACATACCTGACGAGCCGCTCGATAAGGCGGATCCCACTCTGTGCCCCATTGGCCATTGCCGCGAGCGCCTGCAAGGCCGGGTCGTCACCGGCATCGCTCAACAGCCCGACGGGTGCGCCTTCAGGAGCGGCATGGCCGCCCCGCAGTTCGGGACGCCAGATGAGCCACCGACCGAAGAAGAACAGCGTCGCCGCGGCCGCCGCTTGGGCGTCGTCGCCGTCGATATCGCCGAACGGGCCCTGCTCGCCGAACTCGCCTGCGGCCCACCGGAAGCACCGATGCAGCAGGGCGAGCTTGACGGCGTGCTGTCTGAGTTTCGCAACGATGCCGTACTGGGACTCCGGCACGCCGATGAGGACCACCAGCTGGTTGAGTTGAGCTTCCAGCCGCCGGCACGCTTCGAGGGCAGCGGGTGAGAATCGGGACTCCAACTGATTGCCTAGGGAGTCCGCGGCCAACTCCTCGATATGGAACAAGCGGTCCACGGCCTCGGCCCACGCGGCATTCAAGGCCGGGTCGTCGGCGTCCCGCGGCCACGTCGTCAGACGCGCAACGCCATCGCCGACCAGAAGAAACCGGTCGAGCAGCCCGTCGTCGCCCCGCTGGCTGTAGGTACACTGAAACAAACTCGGCTGGATGCCGCCAAGCAGGCACACGTACGGCGCGACGAGAGTGACGGACTGGGACTGCGACGACGCTCGTTCGCGCCGACGGCTGCGGCCGTCGTAAAGCTCGCAGAACATCTGCCGGTCCGTGCCGCCGGTGTTGCGAATGAACAGGGTGCTCTGCTCGTCGGGGTTGAAGAGCAGCTGGCGGTTGTTGTGCTCAAGGAGTCGAAGCACCGCCGGACCGGTGCAGTCGTTTGCGATCACGCACGGCTGGGGTGGCTTGGCACCACGGCGGCGCCCCGTCCCCTCGCCATCGCCGTCGCCGTCCGAATCCTCATCGCAGTCGTCGTCGGACGAGTCCTCTTCGGCCATGAACGCGGCCCGCTGCTTCAACTCCTCCTCGTGGCGGGCAAGCGGGGCGAGCACCTTGTCCCCGAGGATGCTCTTGCCTGACCCCTTGAACCCGATGATCGAAAGGAACACGTTCGCGCGGACGCACCAGCCGGGTTGGACGCACGCCGAGACGTTGCCGCCGCTCGCGGTTCCGCCAGCCGCCAGCATGAAGGCGATCGCGAATTCGTCCGGAGTATCAGTCGCCTCGGAAAGCGACTGCCGGTACTGTTCGAGCTGGGCGGGAAAGAATTCAGGGAACGTTGTGGGCAGGCCGAGGTGGCCGAGGAACTCTTGGCGAGACATGTGTATCCGCGTCTGAGCGCGGCTCCATGGGTGGGATGGTCGGGGAAACGATGACTGGGCTGATGAGGGGCGCGGCATCACTGGTCGAACTGCCGCTGCTCCTCGACGATGATCTGCTTGAGCAGCCGACGCAGTTCGCGATGGTCCGCGACGGCGAACAGCCGCTTGAGTCGCTCCCACCGCTCGCGGATTTCTGGCTCCGTCGGCGCGGGCTCGTCGACCTCGACCGGTGACGCCTCGAAAAACAACTCGGCTTCGGGCCGTACCGATTCCTTCTTGGCGGTCTTCCTGCTGCCCGGGGATCGCTTCGCAGGCACGACGTCCCGGAGGCGCTTCTGCCCGGTGGCGACCGCTACGACCTCCACGCTGCTGATCTCGCCGGCCTCGACGCCGTCGGCGAGGGCCACGGCTTGTCGGGCCTTGTGCAGGCCGATTTTGCACATGGCGGCAAACTGCCCCACGGTGCTCGCCGCGTCCTTCTCCCGGCTGGTGCGATCGGCGGCAGAAGACTCTCCCGGTGGCGAAGAAATCTCCGCCGCCGCTCCTCGTTGCCCGAAACGTGTGGCCGCCTGACACGCCTTTCGCCTTTCGCGAATGATGGGCAAGAAGGAGAGTCCCAAAGCTGCACGCTGGTCGCCGGTCAGGTGGCGGCGAGGCACGTTGACCATCCAAATATGCAGCTCGACTGACTCGTTCACCGACGGCTGCCACTCCTCCGTAGGCAGTGCGATGTCAAGGCCCTGCCGACGCAACTCTTCGACAGCACGTGCACGATTTCGTCCATCAATCAGAAGCCCCTCGTGGAGTTCGACGGGGGTTACGACGCCGGTAAGCCGAATCGCTTCTACGAAGTCATCGAACTCCTTGCCGACGATTAGCGGCAGGCGGCTCGCCGCCGGATGGACGGTGAAGCCCGCGATCACCTCGGGGATGGTCGGCTGCGCGGCGGCAACCGCGTCCCCGCACGTGGCTGCCGGAAGCAGTGCGACCTCGGGCAGCATCAGCGTGTGTGAGCCATCTACGGATTCAAAACCCATTGCAAATCTCCTTGCCGTCTTCCGGCGTTGGGGTGCTCGACCGTGATCGCTGTGATCACGTTCGCGGCATTTTTCCCGGGGCACCGTGCCACCACTACGCACGCGGGTGTTCCAACACACATGCGACTCGGAAGGCGGCTGTTCCGAGCCCGTTCCCCCTACGCGTGTACGCGCGCGCGAGCTATTTGTCAGAGCGGGGCGGCACGATCGCCTCGCTGCGGCGCACCCAAGGGATTGGAACGCGCTGGTTCCTAGTGTGGACGCAGTTGGAAAGCCGGCGTGCGTAGGTGGCGTCCGCCGCTCGCGTCACGATCGAAAGAGTTCATGACGATGCGCAGGGCTCCCTGCGGGCATGAACGCCTCACGGGTCGCGACGAACGATCTAGGTCGTCGCCGTCGATCCACCAACGCGAAAGCGAGACGACAATGTTGCGAGACCGATCCGAGATCGTGCCGGTAGATGCCAGTCAGATTCCGCAGGCTTTGAAGGATGCCCCGCGATGGGCAATCTGGAAGGCCGAGCCCAAGCCACAACGGGATGGCACCGTCAAGCTCGACAAGGTGCCCTACCGTTCCTTTCGGCCATTCGTGCACGCCAAGAGCAACGACCCAGCGTCGTGGTCGACGTTCGAGGCCGCGTATGCGGCGTACAACGATCGGGCAAACACCGGTGCCGACGGACTGCTCTTTGCGTTGGGGGATGGCCACGCTGCTGTGGACCTCGATGATGCGGTCGTTCCAGCGACCGGGGCGCCGACACCCGAGGCCCGTGAAGTCATCGACCTCATCGACAGCTACGCCGAGCGGTCGGTTTCGGGCATGGGCGTTCGTATTTTTGCGTTCGGCCCTGAAGTGAAAGGCATCCACTTCGGTAGCCGCGAGATCTATTCCCGATACCGATTCATGACTGTTACCGGGCAACATATCTCCGGGACGTCTGAGCAAGTCGAGCACAGGGAGTTGCCCCTCGACGCCCTGAGGCAGCGACTGGGACGAGAGCGTATGGAGGCGGCCGCGCAGCGGCGACGGGCGCGTGGCGGCGATGAAATCTTCTCCACCGGGGACGCCGGACCGGTCGTGGATGCCGCGACGCTCGGCGTGAGCGACGCGGAGATCATCGACACCGGCTACGACATGGACGGGTTTGCGGAACTCTGGCGTGGCAGCACGGCGGCGTATGATGGGGATGCAAGCCGTGCGGATCTAGCCCTTGCCGGCCGACTCGCCTTCCTCTGCGGTCCGGACCAGCATGAACGCGTGCGACGGTTGATGGAGCAGAGCGGTCTAGTACGAGAAAAGTGGTTCACGCACCGGACGTACTTGATGGAGTTGACGATCGCGAAAGCTTACGAGGAACGAGAGGACTACTACGCATGGGATCACCTGAGCGGCTTCGGCAACCGCTATGATCGGATCGCAAGGCGTGTGGCCGAGGCCGGCTCTAGTTATGACGACCGGCGTGCGGGCGGCACGGCGACGTCCATGCAAATACTGCGGGCCTCCGCCGCCGAGCATCCGGCTTCGGATGCTCGGGGGGACGAGCGTCCGACGATCGTGCTCGGCCCAGAGACCGACGCCCTGCTGCACGAGCTGGAGCACCACATGGCGCCGCACCTGTACCAGCAAAGCGGCCGACTGGTCAGGGTGGAGCGGCGTGACACCGCGGCTGCCAGTGAGGTGCTGAGACGGCCTAGGGAGGCGCACCAAATCGTATCGGTGCCTCACGAGATGACCCAGCGTCTTCTGAGCCGGCATGTGTGTTTCGTGACCACTGAAACTACCGGGCAGGGCAAGCAGCGGAAGAGCGTGACCAAGCAGACGGCAGCACCAGCGAACCTTGCAAAGCTTTTTACGAACTGTGGCAGTTGGGCAAACATCCCGCACCTCGTTGGAATCACCAGCACGCCGTTCATGCGGCGTGACGGCGAAATTGTTGGCACGCCGGGATTCGATCCCGTAAGCGGCTACCTATTCATCGATGACGGTACCGCGTGGGAGCCTGTGCCCGCTGATCCCACCCACGAGCAGGTGCTAGCCGCCGTTGATGCGCTGCTTGAAGTGGTCTGCGACTTCCCGTTTGAGAAGCCCGAGCACCGATCAGCATGGCTCTCGGCGATGCTGACAGCGGTTGGCAGGCCCGCGATCTACGGCCCGGTGCCGATGCTCTGGGTGGACGGCAACCGAAAGGGCACCGGCAAGTCCAAACTCCCGCGGCTCATCAGCGGAATCGCCTGCGGGCACGATCCCACGGAGATCGGGTTTACGAGCGAGGAAAAAGAACTGGAAAACCGGCTCCTATCCTTGCTGCTTGGCGGGGACCGTGTGGCTGCGTTCGACAATGCCGTCGGCTCACTGCGGAACCCAGTGCTGGATAGGTTCCTGACGTCCACGATCTTCAGCGCTCGCGGGTTCTTCAAGCAGGAGATCGTGAAACGGCTGAACAATACCGTGCTGGCGGTGACCGGCAACAACCTGACGCTGCGCGGAGACCTGTCGCGACGAGTGCTGCGAGTTCGGCTCGTCACGCCTCTTGAACGCCCGGACCGCCGCGACGATTTTCGGCACCCAGACTTGTTTGGCTTCGTCCGGCGCAACAGACCTCGTCTTGTAGCAGCTGCCCTCACCATCCTCCGCGCACACGCTGCGAGTGGCTTTCAGGAGCCGTTAGTCCGGGTCACCAAGCCTGACGGAACCGTGGCGTGTGAACCGGCGAGGCCCGTCGGCAGTTTCCGAGAGTGGGACGTCGTCGTACGGCACGCCATGCTACGCATCGGCCTACCGGACCCCGCCCGGACGCAGGACGAAGCCCACGAGCAGGACGAGGGCGAGATCAAGCTGCTGGCGTTCCTCAGCGCGTGGCATGCGTGGCTCGGGCCGAAAGAGGTGACCGCGACGCAGTTGATCCGGGAAGCCGGCGAGGAACCGAGTAGCGCAGGAAAATCGCCGGACCGAGCCCTCGACGAAAAGGCGATGCACGCCGACTACCTGCTCGCCCTGCTCGAACTCACCGAGACCGAGCCCGGGAGAACTCCTTCGGCACAAACCCTTGGATATCGGCTTCGCGAGAACGTCGAAAAACCTATCGGGGGCTATCGGCTCGTCAAACAAGCGAGGGGACGAGATGGCATCCGATACAAAGTTATTCGCGAGGGAAACTAGGATCCCGCCGGCGCGGGGCCACGGATGAGGCGGCACGGGGCAATACGGCTCGTGCAGGACAGCAGGCCGGCCGCGTGACGATGTGACGATGTGACGATGATTTCAGTTCTTTGGATTTCCGGATACACGTAGGGAGATACCAACTTCTCTTCATTCACCTTAGAAAGAGAATCATCGTCACATCGTCACAGGGATGCCGGAAGCACCTTGTATTCCGGGCTTTCTGCGTGTGACGATGGTCCAACAGCATCGTCACGGATCGTCACGCATCGTCACCGGGGAGGTTGGGGCCGCCGCCTGACCAGTTCTGGAAGTTCAGGCCAGCCGTCAAAGAGCCAACTGCCGTCTTCCGTGAGCCTGTACCCCTGTTCGGCTCCCCCCTGCGTGGTCGAGGTCGTCGCCACGTATGCCGGACCTGCCCCCTTCCCATCCTCGCGCGATGCGCCCTTCAAGTCCCTGAGCCGGTTGTCAACGATTCTTCGGCCGGGGTTGAGGGTGCGGTCGAAAGGCGAATCACCGGGTGCACGTCGTTGCCGATGCGCCGCGGGAAGTTGCTGCTCTAGTTCATCGAGCAACATGTAGTACACATCGCCGCCGCTGCAGGTCGAGCCCCCCCTGTGGTTCAGCAGCTCGTCCAAGCACCGTCCGATCACCCGGAAGTAGGGCATGACGCGCTGATCGTGAGCCTGAAAGATTTCACGGGCAATGTTGCGGGCTCGGCAGGAGGAATCATGGACTGCGTCACTGGGCCGCGCTGAAACTTCCTGCACCTGCACCACGAAGCCCTGAATCGGCTGCGTGACCGGGGCATGGACGTATTCGACAAGCTGCAATGCTGTTTCGCCGGCAATCGTGACGTAGAGCGCAGCATCAAGTGGCCCGGTTTCGAGATGTGCTTCTGCTCCCCGTGAAATTGTCGCACGAGAGGACCGGGGCGATTTCTTTGCGGCCTTCTTTTTCGCCGCCTTTTTCTTGGCCATGGGCTTCAGCTCGCGGGTGCCCAAACGTGCTCAGCCAGTCCTTCGAGCGTGCGCCGGATCGCTTTGACTGGTGGCTTCTCAGGCGTGCCGGGCGTCTTCTTCGTGGTGCCGATGCCCGCTCCAACCCGCAGGGCTTTCACTTGATCGGGTGTGGCTGATCCTTGCATCGCGATGTCGGCCCCTACAGTCGCGATGAGAATGCCGCCCAGAACAGGATTGGGGACAGCGTGGGCGTCGTGGCTTGGGCTCGCGCTCTCACCCGTAGACTTCTGCTTTTTTTGAGCAGTAGATAGCCCGATCGCTTGCTGGCTCTCCGTCGCGAGTTTTTTGATGAGCATTCCGAGAGCCAACTGCACATCGGTCACTCCGAAGGCACTCAACGGCACCGATTTTAGGCCAAACTTCTTGTCGGCGAACTTGACCAGTGCGTTAACGTGCGGCTCAATGCCGCCCGTGTCACGCAGTTTGGCGTCGCGGGCCTTGGAAGTCTTTGCCGCAAGGGCTTCATCCCAGCAGGCTTTTGACTTCTTGTAGACCTTGCCAAGATGCCCCTCCAGCTCAGCCTTTTGGGGATAGACAGCCTCGTGTCTCCGCTCCACGCCTTTCGTGACGAGCAATAGCAGCAAGCTCAACTGGGCAGCGCGAGGGATAGCCGGTAAGTGGGGCCCGTCGCCGAAGTCACCCTCAGTCCCCTTGGCGATGCGATTTAGGTCGTAGATCCCCGCCCGTACGAAGTCCTCAAACATCTCGGGTTCGGGAGCGGGTGCTGTTGCCGGGCGACGCATGGCTATTCACGGGTAGGCGCAAGTTTTTCCCATTTGCGGCTGGGAGCATACCCACCGGCAAGTTGCATGACATGCGGAACCAGTCAACAGCCGGTTTTGCGAGTTTTTTGGAAGGGCGACGGCTGCCTGTGGGGCTGTCAGCCTTAGCGCTGGAAATGAGGGTGGTGAAACGACGATCGTGGCATGTCGCCAGCATAGCGCGGCTATTCAGGCGCGCAAGTCGGCAAGCCTCCCTGCCAAGACAGCACGAACATCTACCACGTAGCCGAATGACGCCAAAGATTGCCACCAACGCCGTGCTGCCTGCTTTTGCAAAGAGCAGGGGGTAACTTGTGATCGAGGTCACAACTAAAGCCAAGCCAGCGCGAGACTTGCGGAGGACGGTGCTAACAAAAGTTGTCCGATTTATGCGGACCTAGTGTAGGCTTCGCCTACAAGGGAGTCCCGTAGGGAGACTTTGATATCAAAGGCAGCTTCCGAGATGCCGTTTGATGATCGGGGGCTGGTTGGGGGATCTTGGGCCACCGCCCAAGCAACGAGCCCAAGAGCGCCTTGCCTCGCTGATCAGGCCCGCTGCTGATTGCCCGTTTACGACCTCCGCAAAGGCCAGCAGACGGAGCAGGACGCTTTCTACAACCAACTTGCATTTCGACAACGTTGCATTAGCGGAGCCGATTCCGGTCAGATTGCTGCGGCCGCACCAGCCAAAAGCCCACTGGTGGCAAGCACGACAGCGGTTTAGTTAAGAAAATGCGTCACCTCTCGGCTCTGCTGCTCACCTCGAAGGCGTGCCCCAGAAGCCCTGCAGAGGCCCAAGAATCACGTATGCCGGGCGTTTGCGTCCCTTCGTGCCCTGAGCCCCGTGCTGACCATCGCCTCAAGAGCGCCTTTAGAGCGCGCCGGCAGCGGTTCGCGGCGATGAACAGTGGAATGAGGCGCTGTGTCATGCCCTCGACCAGCATGCCCCCCCTGAAACTCCCTTGGCTGGCTGGGGCTGCCTGACGGAGCCGGGTGTTTAGGCACTGATCTCTGACATCTAAGAAAAAGCGGCACGGGTCTCCCCATGCCGCTCCTTCCTCCAGCCCGTCAGCCAGCCCAAGCACGGCAGGCTGATCGGTAGCCACATGACGCGCAGGACATCGTGCTAGGGGCCGGATAGAACACGCTCGACTCGATAGCCCGCCAGACTCGCTCCACGCCTGCAAGAGTGCGTTTCACGTTCCCCGGCTCGACCTCGCGAACGTGCTCCTCGACGACCGGCTCCTTGGTCTTCGTGAGCACCAAGAACCGGGTCGCGATCTTCTTCCCCGGGCTGATCTCCGAGGCCAAGTGCGAGTACAGCAGAAGTTGCTCGCCTGAATCCTCGACCTGCTCGGCGGACCATTTCCCGCGGCCGGTCTTGATGTCGGTCACAACCAGCGTGTCGGCGTCTTCAGTCAACAGGTCAACTCTCCCGTACAAATCCGGCACACCCTCGATGAGCATGCCGCGAATCTCCTCCTCGACGCCCAAAACCTGCCCCCGAACGCTCGCCGCGGGGCTACTCAGGAAAGCCGTGAGCATCCGCGCGGCCAAAGCATCCAGCGAGGCCCGAGTCTCCGTGCTGCCGAACTGAATAGCGTCCGGGTCGTGCGGCAGCCATGCGGACCGGTAGGCGAACAGCAGGGCATCGAGGTCGGGCTTGGGATCGCCGGATAGTTGGGCTTGGAAGTGCTGCTCGACGGCCGTGTGAATCCCGGTGCCGAAGACGAGCGCGCTGGACACACTCTCTTCGGGCAGGCCGTCGATGTACCGGAACTTGTATTTCAGCGGGCAGGTCCGGAACGTGGAGATGGCAGACCACGATATGTAGTCCCGCCCGGTGAGCCTCTTGGCGATCTCGTTGGCGGGATTCGTGCTGGCGGGCTTCTCGGGCGTGAGCACCGGCAGCAGCTCAGCGCCGGCGATCATCGAGCACCTCCAGTCGTCGCGTAGGCCCCGTTGCCGTTTGTGGGGCTGCTGGTTCCCTCATCGCTCTTCAGTTCGTCGATGAGGTTGCTCGCCTGCCGGATGCCGAGTTCGTCCGCCGTGGTCAGGCCGAAGCGTTCCCGTAGCAGGCCCACGAGGTCGATCTTCCGGCGTGCGGCGATGGCCCTGATGGCTTTGACCTGCGAAGCCGTGGCGGGACGGGGGCTGGGCTGATTCGTGAACTGGGCCGCCGGGAGCCTGTTCACGCTCGCGCCGCTGATGGCCGGACTGGTGCGCACCTCGATCACTTCCTGCGGCTGGCTGGTCTCGCTCTGGTCTTCGTTGGTCAGACGGGCGATCTGGTCCTGCACGGCCTTCTCGCACGACTGGTAAGCCCGCTGCACGACGACCTGAAAGCCCTCGTGGTCTTGGAGGAGGCTGGAATCAAGTTCGGCCTCGATGGTGCAAGAGGCCGAGGCGCTGGAGAAGCCGGGCAAGCCGACTTTCTTCGAGACGCCTGCGTGGAGTTTCAACATGGGTGGTTCTTTCTGTGTACGGGTAGGGGGGCGGCAGTACGGCGGCGCAGATTTCTTCGCCGCCATGAAAAGTCACCGATTCAGATATCTGGGACGAAAAAGCGACGGGCGTGGGTGCAGCGAGGCTTGGGCACCTCCACCACACTCCACGCCCGTCACTTGATTGGGGTTCGCGGGATTTCTTCGAGCCGGTCAGCAGCAGGTCACGCCGCTCGGGCCGCCTGCTTCTTCGTACTCACCTTGGCCTTCTTTCTTCGGGCCTTCAGCGTGCTCGTATAGAACGGCTCGCGGCACCCGAATCGGAGAG
>Ga0194129_10001687_pt1 | contig 35466 bp, 33 predicted proteins | sample TA2KigCa35mmetaG_FD_150862 | JGI IMG/M metagenome (GOLD analysis project Ga0194129, IMG submission 150862) | Freshwater microbial communities from Lake Tanganyika, Tanzania - TA2015038 Kigoma Deep Cast 35m | ecosystem: Environmental > Aquatic > Freshwater > Lake | place: Tanzania: Lake...
CCCCCATCGACGATCGCGACCTGACGCACGCCGCTCTTCTCGAGGATGTAGGAGACGAGGGCGGTGCCGAGCACGTCGTTGCCGTCGGAATAGACGAGCACCGAATCCCGGTTGGAGATGCCCGCCTCGCTCAGCAGGCTGGCGAGCTTGGTGGGACCCCAGATCTGGAAGGGCAGGCGGCCGTTGGGGCCACGGAAGGCCTGCTCGGAGAGGTGCACGGCGCCGGGCACGTGGCCACCGATGTAGGAGAGCGGCGGCACCGGGCGCACATCCAGCACCTTCCAGCGGCCCGAGCGGGCGGCGTCGGCCGCCTGCTCGGGGGAGAACACCTGGAAGCTCGTGCCCCCCGCGGCCAGGGTCGCGACACCGGCGCTGGCCTGGGCGGGAGCGGCGGCCTGGGCCTGGGTGGCGGGGGAGCTGCCGATGCCGAGCGTGGTGGCGGTGGTGATGGCGGCGGCGGCACCGAGCGCGGCGGACACCAGCAGACGCCGGGAGAGGCGGAGCCTGGAATGGCGGACCCTGGAGAACGACATTGAACACAAAGGTGATCGATGAACCGAGCTTAGAAGATCGGTGGGCGCCTCTGGTTGTGGGGATAGCAACAGTGGGGCGCTCCAGGTATTCCGGGTTACCTTTCCTTCCATTCCGCGACCGAACCATGCCCTGGCGTCCCCGCCTGCTGGCCCTCTCCACCTCCCTGCTGGTGGGAGCCGGCTCCCTGGTCGGCGGGGCCGCCCTGGCCACGCCGGCCGCCGCGCTGCTCAAGGGCCTGGCGCTGCCGCTGCCCAAGCCGGCGGCCAGCCTGTTCGCCGCCAACGCCATCGGCCAGACCAGCCTCAACACCCAGCTGCCCGGCAAGCCGGACGAGCTGCTCGCCAAGGTGAAGGCGTCCCTGGCCAAGCAGGGCTACAGCGAGCGCAAGATCAACACCGTGGTGGGCCCCTGGGGCTTCAACCTGGTGCTCGATCCCCCGGCGGGCACCAAGGTGGATGGCACCGCCGACGGCAAGGCCGCCGCCCTGGTGCTGCAGGCCACCGCCATAGGCCCCAACCAGCTCAACCTCAACGTCCGCTTCGAAGGGCTCTGAGGGGTCATGGACCCGCGTCACCCCACGGACAGCACCCCGGCCCCCAGCGGGTGGGCCCGCCACTGGAAGTGGCTGGTACCGGCCGGCTGCCTCACCGGCCTGGCCGGCGTGGCCGGCTTCATCGCCCTGATCGTCAGCCTCGTGTTCGGGCTGCTCAAATCGACCACGCCCTACAAGGAGGCCCTGGCCAGGGCCCAGCGGGATCCGGTGGTGATCGGCCGGCTGGGCACACCGATCCAGGGGGGCTTCCTCGTCTCCGGCAACGTCAGCCTCTCGGGTGGCACGGGCGAGGCCCGGCTGGCCATTCCCCTGCAGGGATCCCGGAGCAGCGGCACCCTCTACGTGGAGGCCCGCCAGAAGGCCGGCAGCTGGACCTTCTCCACCCTGACGGTCCGGCCGGATGGCCCTGGCGAACCCATCAGCCTGCTGCGGCCCTCGCTCTGAACCGAACCCCTGGTGGCGGCAGCGTTCCGCGGCTCAGCCCGCGGCCACCGGGTCGGCATAGAGGGCCTGGAGTCCCGCCTCGCTGGCCGGCGCCACGCCCCGTTCGGTGATCAGGGCCGTCACCAGCCGGGCGGGGGTGACATCGAAGGCGGGGTTGAAGCCCTCGCTGCCGTCGGGCACCAGCTGCACGCTGGTGGGCTCCCCGGCCGCGGGCTTGCCGGCGATGCGGGTCACCTCCAGGGAGGAGCGGGCCTCGATCGGGATCTCCTTCACCCCGTCGCCGATCGACCAGTCGATGGTGGAGGCGGGCAGGGCCACGTAGAAGGGCACGCCGTTGTCGTGGGCGGCCAGGGCCTTGAGATAGGTGCCGATCTTGTTGCAGACATCGCCCGTGCGGGTGGTGCGGTCGGTGCCGACGATCACCGCATCCACCTGGCCGTGCTGCATCAGGTGGCCGCCGGCGTTGTCGACGACCACGGTGTGGGGCACCCCTTCGCGGCCCAGCTCGAAGGCCGTCAGGCTGGCCCCCTGGTTGCGGGGGCGGGTCTCGTCGACCCAGACATGGATCGGCAGGCCGGAGCGGTGCGCCTTGTAGATCGGCGCCAGGGCCGTGCCCCAGTCCACGGTCGCCAGCCAGCCGGCATTGCAGTGGGTGAGCACGTTCAGGGGCTGGCCGCGGCGCTCCACGGGGCGCCGGTCGGCGATCTCCTGGAGGAGGCGCAGGCCGTGGTCGCCGATCGCCTCGCACATGGCCACGTCTTCCTCGGCGATGGCGCCCGCCTCGGCCCTGGCCGCCTCGGCGCGCTGCTCCGGTGCCAGGGGCAGCACGGCGGCCCGCACCCGCTCCAGGGCCCAGCGCAGGTTGATGGCGGTGGGGCGGGTGGCGTCGAGGCGCTCGAAGGCCGCGGCCAGGGAGGCGTCGGAGGGGTCGGCCTGCAGGGCCAGCATCAGCCCGTAGGCCCCGGTGACGCCGATCAGGGGAGCCCCCCGCACCACCATGGTGGCGATCGCCTCGGCCGCCTCCTCGACGCTGGTGAGCGAACGGGTGACGAACCGATGCGGCAGCAGGGTCTGGTCGATGACACCGACCGAGCGCCCCCCCTCCTCGAGCCAGATGGTGCGCCAGGGCCTGCCGTCGATGTTCATCGGAAAGGGGGAATCATGGGGACGCAGGGGCCGGGGGCACCGGCTCCGATTTTCCGCCATCACCGGGCCGGCCCAGCAGCGCACGGGTCAGGGCCCGGAAGCGGGCGGGCTCGAGATCGCCGAGGGCCTCGCCGCGGCGGCTGCGCCAGGCGTTCCAGCCCAGCAGCGGCACCAGCCGGTTGTGGGCCGCCAGATCCAGGGGGGACGCCAGGGGTGCCACCGGCCGGGGGGCCGGCAGCCGCCCGCGGCGGGCCTCCAGCAGCGCGGCGATGCCGACCAGCTGCTCGTCGCTGCCGCTGGCGCCGAGGATCTCCAGGCCCACCGGCAGGCCGCGGCCATCGACGGCCACCGGCAGGGCCACCGCCGGCAGGCCGCTGGTGCTGCTCACCATGCAGGTGATGGCGGGCGAGGGCTCGCGCTGGGCGCCACCGCGCCGATCCGGCAGCAGCAGCAGGCCGTCGAGGCGCCCGGCCACCAGGGCCTGCTCCAGCCGCTGGCGGTTGGCGGCCATCCGCCGCCGTGCCCGCGCCTCCGCCGCCGGATCGCTCGCCATCAGGTCGCGGCATTCGGCCGGGGTCCATTCCGGGGGCAGGCGGCCGGAGCCGCAGATGTCGTCCCAGTTGCGCCGGCTGCCGGGGTAGCGGGCCAGCTGGGCATCGATGCGGCGCCCCGACCCTTTCACGAAATCCGAACCCAGCCGGGTGTCGAGCCCCGGCACCACCAGCGCCTCGACCACCTCCGCTCCGGCCGCCCGCAGCAGCGCCACGGCCTGCCGCAGGGCCGTCGCCGCCGCCTCGGAGGTGGGCGCCAGGTCCTGGTCGCCGGCCCGGGCCAGCACCGCCAGGCGCCGGCCGCGCAGGTCCGGCGGGGCCGCCGCCTGCTCGGGCCGCCAGGTGGGATCGAGCACCGCCAGGCCCCGGGCCAGCAGGTCCAGGTCCCGGGCGATCAGCCCCGGGGTGCCGTTGACGAAACCCAGCGGCAGCAGGCCGGCGCTGGAGACGCGCCCCTGGGTGGGTCGCAGCGTCACGGCGCCGTTGTAGACGGCCGGCAGGCGCAGGGAGCCGCAGTTGTCGCTGCCCAGGGCCAGGGGCACGAACCCCGCCGCCACCGCCACGGCGGAACCGGAGGAGGAGCCCCCGGGGCTGAGCCAGGGGTCGTAGGCGTTGCCCACCCGGCCCGCCGCCCCCGACAGCCCGCGGATGCCGAAGGCGAACTCGTCCATGGTGGTGGTGCCGACCACGATCGCCCCGGCGGCCCGCAGCCGCGCCACCGCCTCGGCATCGGCCGCGGGCTGGTTGCCCAGCAGGGCCAGGGAACCGGCCGCCATCGGCTGGTCGGCCGTGGCGAAGTTGTCCTTCACGGCCAGCGGCAGGCAGTCGAGGGGGCCGGCGGGGCCGCCCGCTGCACGGGCGCGGTCGAGGGCGGCGGCCTGCTCGAGGGCGTAGGGATTGAGCTGCTGGAAGGCGTTGAGCGGCGGCCCGGAGCCGGTGGCCAGGTTGCGGGACAGGATCTCCGCCTGCACTACCCGGATCCTGGCCTCGCAGGGGGCGGCAGCCGGTGACGTCGCCGCCAGGCCCGGGGCCGCAGTGGCGACCGCCAGGCCGAGGGAGAGCACCGCCGGCAGCGTCCCGGCTCGCCCCACACCCTTCCCAGCGATCCCCGTGGACAAGAACCTGCCGCCGCCGGACCCAATAATGGGGCTCCGCGATCGATCCGAGCGGACCGAAGACCCCAATCCCGCGCTGGCCGAGTGAACGAGCTGATGGTGGCCATGGAAACGGGGGTGGCGGGCAGCGCGGCTACCGGGCCGACGGCCGCTGCCATCCCCGAATTAGTGGGGCTCTCGATCGTGCTGCTGCTGCTGGCGACGGCCGTCGCCCTGCTGGCGCAGCGGCTGCGGCTGCCCTATGTGACCGGTCTGGTGCTGGCGGGCCTGCCGTTCACGGAGGTGCTCTCGCGCCGCATCGGGCTCGATCCCTCCCTGGTGCTCAATCTCTTCCTGCCGATCCTGATCTTCGAGGCGGCGATCCACACCGACATCAGCCGACTGCGCAGCACCTTCAAGCCGATCGCCCTGCTGGCGCTGCCGGGTTCGCTGGTCGCCTCGGGCGTCATCGCCCTGCTGGTGCACCTGGCCCTGGGGCTTCCCTGGATCCCGGCCCTGCTGGTGGGGGTGATCCTGGCCAACACCGACACGGTGTCGATGATCGCGGTCTTCAAGGAGATCCGGGTGCCCGCGCGGCTGACGACGATCGTGGAGGGCGAGACCCTGTTCAACGATGCGGCGGCCCTGGTCACCTTCAACCTGCTGCTGGTGATCCACGCCTCGGGATCGATCACGGTGGCCCAGGGCCTGCGGGAGATGGTGGTGGTGGCGGTGGGCGGGGTGCTGGTCGGCGGCGTTCTGGGCTACCTGTGCCTTCCGGTGTTCCTGCGGCTCCAGGATCCCCTCGGCTCCCTGCTGCTCACGGTGGCGCTCGCCCTGGGCACCTTCCAGCTCGGCCAGAGCCTGGGGGTCTCCGGAGCGGTGGCGGTGGTGATCGCCGGGCTGGTCTTCGGCAACCTCGGCCTGCCCCGCAGCGGCACGGCCTCCGACCGCCTCACCGTCGTGAACTTCTGGGAGTACGCGGGGTTCATCGTCAACACCTTCCTGTTCCTGCTGATCGGCATCGAGATCAACCCCCTGACCCTGTGGGAATCGCTGCCCGCCATCGCCCTGGTGGTGCTGGCCTACCAGCTGGCGCGAGTGGTCACGGTGTACGGGCTGCTGGCGCTGCTGCGCCGCTTCGACCGGCCGATCCCCCTGCGCTGGCAGCACGTCCTGGTGCTCGGCAACATCAAGGGTTCGCTGTCGATGGCGATGGCGGTGGCGATTCCCCTGTCGCTGGCCGGCAGGAGCGGGATCATCGAACTGGTGTTCGGGGCGGTGCTGTTCTCCCTGGTGATCCAGGCGCTGGCGCTGCCCTGGCTGATCAGGCGCCTGAACATCGCCCAGGTGTCACCGGTGGGCACCGAGATCGGCAGGCTGCAGATCCAGCTGATCGCCTCCAAGGCCGCCCAGGAGGAACTCCACCGGCTGCTGAAGTCCGGCGTGCTGCCGAAGACCGCCTATGAGGAGCTGTGGGCCTCTTACCAGGCGCGGGTGGCGTCGTCCGAGCGGGTGCTGCGGGAGGCCTACAGCGAGGGCCGCTCCGGCGCCGACGAAGCGGGAAGCCGACCGCTGGAGGCGATCCGCCGGCGCCTGCTGCTGGCCGAGAAGGGGGCCCTGATGGAGGCGCTGCGCCAGCGGATCGTGATGGACGATCTGGTGCAGCCTTTCGTCAGAGATTTGGATGAGAGACTTCTAGCGCTGGACGACGACTAGCTTTCAGGCCGAGATAGCCGATCAGCGGGTGCACGAACTCCGGCCGTGTCACCACCAGGATCGTGGAACCGGCCTGAAGCACGGTGCTGCCGTTCGGAATCTCGACATTCGCCTCGGGATTGAGCTGGTAGCCGATGATCAGGGAACCGCTGGGGAAGCGGGGATCCTGGGCGATCGCGGCGACGGTGCGGCCGGCCACGGAACAGTCGGCGGGGACGGGCAGCTTGAGCACCTTCACCTGGCCCTGCTCGAAGTGCATCATCGACTCGACATCGGGAAACTCAATCGCATTCGCCATCGTCGCCACCGCCAGATCGATGGTGCTGATGATGTGGCTCGCCCCCGCCAGGCGGTAGGCCTGCAGGAATTCGCGGTCGCGCATCCGAACGACGATGTGGGAGCTGCCGTAGCTGCGCGAGAGCGTGATCAGGGCCAGGTTGAGGGCATCGTCCCGCAGGGCGGCCACCACGGCATCGGCCTTGCGGATGCCGGCCTCGATCAGCACGGTGGAGCTGACCGCACTCCCCTCGAAGGCCATCACGCCGATCTTCTCGCGGGCGAAGCCGCAGGCCAGGGGATCGATGTCGATGATCGCGACGGTATGGCCGAGCTGCAGGAGCTGGCGGGCCAGACCCAGGCCCATCATTCCCGCCCCACCGATCAGCACATACATGGCGGAGATGGTACCAACGGCGCCGAGGGGCGCCGGGCTCAGGCCCCGCCCGCCCGCATCAGCCGCTGCAGCTGGCCGCTCTCCAGCTCCAGCACCCGGCGGGCGAAGTCCGGATCGCGCTCCAGCACCGCATCGAAGGAATCCACCGGCACCGCCAGCAGGCGGGTGCCGTCGGCCTCGGCCACGATCGTGCTCTCGGAGGCGCTGTGGGTGAGCACCTGGAGTTCGTCGAGCACCCGGCCGGGCTGGAGGTCCTTCACCCAGGTGCGCTCGCCGTCCCGGTGATGGACCCGGGCGATGCCCTCGATCAGCAGCAGCAGCTCGCGGCAGGTGTCGCCCGCCTCGGTGATCAGCTCCCCCTTGGCGAAGGAACGCACATCGGCCTGGGAGGCAAGCGCATCGAGGGTGTCGGCGTCGCTGCGGCGGAAGAAATCGCTGGTGGCCAGGAACACCCGCTTCTCCAGCTCAGGGAACCCCCGCAGCTGCGGGTGGCTGTCGAGGGCCTCGACCGCCCGGGCGGTCTGGAGCAGCAGGGGCGGGGCCCCCGGCACGCCCAGCTCCGACGCCATGGCCCGGGCCCGGCCGCCATCGAGGCAGGCCGTCAGGAACAGGGCGGCGGCGGCGAGGGTGGGGCTGGCATCGGCGGCCAGGCTGGCCAGGAAACCGAGGGTTTCGTCGACGGGCACCTCCAGGGAACAGGAGGGGGCCTCGCCACCGGGGTGGGCGAGGGTGTCGGCGACGCCCACCGGCAGGCGGGACTCCCAACCCTCCCGGTGCAGCAGTTCCGGCAGCTCCAGGGGGGCAATGGCCTGGAGGCGCTGCACCAGGGCCGGCACGGCCGGATCCTCCTGCAGGGTGGCCAGGCCGTCGAGGATCGCCCGCAGGGTCAGCTCCTTGCGCAGCTGCAACCGGTCGTCGAGCAGGGCCAGCACGGCGGACTGGTGGCGCAGGGCGCTCTGGTGCAGGGCCCGGTAGCCATCGGTGAGGGCCGGCAGCCGCTCCAGCAGCCGCTCCACCTTGTGGATCGCCGCGGCGGCGGGGGAGAGGTCGTCGAGCACCTTCTCCTCCTCCAGCGAGGAGATGCCGTACTCGCGCCGCAGGGCCTGCAGGGAAGCGCCATCGGGGCCGTCCGCCACGGAGCCGCTGCCGAGGCGCTGCACCAGCATGAGCCGCTCCAGCGACTTGCGGTAGCCGCTCAGGCGGATCTGGTCCTCCAGGCTGCGGCGGCTGTCGGGATCGAGCAGGCCGGGATCCTCGACGCCGAGTTCATCGAGCACCAGGCGGTGCTCGCCGTCGCTGATGCCCAGGGAAAGGCGCATCTGCTTGAGCACCTCCAGGCTGCTGGCGGCGTTGACGAAGCCCTCCTCCAGGGCTTCGCGGACCACGCCCTTGTAGGCCTCGAGCCGCTTCTGGCCGGTGAAGCCCGGCAGCACCTTGGCCAGCACATACACCTCCTCGGTGCCCAGGTCGGCGAGGGAGCGGCCGTCGAGGTAGCGGCTCACGTCCAGGTCCATACGGGTGAGCTGCTTGCGGAAGCGCTCGGCCAGGTTCTCGCGGCCGTAGAGATCGGGGGAGCGGTTCCAGGCCCGGTAGAGCCACAGGGTGCTTACGGCCACCAGGGTCACGTCGAACAGGTACTGGACCCAGTCGGGAGCCAGCAGCAGCAGCGGCCGGCCGGCGAACTGGAAGAAGAAGTTGAACACCAGGAAGGTGGCCACCACGAACACCCGATGGCGGATCCGATCCCGGTCGGGCTCGGCGCCGCGGCGCCGCACCCGGCTGCGCAGGGCCGACTCGATCGCCCGGCCGGCGACCGTGCCCAGCCAGGTGCACAGCCCCAGGAACAGCGGCACCGCCACCAGCTTGGGCACATCGATCGGCTGGCCGAACAGGAACAAGCCCGGCCGCAGCAGCTGGGCCAGCTGGTCCTCCTGGCGCAGCCACACGCCGGAGAAGTAGTACTCCCAGTTGCCGGCGTAGAGGTAGTAGTAGACGAAGTAGCCGAACACCAGGCCCACGTAGCCGTAGCGCTCGAAGGCGAAGGCGGGGGAGGGCAGCTTGGCCCAGTAGGTGCGCTCGGCGTCGATGTCGATGCAGGGCTGCTGGCAGGCCACGCAGGCGCTCTGCTCGCTGCCGTCGGGCTGGACGGTGCGGCACATCGACTGGGTGATCGGCGTGCTGGCCATGTGGGCCTTGCTGCCCAGCAGGCCCGTGGGGGTGGAGAAGATGCTCTGCACGGGCGCCATCGGGCAGAAGTACTGGCACCAGCTCTTGCCGCCGTAAAGCCAGCCCACGGCGATGGCACAGAGGATGGTGAAGCTGAGCCAGGCGAACAGCACCAGGCGGTCGGCATTGAAGAAGAGGATGCGGCCACAGAGGCCCACGAACAGCCAGCCGAACTGCAGCCGGGAGTAGTGCTTGCCGAGCCAGGAATCGGCCGGCACCTTGGCCAGCTGCAGGCGCTTCTCGCCCGTTTTGGGGTTCACCTTGGCGATCTGGCGCTGCAGCCCCAGGGCGCGGGGGATCTGGGAGAGGAAGGAGAGCGGGCAGATCCGCCGCCACAGCTCATGGCCGAACACCAGCAGGATGAAGATGCCCGACGGCACCACCAGGCCCCAGAACAGGGTGGTGCCCAGGGGATAGGGGGTCTCGCTCAGGCAGGTGCCCTGAACCGGCACGCACCCCTGGGGCAGCCGCAGGGGGCTCCAGGGGTGGTCGGGCGCGGTGAAGCGGGGCGTGAACGGGTCGTAGAGCAGGGACAGGATGATCAGGATCCAGCCGGTGGTGAGCGCCCAGCGCACCAGATGCATCCGCCGTTCCGTCACTGAATACCCGCGCCACTGCGCCGAAGTGGCGCTGACCATAGCGATGGCCTCCGAAAGCTGACTGGCTGGCGGCATCGCGGGCGCCGGGGCCACCAGAATCGCTGCCATGACGTTCTTCTCCCGCCACTGGAGCACCTACCGCCGGGTGCTGGAGCACGACCTGATGGAGCACGGCGCCCTCACCGCCGCCATCACGCGAACGATCGATGAGTGGCTGGAGCAGCGCGGACCCGGGGCGAGGGCTCCCCATGCCATGGATCTGGGCTGCGGCGACCTGTCCCTGCTGCCGCCGCTGATGCGGCGTCTGCCCCTGGCGTCGTTCACCGGCCTCGACCTGAACGGGGCGGTGCTGCCCCTGGCCGCCGAGGCCCTCGGGGTGGCGCCCTACCCCAGCCGCTTTCTGGAGGGCGATCTGCTGGCCTTGGCCGAGGCGGAGCCGGAGGGGCCGCCGGTGGATCTGCTCCTGAGCAGCTTCGCGGTGCATCACCTGCAGGAGCCGGACAAGGGCCGCTTCCTGCGGGGCTGCCGCCGCCGCATCGCGCCGGGGGGCCTGCTGCTCTGGGCCGATGTGTTCCGCGCCCCGGGCGAGAGCCGCGACAGCTACGTGGCGCGCTACTGCGCCCGGGTGCGCGGCTGGAGCCCGCTGGAGCCGGAACGGCAGGAGGAGGTGATCGCCCACCTCAGCCAGTGGGACCATCCGGCCGACCCCGAGGCGATCGTGAAGGAGGCGGAGGCGGCTGGCTGGCAGTGGCAGTGGGGCTGGCAGGGCCAGCACCGGGCCGAGGCCCTGGCGGTGCTCAGGCCACCTGACGGCCCGCAGCGAAGCGGGGCCTGATACGCCGGTGGAGGCGATCGCACGCCGACCAGGCTCCCTCGTCCCCGCCTACAGGAATGAGGCGGCCAGCAACGGGCCGATCCGATCCGATGTCTCCCAGATAACCTGAGCCCATCGCATCCTTTCGCATTCCGGCCTGGGCCCGCAGGTTCAAGTGACAACGCGAAGCGCGATGGTGCCGGCGCCATGGGGTGAGAATGTTACAGCTAATCTCTCCCGAGGGTGATCCGAAGGGGCAACGTACTTGTTTCACATTTTCGGCAATTCCCTCCGATCCTCGTTTCGCGTTTCATCCTGGCCTCACCTGCTGGCGATGTCGTGCCTGGCTCTGCCCTTGACGGCCAGCGCAGCACCACCGTCCCCATGGCCCCTGCGGGTAGTGGTGAACAAAGCCTTCCCGCCAATCAGCTTCGTGGATTCCCAGGGCCGGATCCAAGGACTGGTAAGAGATCGCTGGGATCTGTGGGAGCGTCGTACGGGAATCCCGGTGGAGCTGAAGGCGATGGACTTTCTGGAGGCCCAGAAGGCTGTCAAGGCCGGCCGCGCCGATGTCATCGCCTCCATGGCCCGCACAACAGCACGCGAAAGGATTTACGCCTTCACTCAACCCTATCTGGCGGTACATGTTCACCTCTACTTCGACCGGAAGTTGAGCGGAATCGTTGATCTCGAAACCAGCAAGGCCTTCAAGGTCGGTGTCCGTGCCGGAGACGTGTGCATCGAAAAACTGAAGGCAGCCGGCCACCGCACCTTTCGCATCTTCCCGGATGACAACTCCCTGATCCAGGCGTCCATCGCCGGAAGCCTGCCGGTGTTCTGCATGAATGAACTGCCGGCCAATTACATCCTGGCCAAGGAGGGTCTGAGCGAGCAATTCCTGCAATCGCCGCCGATCTACACCTCGGCCGTGTACGAGGCCGTTCTTAAGAAGAACACCGGCCTGCAGAAGACGGTCATTGCAGGCTTCGATCGGATCAGTGCGGCCGAGGAAGTCGCCATGGAACGCAAGTGGCTGGGCGATGGCGTCCACCCCCGCTTCAGCTGGCTGGCCCGGCATGGACTCCAGGCCCTGGGGGCCACAGGGGCGGCCGCGGGGCTGATCGCCTTGTGGAGCGCCAGCATGAAGCTGGAGGTGCGCCGCCGCACCCGAGACCTGGCCGAAGCCCGCGATGTGCTGAGCAGCACGATTGAGGCCATCCCCGATCCCTTGATCGAACTCTCCGCCGACGGGCAGATCCTGGCGGTCCACAGCCCGTCCCACAACCTGCTGACACGGCCCGCCAAGGAGCAGGTGAACCGCCCCGTGAGCCAGGTGCTGCCGGGGCCCGCTGCCTCCGTGGTGAAGGAGGCACTGGCGGAGGCCGGCAGTGCGGGCTTCAGCCAGGGGAAGGAGATTCAGCTGCCCCTGCCAGGCGGCCCGGCCTGGTTCGAGCTGTCCGTATCGAGACGAACCCTTCCTTCCTCAGGCCAGCCGCGCTTCGTGTTGCTCAGCCGCGACATCACGGCCCGCAAGCAGGATGCCCGGCGGATTGAGCGACTGAATCGGCTCTACACCGCCCTGAGCCGGACGAACCAGGCCATGGCCCGCCTTGAGGACGACACGCTTCTGATGCGGGAGATCTGTCAGATCGCCGTGACCTTCGGCGAGATGAAGATGGCCTGGGCGGGTCTGCTCAACCCCGTGGGCCAGGAGGTACGCGCGGTGGCCTGGGCCGGAACCGGCACCGAATACTTGAACGACCTACACATCAGCATCGACCCCGATGTCCCGCACGGGCAAGAACCACTGGGCCGGGCCCTGCGGGAGGACCAACCCCAGTGGAGCCAGGATTTTCTGAACGATCCCAGCCTGGCCCCCTGGCATGAGCGCGCCCGCCTTTACGGCTGGGGAGCGGCAGCCGCCTTGCCACTACACCGCGAGGGCGCCGTGATCGGTGGGTTGGCGCTGTATCACCCAGACATCAACGCCTTCGACGAGCCCAGCCAGCGACTCCTGATGGAAATGGCTCGGGACATTGACCTCGCCCTCAGCCGGTTCAGCTCCCTGGCGATCCAGCGCCGCCTGGAGCAGGAGATGGCGGCCAGCGAAGCCAAGTACAGGGAACTCACCGAATCGGTCCACGACGTCATCTGGACCCTGGATCCCGAGACCATGCGCTACCTCTATGTGAGCCCTTCCGTGAAGCGGCTGCGGGGCTACACGCCGGAAGAGGTGATCGCCAGCCCGTTCCTGGCCTCCCTGAAACCGGGGAGCGGACAACGCATGGAGGACCAGATCCGGGCTGAGCTGGAGGAGTTCAAACAGGGCCTGCGCAGCAGTGAGATCGTCTCGGTGGATGAGGTGGAGCATGTCGTAGCCGAAATCGGCCACGCCTCGGAGGTAAACGGCCAGGTTGTGTCGGGTGGCCACATTCAGGCCCAAGGCGATTCTCAGACCACTGCGATTGAGCCACGCCCCAGGGACTTGCACTTGTCGGGAAGAAAAGGGGTAGTCCACCACCTAGTCATTCCCACCTGTCCGCCATGTGCCAAACCAACTCAGCCGTGCGCTGGGCACAATCAACGTTGTACCTTGACGGACAGTTTGCGCAATCGAGCCACCGAGATCAACATTGGTCCAGCTTGTATTGTTGGGAAGATAATTTAAATTGAAGACGTTGATGTTCGTGTTGCCACCACTGAGTTCGCCACCACTTTCAACAAAGGCGTGCTCATTAATCCCACTCCAGCTCAGATTGAGAGAAGGCGTCAGCAGCGTGTTTTGGCTCAGGTTGATTCGTCGTCCGGTGACCAAGGCAGCGGTGAAGCTTTCTGCCGATTTTTGACCGGACGCTGAGAGTACAGAGCTGTCCAGTTGAATGCCTCGCGTCTGGCTGCCACTGAACGTGCCATAGCCTGCCAGCGCACCGATGAAGTAGGGGCCCGGTGACCACCTGCCATAAAGGCCGACGCCATAGGCCGTGGGAGACCAGTTACCTCCTCCATTTCCCGTCTGAATGACGGACAACGATCCAACCGATCCATAGACACCCAATTGAGTGCTGGGAGACAACGACTTTTCAAGTCCGAAAAGTGATGCACCACCACGGCTGTCAGCACGATTGACCCAGTTTCCCAGGCCTGGGTTGTCGATGTTCGTCAAGGATGTACTGAAACCCCGTACCCAGGCCCTGAGCCTTCGGCGATCTCCGTAGAAGTCGTTGGGTTGATCGGCAAAGGTGAAACGCTTGTCGGCGGCCTGAACAGACTTTGGGCCAGGTTGCTTTATGCATTCAGCCTTGGCTTGATCCATAGCTTTCTCAGAATCCACATATCGCTGTGGGTTGGGCTCTGAGCCTTTACACAGTGGAATCTGAAGAGGTTCAACATCCAATGTACTGTTCAGTACAGCCATTGCAGAGTCGTTGAGCATCTTCTGGATGCCCGCCGGAGCCGCATCGGTGTTGCGCGGGAAGAAACCCGAAACGATGGCTTGGGGGGAAAGGGTGGCGGCGAACGAAGTTGACAAGTCCTCGACGAACGCCTCCGGCATCAACTCGCCAGTGAGGGGAGGCTCGAAGGGATCCGGCAACTCCGGCTCCGGCTGGGAAAACTCCAGCAAGCCAAAGGCTGCGTTATCAATGAAAATGCCAATGCTGAGATTTCCAGTCGCCGTAGACTCGGCGGTGTAAGCAAAACGAAATTGCTGACCAGCTTCACCAATCAAAATATTCTTCTGCACGTAGTTTGTCCAGGTCTGACCGGTCTGATAGGTATCAGAGCGCACGGTCGTCCATGCCCCATTCTTCAGAACCTGGACATCCAGTTTCATCGTATCGGTCCCAGCCCGTCCACGATGCCAGAAGGAATAGGACAACACTCCTGTCCTCCCCAACGTCACCGTTTGAGACAGGGTGCTGGGACGCGTGGCGTTCAGTTCGGCAAAGAAGTTACCGCCGCCGACAGGGAAAAACACATCGCCTGCGGCCGTGGCCTGAGCTGGCGCGATGGTAAAGACGGGTCCGCCAGATGAAGCGCTATAGCCTGAAGACCAGAGCTCAATCTGGTTGTCCGAAGCGGATGTGTTCCAGGGGAGACTTGTGAAGCATCAATCTGCCTGAAGTAGGACCCCGTCGGCGGACCCGGAGGATCCGGTGGGATCGGCAGGGGAGGTACCTGGGTTTCAAACCCCCCGTTCTGAATCAGATTTCCACGATCCTGAGCGCAAGCATTCGGACCTTCTCCCAAAACAGAGAGGACCAAACACCCCATCGCCATGCGCCCAATGCCAGGCCAGCATCCCCCACGAATGAATTGAATCAATGCGGCCAAACCGAAACGAAAAATCGGGAGAATACAGCATCATCGATTGGCTTATCAACGCCCGCGAGTCAGAACTCCCTGATCAACACCGCCAAGAGGCCAGGTCGAGGCTCACCTCCTTGCCTCAGCTGTGCTCCCTCAAAAACCCGATCGTGCCTTCCAGCTCCTCAGTGAAGCGGTCGATCTCTTCGGGGGTGGTGGTGAAGCCCAGGCTGGCGCGGGCGGTGCCGGCCAGGCCGTAGTGGCGGTGCAGGGGCTGGGTGCAGTGGTGGCCGCTGCGGATGCACACTCCCGCCGAATCCAGCAGGGCGGCGATGTCGTTGGCGTGCAGGCCATCGACGCTGAACGCCGCCAGGGCGGCCCGGTCGGGCTGCTGCTCGGGCGTGGGCCCCAGGATCCGCACCCCCTCGATGGCCTGCAGCCGCTCGAACAGCCGCCGGGTGAGCTGCTGCTCCCAGGCGTGGATGCGCTCCATGCCCAGGTTCTGCAGGTAATCGAGGGCGGCGCCCATGCCGATCGCCTCACCGATCGCCGGTGTGCCGGCTTCGAACTTGTGGGGCAGATCTGCCCAGGTGCTGCTCTCCAGGTGCACGTCCTGGATCATCTCGCCGCCCCCCAGGAACGGGGGCATCGCCTCCAGCAGCGCCTCACGCCCCCACAGGAAGCCCATGCCCGTGGGGCCGCACAGCTTGTGGGACGAGCCCACCAGGAAATCGGCCCCCAGTGCCGCCACGTCCACCGGCAGGTGGGGCAGGCTCTGGCAGGCATCCACCAGCAGCAGCGCACCGGCCCCGTGCGCCAGCTCAGCCACCGCCTCGATCGGGTTGAGGCAGCCCAGGGTGTTGCTCACGTGCACCAGGCTCACCAGCCGGGTGCGCTCGCTGAGCTTGGCCTTGAGGTCCTCCAGGTCGAGTTCGCCGCTCTCGGTGACGCCCGCATGGCGCAGCACGCAGCCCGTGCGGGCCGCCAGCAGCTGCCAGGGCACCAGGTTGCTGTGGTGCTCCATCACCGACAGCAGCACCTCGTCGCCCTCCCGGAGGTTGGCCTCGCCCCAGGTGCGGGCCACCAGGTTGATCGCCTCGCTGGCGTTGCGGGTGAACACGATCTCGCGGGCGCTGGCAGCACCGATGAAGCTGGCCACCTTGCCCCGGGCCGCCTCGAAATGGTCGGTGGCGCGGGCGCTCAGCTGGTGGGCGCCGCGGTGCACATTGGCGTTGTCGAGGCTGTAGTACTGCTGCAGCGCCTCCAGCACCTGGCGCGGCTTCTGGCTGGTGGCGGCGTAATCCAGGTAGATCAGCGGCTGCCCCAGGCAGGCCGTCTGGGCCAGCAGGGGGAAATCGGGCCGCGTCTGCACCGCCAGGTCGGCCACCAGGGGCGTGCCGGTCAGCGGGGCCGCCGTCGCGGGCGCGGCGGTCACCACGGGGTTGGTGGAGGTCGGCGTCATCGTCCCTGCTCCCCCAGCAGACTGGCCAGAGGCTGCCACGGCCGGGCGGCCGCGGGGAGTTCCTGCAGCACCTCCTCGCAGAAGCCGCGCAACAGCAGCCGGGCCGCCTGGTCGGCGGCGATGCCGCGGCTCTGCAGGTAGAAGAGTTCGTCCTGCTCCAGCCTGCTCACGGTGGCGCCATGGGCGCAGCGCACGTCGTCGGCGACGATCTCCAGCTCGGGCTTGGTGTCGATGCGGGCCCGGTCCGAGAGGAGCAGGTTGCGGCTCAGCTGGGCCGCATCGGTGCGCTGGGCTTCACGGGGCACCTGCACGGCCCCGTTGAACACGCTGCGGCCCTGGCCGTCGGCCACCGCCTTGTGCAGCTGCTCCAGCCGCCCGTCCGGGCCTTCGAACACCATCTGGCTGTGGGTGTCACTGATCTGGCGGCCATCGGCCAGCTGCAGGGCCTTGAGGGTGCTGTGGGCCGCCCCCTCGCGCTGCACCAGCCGCGGCTCCAGCCGTCCCAGGGCCCAGCCGCCGTGGGCGCTCACGCCGCTGTAGCGGCTGCCCGTGGCCTGCTCCACCGCCACGGTGGCCAGCAGGCAGCCCGTTTCGGCACCAGGCGCCAGCAGGCCATGGCGCAGCTCGGCCCCCTCGCCCAGGCGGGCCTCCAGCACCACACTGGTGAGGTTGGCGCCGCCGCTGCGGTGCACCTGCAAGATCTCAAGGGAGGATTCGGCTTCCAGCACCAGCAGCAGCCGCAGGGGCAGGATCCCTTCGCCGGCGCCGGCGTCGCTCACCAGCTCCAGGGTGGTGGCCACCGGGCCGCGCACCCGCAGGGCCAGCACCTGGCGCGCCGTGACGCCGTTGAGCAGCACCGGCCACAGCTCAGCGCTGCCGGTGGCGGCCAGCACCTGGCCCAGGGTGGCGTTCAGCTCGTCGCCGCCGATGGGCTCGACGCCCGCCGGCAGGGAGATGCCGGCCAGGGGGTCGCTGCGGCCATCGAGGACCAGCCGCAGGCTGCCGGCCAGGGGCTCGGGCAGCGCCGCCGCCGGCTCGGGGGTGAGCCGATCGGGCTTCAGGGCCGTGAGCGGCGCCAGGTCGGTGAAGCGCCAGGCCTCCACACGCCGTGAGGGCAGCGGGGTCTGTGCCAGGGCCGGGGCCGCCTGAGCGCGCGTGGCCGCCAGGGCATCGGCGCCATCGGGGGCGCTCGCCAGCAGGGCGGCGACCCAGCCGTTCGGGGCGGCACCGGCCGCCGCAGTGGGAGTGGAGAGCGAAGCGGCCACCATCTCAGCCCACCTCCGCCGGCGTGCGCTCGAGGGCCGCCAGTTCAGCGTCGACCCAGTCGTAGCCGCGCTCCTCCAGCTCCAGGGCCAGCTCCTTGCCGCCGGTGCGCAGGATCCGGCCGGCCGCCATCACATGCACGTAGTCGGGGGTGATCACATCCAGCAGCCGCTGGTAGTGGGTGATCAGCAGGGTGGCGTTGTCGGGGCCGGCCAGGTGGTTGACGCCTCCGGCCACGATGCGCAGGGCATCGATGTCAAGGCCGGAGTCGGTCTCGTCGAGCACCGCCACCAGGGGGTCGAGCAGGGCCATCTGCAGGATCTCGTTGCGCTTCTTCTCGCCGCCGGAGAAGCCTTCATTGACGCTGCGCTCCAGGAAGGCCGGATCCATCTGCACCACCTGCAGCCGTTCACGCACCAGGTCCTCGAAGGCGAAGGTGTCGAGCTCCTCCTCGCCTTTGCCGGCGCGGCGGGCGTTGGTGGCCACCCGCAGGAACTCCAGGTTGCTCACCCCGGGGATCTCCACCGGGTACTGGAAGCCGAGGAACAGGCCGGCGCGGGCCCGCAGCTCGGGCTCCAGGCTCAGCAGATCCTCGCCCTTGTAGAGGACGGTGCCGCCGGTGACGGTGTAGGCCGGGTGGCCCGCCAGCACCTTGGAGAGGGTGCTTTTGCCGCTGCCGTTGCGCCCCATCACCGCGTGGATCTCACCGGCGCGGATCGTCAGGGACACCCCCTTGAGGATGGGCTGGTCCTCCACGCGGGCCGTGAGATCACGGATCTCGAGCAGTACGGGAGCGTCGGGGCGGATCACGGCGGGGGAGAAAAGGGCAGGAAAGGGACGGGGGAAGAAGTGTTGGGCCGGCCGGGGTGGCCGTGGGCCGGGATCAGCCGACCGAACCCTCGAGCTTGAGGGCCAGGAGCTTGTCGGCCTCGGCGGCGAACTCCATCGGCAGCTGGTTGAACACGTCGCGGCAGAAGCCGCTCACCATCATCGACACCGCCTCCTCGAAGGCGATGCCCCGACTCTGCAGATAGAAGAGCTGGTCGGCGGAGATGCGGCAGGTGCTGGCCTCGTGCTCGATGCGGGCCTCCGGCTGCTGGGAGCGGATGTAGGGGTAGGTGTTGGCGGCGGCCTGGTCGCCGATCAGCAACGAATCGCACTGGCTGTAGTTGCGGGCGCCCACGGCCTTGGGACCCAGCTGCACCAGCCCCCGGTAGCTGTTGGAGGAGTGGCCAGCGCTGATCCCCTTGCTCACGATCGTGGAGCGGGTGCGGGGGCCCACGTGGATCATCTTGGTGCCGGTGTCGGCCTGCTGGCGGTTGTTGGTGAGGGCCACCGAGTAGAACTCGCCCACCGAATCGGCCCCCTGCAGCACGCAGCTGGGGTACTTCCAGGTGATCGCCGAGCCCGTTTCCACCTGGGTCCAGCTGATGTGGCTGCGGTCGCCACGGCACTGGCCGCGCTTGGTGACGAAGTTGTAGATGCCGCCCTTGCCGTTCTCATCCCCCGCGTACCAGTTCTGGACGGTGGAGTACTTGATCGAGGCGTCATCGAGGGCCACCAGTTCCACCACCGCCGCATGCAACTGGTTGGTGTCGAACATCGGCGCCGTGCAGCCCTCCAGGTAGCTCACCGAAGCCCCTTCCTCGGCCACGATCAAGGTGCGCTCGAACTGGCCGGTGTCGCCGGAGTTGATGCGGAAGTAGGTGGAGAGCTCCATCGGGCATTCCACGCCCTTCGGGATGAACACGAAGGAGCCGTCGCTGAACACCGCCGAGTTGAGGGCGGCGAAGTAGTTGTCGTTGCCGGGCACCACCGTGCCGAGGTACTTCTCGATCAGGTCGGGGTGGTCTTTCACCGCCTCGCTGATCGAGCAGAAGATCACGCCGTGCTCGGCCAGCTTCTCCCGGTAGGTGGTGGCGATCGAGACGCTGTCGAACACCGCATCCACGGCCACATTGGAGAGGCGCTTCTGCTCGCTTAGGGGGATGCCGAGCTTGTCGAAGGTTTCCAGCAGCTTCGGGTCCACCTCATCAAGGCTGGCCTTCTTCTCCTGCTGCTTGGGCGCCGCGTAATAGATGATCTCCTGGTAATCGATCGGCGGATGGCCCAGGGTGGCCCAGTCGGGCTCCTCCATCTGCAGCCACTGGCGGTACGAGCGCAGGCGGAAGTCGAGCAGGAAGGCCGGCTCGTTCTTCTTGGCGGAGATCAGCCGCACCACGTCCTCACTGAGGCCCTTGGCGATCTTCTCGGTTTCGATGTCGGTGACGAAGCCGTACTTGTACGGCTGGCTCACCAGATCGCCGACGGTTGCGGTGCTCGCCATGGGGAAGGGGGCCGGTTCAGCCGGCGGTGAGGGACTGGACGTCTTCGAGACTGATGGTCTGGAGCTCGCCCCGGAAGGGGTTGTCCTCGGTGAGGAAGAGCATGCAGTGGCACTCCTTGCGCTCACGCATCGGCACGCAGGGGCAGTTCCAGAACGCCTGGGCCACCTCGGCCTCCTTGTCTTCGTAGTGGCGGCAGGGGCAGAGGGCGCCACCCAGCTCGTCCTTGTGCCGGGCCAGACCCTCGAGCACCACGGCGGTGACCCCCGGATCGCTGCAGAAGTAGGTGCCGGTGCGCTGGGCGTAGGTTTCCGCGAAACGGCGGATCACCTCCAGGCTTTCGGCACCGGCTGCGGGGGTCGTCGTGGTGGAGGCGTCGGTCATGGGCAGAGCGTCGGGTAGCGCGCACCGGTGGATCGAATAACGAAACACTTTGGTTTCGTTACTGCGGGAGCCTAAGGCACAGGCGTGGTCCGTTGACGGCGTGGAAAGGTCATTGTGACGCCCCGGCGGGCACCACGGGCCAGCCCCCATTCCCCCGATGTGCGTGGCATGGTGTGTTGATCACGCCCCCTTCATGAGCGCCCCCGCCCAGTCCCGCGGCCTTCCGGCCGCTCCCGCCGAGGGAAGCCATCCCACCCGGGAGGCGGCCCTCTTGGTGCTGCTGCGGGAAGGTGAGGCGACGGCCGGCCAGCTGGCGGCCGCCCTCGGGGTGTCGGTCCAGGTGATGCGCCGCCACCTGCGCAGCCTCGAGGACGACGGCCTGGTGGAGGCCAGCGCGCCCCACGAAGGCCCCGGCCGGCCCAGCAACGTCTGGCACCTCACCGCCCTGGGTCAGGGCCGGTTCCCCGACGGCAGCGAGACCTTCGCCCTCGGCCTGCTCCACACCCTCACCGAAAGCCTGCCCGCCGACACCCTGGAGCTGGTGCTGCGCCAGCAGGCCGAGGAGAAGGCGACCGACTACCGCCGCCAGATCGGCAGCGGCCCCCTGGGCCAGCGGATTGAGCGCCTGGTGGAGCTGCGCCGCAAGGAGGGCTACGTGGCCGAATGCCGCCGCGACGACGACCCCACCGCCGCAGACGTCGAAGACCCCGCCTGGGTGATCAGTGAATTCCACTGTTCGGTGATGCGCATCGCCGAGCAGTACCCGGTGGTCTGCGACCAGGAGCTGCGCCTGATCCGCCACACCTTCCCCGACTGCGCCGTGGAGCGGGTCCACTGGCGGCTGGAAGGGGGCCACAGCTGCGGCTTCCGCATCGCCCCCGTCGCCCCCTGAGCCGTGCTCAGCCCTGACGAGCTGCAGGAGCTGGAGGCCACCCTGCAGCCCACCCTGGAGCGCCACCACCTGCGGCTCCTGGCCCATGGCCTGCGCACCCTGCAGGACATCGGCGGGCGGCGCGACGGTGAGCTGCCGCCGGAGGCGGCGGTGGCGGCCTGGGCCGCCGCCCAGCCGCTGATCGCCGCCGATGCCGGCTTCGAGCAGGCCTTCCTCACCCAGATGGGCCACGTGGCCACCCAGCTGGCGGCCATCGCCACCGCCGCCGGCCGGGAACCCCTCGCCCTCGACCTGGCCGACCTGATTCACTGGGCCACCGGCGAGGCCGACCGGCGCCTCAGGCCCCCGGCAGCCCCACCAGACCCGCCACCAGGCTGACCCCGGCCAGGGCGGCGCCGGCGGCCAGCGCCCCCCGCCAGCCGGGCCGGTCCCCCTCCAGGGCCGCCAGGGGCAGGGCCATCACCGGCGCCGTCGACAGCAGGGCCACGGCGAGCCCCCCCGGCAGCCCCGCCAGGGCGGTCTGCTGCAGGGCGATGCCGGCGCTGGTGCCCAGCAGGGTAGCGGCGAGCGCCAGGGGCCAGCGGCGCCCCGCCGGCCGGGGCCCCTGCACGGCGCGCGGCAGCCCCGCCAGCAGCGGCAGCATCACCAGGGCCGCCGCCGCCAGCCGCAGGGTGGCGGCCTGCAGCGGCTCCGGCCCCCCGGCCAGCAACCCCGCCCGGGCCAGCAGCGCCCCGCCGCTGCCGCAGCCCAGGGCCCCGAGGGCCAGGGCCACCCCCACCCCGTCATGGCCCGCCACTTCACCGCCCGCGGACTGGGCACCCTCGGGCCCGTCCGGCCGGGGGGCGCGCTGGTGCACCACCAGCAGCACCGCCAGGGTGATCAGAGCGATCCCCAGCCACTGGGCCGGCCGGGGCACCTCCCCCAGCAGGGCCACCCCCGCCAGGCTGGTGACCGCCGGGCCGCCGGCATCGATGGTGAGGGTGCGCCGGGTGCCCAGCCGCCGCAGGGCCGCGAAGAACAGGGTGTCCCCCAGGGCGATCCCCAGCACCCCGCTGAGGGCCAGCAGCAGCAGCGAGCGCGGCGCCATCTGCCACGGCAGCAGCAAGGCCAGCGGCAGCAGCAGGGCCACCGCCAGCAGGTTCTTGAGCAGGTTCAGCCGGGCGGCCGAGAGGGAGGTGGGCAGCCGGCGCCACAACAGGCTGGAGAAGGCCCAGCAGAAGGCGGCCGCCAGGGCGGCGGAAACGGGGGCGGCGGCGGCGGGGGCGGCGGACAGGGGGCCGCGGGAGGGTGGGAGAGTTGCGATCATCGCCTGATCGCGCCCCATCGCCTGAGGCCCCCCGTGAGCGGATCCATCGCCGACGCCATCAGCTTCTTCCGGCTCAGCTGCGGCCGCTGGCGCTCTCAGCGCAGCAGCCACCACCTGCTGCACCGCCGCGCCGAGGCGGGCGGCTCCTTCATTGAAGTGGTGGAGCTGGAGGCGGCCGATCCGCGCCTGGAGGCGATCGCCGTCCTGCACGGCCAGGATCCCGCCGGCCTGGTGGGGGGCTGCCGCGTGCGCTGGAGCGGCTCGATGGCCTGGGACAAGGCCGGCGAGGCCCACGAGGGCGAGAGCGTCTTCGGTCTGATCCCCACCGATGAACGGGGCCGCAGCGGCCTGCTGCTGCGCGACCGCGGCTACGCCGAAACGGCGCCGGTGGCCGGTCACTTCGCCATGGACGACCGCGATGGCCTGCTGCTGACCACCAGCTACGAGACGATGAACAGCCTGGAGCGCTTCAGCTTCGCCGGGCCCGACGTGCGCCTGCGCACCAGCACCGTCGAGGGGCTCTCCAACACCGCCTCGTTCTGCGTCGAAACGCGAATCCACGCCGAGTGGGAAGCTGACACGGGCTCCGAGCCAGCCCAGCTGCAGGGTTCCTGCGACCCGCAGACAGCCTGCCTGTCGGCCCTGGGATGGTGAGAGGGCCCGCATTGGTTTTGTGTCGTCAACGTTACGGACTGTGAGCCCTGTCCTGCTCCGTTCGGGCCTGCCAGGGGTGTACTTCTACGATCACTGACGACGGATGCCGGTCCCTGCGTGCCCATTCCACTCCTCAAGTACCCCCCCCTCACCCAGAACGCGCGGGTGACGCCGTTCCGGGCGGGTTCCGATGAGGATCCCAAGGCCATGGCCTTCGACCAGGTCATGGATCGGGACGCCCTCACCACCGTGATCGAGACGGCCTACCGCCAGATCTTCTTCCACGCCTTCAAGGTGGACCGCAACTCCGGTCTGGAGTCTCAGCTGCGCAACGGGCAGATCACCGTGCGGGAGTTCATTCGCGCCTTGACCCTGTCCGACACGTTCACTCGCAGCTTCTACAACCTCAACAGCAATTACCGGGTGGCCCGCCACCTGGTCGAGAAGCTGCTGGGCCGCCCCGTCCACGGCAAATCCGAGGAAATTGCGTGGGCCGCCGTTCTGATGACCCGTGGGGTCAAGGGGATGGTGGATGACATCCTCGATTCCCAGGAATACCTGGAAGCGTTCGGTTCGGACACGGTTCCCTACCAGAGGCACCGGGTTGTGGGCTTCCGTGAGATTGGAGAGACCCCTTTCAACATCACCACCCCGCGCTACGACGTCTACTACAGAAACATCCTGGGATTTCCCCAGATTGTCTACACCGGCGAAGCCCGCCGGCTGCCCGAGCGCGCCCAGCAGCGCCGTGGAGGCTTTCCCCAGGACTACCTGCCCTGGGTCCGTTCCCTGCCCGCCATGCGCGGTGCCGGCCCCGGTACTGTCGGCAACACCGGTATGGATTACCTCTCCAAGGTTCCCTACCGCAGCATCGGTCGCTGAACGGCGGCCCCCATCCAGGCCCACCGACATCCCATCGCCCTGCCCCTCCCTGGGGCAGGGCTTTTTGCTGCTGCGATTCCGGCGTTCCACAGCCCCCGCCGGAGGCCCGGGGCCGTCAGTGGATGCTGACGGCCATCGAGGGGTGCTCCGCAAAGCGGGCAACGTCCTCCAGACTGATCCCAAACGAATTCTGATGTTGTGAGCCAGAAGACGCTGACCTCCCTGGCGATGATGACGCTGCGCCAGCTGCGGCAGATCGCCAGCGACCTCGGCGTGACGCTCTACAGCCGCAAGTCCAAGGAGGAGCTGGTGGAGGCCATCAGCACCCGCCAGGTGGAGGAGGGCGAGGGCCGCAGCCTCGAGCGCATCGAGGCCGAGATGGCCCCGGCGCCGCGCCCCGCCGCCGAGACCCGCGTCGTCTTCCTGCCCCGCGATCCCCAGTGGGCCTACGTCTTCTGGGACATCTCCGAGGACGACCGCAGTGACGCCCTCTATGCCGGCGCCTCCCAGCTCTGCCTGCGCGTCGCCGATGTCACCGGCCTGGCCGGCGGCTCCGCCCACCCCCACACCCTCCAGGAGGTGGTGGTCGACAGCCATGCCACCGAGTGGTACCTGCCCGTTCCCCTCTCCGACCGCGACTACCGGGTCGAGCTCGGCTACCGCAAGGGCGGTGGCGGCGGCTGGATCTCCCTGGCCTTCTCCTCCGTCGCCCGGGTGCCGTCCCTGCATCCCTCCGAGCAGATCCTCGATCAGTTCGTCCCCTTCTCCCTCGACGCCTTCCCCTCCGCCTCCACCAGCCTGCCCACCCCCGCCGAAGCGGTGGATTCCGGCCTGCACGAGCGGCTGTACCAGAGCGCGACCAGCCAGTGGCGCCGCCTGGGCCGCGGATCCGAGGCCTTCCACGAGATCGATGCCGCCGCCGGCCTCGAGGGTGGCGGGGAGTTCTCCGCCTCCGGCGCCGGCCCCTGGGCCTCCGGCCGCAGCGCCTCGGGCATCGGTGGGGTGGCCCCCCGCCAGCGCTCCTTCTGGCTGGTGGCCGATGCCGAGCTGATCGTCTACGGCGCCACCGATCCGGCCGCCCGCCTCAGCATCGGCGGTGAGGAGGTGCCCCTCTCAGCCGACGGCACCTTCCGGGTGCAGGTTCCCTTCCGCGACGGCCAGCAGCTCTACCCGATCGAGGCCGTGGCGGCCGATGGCGAGCAGAAGCGCAGCATCACCATGGAGTTCCGACGCTCCACGCCGGAAGACAACAGCAACCCCGCCAGCCAGGCCGTCGCCGAGTGGTTCTGATGGAGAACACCGCCACCGGCTCCAACCGCGGCCTGCTCAAGGCGGTCGTGGCCTTCACCCCCCTGGCCGGCTCGATCCTGTTCCCGCTGGTGGTGCCGATCCTGATGCTGCGGGTCAGCATCTCGGCCGGTGTGATCGCCGCGGTGGTGATCGGCAGTCTCTGGTTCGCCGTGATGCTGCGCACCTCGGAGATGCCCGGCCACCACTGAGGCACCCCTGCACCTGCGGCACGCCCCTGGCAAGCCGTCAGAGCACTGTCCCCCTCCGGGAAGGCTGAAGGAGCGGAACCCGCCGCCCCCTCCAGCCCGTGGACCCTCTCGCACACCTTTCCCGCCTCCGGCCGGCCCAGTGGCCCCTGCTCGCCCTGGCCATGGTCGGCCTGCTCGGGGGCTGCGGCCCCGCACCGGCCGCCCTGAGCGGCGGCGACCACCGGGCCCTGCCCCTGCCGCCGGGCATCCGGGTGGCCTTCAACCACCGCGGCGACAGCCGCTACCGCAGCCCGGTCAGCGGCCAGTGGCGCCAGGGGGATGACCTGGAGGCCCTGCTGCTGGAGAGCATCCGCGAGGCCCGCGTGGAGATCCTGGTGGCGGTGCAGGAGCTCTCCCTGCCGGCGGTGGCCGAAGCCCTGGCGGAGCGCCACCGCCGCGGGGTGCGGGTGCGGGTGGTGCTGGAGAACCTCTACAGCACCCCCTGGAGCCAGCAGCATCCCGTGGATCTGCCGCCCCACCAGCGCCATCGCCAGCAGCAGCTGGCCGCCCTCGGCCAGGGGGATGCCGTCGCCGTGCTGCAGCGGGCGGGGGTGCCCCTGCTCGACGACACCGCCGACGGCAGCCGCGGCAGCGGCCTGATGCACCACAAGTTCCTGGTGGTCGACGGCCGGGTGGTGGTGACCGGCTCGGCCAACTTCAGCCCCTCCTGCATCCACGGCGATGCGGGCGCACCCAGCACCCGCGGCAACGTCAACCATCTGCTGCGCTTCGACAGCCCCGCCCTGGCCGGGGTGTTCGCCGCCGAATTCGCCCGGCTCTGGGGCGATGGCCCGGGCGGCCAGCCCGACAGCCGCTTCGGCATCGCCAAGGAGGGCGGCGGCGCCCAGGTGGTCGATGTGGCCGGTACGCCGGTGGAGGTCCTGTTCTCCCCCCACCGTCGCCGCGACCCCAACCACGGCCTGGCCTGGCTCGAAACCCAGCTGGCCGGTGCCGGCCGGCGCCTCGATCTGGCTCTGTTCGTCTTCTCGGGCCAGAACCTGGCCGACCGGCTGCAGGAGCTCCATGGCCGGGGCGTGAAGCTGCGCCTGCTGGCGGATCCGGGCTTCGCCAACCGGGCCTTCAGCGAGACCCTCGACCTGCTGGGCGTGACCCTGCCCGACCAGGACTGCCGCATCGAGGCGGACAACCGGGCCTGGAGCACGCCCCTGGAGGGTGTGGGTACGCCCCGGCTGGCCTCCGGCGACAAGCTGCACCACAAGTTCGCCGTGATCGACGGCCGCGCCGTGATCACCGGCAGCTTCAACTGGAGCCCCTCGGCCGCGTTCCAGAACGACGAGACCCTGCTGCTGATCCGCTCCCCCCTGCTGGCGCGCCACTTCGAGGCGGAGATCGACCGCCTCTGGCGCGGGGCCGAACTGGGCGTCAGCGGCCGGCTGGCCCGCCGCATGGAGCAGCGGCGGCGCAGCTGCGGCAGCGGCCAAGAACGACCCTCTGCCGCCGGTGGGGCGGCGATGGCGGCGCCGTCTACGATCCGATAACGCGTAGAAATCGATCCATGGACCCGGCGTCCGGCTCCGTCACCACCCCCAGCCCTGTGTCCACCGCCAGCTCCCGCGAGGTCACCCCGCGCCTGGACGCCATCAACCTGATGCTGCGGGACCTGCACACCCGCCACGACGAGATCCGCCACCGGGCCGCCTTCCGGGGCTGCACCAGCGAGCTGCTGACCCTGCAGCAGGAACTGGTCGACTACCTGCTCAGCAAGAAGAACGCCTTGCAGGGAGCTAAGAACGGCAGTCTCGAGGAAGGCCTCAACTACAACTCCTTCACCTGAGCGCGCCCTCCGGAGCCCCTGGCGCCCGGGTGCTGGTGGTGGGGGCCGGCCCCGCCGGCGCCAGCCTGGCCCTGCTCCTGGCCCGCCGCGGCCTGCCGGTCGACCTGATCGATGCCACCGGGCCCGGTGGTCGGCCGTTCCGTGGCGAGGGGCTGATGCCCAGTGGCCTGGCGGCCCTGGCGGCCATGGGCCTGGAGCCGCTGCCGGCGGCGGTGCGGCAGCGACCCCTGACGGCCTGGAGCTTCTTCCTCGACGGCCAGGCCCTGTTCGAGGCGGCCGAGCCCATGGGAAGCACCGCCCCCTGCACCCTCATCGACCAGGACACCCTGCTGAGCGAACTGCTCGAGCAGGCGGGCCGCCAGCCGGGCTTCGGCTTCCACCCGGGCCAGGCCGTCAGCGATCTGGTGCTGCGGGACGGCCGCGTCACCGGCGTGCGCCTGGCGGATGGCACCGCCCTGGAGGCGGCGTTGGTGGTGGCCTGCGACGGCCGGGATTCCCTGCTGCGCCGCAAGGCCGGCCTGGAGCTGGAGCGTGCCCCCAGCCCCCTCGACGTGCTCTGGTTCCGGCTGGAGGGCCCGGGAGCCGAAGGGGTGCTGGAGTGGCTCGCCGGCCGCTTCGTGACGGTGGTGGGCGCCTCAGGCAGCTATGCCCTGTTCCCCTCGGCCCGCGGCGGAGTCCAGCTGGGCTGGGCGATCACCCCGGAGCCGCCGGCGGTGCCCACCCCGGCCGGCCCCGGCGCCTGGGCGGAGCTCTGGGCCGGCGACGCCCCTGAGGCCCTGGCCCGGCGGCTGCGGGAACTGCCGGCGGCGGCTGTCCAGGGACCCGTGCGGCTGCCGGTGCGGGTGGGGCTCTGCCCCCGCTGGCAGCGGCCCGGCCTGCTGCTGCTCGGTGATGCCGCCCACCCGATGAGCCCGCTGCGGGCCCAGGGAATCAACATGGCCCTGCGCGATGCCGTGGTGGCCGCCAGGCTCCTGGGACCCGCCCTGCTGGACGGGGACCCCGGGGCCATCGATACGGCGGCGGCGGCGGTCGTCGCCGAACGGCGACCGGAGATCCGGCGGATCCAGGCGCTGCAGGAGCAGGAGGCCCGGCGGGCCGAGCTGCTGCGGCGTCGGCACCGCCTGCGGGGCCTGCTGGCCCGCACCGCCCGCTGGAGCGGCCCGGTGCTGGCCCGCCGCTGGCTGGCCTCCCAGCGGCCGCTGCGCGACGGGATCGCGCCGATCGCCAAGGATCCCGGGGCGGCGGCCATGATTGGGTGACCTCCCCGCCCCCCATGGACCGGTCCCCTCGCGCCACCTCTCCGGCCCCGCGCCGCCTCGGAGCGGCCCTGCCGCACCTGGCCCTGCTGGCGAGCCTTCCCCTGGCGGGGGCCTCACCGCTCCGGGCCGCCCCGGAGCCGCCCCCCTTTCCCCCCTCCTCCCAGTTCCGCTCCCTGCAGCTGATCACCCTGGCCTGCAGCCGCGAGAACACGGCCGAATCCTGCGACCAGGCCCGCAGCCTGGCCAACCCCCTGCTCGACCATCCGCGCCTGCCCGCCAGCTGCAAGGACGTGCTCTGGACGATCCGTCAGCGGTCGGTGGTGGCGGCCAGCAACAGCTTCGAGCGGCGCGAACCGATCGACCGCGCCGCCCGCAGCCTCACGGCCGTCTGCCGCCTGCAGCTGCCGGTGGCCAAGCCGGCGGAAAATGCCGCGCCAAGGCAGGGGGGCATCAACCTGATCAATCCCAATCAAAACTGAAGCGCTGACCGGGCAGCAGCCGCTGCAGCTCCTAGGCCAGCTCCGCCATCATCTGGCGGCTCACGTCGGGATGGTCGCGCAGCTCCTTCACCAGATCCGCCACATCGGTGCTGGTGAGGCCGTGGCTGCTGATCCTCGCGTCCACGCGCTGGCGGAACTGCTCCAGAAGCCTGGCCTGCTCAGGAGAGAGGGGGCCGTCATCCAAGGGGTGCTGAACGTCCATGGTGGGGCGGGGGATCAGGGCTGGGGCTGGGCAGGCTCCGGGCTTCCTGAGACAGCCGCCCGGGTGGCGCCGCCATCGATCAGCGCCAGCAGCTGGGTCGCCGTGTCCCGCATGAAGGCCAGGCTCATGGGGGTGACAACAACGGCCTTGTCCGCCAGCCGGCAGAGGGGGTTGCGCTCCCCCTTGGCCTCACAGCTGCTGGAGAGGCCCAGCAGGGCATTGGTGAGCTTGCCCCGCAGACAGGATTCGGCTCCCGCCCCGGCCAGCACCGCCTCGGCGGCGGTATGGGTGCGGCTCACCGCTTCGGCATAGGGAAGGGCCTTCGGGGCCCCCATGACCGCCCCCCGCACCGAAGTCGGATGGAGCACCACCGCGCCGGCCATGGCGGCGGCGACCGCAGAGCCAGCCACGGCGATGCGCAGGGCGGTGGCCATGCGCAGGGCGGTGGAAAGCGACCGAAACGCCATGGGGTGGTCTACAAGATGCGTCCAGGCTAGCCAGCGTGTTCAGGACCGCCCGAATCGGCGGAGGTAGCTTGGGGCTCCCCCGAGCACCAGGACGCCGGCCATGGCGAAGACGACCGAGCTGCGTCAGGTGGCGCTGGAGCGACCCTTCGACGACCAGAAGCCCGGCACCTCCGGTCTGCGCAAGAGCACCCGCCAGTTCCAGACCCCCCACTACCTGGAGAGCTTCATCGAGGCCTCCCTGCGGGTGGTGCCCGGCATCGCCGGTGGCACCCTGGTGGTGGGCGGCGACGGCCGCTACGGCAACCTGGCGGCGATCGGCGTCATCGCCCGCATGGCCGCGGCCCATGGCGTCAGCCGCCTGATCACCACCACCGGCGGCATCCTCTCCACACCGGCCGCCTCCCATCTGATCCGCAGCCGCGGCGCCGTGGCCGGCATCATTCTGTCGGCCAGCCACAACCCCGGCGGCCTGGACGGCGACTTCGGCGTCAAGATCAACGGCGCCAACGGCGGGCCGGCACCGGAATCGGTCACCGATGCCATCCATGGGGCCACCCTCAGCCTGGAGGGCTACCGGATCCTCGACGCCGAGCCCCTGAACCTGGACGCCCCCGGGACCACCAGCATCGGCGCCATGGCCGTCGAGGTGATCGACGGGGTCGACGACTACGTGGCCTTGATGCAGAAGCTGTTCGACTTCGACCGCATCGCCGCCCTGCTGCGGGGCGACTTCCGGCTGGCCTTCGATGCCATGCATGCCGTCACCGGCCCCTACGCCAGCCGCCTGTTCGAGGGGCTGCTGGGGGCCCCGGCCGGCACGGTGCGCAACGGCCTGCCCCTGGCGGACTTCGGCGGCGGCCACCCTGACCCCAACCTCACCTACGCCCACGAGCTGGCCGACCTGCTGCTGGCCGGAGACGCCTACGACTTCGGCGCCGCCTGCGACGGCGACGGCGACCGCAACATGATCCTGGGGCGCCGCTGCTTCGTGAACCCCAGCGACAGCCTGGCCGTGCTCACCGCCAACGCCACCCTGGCCCCCGGCTACGCGGACGGCCTGGCCGGCGTGGCCCGCTCGATGCCCACCAGCGCCGCCGCCGACGTGGTGGCCACCGAGCTGGGCCTCCCCTGCTTCGAGACCCCCACGGGCTGGAAGTTCTTCGGCAACCTGCTCGATGCCGGCCGGATCACCCTCTGCGGCGAGGAGAGCTTCGGCACCGGCAGCAACCACATCCGTGAGAAGGATGGCCTCTGGGCGGTGCTGTTCTGGCTGCAGATCCTGGCCCGCAAGCGCACCTCGGTGGCGGCGATCATGGCCGACCACTGGAGCCGTTTCGGCCGCCACTACTACTCCCGCCACGACTACGAGGCCATCGCCAGCGACGCTGCCCACGGCCTCTACAACCGTGTCAAGGAGATGCTGCCCGCGCTGGTGGGCCAGAGCTTCGCCGGCCGCAGGATCGCCACCGCCGAAGACTTCAGCTACACCGATCCGGTGGATGGCTCCCTCACCACCGGCCAGGGCCTGCGCCTGCTCCTCGATGACGGCAGCCGTGTGGTGCTGCGCCTCTCCGGCACAGGCACCCAGGGCGCCACGCTGCGCGTCTACCTGGAGAGCTACGTGCCCCCCAGCGGCAACCTGCAGCAGGACCCGCAGCAGGCGCTTGGAGATCTGATCACGGCGATTGATCAGCTGGCCGAGATCAAGACCCGCACGGGCATGGAAGTGCCCACCGTGATCACCTGAGGGCTGTCGCCTCGATCCGGCTCAACGGGCGCCAGATCACCAGCACGCCGGCCAGCAGGAGCAGGAAGCCCAGCACAGAGAACAGGAACGCGATCTCCTCATGGCTCTGCCTGCTGGTGCCGATGCTCGGCAGCAGGCCCCCCAGCGCCGGGCCGAACTCATGGGTGAGGTTGGAGACCAGGTTGTAGAGCTGCTGAGCGTTGAGACGGGCGTCGCCAGGCGCCACCTCGCTGACCAGCGCCGTGCGGGCCTTAGCCGCGCACGGTGAGCCAGGGCATCGCCATCACGAAGGCACTGGTGCCCAGGTTGGAGATCAGATTGGCCAGCCAGAACGTGGGGTAGGGCCCGTTCCCCCCGAGCCGCTGCACCGCCATGGAATCGGCCGGGGCCATGCAGTGGCATCGCGCGGGTGGCCCAACCGTTGCGATGGGAACCGTTATCCCCTGATGCGACTACCCCACCGCCTGCGGGGCACGCCAGGCCCGCAGCACACCGAGCAGCAGCAGGGCCGTGAAGCTGAGCAGCATGCCGTTCTGCTGCCCGATGGCGCCGGAGAGGTAGGCCACCGCCATCGCACTCACGGCCGTCAGGGCGGCAGCGCCCACCAGCAGCTGGCGCAGGCGCGTGTTGCCCGGCAGGCTCACCCGCAGGCTGGAGAGCGCCACCAGCCCATACACGAGCAGAAAGCCGAGCACGGTGAAGCCACCGAACAGGCCGAAGATCTGATTGATCGTGAGATCACGCTGCACCACCAGCGCACCGCCAACCACCAGGGGCAGGCCGGCCGTGAGCAGCGCGCGCGACGGGGTGCCGAACCGGGGATGCACCCGCGCCAGTGCGGCCGGCAGCAGCCGCTGCTCGGCCAGGCCGAACAGCAGCCTGGCCAGGGCCGTGAGGGAACCGATGCAGGTGCCGAACAGACACAGCAACGCCCCCACCTTGATCCACAGCCCCGCCCCGGGGATCCCGAGGCGATCGGCCAGGGCACTGAGGGGATCGAGCCCCTGACGGAGCGCCGCCGGCAGCCAGGCCAGCCCCTCCGGCAGAAAGGCGCCCCACACCATGAACAACCCACCGGCCACCAGCACGGCGGTGCGGATGCTGCGCGGGATCGCCCGCTCCGGCTCCAGCGCTTCACTGCCGAGGTTGGCCGCGCTCTCGAAGCCGATGAAGCTGAGCACCGCCACCATCAGCCCGGAGCGCACCTCCGCTCCCGTATCGCGCAGGGGGTTGATGGCGCTCAGATCGGGAGCCCCCCAGCCCCTCCACACCACCGCCGCCGTGAGGCTGATGATGATCAGCGCCGACACGCTCTCGGTGACGAGCATCGTGCGGGTGGAGAGCTGCACATCGCGGCGGGCCAGCTCCAGGCAGCCCAGGGCCCCCAGCAGGTAGGCCAGCAGCCGCTGCCGCGGCAGGCCCAGATGCAGGGCCAGCTGCTCGAGGAACATCCCGAAGAACACCAGGCCGCCCAGCAGCGTGGCGCCGTAACCCAGCAGCAGGGCCCAGCTGGCCACTGCGCCCAGACGCGCCCCCAGGCCGGCGCCCACATAGCCGGCGATGCCGTTGGCGCTGCCGGGCAGCAGGCGGAACAGCACCAGAGTTTCGCCCACCAGCAACACCACCACCAGGGCCAGGCCGTAGCTGATCCAGGTGGCGCTGCCGGCGCTGCGCATCGCCTCGGGGATGTTGAACACGGCCGTGAGCGTCAGCCCCACGGTGCCCACCGCCTGGGCGGTGACGGCGACAGGTCCGAGACAACGGCGCAGCATCGACTCAGTCCTCGCGTCCGGCGATGGCGGCCAGCTGCCGCATGGTTTCGCCCCAGGCGCCGCAGCCGCCGGCCACCAGCACCACCACCAGGGCCCGCTCCAGCGAAGCGTGGGGCAGGGCATTGCCAGCATGGGATGCCGCCCGACGCCCCAGCACCAGCAGGCCGGCGGCGATCAGGCTGAGGATCACACCGGCCAGCAGCACCCGGCGGCGATCCAGGCGACTCTGAAGAGGGGGCTGATAACCGGGTGGGTGGGGCAACGGCATGGCTCAGGGGGCTGGCAGCGAGGGCTTGGCGGCACTGATCGGGAACCAGCTGGCCTCCAGCCGTTTCATCAGCACGTAGAACGCCGGCACCACGAACAGGCTCATCGCCGTGGCCACCAGCAGGCCACCGAAGATCACCGAACCGATCGAGCGCTGGCTCATGGCGCCTGCGCCGCTGGCCACCACCAGCGGAAAGAAGCCCGACAGCGCCGCCGAGGCGGTCATCAGAATCGGCCGCAACCGCGACTGGGCCGCCCCCATCGCCGCCTCCACGTCGGAGAGGCCGGCCTCCATGCGCTGGTTGGCCAGGTCCACGATCAGGATGCCGTTCTTGGCCGCCAGGCCGATCAGCGTCACCAGGCCCACCTGGGCGTAGACGTTGTTCACCTGCTGGTTGAGCACCAGGAACAGCAGGGCCCCCAGGATCGCCAGCGGCACGGTCATCAGGATCACCAGTGGATCGATGTAGCTGCCGTACTGGGCCGAGAGCACCAGGTACACCACCACCAGGCCCAGGGCGAACACCAGCGCCGCCAGCGAACCGGCGGCCACCTCCGAGCGGCTCAGGGCCGACCAGTCCATGCCGATGTTGGTGACGTTGAGCCGCTGGAACGTCGTGGTGAGGGCATCAATCGCCTGGCCGGTGCTCTTGCCGATCGCCTCGAACCCCTGGATCAGCACCGTGCGACCAAGATTGAAGTGGTTGATGATCGGCGGGGAACTGTCGAGCCGCACCGTCACCAGATTCAACAGCGGGATCTGGGCACCGCCAGCGGCGGGAATATAGACAGCCTGCAGATCCTCAATCAGCTCGCGCCTGCTGCCGGGAGCCTGCACATACACCTGGCGATACTGGCCATCCTCATAGGTCTGATTCACGAACGTTCCGCCGTTGATCGCACCCAGGGCCTGCATGGCCGTGCCGAAGTCCACCTGGAGCGAGGCCATGCGATCGCGATCCGGTTCGATCCGCCACACCGGCGCATCGCTCACAAACTGGGTGTAGAGAGACGAAAAAGCACCAGTGGCCTGTGCCTTGTCGATCAGCTGGTCGGCCATCGCCAGCAGCTTGGTGGGGCTGTAGCCGCCATCGCTGAGGTCGTTGAACTGGAAGGCCAGGCCACCCTGGGCGCTGAAGCCCGGCACCGCCGCCGGCGGCTGCGCCTGCACAAGCCCCTCCTGAATGGCGCCAAAACGCTTGTTGAGCCTGGCGATCACCGTTGCGGCGGACTGATCCGCGCCCGTGCGCTCCTCGATCGGTTTCAAGCCGAAAAAGAACACGCCCTGGTTGAGCGCACCACCGTTGAAGCCGGCGCCACCGATCAGCTCACCGCTGACGATCTCCGGCTCCTTGGCCAGGATCTGGCGGGCCTGGTCGGCCACCTTCATCGTCTGCTCCAGCGAGGCCTGGGGCGGCAGCTGAATGATGCCGAGGCCATAGCCCTGATCCTCCGTGGGCACAAAGCCCGAGGGGATCACCAGGAAAGCCAGGGCGGTGAGCACCACCCCGCCCAGCACGGCACTCACCAACTGGCGGCGCCGCCGGATCGCCTGCTCCAGCAGCCGGCCATAGGCCGCAGCCATGCGCTCAAACTGCCTGTTGAACGCCGTGAAGATCGGCTGCAGATTGCGGCCCACCACGGCCCCGAGGGCACCGAACAGCAGCAGCCACAGCACCCCGCCAAACAGGTAGCCATACACCGCCCCAAAAGCTCCGCCGATCCACATCCAGGTGCGGCCCGTGGGGTTGGTCTTGCCGCTCCCCAGCAGCAGGGCCGACTGCAGCGGCTTGCCGCTGATCGCATTGAAGGTGCTCACCAGAATCGAGAACACGATCGTGAGGGCGAACTGGCGGTAGATCACCCCGGTGGCCCCGGGGAAGAAGGTGACGGGGATGAACACCGCCAGCAGCACCAGCGCCGTGGCCAGGATCGCCCCCGTCAACTCCTTCATGGCGTTGGAGGCGGCCGCAAACGGTTTGTCGCCCGCTTCAATCCGGGCCGACACCGCCTCCACCACCACGATCGCGTCGTCCACCACCAGGCCGGTGGCCAGGATCACCCCCAGCAGGGTGAGTTCGTTGATCGAGAAGC
>Ga0194129_10001688_pt1 | contig 35464 bp, 34 predicted proteins | sample TA2KigCa35mmetaG_FD_150862 | JGI IMG/M metagenome (GOLD analysis project Ga0194129, IMG submission 150862) | Freshwater microbial communities from Lake Tanganyika, Tanzania - TA2015038 Kigoma Deep Cast 35m | ecosystem: Environmental > Aquatic > Freshwater > Lake | place: Tanzania: Lake...
CCTACGAAATCAACTTTGGCTGGCCCTGTTTTTTCTTCCCGGCATTGCCCCGGCCCAGTCTTCCGAGGCCGGCATTTTTGCAATCCTTTTTGAGGAAGACGGCTACCTCCCGAATCGCAGCGTGGTCATGCAGGGAGCCAGTCTGACCCGCTGGCTCGGCCATAACGGCAGGAACTTCGTGGTCGAATCCCGTCCAGGAAACGGGCGTCCGCAAAACCGGGCCCTGGCCGTGCATTTATCGGGGCCGGGGAAAAGAGTCGCCCTGATCCAGCCCTCCGACCGGGATCTTGGCCGGACCTACAGCCGGAATCAGCCCCATGTCACGGAATTCACCCTGGAGCTGGACAAGGATTGGACCCGAACCCAGCCCAAACCCGGGACCGGGCACGGATCGCACCTCTCCATTTCCACGGGTGGCCTGGCCGTTCAGCTGCTGGTCACGCCGGACAGCTTACAAGCCTTTGCCCACTGGCCGGGGAATCTCAGTGTGTCACTTGGCAATTTTCCGCTGCAAGCGGAGACGTCCTACCCGATCCGCATCTTTTGCAGGGAGCGTGGGGAGTACCGGGTGGAAATCGGGGGCGATCGTGCCACGGCCAGAAGCGTGCGGGCAGGGGACCGGGTGGAGACGAAAACCTTCGCGGGAGAAACCCGGATTGATCCCTACTCCGAAGCGGGGGTTTACGCCGCCCTGATCAACCCGGAGTGGGACTGCATCCCGGAACTGAAACTGGAAACAAACACATCCGAACCAAACCGGGACGGGCGGGCGTTCCTGGACGATGTCCGATTTGTGGTGCCCCCCGAGTAACCACCATGGGGGGAGAGTTTTCAGGCGGGATTCCCTGGGCGGCCCTGGTCTGTGTCGGACTGGCGGTCGGCTTCCTCGCGGTGGCGGCGTGGGTTCAGCGGAAGCGGCCTTTGCGAATCTGCAGCCCTTTTTGGGCCTACGCCGCCGGCCTGGTGGTACTTTGGTGCCTGGGTCCCGCCCTGCTTTTCACATGCCTCGAATTTTTTCGCATTCCCCTCATGCCGGAGAGACCCGTCCACTGGATGATAACCGCGGTGGGGGCGGTGGCGGCCTTTTTGGCCGGAGGGTTTGCAGCCGCCCGGTTGGGTGCCGAGCCAAGGCCCGCGCCTCCGCCGGCACCCCTCCAGGCCGAGGTCTACTTATGGATCCTCACGCTGTTTTTTGCCGGCCTCCAAACCCTGGATCCCGGGACGGGGAGGGGCCCGCTGAACTACCTTCTCAAGGGTCTGACCCCGGTGATGCTGTTGTTGGGTCCGGTGTTAAGCATCCATCAGGTGGCCACCCATCCACCGGGCCGTGGGTGGATACCGGTCTTTTTCAGGGCTGGTCTGGTGCTGCTTTTGTCCCTTTTTCTGATGATGGGCGGCAGCCGTCAGATCAGCGCCTTCCTTTTGATCTACCTGATTCTCGGGCTGTGGTGTGGAGGCGTCTCCGCGCTGAAAATCCTGCCCGCCGCCGTTTTGCTGGCCGTTTTCACCATCTGCGCCCTGGCCTTTGTGGGTGTGCTGCGGGTGAAGTTAAACGAAACGGAGTTTGGCCGGGCCCGGACCCTCCCCAAGGCCCCTGTCCTTTGGGAAGCCTTGAAAAAAAGCTCGTTCAGCGAACCGCTGACCCTGCTCCTTTTTTCGGTGCAAACGGAAAAACCGTTCCTGCCCCTGATCGGAAGAATGGCGCAAGCCGAGTCCATCTGGATCATGGAGGCGTCCTGGAAAACCGGCCACCGCAGCGGATGGACGGGATTCGAACTGTTGCCCGGGGCGCTTCTCCCGCGGGTTATCCGGACGGAAAAGGAAAAAATCTTTGATCATCACACCCGGTACAGCCTGTACGGGCTGCGCCCGCGGGAGAGCCAAAAGCTCTCCGCGCTGCCCCTGCGAACCCTGGCGGACACCTACGAACGCTTTCGGATCCCCGGAGTGCTGATTTTTCACTTTCTCCTCGGGGCCTGGCTTGCCGCGGTCCCCCTGCTTCTGGCCCGGTTTACAAAGATCCCCGGCTGGATCCTTGGCCTGCTCTCCGGAGCCTGGGCAGCCCTGGCCTTGGGAGCCCTTGAAATGACGCTTCTGGAAAATCTTGTCCGTTTTTCCTACGGGCTAACCCGGGATGCGGCGATCGTGCTGGTGGCCGTCGCACCCGCCTGGCTCCTTGGTTCGAAAACCCGCGGCCAATGGGGAGCCGCTCCGCGAACCTTGTCGAAATGAGCCAAGCAAGCGCTTTTCCAACCAGAGCCCAAAACGAGGTGAGAGCCTCCACCTCCATCCCCACGGTTTTCCTGTGCCAGGTTTTTCCGCCCGATCCCCAATCGACCAGCCAGCTTTTCGGGGCCCTGATTCCGAGGATGGCCACCGCGGAGTCCCCCTTCGAAGTTTGGTCCGCCCTGCCGCCAATTCCGGGGACGTCCCGGGAGGAGGCCGGCACCGGCCGAAGAATCCGCCGACTCGGACTGGTGGACCGTGGGCGCCAGGGTCCGCTGCGACGCTTGGCGACCTACGCCAGCTATTCGCTCGGCGTGGCGCGCCAATTCCTGAGCCTCCCGCCGGGAACCAGGCTGGTGGCGGTCACCAACCCGCCTTTTCTGCCGGTCTGGGTCTGGCTGTTGTCCAAACTTCGCGCCTGCGACTACCGTTTGGTTTTGCTGGACCTGTACCCCGAGGGCCTCGAGCAGATCGGCTGGCTGCGACCGAGGGGGTTGGCGGCCCGCCTCTGGTCCTTGGGCAACCGGCGCGCCTATGCGGGCGCCCGGCAAATTTCCGTTTTGGGACGGGACATGAAGCGCCTCCTCATCGAGCGTTACGGGATCCCTGAAAAAAAAATCGACTGGATTCCCCACTGGAGCGCCGTCGAGGCGTCCGCCCCGCCCTCGCTGGCGGAAAACCAAATCCTACGGCGGCTTGGTTTGGGGTCCAAATGGGTGGTGCAGTATTCCGGCAACATGGGACTCTGGCATGACCTCGACAACATCGTGCGGGCGGCTGCCATGCTGCAAGACGAGCCGGCGATCCATTTTCTGCTGGCCGGGCAGGGGATCCGCCGGGCCGGTGCGGAAAGACTCTGCCGCCAGCTGGGCCTACGCAACGTGACCTGGATCGACCCGGTGCCTCTGCCAGAGTTGGACGATCTGCTGGCCGGATGTCACGCGGCCCTGATCAGCCAAAACGAGGGCCTGGCCGGAATCGCGGTGCCCTGCAAGCTGTACGGGATCCTCGCTTCCGGTCGTCCCATCCTGGCTGCCGTGCCGCCCGCTTGTGAGACGGCCCTGGTGGTGGAGGAGGAAAAGTGTGGCGAGGTCATTCCGCCCCATGATCCGTCCGCCTTGGCCGAATGCATCCGCAGATGGAGCCGGGACCCCGGACGGGTTGCCCAGATGGGCGCCAACGCCCGGGCCGCCTACGAAAACCGGTACACCCTGGAACACGCCGCCAAAAGATTCCAAGCGGCCTGGGGGCTGTCCGCCGACTAACCCCGGTTTTTCCGATCAAAATCCTCCACTACATTCCCACCTACGCGCCGGCCTGGAAATTCGGGGGTCCGGTGCGCAGCACGGCCAACCTCTGTGAGGCGTTGGCGAGGGAGGGAAACAGGGTGGAGGTCCTGACCACGGACGCCGGCCTGGAGCAGGCCAAGGAAATTCCGAGGAGCCGGCCGGTGGATGTGCGCGGAGTGAAGGTGACCTACTTTCCGCAAGTTCCCGGTCTGGGCATCCGCTCCCCGGAGTTGGAGAGGGAGGTGGGGGCCCGGGTCCGGGAATTCGATGTGATCCATGTGACCGGGGTTTGGCAACGAACCGCCCCGGCGGCTTACCGTGCCGCGTTCCGGTCGGGAGTGCCCCTGGTGGTTTCCACGCGGGGAGCCCTCAGCCGGTACTCCTGGACCCAGCGGCGCTGGAGGAAGATGATTTATTTCTCTCTCCGCGAGCGCCCCGGACTGAAGAGGGCCGCCGGCCTTCACTACACGTCCAGGCTGGAGGAACAGGAGTGCCGGCGTTACCGGTTTCCCGGACAGACGGCGGTCATCCCCAATCCGGTGGACTTGGATTTCTGGAAACGGGATGAAGGGGGCGCCGCCCGATGGAGGCAGACCCACGGATTTACAACCCATGACCAGGTGGCGCTGTACACCGGCAGGCTGGAGCCCAAGAAAAACCTGTCGTTCCTCATCCCGGTGCTGGCGAGCACAAAGGATTGGAGCCTGGTGCTGTTGGGTTACGACGAGCGCGGGCAGGCAAAGCTGCTGCAAACGATGGCCGGGCGGCTGGGATGCGCCCCACGCCTGCACATCCTGGCCAGCGCGCCGGCGGAGGATCTCCGGGCGGCCTACTCCGCCGCCGATCTCTTTGTGCTGCCCAGCCACCATGAAAACTTCGCCAACTCGGTGGTGGAGGCGGCGGCCTGCGGCTGTCCCGCGTTTCTTTCGGGCCAGGTCGGGTGTGCCGAGGAACTGCCAACGAAGGGATGGATCAAAGTCCTGCCCCTGGAAACAGCGGCTTGGGTCGCGGCCCTGGGAGAAAGCGGTTTCCGCCGCGGTCTTGAAAAACCCGGATGGAGCGAGTTGGCTTCCCCCAAGACCTGCGCCCGGAGCATGATGGATTTTTACGGCAAAATCCTGGACGATGTCCCGGCCCACTCCGACCGATGAAACCTCCCATTTCCGCAGTCATCCTCACCCTCAACGAGCAAGCCAACCTCGCGCGCTGCGCGGAGTCGCTGCGCTGGTGCCGGCGGATCTGTGTGGTGGATTCCGGGAGCACCGACGAGACGGCCAAAACGGCGCGGGAACTGGGACTGGAATTTTTCGAGCACCGGCAGTCGCCACCTTTTTTGATCGACCGCCAACGCAACTGGGCTTTGGAGAACTGCGGGTTCGAGAGCGGCGAGTGGGTGCTTTTTCTGGACGCGGACGAAACCGTCCCGGCCAGGCTGGCAGAAATTCTCCGCGGCCTGGTTTCACGACCGGATCAGCCCGGAGATCCGGTGGCCTACGAGCTGACGCCCCGTTACCTTTTCTGGGGACGCTGGCTGCGGCGAACCCAGGGATATCCGAACTGGCACCCCCGGCTGGCGAGGGCGGGCCGCGCCCGCTTTACGAGCGGGGTATGGGAGGAGTTTGAGGCTGGAACCCGAGTGGGACGAATTGAGGAGCCCTATGATCATCACGCCAACAGCAAAGGCTTCCGGGACTGGCTGGAGCGGCATGACCGGTATTCCACCTGGGAGGCCGAGGGAATCGTGCGCTATCTGGAGACAAAATCCCCCACGGCCTTCGGCACGGGCAGAAAGGCCGGGCAGCGCGCGCAGGCGGCGCGCTGGTGGCCGCTGCGACCGCTCGCCAAGTTTCTTTATCTCTTTGTCTGGCGGCGGGGCTTTCTGGAGGGGAAAGAGGCGCTGGTGTTTTCCCTCTGCATGGCCTTCTACGAATGGATGACCGTGATGAAAGTGGCGGAAATTCTCCGAACCAAGCGGGGTCTGCCCCTCTGACCCTGAAACGGCTGTCCGACCTGCTGCTGGCCCTGGTGGCCCTGCCGTGGTTTGTGGCCGTGCTGATTCCGGCGGCGATTCTTGTCAAAACCACCTCCCGCGGGCCGGTGTTGCACTGGTCGAGGCGGGTGGGAAAAGGGAACCGGATCTTTCGCATGCCGAAGCTGAGGACCATGCGGCTGGAGACCCCGGACGTGGCCACCCATCTCCTGAAAAACCCCGGTGATTATCTCACGCCCGTCGGACCATGGCTGCGGAAGACCAGCCTCGACGAGGTACCCCAGATTTGGTGTGTGCTCCGGGGGGACATGAGCTGGGTTGGTCCCCGGCCGGCCCTTTTTAACCAGGCTGATCTGATCGAGGCGCGTACCCGCGCGGGCATCCACCAGCTGACGCCGGGGCTGACGGGATGGGCGCAAATCCACGGCCGGGACGAGCTTTCCCTGGACGAAAAAGTCTCGCTGGACGCCGAATACCTGCGGCGCCGGGGTTTCTCCCTGGACGCGCAAATCCTCCTGCAAACCGTCCGACGGGTGATCGGCGGGGAGGGCGTGGCCCATTGAAACAGACCCGTACCATCCATTGGCCTGCCCTGGACGGAGTGCGGGGGCTGGCTGTTTTGGGGGTCTTTCTATTCCATTTCGGGCAATGGTCCGCCGTATACGGGGACACCGCCGCTCCCGGTTGGCTTCGGTGGCTGAACCCGGGGCAGATGGGCGTGGACCTTTTTTTTGTCCTCTCCGGATTCCTGATCACCGGGATTCTTGTGCGGAACCGTGGACAGCGCGGCTATTTCCGGAATTTTTATGCCCGGCGGTGTCTGCGTATTTTCCCCCTCTACTACGCCTACCTGGCGTTTTTTTTCGTGATCGGTGCGGCCTGGAGGATTCCCGACTTCATGTGGGGAGAGATGTGGTGGTATCTGCCCTTTCTGCAAAATTTCGCCTCCACGTTCGCCCCGGAACGGCTGGGCGGACCCCACCATTTCTGGTCCCTGGCCGTGGAGGAGCATTTTTACCTGGTTTGGCCGCTGGTCGTTTCGATTTTTCCGGCACCACAACTCCGGATCATCTGCGCCGGGCTGGTGGCCACCGCGTTTCTCGTGCGTTGCGGATTCCTGATGGCGGGGCTGGACGTCTTCACTTTCACCCTTTGCCGAATGGACTCCTTGGCGATCGGGGCTTGGCTGGCCTTGCTGCATAAGGATGGCCCCAGGTGGAGCCGAATTCGGGGTGGGGTCATGTCCGGATGGTGGGCCGGTTTGGCCTTGCTGGTCGCCGCCTACGCCACCGTTTCGGGAAGCCAGCACGTTTTCCTCCAGGCCACGAAATACACCCTGACCGCCCTGGCTGCGGCCGGGCTGTTGGTTCTGGTGGTGGAAAAAGAGCCCACCCACCTCATTCCGCGTTTTTTTTCCATGGCCTGGCTGCGGGGTCTGGGGCGGATCAGCTACGGATTCTACGTTTTTCACCCTTACCCGATGCAGCGGCTGACCGGACTTTTTTTCAAGGAAGAGTGGAGTCCCTGGCACGGCCGAGCCGGCCCGGCGATGCTGGCCGACTGGTGGTTTCTTTTTGCGCTGACGCTCGCAATCAGCCTGGCCAGCTGGAAATTCCTCGAACAGCCGTTTCTCCGTCTCAAAAAAAGTTTTGTCTGAAGATTTTTCTCCACACACAAAGCAAGCGCCCTGGGTTGTACAAGCGTCCGCCACCCCACCCTTGGGCCCCGGCGTTTTTATCCCAAGAAGACGGAATCCAACCCGCCGTCCGCGTCCAAGCTCAGTGACGGCCCCACGCGTACTGGTCACGGGGGCTTCGGGTTTTTTGGGGCGGCAAGTGGCTGCCCACCTTTCCAAAAGGGGATTTCCGGTGCGGGCCCTGACCCGGCAGGCGGTCACCTTGCCGGGGGCGGAGACTTTCCGGGTTGGAACCTATGGCACGAGGCAGGAGTTGGATCTGGCCCTGCACGGCGTGGACTCGATTGTGCATCTGGCCGGACTGGCCCATGTTCCTCCGTGGGGCAGGGTTTGGACAGGGGATGCGTGGAACCGCCTGCAGTCCGAGTCCCATGTCCGTCCTGCCGAGGCGGTGGCCCAAGCCGCGATCCGGAAAGGGGTCCGGCGGATGGTGTATATCAGCAGCCTGGCAGCCGTGGCCTCGTCCTCCGCCGCACCGGTCGACCCGTTATCCCCACCGCAGCCGGCCGGGGCCTACGGACGGGCCAAGTTACTGGCGGAACAGAGGCTACGGGAAATCTGCCATGGATCCGGCCTGGAGTTGGTGATGGTCCGTCCTCCGATGATTTATGGCCGGGGCGGTCCCGGCAACGCCTCACGCCTCGCCGCCTGGATCCGTCGCGGCCGACCCGTGCCCGTGCCGGCCCAACCCAACTCCCGCAGCCTGCTGTTCGTGGGCAACTTTCTTTCCCTTCTGCAAAAAATCCTTGAGACCCCCCAACCCCCCGACTGGCCCGTCCTGGTCCAGGATGACCGACCGGTCTCGACTGAGGAGCTTGCCCGCCTGGTCGGAGAGGCGGTGGGGAAACCTGCGCGAATCTGGAAAATTCCCGGCGCCACCTTGCGGGGCTGGGCCAAGCTGGCCCCCCGGGCCCTGACGGAAAAACTTTGGGGGAACCTCGCGGTGGATTCGTCCCGGACCGAGAAATTTTTTCTTTGGACACCTGCGGTAAAAGTGGAGGAAGGCATCCGGCTTTCTTTCGGGGGATGTCCGTGACGCCGGCCGCCCCCCCAGCCAAGCCGGAGATCGCCTGGCTGACTCCCCAGAGCGCGGATACGCTCAGTGGTTTAAACACTTTCCTGAAAGAAATCCGGGAAGCCTTGGCGCCGTTCGGCCTGGCCGGAATCGTGGTGCGCAGGACAGATCCCGGCGCCCTGCGCCGGGCGGCCCGGGCGGATGTTTGGGTGATCAATTCGTATCATCCCGGCTGGCATATGTTGGGGAGGTTGCTCGGAAAAAAGGTGATCACGGCGGCCCATTTTCCTTTTTGGTGCCGGGAAAAGGGCGAATCCGGAAACTCCTGGGGAAAAAATCTGGTGCGTGAATTTTTCTGGCGGTGGGAATGCCCATGCGGGGATGAAAACCGGTTGTGTCATTTCGCCGTCAACATGGCAGGTGCGATGGGGCGGGTCGCCAGCCTGTTGCTGGCCCATGGGGTGGTGGCACCCTCCCAAAGCCTGGCCCGGCATTTGGGGGTGCCTGCCTCGGTGATCCACTACCCTCTGGCCGCGCCCCAACGCGGGGGCCGCCGCCCGCAAAGCCGCACCAAGGATCTTGTGCTCGCCTGTAGGCTGGAGGATCAAAAGGGTGTCCGGGATGCGGTGGGCGCCATGGCGCTCCTCCCCCCAGGGGCGGGGCGGTTTCGTCTTCACATTTTCGGGGGCGGGCCGCTGGCGCGTTGGGTCAAAGAGCAGGAAAAAAAGAGTGGCGGCAGAATCCTTTTTCACGGGGTGGTGGAGCGCGATACGGTGCGCCAAACCATGGCTTCGGCTTTCTGTCTCCTCATGCCCTCCCGATTTCTTGAGCCGGCGGGGTTCTCCGCCCTGGAGGCCATTGCGGAGGGCACACCGGTGGTTTTTTATGCCGACGGGGGACTTCCGGAAATGGTGGGGCGCGGTGGAGTGGTGGCGCATGAAAAAAGTCCGCAGGGCCTGGCTGCGGCGGTCCTGCGGCTGGCCCGCCGCCCGTCCCTCTGGAAACAATGCTCCCAAGAGGGGCCGCGCCAGGTGCGCGCTGAATTCAGCCCCCGGCTCGCGGCCAATCGCTGGAGACCCATTTTGACCCAAGGCGCGGGCGGGGGCTCCGGGGGAAGGGTCCGCCGGCAAGTTTCGTCCAAAAAATCGGGTTTTGGGAACTTTACGTCGAGGAGATTTCGCGAATAATCCCCAATTTCCGGTGATAAAAATCCCCATGCAAAATCCGCGGCTCAGGCCCTGGCAACGCTTCGTCATTCTTTTGGCAGTTTACTCGGCCGGCCTTACCGGTGCCCTTTTTCTGGCCTACCAACTGCGCTTCGAGGGAGCCGTGCCCGCCGACCAGCTTCGGAATCTTACGCGGGCCGGATCCTGGATGATTCCCCTGCAGCTGTTCCTGCTTTGGCGGTTGGGCCAGTTCCGGGCCCTTCTCCGTTACTTCAGCCTGCCGGACGCCCTCCAGATCCTCTGGGCTTGCGGAATCACCACCCTTCTTGCGTTCGTTGCCTGGTACCTGCCCGGACTGCGTGAAACCTGGACACCCTCGCGCGGAATCCTGCTGGCAAACTTCCTCCTCGCCACCTTCCTGATTGCCGCCTTCCGGCTTTCCCTGCGGCTGGCCTGGAGCCAGTACCTTCTCCCCTCCGTCACCCTGGCTCCGCGCAAACGCGTGCTGATTCTGGGGGCGGGGGATGTGGGGGCCGAATTGGCACGGGAGCTGGAGTTGCGCAAAGGTCTGGGTTTTCGGCCGGTCGGGTTTCTGGATGACAACCGTGAAAAGCTGGGCTCGCGGATCCACGGCTTCCCCGTGTTGGGGGCCATTCGCGACCTGCCGGACTGGGCCCGGGAGACCCGCGCCGATGCCGTGGTTCTGGCCATGCCTTCGGCCGGTCCCGCCCAAGTCCGCCGGATCCTCGGCCTGGCGGAAGGGCTTGGGTTGAGCTGTCAGACCGTTCCCTCGATGCAACAGCTGGTGAATGGCCACGTGCATGTCGAGCGGATCCGACCCGTCGACGTCGGGGATCTGCTGCTCCGAAGCGAAGTTCCCCTCCTGCAGGACGATGTCCGCGGGATGATCCGGGGTCAGGTTGTGCTGGTCACGGGGGCGGGCGGAAGCATCGGGGCGGAACTGTGCCGCCAGATCCTCGGCCTGCATCCGGCCAAACTCATCCTGTTGGAGCGAAACGAATACGCCCTCTACACCGTGGACCAGGAGCTTCGCGGGGATTACGCGGATGAAACCCTGGTCGGCCTAGTTCACGATTGCGGGGATGAGGAGAAGGTCCGGAGTTTGTTGCAGAAGGAAAAACCCGGCCTGCTGTTTCACGCGGCGGCCCACAAACATGTCCCCCTCCTGGAGCATCAGGCGGCGGAGGCCCTGGAAAACAACAGCCTCAAAACGCTCCGGTTGGCGCGCTGGGCCGGGGAGGCGGGCGTGGGAAAATTCATCCTGGTCTCCACCGACAAGGCCATCCGCCCGACCAGCGTGATGGGCGCCTCCAAGCGACTGGCTGAGCTGGCGATCCAATCCGAACAGCGGAATTATCCGGACACCCGGTTCCTTTCGGTCCGTTTCGGCAATGTGCTCGGTTCTTCCGGAAGCGTCGTGCCCCTTTTCAAAAAACAGATTGCCGTGGGCGGCCCCGTCACCGTGACCCACCCCGAGGTCACGCGCTATTTCATGAGTGTCTCCGAAGCGGCTGGACTCATCCTGCAGGCCGCGTTCCAGGGCAGGGGCGGGGAGATTTTCGTGTTGGACATGGGGGACCCGGTCAAAATCGTGGACTTGGCCCGCGAGCTGATCCGCCTGTCCGGGCTGGAGGAGGGGAGGGACATGGAAATCCGCTTCACCGGGTTGCGGCCGGGAGAAAAAATGTTTGAGGAGCTGCGGTATGACCACGAATCGGCCGAGAAAACGGCCTGCCAGCGTCTTTGGAGACAGCGTCCCGGCCCGGCGGCACCCCCGGATTTCGCCGCCCGGCTGGAGGCTCTTTGCCGGGAAATCCGGAATCGATCCCCGCAGGAGATCCGCCGCTCCATCCAAAGTCTGGTTCCCGAATACACCCCCTTTTTTGAGTCCGCTTCCTAAGCCATGAGCGCCCTGGCCCCACGGCAGGGATGGGTTTTTGCCACGTCCTTTCTCTCGGGACTCCTCGCCCTTTATTTTGCCGGCTTCCTTTCGATCCATGCCACGAGAGGGGTCCAGTCCTGGCAGTTGATTTTCCTGCCCGTGGTCTCCCTGCTGGTGGCTCACCAACTTTTCCGGGCCCAAGTCGGACCTTGGCGGAGGGCGGCCGGTTGTCTTGGATGCCAACTCATCCTCCTGTTGTTGGCCTGCGCCTTGGCCGGGCGGTTTCATGATTTCAGCTGGGACGGAATGACGAGCCGGTCCCTCTTTGTCCGGGAAATGGCCTTGGGAATTCCCCCGGATCGCGCCCCCAACCCGGTGCTCGGGCATGTGCTTTCCGCCTTTGCGGTTCAGGCGACGGGAAACTGGAATGCCGGAAAGTTCGTCAATCTGGTATTCCCCGTGATCACTTTTTTTCTGGTGCGGACCTCGCTGCGGCAGACGGGATGGCGAGGTGCACCCTGGTTTGCGGCCGCCGCCGCCTTGAATCCCGTGGCCCTCTGTCAGGTGTCCAGCTTCCAAGTGGATGGTTTGGTGGCCGCGCTGCTGACCTCGCTCCTTTTTTCCCTGGCCGGCCTGCTCCAGGCCGGAAGATTCCAAAACCCCGATCTTTTCACCGCAATCCTTTCCCTGCTGGGGCTGGCGCTGGCCAAGACCAGCGGAATCCTCTACGGCGGGGTAATGGTGGTTCTTTTTTTGGGCTGCTTTGCAGTCCGGACCAAAAACTACCGGTTGGTGTTGCGGGCGGCGGGAATCGCGGCTGCCTTTGCCCTGGTATTTGGCTGGCTCCTGCGCGGGGCCCTGAACTATCCGACGGTTCAGCTGGGATATGTTTGGGAAGCCATTAGTCCCCGGGGGCAGGGGTACGGCTACACGCCGGGAGGCGGGGCCAGCCAGATCGAGGAATTCGCCACCAGCTCCAAGCTCAAACAGTTCCTCGCGAGCTATTTCAGCTACACGGAAATCGCCCCCACGGAAATCAGCTGGAAACCGCCCTTTTGGCTGATTCGACGGGAAATCCGGGTCTTCGAGGAACTCACCCCGGATCCCCGGGCCGGCGGATTCGGCCCCCTTTACGGAACCGCCCTCTTGGTCGGCTGGGGAGCCCTCTTGGCCGGGGTAATGACGCGATCGCTGCGACCGGAATGGCATAAATGGTTTTTTCCGTTGGCGATTTTGGCCACCGCTTTGCCCTCGCAGGTTTGGTGGGCGCGTTGGGTGCCCCAGCTTTGGCTTCTGGCCCTGGCACCCTTGCTGATGATCGCAGGGGCCGACCGGCCGACCGGCAAGTTGGCCCGCATCCTGGCCGGGCTTGCCGGGCTGGTTTTGGCGGTAAACCTTGGACTGATCCTGTTGTATTACGGGCTAGGGATGGTCCGGGCGCAAAGGGTTTTGGACAACCAACTGGTCCTGGTCCAAAAACTTCCGCAGCCGGTTTCATTGTTTGTGCCCCGCTTTACCGCCAACCAGTCCTGGCTGCAGGACGCCGGGATTCAGGTGGAGGCCGTCGGCGAAAAACCCCCGGTTCCGCGGATGAAGATCGTCAAAACCACCAGCTGGGTAAGGCTGGATCCCGGTTGGAGGCAGAAGGTGTCCGATCCCGATTTCCCGGCGGAACTAGCCAGACGGGAACTCCTGGAGGAGTGACAAGCGGGGTCCCCTTTGATTCCGGCGGCGATGGGGGATCGCTGCGGTGAACCATCATCAACATCCGGGCTAACGCCACGCGAACGATTCGGCAGACGGCCAAGGCCGTCGGTCTGACCCTTCCCGGACCCCGTAACACCCTTTATGGAAAACCACCCACGGCTGGAATCATCGACGAAAAAAGGGAGACCAAGGCATCACCTTCCTGGCCGATCTTGCCGCGCAGTCACCCCTTCCTGGAGACTCCGCTCATCCGATATCCAGCCACCTGGGTCCAGGAGTCCAAAGGCTTAAGGGTTTTTGGACCCACGGTTTCCGTGGTGGATGCGGACGGATTTTTATGGGCCGATGTCTCGGTGGAGTGGGGACGAAAACCCGAGGAAAGCTGGACGTTTCGTAGACTGCTTTTGCCAAAGGCGAAATTTTTGCCCGGTCGAACGCTGGTTTTGGCCAGCACCGGCGGGGACACCTATTTCCATTGGATGACCGACGTGCTTCCCCGCATCCGACTGGCCCAAAAGGCAGGTTACGAAACGCAATCCTTCGACAGGATTTTGGTCAACGGGTTCGATCAGCCTTTCCAAAAGGAAACCCTGGCCCGTTGGGGCCTAGCCCCTGAGCGTTGCCAAAAGCTTCCCGCCCAGGAGGGTGCCTGGGTATACGAAGAGGTGGTTCTACCCAGCCTTCCGGGTGTTCCCGGGGTGGTTTCTCACGAGACGTGCGAATTTCTGTCGGCGTGCTTCGGCGCGTCCGAAAGGAAAGGCGCCAAAAAAATCCTGATCGGCCGGGCCGGGGCGAAACACCGGACCTGGACCCACGAGGAGGAGGTGCTTACCCATTTACGGTCCCGGGGCTTTGTCCGGGTGGAGTGCAGCCGGCTTTCCGTCCGCGAACAGGCGGAGGTTTTTGCCTCCGCCGAGGTCGTGGTGGGTGCGCATGGGGCCGCTTTGACAAATCTGACCTTCTGCCGCCCGGGAACCCGGGTGGTGGAACTTTTCAGTCCCCGGTATGTGAATCCCTGTTACCGGGACCTGTGTGTGGCCACCGGTTTACGACACGCGGCGGTCATCGGCAACGGTGAAGATTGGATTGATTCAACAAGGCACGATGAGCCGTCGGCGCCGATCACGGCGAGCTGGGCGTTGGTAAAAAGGGTTTTGGACGAGTTGGATCGGTAGGCGGATGTGAATCGTCGTTCCTCGGTGGTCGGTGGCTCGAAAGCTGATGACAAAAGACGTGGAACAGAGGCCTGATGGCGGATGCTGATGGGTGGAGATCGAAAGACCGAGGACGGAAGACGGAGCCCCGGAGACCGATATTTGCACATTGACAAAGCAGATTCAGAAAGTATGGTTACCCATATCAAAACAACCATAAATATTGCTGATCCAATTCTACGTAAAGCGAAGAGGATTGCGGGCGAGGAGGGGGTAACCCTGCGGGAGTTGGCGGAAGAGGGTTTGGAGATGGCACTGCAAAAAAGGGCTGCCCGCAAGGCCAAGGGGTTCCGGTTGGTTACTTTTGGCGATCCCAAGGCTGTGCCTGTGTCGGTTGACTGGGAAGGTTTGCGGAATCTGGTTTATCCAGCCTGATTTCTGATCGCCGTCGACACCAACCTGCTGGTTTATGCCCACCGGGTGGATGCAGTCTGGCACAGGCCAGCCCGGGATTGCCTGGAAAAGCTAGCGACGGAAGGGTCCCGTTGGGCCATCCCTTGGCCGTGTTTGTATGAGTTTTACGCGGTGGTCACCCACCCTAAAATATTTTCAAAACCGACACCTCCAACCACGGCTTGGGAAACCTGCCAAGAATTCTCGTCTTCCCCGCAAGTCCGGTTACTGACCGAAACGGAGGATTTTGCGGAGAAGTTTGGCGGTCTGATTGGGGGATTGGACTTAAAAGGCCCCAAAATTCACGACGCCCGGGTGGCGGTCCTTTGCCATGTCCACGGAGTAAGAGAACTTTGGTCATCCGACCGGGATTTTTCACGATTCAAGTTTCTCAAGGTGGTAAACCCGTTGGTCGGTAAACGGTGAACGCGCCTGTGCGCGTGGTAGCTAGGAGCTGGGGGATAGGGCGGAGGTCGGAGAGCAGATGAAAGAAGACTGAGGCCGGATGACGGATACCAGAAAACGGTAGCCGGAAGTCGGTGGTCTGTGGTCGGTTGGCTGTAAAACTTATTCCGTTGGGAGCTTGTTCCGCTTGGCGAGGCGCCATTTGGTCAGATGAAAAAACCAGCGGCGCTGGGCCACGGGGCGAATCGGGGTTTGAAACACATGGTCAAGAAAGTCGAGCAACCTGGTTTCCGAAAAAACATCCGGCGGGAGGTTGCCCCGGAAAGGCGGGGCTTCGAGATACTTCCGGTACCGCGTTTCGTCAGCGTCCACCTCGCAAACATAATCCACAAGTTTTTCCAGGCTGGAGAAATCGTGGGCATTGATAAAAGCCTCCGGGTTGAACCATTCCCCGGCCCGGCGGTCGCCCCAAAAGATCGGCACGGTGTGGGCGGCCAGCGGGTCGTACATTTTTTCCGTCGTCCAGCCCGCCAGCTCCTTGTTTTCAAAGGCGATCGTGAATTTATAGGGTCGCAGGGCCTCCAGTTTCGGATCGTGGCCTCCCGGAACCCTCCAGCCGGTGTTATTCGCCGCCCGTCCGATCGAGTCCACTTTCCGGCGCCGGTTGAGCAGCTCGAAACATCGCATGCGATGGCGGACCGAGCGGTCCACATAGGCCGAGAGCAGCGCGCAAAAACGGGTCTTTTCCGACCGGATCCGGTCCCAGTCGGGGTTCCGGCGGATGAGCGGTTCCGGGGAACGGTTGTAGGCAAAAATGGGAAGATAGTAGTGGCGGGGGTCGTCGCCCCAAAACGGCAGGACCGCATAATCACACTCTTGCCAATTCGGGCGGTAAACCTCGTGATGGGTCCAGATCTTGACGCAGTTGTAGAGCCGATGCCGTTGGCCCGTGAGGGCATAAAAAAGAAACTCAGGCCGGTCCTCCCGCACGACGCGGTAGCGGGTCTCCAAAATCCTCAGGAAAAAATTTTCCAGATGGACCGGACAGTCGGTGAAATTCACCGAGAGATCACGGCGCAGACTCAACGGCGGTCCTCCTTTCGAAAGCATGTCCATCGGTTTAACCAGTCCCGGAGGGGGCGACGGACCAACAGCCATTCCGCCCGTTCCGCCTGCCGCCGCTGCAGCTCTTCCCGCCAGGCAGGTTCTTCCTCCAGTCGCCGCAACAGTTCGGCCGCCTCCGGCCAGGAGCGTGGGCCCAGCTCCGGCAGGAGAAGGGAAGCGTTGTTGGGCATGGTGGCCGGGTCGGCCAAGGCAAGGCATCCGGCGGCGACGGCTTCCTGCAAGCCGTTCCCCCAAAAAGTCTGTGGACCCATCTGGAGAAAATACCTGCAGGCATGCAACCGGGAGAGCCTTTCCGCCGCATTTTCCGCGGTAGAAATCAGGGGCAGGCCAGTCGGAATTCGCCCGGAAAACCACGCAGGAATCTTTTCGGAGGTTACCCGCTCCAGCAACACGCCCCGCCGTTCCGAGGCCGGCCTGGCACCCAGCCCAAAATGATCCCGATGGCTCTGGAAGATATATGGAAATTCCAGGACATGGGAGCGGAGAGAGGGGCGAACCCTCCAGTTCCGGCTCCCCCCGTTCAAAAAGCAGTGATACCCGGCCAAAGGCCCCCGATAAGATTTTTTATAGCTCGGGGTTCCCGTTTCGCCGATCCAGTAAGACCAAAATACCCGGCGATGTCGCTCCACGATGCGGCGGGGCAACGCCAGATCGTGGCTGAAGACGGCATCGTACCGGGACCAGTCAATGATTGCCGGATCCAGCGCAATCTCGCCTTGGCTTGGATGCGGTTCCGGACCCGAAACGGGACGGAGATCCCGGTGGGCTTCGTACAAGCGTTGGGTGGCCGCAGGGTCGGGATCACCCGCAAAGGACTCTTTCCAATGGTTGCATTCCGGGTCGTTCGACGCCTTCACGATCATGAAATCGGCCTGAAAAAGGGTGAACAGGGAAGTCGGGCCGAACATTTTCGGTGTCGAGGCCACCAAAGCGGACAAATCCGAACTGCTTCCGGGCCGGGTGTAAATATGCGCCGCCAGCTCGCTTTTCACCAGAGCGATCCGGATCGCCGGAATCTCGGCCGGTACAGATTGGGCCGATGGTCGGCCGGGAAAAACCCGGGACTCGAGCCAACGCAGGCCGAAGCGTGGCAGACCAACGGCCCATGGCTCAAGAAATCCCGGCACGGAAACATCCCGCATGCCTCCATTTAGACCACGGGTTTTGCGATGACGAGTGGGACCTTGGGCGCGAGCCGAAAGTTTCAAAGGCTGATGAAGGGATGGGTCTATTCCCTTTTCCCGGCAGGGGTTTCCTCCCTGCACGGAAAAAGAAGAAAAGGGCTCTTTTACCTTTCCTGTGATCCGGGGGTTTTGGAATGCCAAGAGGAGCAGGATGCGGTTTTTTGGCGGAAATTTCTTCGCCCGCAAAAAGGAGGGTCTTTCCTGGAAATCGGGGCAGGCGACGGGGTGGTGGGGAGCCACACGCTGGGTCTGGAACTGCACCATGGGTGGCGCGGTTCGCTGGGGGAGCCCAGGGCAAGACCAAGGCAAAATGCCCAAACCCGGAGGCGATGCCGGATTCAGGAAGTTGCCGACCCGCTGGCCATGACGGAATCCCCCGATCTCGTGGCCATCCATCGGCCGGGAGAATTTCCAGAAATCTGGAAAAGTATCCAAGGTTCCCGTCTCCGCCCCCGCTGGGTGATTGTGGAAAATCCGTTGCCGGATCACCGGTGGGCACGGATGTTGGAAGGCGTCGGATACCGCCTTAAGTTTTTCTTTCATGATGACGAGTATTACCAGTTGAAGAGTGAGTAGCGGGAGATGGCAATTTGTGGTCGGTGGTCGGAAGCCGGTTATCGGTAGGCGGAAGTGGGGAGTCGGTTGTCTGTAGCCGGTAGTCGAAACGATGAGTCAAAACAAAAGTAGGCTTGTGAAATCAGCCAAGGACCTGGAGGTCTACCGATTGGCGTACGATCTGGCCATGAACACATTTGCGATCAGCAAGTCATGGCCCAAGGAAGAAAAATACGCCTTCACAGACCAAGTTCGTAGAAGCTCACAGTCGGTGTGTGCAAACCTGAGGGAAGCCTGGGCGAAGCGGATGTATCCGGCCCATTTCCTTTCCAAGCTTACGGATGCAGATGCTGAAAATAATGAAACAGATACCTGGCTTGAATTTGCCAAAGATTCGGAGTGTCTCTCTGTCGAGCAACATAAGCAGTCCGCGGGCAAGGCTGCCACCGTGGGCCGCATGCTTGGAGCGACGCTCAAAAACTATGAAATTTTTTGTCAAAATGATTAAAATACCACGTTGGTACAGCCGGCTAGTTGCCGTCCACCGATCTCCGACTACCGGCTACCGATGAAGATAGCCTTCCACAGCTCTTATCTCGGATTCCGCGGCACGGAAGTGGCCCTGATGGATTACGCCTGGGGAAACCAGGCGCTGCTGGGGAATGAATCGCTCTTCCTGCTGCCATGGAGACAAGATGCGGAACGGCATCCGGTGGTACCGGTGATGCAGAAAACCGCTCCAGTTCGCTTTTACAAAAATGCCGATGAAAGGGAGGCGATTCTCCGGGAGGAGGGTGTGGGCTTTTTTTACTGTGTGAAAAACGGTTTCAACGACGGAATTTATTCCCGGACCGTGCCGACCGGAATTCACGCCATTTTCCGTGAATCGGAATTTCACGGGGACGTCTTTGCCTACATTTCCGGCTGGCTTTCCCGGGTCATGGCTTACGGACAGGCCGCCGTGGCTCCCTGGATGGTTCGTCTTGCGGAAACGGATGATGATTTGCGGCAGGATTTGGGCATTCCTGCCGAAGCCCGGGTTTTTGGGCGACATGGGGGGGAGGATTCCTTTGATATTCCCTGGGTGCAGGAGGCGGTGGTGCAGGCGGCGCGGAATGATCCCCATCTCTGGTTCCTTTTTCTCAACACCCGGGAGTTTGGGGGTGCCCGCAGGCCTTCCCATCTGCAATTTTTACCCGGAACCGCCGACCCCAAGACGAAACGGATGTTCCTTAATACCTGCGATGCGATGATCCACGGGCGGCAGAGAGGGGAAACCTTGGGCATGGCCTGTCTGGAGTTCGCCTTCCTCGGTAAACCGGTGCTGACCTACGCCGCTTCGCGGGAACAGGCACATCTGGAGATCCTTGGTGATGCGGCGGTGGCTTATCGGGACGCACAGGATTTGAGGGAATACCTTGAGGATCGTGGTCGGTGGTCGGTGGCCGGTGGTCGGAGGTCGGAGGCTCACCGACAACCTTTCAGTACCGAAGAATCCGTAGATCATGCATTCAAAGACTACCAACCCGAAGCGGTGATGAGAAAATTCGAGCAGGTTTTTTTGCGATAAGGTGATCCCCAAAATCATCCACTATGTCTGGTTGGGCGGTGGTCCTCTGCCGCCGCTCGGGCAGAGATGCCTGGCCAGCTGGCAAACCTTCCTGCCGGGGTGGGAAATCCGGCAATGGGACGAAACCAACAGCCCGATGGACCATCCCTTCGTACAACTGATGTCGGCCCGGGGGCTGCCGGCTTTTGCCTCCGACTACATCCGTCTTCATGCCCTGCTGCGAACGGGAGGGCTCTATCTCGACACGGATGTCGAACTCTGCCGGCCGCCCGGATCGCTGGCCGAGGGGGACGGCCTGATCCTTGGCTTCCATTCGGTGCAGAACCGTTTGCGGAAATGCGCCCTGGCCACCTGCTGGATCGGCACACCGCCCCAATCGCCTTGGTTGGGGCGGATCGCCAAGCGGTATGAGACCTTGCGCCAGGCGGTTATGAACAACACCCTGTTCACCGAAGAAATCCTTCCGCTCTTTGCGGGTCGTGAGCTCCCCCCGGGGGGTGTCTTTGAATGTTTGGAGGTTCCGGGTGTCCGGATCTACCACCGGGACTTCTTTCATCCCGAGCCCGGAAATTCGCCCTGGGTCAAGCCGGTGGCCATTCACCACGGCACGGGGGCGTGGGGGGGCGAGGCGGACCCGCTGCCCTGGTGGCGGAGACTTTTTGACCTCCGGTTAGACCGAAAAATTCTCCGGCCCGTGGAAGCGTGGTTACGGGCACGACGTTCATGAGTGCAACCCTTTCCACCCCGGTTTCAGTCTTTTTTTACCGCCGTCCCGACCATTTGCGCCAGGTCATGGCGAGGGTTCGCTCGGCCCGACCTACCCGTCTTTTTGGGATTTCGGACGGAGCGAAGCCGGGTCAGCCCGAAACCCGGGCAGGGGTGGAAGAATCACGCCGGATTTTTCGCGAATCGATCGACTGGTCCTGTGATTGGGAGCTTTGGGAGAGGGAAACCAACGTTGGAAGCTATCTCAGCGTCTCCCGGGGGCTGGATGAAGTCCTGACGCGGGTGGACCGCACGATCGTCCTCGAGGACGACACGGTGCCCGAGGCCGACTTTTTCCGTTTTGTGGCCGAGCTCCTCGAAACTTATCGCGATGACCAGCGTATCGGCGCGATTTGTGGCAACAACTACGATGACCCGAAGGATTGGAAGGGACGGGGAAGTTACCGGCTCAGCCGGTATCATCACTCCTGGGGCTGGGGCACCTGGCGGCGGGCTTGGCGGGTTTTTGACCGGGAGGAGAAGCTGCTCTCCAAGCTCGAGGACCGAGTCTGGCGGAAGTCCTTGCCGCTCTCCGGGAAGGAGTGGGCCTATTGGGAACGCTGCTTCCGGCGAACCTACGCGAGAAAACTCGACGCCTGGGACTACCGTTGGACGCTCTCCCTTTGGGTTCACGGCATGAGTTGCATCATTCCCTGCCGCAATCTCGTGCGGAATATCGGCTTTGATTCGCTCGGAACCCACACCCTCGAAAGGGATTTCCGGCATCATCCCATGCATGATCCGGTGCCCTTGGCGTTTCCCCTGACCCATCCGGATCACCTCGAGCTGGATCCGGTTCTGGACGACCGGGTCTTCCAGAGACACTACCGCGTTTTGGAGGGCCGGAGGGAGTGGTGGGAGAAGTTGCGGGACCGCCTTTGGCCGCGGCGAAAAACCGAATCTTGATTCCGCGCATTCTCCATTACTGCTGGGTGGGGCCGCGCGGCCTTCCCGAGAAACTCAAGGCCTACCAAGAATCCTGGACCCGGCATCTTCCCGAGTGGCGCATCCGGGCCTGGGGGAACGGGGACATTGAGTCCACTCATCCTTTTCTACGGCGGGTGGCCGCCCAAGGCCACTGGGGACAGGTTTCGGATTATCTCCGTTGGCAGGCGGTTTATGAGGAAGGAGGAATTTATTTCGACACGGACGTCGAGGTGGTTCGGCCGCTGGGGGACACCTCCCGCTGGCCCTCCTTTCTCGGTTTTGAAAACGTTCAAAACCGGGTCCGGAAAAATCCGGTGGGTACGGCCATTTTTGGATTTGAAAAAGGCCATTCCCTTCCCCGGGAAATGCTGCGCTTCTATGAAAGGCACCCCGACCGCACCATCCTCAACACCGATGTGTTGACCCGGCTGATGCTGGCCAAGGGATTGCGCCACTATCATCTCCCACGGGAGGATTTTGAATGTGTGACGATCGACGGGGTCAGAATCTACCACTCCGATATTTTTTACCCCAATCTGTCACGGCATCCCGAGTGGGCGGCCTCTCCGCCCCCGCAAACCCTGACGTTCCATCATGTCGAGGGTTCCTGGGGCGGCACCCGGCTGGATCCGCTGCCGCTGGCACGAAGGATTTTTGACGCCCGCTGGGACCGGAAAATTCTCCGCCCCGTGGAGAAGGCCCTGAAAAAGGCTTTTCGAAAATGAAAGTTCTCTTTTTGCAGGATCATGCGACGTCGGGCGGGGCGGCCCGGGCGGGCCAACGATGGGCCGTCCAGTTGCGGCGTCAGGGTGATGCCACGAACGTGGTGGCGGGAGACGAAGCCGAGGAACGGGGTCATCGCCTGACGGGCAAACCCGGCCGGGGTTGGGGGCGCCTTCGGGAGTGGCTCGGCGGAGGCCGCCGATCGGAAAAAGTCCGCCGCGTATTCCTGGAAATTCTCAAACAAGAGCAACCGGATTTGATCTGGTGTCACAATCTGGCCGGCGGTGAGAAATGGGGATGGGGCGAGTTTCTGGTCTCCATGGCCTCTGCCCAAGCCCCGGTACTCTGGACCCTGCATGACATGTGGGCGTTGGGTGAAGGCACTGAATCTTACTGGGAAGAAGGCTCCGCGGTTACCGGGCGGAAGGGGGCGGGGTTTGTGGGTGGTCAGGCGCAAAGGTGCGAAGGCGGGAAAGGGGGGATGAAAGGGGGATCGAGGGTCGAAAAGGTTTTTAGGGAGAAAGCAAAATTCCCGATCACGCTGACGGCGCCCTCGCAATGGCTGGCGGAATTGACCGGAAAAATCACCGGCCATTCCTGCCGGGCTTTACCCAACCCGATTGATCTGGAGGTTTATCGGCCGGGGAACCGGGAACAGGCCCGCCAAAGACTCGGCCTTCCGTCGGAGGGCTTCCTGGTTCTGGCGGGAGCCGATTCGCTGGAGGATAGGCGAAAGGGTTTTGATCTTCTACGGACGGCCTGGGCCGGTCTTAAGCCCCGGAAGGCAACGCTGGTTCTGTTCGGCCGTCATGGGGTCTCCGAGCCGGGGATACGGTATCTTGGCTCGATTGACTCTGATGCCAGGATGATTGAGGCCTATCAGGCGGCGGATTTGTATGTGCATCCGGCCCGAATCGAGAACGCATCCTGCCAGATTCAGGAGGCGATGGCCTGCGGAATTCCCACCCTGGCTTTCGCCACGGGGGGCAACCCCGAGTGGATCCGGCCAGGGCGGAGCGGCTTGTTAGCCCCCCGCATCGATGCCGAAAGCCTGGCCGCGGAGCTGGAAAGGGCCTGGCATCTGGGTCCGGGGCTGGAGGCGATTGGAAAAGAGGCGAGGAATCAAGCCCTGACGATGTGGGATCCGGATGCTTTGGCACAGAGTTTTCGAAACGTGGTTGTAGGGCTGAGGGGTTGAGTGGGCCGTGGTCGGTAGGCGTTGGACGGAGTTTATTTTGGGCGGGAAGAGGCGGCCAGGGTCTCGCGGATGATGTACTCCCGAAGTTTGGGGAACGTGTGGTACTCCAGGGTCAGCTGGCGGCCGGCTTGGGCCATCCGTTCCAGATCCGTGCCGCGGCTCATGGCGCGGTCCATGGTCGCCGACAATCCGCCGGGCTCCGGCGGGAAATAGAAGCAGTGTTGCCCATCGACAAGCGGATGATGTTGGAGAATGGTGGGATAAGGCATCAAGGGAACGGCTCCGAGGGCCATGGCCTCATAGTGACGCCAGCAGTCCCAGCCCATGCCGGGAGGGGAAAGGCACAGGCGCGATTCCGAAAGTGTTTTCCAGAATTCCTCCTGACCCATCCTTTCCCGCAGGCAGAGACGCCAGTTCCGGCTTTCCGCATGGCGGCGGCACTCCTCCACCAGCCTGCCCCGGAGGCCTTTTTCATGGAGGTCCCCGGCAAAAAACACGTCGTATTTTTTTTCCGGGGTGGGGGCGGGAAGCCGGCCAGGATCAGCCAGTCCCAGGCTGATCGGCCGGAGCTTGGTCGTATCCCGACCGGCGGGACATCCGGAATCCGCCCAGGAGATAATCCGGCGAGCCCGGCGATTGGCCTGCGGATTTCCGCCAGAAGGGGTGAACAGGTCGGCCAAGGCGAACTCCGGCAGGGGATTCAGTTCCCGGATAAAACAGCGGTGGCTGCGACGGAAAAACCAGTCCGAACCCAGGGGGATCCGACCCTGATCCGAGCGGTTCACCAAGGCAATCGGAATGCCCCGGCGAACCAGCTTGGCAAACATCAGGAGGTGGCCGATCTCCTCCGGCCTCTTCCAAGCCGCCTGCCCGGCGCGGCCTAAACCCCGTCCCCAACCCGATCCGGGTTGAAAAAAACAGGTCTCGCGGCAATTGACGACCGCCAAATCCCAGGATTGCCGTTCCAGATCCCCCAAGGCGGCCCGGACCGGCCCCCAACCCGAGTCCCCGTGATTTCGGGAGCGGCGAAAGTGGTGTTCCCCGGCGTTTACAAAAAGATCCAAAAGAGAGGAGCCGCCCTCGAGGATGAAGATGTTCAGTTTTCCGGTTTTCAAAGCTCGCTGCCCCATGATCTTGAGGGATCGGGGGATCCAAGGGAAGAAGCCTTTGGCGAAAAAGGATTCATTTTCAGAACCGGCAACCTTAGCTAATTTCTTGTTTTCCTCATGAAGATTCTGGGTATTTCCGCCTTCTACCATGACTCGGCCGCCGCGCTGGTGGTGGACGGGAAGATCGTGGCCGCCGCCCAGGAAGAACGATTCACCCGTAAAAAGCACGACGAGGCCTTCCCGGTCCAGGCGGTGGAATACTGTCTGCGCGAGGCCGGCGCCCGGAATGAGGAGCTGGATTTTGTGGTCTTTTATGAGAAACCGATACGGAAATTCGACCGGTTACTGGAAACCTACCTCGCGTTGGCTCCCGGCGGGTTTTCCTCCTTTCTTCGGGCCATTCCCGTCTGGCTCAAGGACAAGCTTTTCCTAGCCAAACGGATGCGGGAGAAGCTGCCCGGCTACACCAAGGCCTTTGTCTACCCCAGTCACCATGAATCCCACGCGGCCAGCGCGTTTTTTCCCTCACCCTTCCAAGAAGCCGCCATTCTGACCATGGACGGGGTGGGGGAGTGGGCCACGGCCAGCATCGGCGTGGGGCGAGGCAACCGGATCGAGCTGCTGAAAGAGCTGCACTTTCCCCATTCCCTCGGCCTTCTCTACTCGGCCTTCACTTATTTTTGCGGGTTCAAGGTCAACTCCGGTGAATACAAGTTGATGGGTCTGGCGCCTTACGGAGAGCCGGTTTACGCCGACCTGATCCGGAAGCATCTGGTCAAAATTTTCGACGACGGATCCATCTGGATGGACCAATCCTACTACAACTACGCCGGGGGACTGACCATGACCTCGAAAAAGTTCGATGCCCTATTTGGGGGGCCGCCGCGCCGGAGGGAAAGTCCGATCACACAGCGGGAAATGGATTTGGCCGCGTCCATTCAGTGGGTGACGGAGGAGATCATGTTGAAGATGGTGGGTCATGCCCATCAGCTAACGGGTATGAAGCAGCTGTGCCTGGCGGGCGGCGTGGCCCTCAATTGTGTGGGCAATGGACGAGTTTTACGGGAGGGACCTTTTGAAGATATCTGGGTGCAGCCGGCCTCCGGTGACGCCGGCGGTGCGTTGGGCGCGGCCCTCTTTACCTGGTATCAGCTGTTGGAAAAGCCGCGAACCGCGCAAGCGGGGGATTCCATGGAGGGCTCTTACCTCGGACCTCAACCCGAAGATGACCCCACGCGGAGTTTTCTGGAAAGGGAACGGGCAAAGTTTCGTCATATCCCCCACGAAGGCCGACTTTGCGAGGAGGTGGCCGGCCTGATCGCAGCGGAAAAAGTGGTGGGCTGGGTGAGCGGAAGGATGGAGTTCGGCCCCAGGGCGCTGGGAGCGCGCAGCATCCTCGGTGACGCCCGCAGCGAGAAAATGCAGACCCTGATGAACGTGAAGATCAAGTTTCGTGAATCGTTCCGGCCGTTTGCCCCTTCGGTCATGGAGGAAAAGGCGCCGGAGTGGTTCGGGATCGAGAAACGGCATCGCAGTCCTTACATGCTGGTCGTCGCTCCGGTATTGGAAAAACACCGGCAAGGTGGTTCCCGGAACGGGGCCACGGGCCTGGAGCGCGTCAAGGAACGCCGCTCCTCGCTGCCCGCCATCACCCACGTGGACTATTCGGCGCGATTACAAACGGTGAGCGGTCCCACCCGGTACCGGAAGCTACTGGAGGCTTTTGAGCGAAAAACGGGCTCCCCAGTGATCATCAACACCAGCTTCAACGTTCGGGGGGAGCCCATCGTCTGCACCGCGGAGGAGGCTTACCGTTGTTTTCTGAACACAGATATGGATGCACTGGTCATCGGAAACTTTCTCCTCCTCAAAGAGGAAAATGCCGCCGCCAGCGCGGAGGCCCGGGCGAAGTATCTGCAGAAGTTTGAATTGGATTAGCCCTATGAAATCAAAAGGAAGATGGCAGATCGGAGATGGGAGATGGGGAATTCCCGATCTTCCAACTTCCATCCCCCATCTGCGCGCGAAGCGATGATCAGCATTCAATGGAACCCGGAAAAGAAGCAACTCCGGCAGTTTGCCGGCATCTGGTTTCCGGCTTTTTGCGCACTGGTGGGCTGGATGATCGGTGCAAAAACCGGCCATTGGGACGCGGTACAATTGGGATGGGGGATTTGCGCCATCCAAGCCCTTCTCGGGGTTTTTTATCCTCCAGCCATCCGACCGGTGTTTGTCGGCTTGATCCTGCTCACATTTCCCATCGGCTGGGTGGTATCGCATGTCGTTCTGGGGGGCATTTTCTACCTTTTGGTTACCCCCATTGGACTGATTTTGCGGATCACCGGCCATGATCCGCTCCAACTCAAGGTCCCCAGGGGAAATTCCCTTTGGAAAACGCCGGTTGGCAGAACCGACCCGGCCAGTTATCTTCGGCAAAGTTAATGAGCCAAAAAGAGCCATCCAAGTTCGAAGATCAGGCCGCCAAGGCCGGAGGTGGATTTTTTCAGGAATTCTGGATTTTTCTCAAGGAAAACAAGAAATGGTGGCTTCTTCCGATCCTGCTGGCTTTCCTGTTGATGGGGGCCCTTCTGGTGGCGGGCGGGTCCGGTGCGGCTCCTTTCATTTACACCCTCTTTTAAAGGGCGGTCCCGGAGCGGTTCCGCCTCTTGAAGTCCTCCCGGCGTTTTTTCCGTCTACTGGCCTTGCTGGGGGGAATTCTCCTTGCCCTAGGCTTGGATTTCGGGGTTCGCCAAATGTACCTCAAGTTTTGGAAAAAACCTTTTCGTGACGTCGCCCCACTCCGTCAGGCGGATGAGAATTTTCATCATGGCATCAAGCCCAATGCGGAGGGCGTGGACATCTACGGGCCGCATTCCGCAAAATACTTCAGCAACTCCCTCGGATTAAGGGACGAAAAAATCCGGGAAGTGGCGCCGGTAGCCGACCGGCCGCGCATTCTGTTCATCGGGGATTCCTTCACGGAGGCGGGACCGATTCCCTGGGAAAAAACTTTCGTGGGCCGGGTGGCCGAGGCCCTGCAACCCCAAGGGATCGAGGTGCTCAACGCGGCCGTCGCCTCCTATTGCCCCACCACGCAACGCGTAAAACTCCGGCAGTTGCTGGGGGAACAGGGCCTGGTGGTGGACCGGGTGGTGCTCTGTCTTGATATCTCCGACCTCAAGGACGAGTTCTACTATGTGGAGGGTTCGGATGGAAAGGTCCGGCAAATTCCCTATGGTCCCTTTGCCGCGCAGGCGGAAAAACTGCGCCGGATCGACGGGGTTTGTGACTGGCTGGAAACCCGCATCGAAAAAAACTTCGTGATTCTGGGCGCCCTCGTGCGGAATGCGCGGCTCCAATGGCGAAGACATGCCAGTCCTACCGGGGTCACGGAGCATGACGCCATCCCCGACTGGGCCTACAACTGGCCGGATTACCGGGGGAAGCATGAGAATCTGGTCGCCCAAGGCTTGGAGAAGATGAAAACCGAGATGACCCGGTTGGCGGACGAGCTGAAAGAGAGAAAGACGGCCCTTACCCTGGTCGTTTATCCCTGGCCCCAGCAAGTCCGGGCCGGAACCAAGCCTTCGCGGGCGGAAACGGAATGGGAAACTTGGGCCCGGCAAAACGGGGTCCAATTCATCAGCCTGTTTCCCGTTTTCGTCAACGACATGCCGGCCGAGGAAATCATCTCCAAGTATTACTGGAAAAACGACGCGCACTGGAACGAGGAGGGACATCGCCTCGTCGCGGAGGCCCTGCTGAAGCCCGGCGGGGGAATCCCTCTGCCCGCCGCAAAATCGCGCTAGTGGCGGGAAGGCGCCAGGTGGCGCTTGACCGGCCGTGGCATTTTCAGGCGGGGCCAGGATTCCCGGCGAAGCTCGGCGAAACCAGAAGGGGTCATCACCTCGTAGTACAACGTCGCCGGGGGGACGGGAGCTCCATGCAGCAGCCCCCGAAGGCGGTAAGCGAGTTTGGCCATTTTCATCGGAAGGGATTTGCGATTCACATCCGCGGTGGGGTTCTCCCGCTTTCCTCCGATGTGGCGGGGGGCGAGTTGCTCGGGATGCCAAGTGAAGATTCCGATGGGATCCCTTAGGGACAACAGGCTCCAGCCGGCCCGGAACTGGCGGCGAATCCACACGTGATCGCCCGCCATGCGATACTCGGCGGGGTAGGGAATCCGTTCCCACACCTCGCGGCGGCAGAGCAGCGAGCAGGTCTGCACGGGCATCTGGTATTCGGCGTCCACCGGCCGCGGCGGGGTGATTTGGCGGTAAAGGTAAAGAAAATCAAGATTTTCATCCAGCATCACCGTGGGTCCGAACACCGCATCGGATCCGGTTTTCCGCAACCGCGCCAGGGCCTGGCCTAGCCCCACGCGGTCATACTGCTCATCGGCGTTCAAGTGGCCGTACCACCGGCCCTGTGCGGTAGCCATGCCCTTGTTGAGGGCGTCGTACATGCCTTGGTCCGGCCCTGGAACCAAGCGGATATCCGCCTGGTTCCGCAGGTACTCCAGGGTCCCGTCCGTGCTGCCCCCGTCGCAGACGATGTGTTCATAGGAGAGACCCCGGCAGGCGTAGCGGACCGAACGCACACACAGGTCCATCCAGCGGATGGAGTTAAAGCAAGGGGTGATGACTGAGAGGTCCATCGACCTTCAGGAGATTCCCTGTTGGGCGGCCATGCGGGCAAACAGACCTTTCCGACTCAACAGGTCCGCAAAAGTACCCCGCTCCACGAGATGCCCTCCCTCCAGCACCACAATCTCGTCCATGTTCGCGAGGGTGGAGAGCCGGTGGGCGATACAGACAACCGTGCGTCCCTCTTCCAGAAGATCGATGGCTTTTTGCACCTCCTTTTCCGCCTCGGCGTCCAAGGCGGCGGTGGCCTCATCCAGAATCAGGAAGGGGGCATCCCGAAGGAAGGCCCGGGCCAGGCTGATCCGCGCCTTTTGACCGCCGGAAAGCATCACGCCCCGCTCCCCCACGCGGGTTTCGTATCCCCGCGGGAGTTCGAGGATAAAGTCATGGGCGAAGGCCCGCCGCGCCGCCTCTTCCACCGCGGATCGGGAGGCGCCGGATTTTCCCAGGGCGATGTTTTCCGCCACCGAGGCGTCGAACAGCACCGCCTCCTGGCTCACCAAGGCGACCTGATTGCGAAGATCCCCCGTGGCGAAGGAGCGCAAGTCTTGGCCATCCCAAAGCACCCGCCCGGAGGTGGGATCATAAAAACGGAGGAGAAGGTTGATCAGGCTGCTTTTGCCCGAACCGCTGGGCCCGGCCAGGCCCAGCTTGAAACCCCGGGGAACGCGCAGATCGATCCCCTGCAGCACGTGATGATGTCCGTAATCCAGGTAAATCTTTTCCAGGACCAGCTCCCCCCGCAGCGGCGAGGATGGCACGGGAGAATCCGGTTCCCGAACCGTGGGCTGAATCCGAAAAAACTCCTCCAACCTCTCGCAACTGACGCTGGCGGAAATGAGGTCCACATGCATTTGGGCCAGTCGCTTGACCGGACTGGGTAGCATCACCAGACCGGTGAGAAAACCCACGAAATCGGCCACCGGCTGTTGGGTGGCGAAAACCACCACAATGAGAATCCCTAACCCCAAGGTACTGACGACCTCAATGAACGGATTCACCAACTTGCCGGCCTGGGTTTTTTTGACCTCCAGGTTGGCCAACTCGGTGCTTTCCGCGCGGTATCTGTCCAACTGCGCCTGTTCCAGCCCGTAGGCCTTGACGAGCCGGATTCCGGACAGCGCTTCAATCAAGCCGCTGCCTTGCGCAATCCCCACCGCGAGAAAACGGCGGGCGATTCTTTTCAACCGTCGTCCGATCACCACGATGGGCACCGCCACCAAGGGCAGGATGAGGATCGCCGCCAGGGTGAGTTGGGCATCGATGATCAACATGCCGACCAGAATGCTGAGGAGGGTGAACGGCTCCTTGATCAGGTCGGTGAAACCGTTGTTCATGGCATCGTAAATCCGCCGGGTGTCCCCGGTGATCCGGGTGGTCAGGTCCCCGAGGGTGGACTTGTTAAAGTAATCCAGGGATAGGGAATGCATTTTTTCCAGCACCCGGATTTGCATGTCGCGAACGACGCGGGCACTCACCCAGGTCATGCAATAGATGCTCAAATAATTGGTCCCGGCACGGAGGCCCATGAGGAGAGGCAGGAACAAAACCGCTCCCGCCGCCTGGATCCAGGTCATGGGCTCCCCGGAACGGGGGAGAATGGTGTCCATCAGGCCGGCAAATTCTCCGGAGAGGCGCTCCGGCAATTGGATGGTCGCAGGTTGGCCGGATTCCGCCGAGGCCGGCGTTAGCCTTTCAAAGAGGGTTTTGGTGGCCAGGACAAAGGCACCGTTCGACAGACCAAAGATCAAGGCCAGGGCCACTCCCGCGGCAAACCGTTTCCGGTAAGGCCAAAGGAAGGGAAGGCCGAAAGCCAGCACGCGGCGCAACTGGTTCACTGCCAAGAGGCTAGCGGTCGGCCCCAGGCAGGTAAAACCTACAAACCGAACCTACTTGCCTTGGAAGACCAACCGGTCGCGCACTTTTTTGGCATCGTAGCGCTGGCCAAAAAACCACGAGAGATAGAGCAGGTTCAGCCCACCCCATAGAGCAACCAAGAGAAGATAGTTTGGCCCGCAAGGCCCCATGAAAGGGAGCAGACGCCACATCGCAAACCCGGCCAACCCCAGCCAAAGCAGCACCCAGTGAAAGGTGAAAAAACTGAAAAAACGAAAAGGGGCGGAAAACACAAATCCGCCGACCTTGGCCCTCTCGAGCGGATAAAAATACAGGTCTTCAATCTCCGCGCCGATCCAGGTGTCTCTTCCCAGGGTTCGATTCAAGCGGTTTTCCAGGTGACGGGCATGGAGGCGGGCGAAGTCGACGAAATGAAGATAAAAACAGGACTGGATGCCGGCGGTGATCACCAGAAAAGGAACCATGGCCAAGGAAAGGGGGCTGTCCCAAAGCAGGCAGGCGATGACCAGGACCAGGAAGAAGGAAAGACCATGGAAGAACTTCTTGTGGTAGGCGTACTGCATCTCCCGCATCCGCCGCAACTGTTCCAGCCATGCTTGAATTTTGAGTTCCCCTTTTGCCATAACCCAAAGACTGGCGGGCCAAGCCCTTTGGGACAACCTTGCGGCTTCTCCGCCCTGCCTTTTTGGGAGAAATTATTTTGATGGCCGAGAACCAGGATTCGCAAAATTCACCCAAGCCGATGGACTCCCGTCGGCCGGGGTTGATCGGCCTTGGCCTTCTGGCGGCGGCGCTCTTGGGTTTTGCGGCGGGTCACTGGTTTCGGCCTGCGGGCCCGGAGGCGGACCGGCTTCCCGTTCCCTCGGTTCCGTCGGTCTTTCAGGCTCCCAAGCTAATCGTCTATCAGGAGGGCCCGGCCATTCCGCAGTTGTGGCTGGACACTTTTGCCTCTGCGCCGGGGCACCCCAAGGCGGAGTTGCGAAAGCTGGAGCGTGCAGAAGACGGAAGCTGGCCAGGGGATGGAGATGCGTATCTGCTCAAAGCCCGCTCCTTTTCCGAGGTGGGCCAATCGGTGGCTTGGGCTGATCTTAATGGACGGATCCCGTTGGATGGAATCAACCCGGTCTTTCAGGCGCAGTCGTTTGACCCGAACAATGTGAAAAGCCGTCCGTGGCGGGTGAGTCCCTGGTTTTTTATGAAACGGGTAGCCCCGGGCACGCCCCACAAGGTGGCTTTTGCGGCGCCCACGCGCTGGGCCAACGAAATCGGTGGACTCTTTCCGAATGACCCTGATTTGTTGGCGGCGCTTTGGATCAAAGCGCAGGGACGGCCGATCAACCTGGGCGGCGAGGCGTTTCAAGCTGTGGCCCGGCAGCAGGTGGAGGCCGCCTTGGCAGGACGCACGGCTTCGGAAGAGGATTGCTGGAGCGGATTGAAAGACGGGCAGGTGCAGCTGAGCTTTCTAGCGTCCTGGAGACTGGTCCTGGATCCCCAGGCGGGCGGGGGGCTGATCCGGTGGGCGGTGCTGCCGTCGGGCACGATTGTGGATTTTGAGGTGATGGCGGTTCGGCAGGATTCCCCGCGACTCGAGATGGCACTGAAATTTGTCGAGTTTTTGCTGGCTCCATCCCAGCAGGCCGCGCTTTTGGGGGCTACGGGGTACTTTCCGGTGCGGTCGCGGCCGGGTCAGGAGTGGGCCGGGTCCACGCTCATCGTACCCCTGGGAACTTGGTTTGACCGGAGCGAATTCATCCTGTGGCCGTATCCGAGGCCGGTGGTTTCCACTCCTGTGGAGGTTACCAACACGAATGAGGTAGTAACCCCTTCTGATCTAGGTACTCATAGTGAGTAAGTGGCAGAAACTCCGAGCCAAAATTCTTTCGGGACAATCAGACGGGAATATCGACTTTACAGGTTTGGTCGCCTACCTGAGGCGTTGTGGTTTTGAACAAAGAAGCAAAGGAAGTCAAAACCTGTTCACCAAAAAGGGAATCGACGCATAGATCAATTTACAATCTGACGGATCCAAAGCCAAACGCTACCAAGTGCGTCAAATCCGTGATATTCTAGTCAACTATCAGGTCGAAGAGACCAAGGAGGCCGGCGATGAGTGAAAATAAATACGAATCGATCATTTATTGGGATCAGGCGGACGGAATCTTTGTGGTCGAAGTTCCCGAGCTGGCCGGCTGCAAAGCTCATGGAAAAACTAAAAGAGAGGCATTGGACAGCGCGGAGCAAGCGGTGGCCCTTTGGCTCGAAACCGCAAAAGGCCAAGGCAGAGAGATTCCTGCCCCGAAAGGGAAGCTGGTTTTTGCCTAATGGGTTGGCCCCGACCCTCCTCCGCTCCTGGCTCCGGCAAAGCCGGGGAGGGGCTTCGGAGGGCTTCGAAAGCGGAGGGTAGCCCGAACCCCTAAAGAGCCGCACTGGGCAATTGACACCCCTTAAAGTAGATTCAAGGTAGATACATGCAGGTGGCGCTCCAAAAATGGGGAAACAGTCTGGCTTTGCGCATCCCGGCCGGCTTTGCCCGGCAGATCAAGGTGCGCCAAGGGGACCCGGTGCAGCTGTCGTTGGCCAACAATAAACTCACCATTCAGCCCGCGAAACCCTCCTTTCAGGCCAAATCGCTGATCCGAAAAATCAAAAAGCACCAGTTACACAAAGAAACCGATTGGGGTGCCTCCCATGGGGTCGAGGTGTGGTGAGGGTCGCATCCTATGTTCCGGAAAGGGGCGATGCGGTTTGGCTCAATTTTAATCCTCAGGCGGGCAGGGAACAGGCGGGGCATCGGCCCGGACTGGTTTTGAGCCCGAGTGCCTATAACCAGAGAACTGGACTGGCACTCATTTGCCCTATCACCAGCCGTGGAAAGGACTACCCTTTTGAATGCAGCTTGCCGGCCGGCCTAAAAATCCAAGGTTTTGTCCTCAGTGATCATCTACGTTGTTTGGATTGGAGGGATCGAAGAGCTGTTTTCATCACCAAAGTGCCCAAGGAGGTGGTCGAGGAGGCTGCCGCCAAAGTCACGGCATTGATCGCGGGGTAAAAAATGCACCTAAAAGATAAAGTCATCCTGATTACCGGGGCGGGATCGGGGTTGGGGAAGGCGCTGGCCCTGGCAACCGGCCAAGCCGGGGCGAAAGTAATCTGTGCGGGAAGAAGGAAGGACCGGATTCAGCAAACCGCCGAAGAGGTGACCAAGGCCGGAGGTGTGGGTGCGGCGGTGGAGATGGATGTGACCGATCCGAAATCGGTGGAGAAGGGGTTGAAGCAGGCGGATAAGACGGGGCCGATCGAGATCTTGATCAACAACGCCGGGATTATCACGGGAATGAAGCCCGTGCAGGAGCTGCCCATCGAAGAATGGGACAAAATCATGGCCACCAACGTGCGAGGGCCCTACCTGCTGATCCGGGCCGTTCTGCCAGGCATGATCCAGCGGGGGACGGGCCGGATCGTGAACATCAGCGCTCCGATCAAGCATCTGCCCAAGGCCTCCGCGTACTGCGCCTCCAAGTGTGCCCTCGACTCCCTGACCAAAGCGGTTTCCTATGAAGTGAAGGGAACGGATGTGCTGGTCAACGCGGTGGAGCCGCCGTTTCTTGATACCGAAATGCATAAAGGCGGGAAAAAGCCGGAAGAAGTGGTGGCGCAGATCCTTGAGCTGGCGGCTTTGGAGCCGGGGAGTCCGAGCGGGCGGATTGTGAAGATTGCCTAAAAACGGCGGTGCCGTTTTTGATTAGGGCTTGGTAGGGGCGATGGTCCCCATCGCCCGATGGAAAGAGTGGCAGACATAAAGTTTCAATCGGACGACCGAGACGGTCGTCCCTACCGGTCATCCATTATGTGCCGCGGGTGTTGCCAAATAATTTAATCTGTAAGCGCGGGCAGTAGCGGAAGCCTTCGCGTTTACAAACTTCGACTAACCACGCGGCGCGGGAAGAGAGAGTTTTGGCATCGATACCCTCGGGCATCAGCAGCACCTGGTGGAAGGGGACAGGTGAAAGGCGGGAGAGGAGATTCTTGATTTCTGAAATATCTTGTTCGGTCGAAACCACAAACTTGAGCTGGAAAGCGTAGTTTTTGATCCACCCAGAGATCACGGCGGGTTGGAGACGGGTAGCCTCATGCTTTTTAGCCCAAGCGGGGTCACGTTCCGCCGGCGGAGTGGAGTTGGAAAGCTTCGGACTCAAGGAGGCCAAATCACAGGAAATCCCTCCGGGTGGCACGGTGGCGGCGGTTTCGATGGTGAGGTGTTTGCCGGCCTTTCTCAGGGCAGCGGCCAGCACGGGGAGATCCGGCGCGATCATCGGTTCGCCTCCGGTAAGGACCACATGAGGGCAGTTCCATTCCGCCACCTTTTGTAAAATCTGCTCCACGGACATTTCCGGGCCTTCCGGCTTCCAGGAGGCATACGGGGTGTCACACCAGTGGCAACGGAGGTTGCAGCCCGAGGTGCGGATGAAAACCGAGGGTACACCCGCGAGGAGGCCTTCGCCCTGAATGGAATGAAAAATCTCGGCGATCCGCATCAGGAACCGGGGGCAGGTTTCGGTGGAAGGGGAGGAGTGTTCACGTAGGGCGTGGGATCTGAAACACCCGCTTTGATAAAAGCCTCCCGCCGTTCGATGCAGGTTCCGCAGGTTCCGCAGTGAAGCAACCCGCCCTTGTAGCAGGACCAGGTTCGGGCGTAGTCCACCTTCAGCTCGGCGCCACGACGGACGATCGCCGCCTTGTCCATCGAAACAAAGGGCCGGAGAAGACGGATGCCGGCGTAGGTTCCCTTTCCCATCGATTG
>Ga0194129_10001690_pt1 | contig 35425 bp, 26 predicted proteins | sample TA2KigCa35mmetaG_FD_150862 | JGI IMG/M metagenome (GOLD analysis project Ga0194129, IMG submission 150862) | Freshwater microbial communities from Lake Tanganyika, Tanzania - TA2015038 Kigoma Deep Cast 35m | ecosystem: Environmental > Aquatic > Freshwater > Lake | place: Tanzania: Lake...
CGAAGCAGGCCCACGATCTGCTCTGTACTGCGTCGCTTCTTCATTCGAGAACCCTTTCCAGCCTCCGATGGAGCACGAGGATTCCCTCACAAGAGCTGGGTCACCATTTGGGGAGGGGTCACGTAGATCCACGCCAGGTGCTGCCTCAGGACCGGCTTCTCACGCCTTGCTTTTCGCCGATCTCCCGGCGGCTCGACGTGGGACAGCATCTTCACAAGCGTCCGCCAGTTGATGCCGTATTCCCGGCAGGCGGTTCGCTTCGACAACTCGCCGGTCAGGACCCGGCGGCGGACCTCCGTCCACATCTCCAACGCTGCATACACGCCTCGTGCCTCGCTCTCGGAAAGGAGAAATCGCGGCTCCGCCGCGATTGTCCTGGCCGACAACACTGCACAGTTGTGCGCTGCATTGTTCGACCGGCCGGACGACCCAGCGGACGTTCTACATCGTGGCGGGGTCGAGCCCGAGCCGATCGCGGCGACGCTTCCCGGGCTGAAAAGTCGTCGGCAGGCTGGCTTCCTGCGCGGCCAGACGCCGTTGCGACGCACCTCCCCATTGCCGCCAGTCAGCCGCAGACAGCGGGGATGCTGCGATGGCCCCGGCGACACAGAGTCAGAACACCGTGCGATGCATGAGACATTCATCCCTGCGGAGACCCGGCCGGCTGTCCGCTGCCACCAATCGCCGAGCCGACGGATTAGGGGCCACCGCCGGACCAACTGCGGGTCAGCGACGGTTGTTGAGTTTTGCCAGCAGGCGAAGAATCTCGAGGTACAGCCAGACCAGCGTCACCATCAAGGCGAACGCGCCGTACCACTCAAGGTATTTGGGCACACCCCGTTCGGCCGCCTGTTCGATAAAATCAAAGTCGAGCACTAGGTTGAGAGCGGCGATTCCCACCACTACCACGCTAAAGCCGATACCGATCAGGCCACTGCCGAAGAGCGACGTGAAGAGCTGGAATCCGAAGAGCCCCGCCACGAAGGTCACGAGGTAAAGCAGCGCGATTCCACCGGTGGCCGCCACGATGCCGAGCTTGAAGTTCTCGGTGGCCCTGATGAGACCGGACTGGTACGCCAGCAGCAGGCAGAACAGCGTGCCGAAGGTGCCACCCACCGCCTGGATGACGATGCCGGGATACTGCGACTCGAATCCCGCCGAGATGCCCCCCAGAAACAGTCCCTCGGCCATGGCGTAGATCGGCGCGAGGGCGGGGGCCCAGGTGTGCTTGAAACAAATCACGACCGCTGCGACGAGCCCCACGATCGCCCCGCCGAAGACCCAGGGAGCGACCGAGCCGACTGCGGCCGTCGGATCGGCCTCGACCAACCGGAAGGTGCGTGACCAGGTGAAACAGGCCGCCCCGAAGGCCAGCATCAGCAGAAAGAACGTCTTCTGGGCCGTGCCGTTGATCGTCATTCCGCTCACCGGAGCGGCGGCCGTGTTCCCGCGGAAGACGCCGAAGTTCTCGAAGGTGTTGGCGTGGAGGGCCGGGTTGCCGGTACGCATGGGCGATCGCTCCCTGAGGATGCCGGACGACATGATCCGGCGTTCGGAAAGACTATCACCGGGCGGGGGGCAACAGGAACGGCGGCCAAAAAGTCGTCATTCCGCGGGCCTCGTCTCCACCCGCTTAAAGAGGCCGAAGAGATCGCTGTCGGTCGTGAGCACCACGGTGGTGTCTTCGCATAGGTGTCGAGGGTCTTCAGGAAGGCGTAGAAGTCGGCGGCAACAGGGCTCGAGCCGTAGGCGGCGGCATAGATTTCCGATGCTTTGGCTTCGGCGGTGCCGCGGAGTTCCTGGGCCTTGCGGTAGGCCTCCGACTGGATCCGCTGCAGTTCCCGCTCCCTGCGGCCCTCGATCTTGGCGGCTTCGCCGGCCCCCTCGGAGCGGAACCGTTCGGCGATCTGCAGTCGCTCCGAAACCATGCGGTCGTAGATCTTGCCGATCACCCCCTGCTTGTAGTTGAGCCGCTTCACGCGGACGTCGAGCAGCTCGATCCCCCAGATGCCCATCTTCGGGGCGGCGGCCTCAAGAATCTGCCGCTCTAGTTCCTCGCGGCCGAATCGGATCGGCGCCAGATGACCGATCAAGGCCCCCGCCTCGACGAGCGCTGCGTCCTGCTCGACTTCGCGATCCTTGTCGGAGCGGACGAGTTCGATCAGATCGTGCCGGGCGACGACGTTGCGGGTTTCGCTGCCGAGGATGTCGTCGATCCGGGAAAGGGCGCTCCGCTCGTCCCGCAGGCTCTGAAAATAGACGAGAGGATTGACGATCCGCCACCGGGCGAAGGTATCGACCACGACGTAGAGTTTGTCGCGGGTGGTCATCTCGGCTGGCGGCCCGTCCCACTCCAGGATCCGCTTCTCGAACCGGTTGGCCGCCTGCACGAACGGAATCTTGAAGTGCAGCCCCGGGCGGGAGCCGCCGGCGGCATTGGAGTTGATCGGCTCACCGACCGGCCGGCCGAACTGGGTGAGCACCACCTGTTCGGTCTGGTCGACGGTGTAGGCGCAGCCGAAGATCACGATGCCCGCTAGGATCACGAAGCCGGCGCCGAACGGCGAAAAGAGCAGGTCCGACAGCCGCCGGAGCAACTGGGGGAGCGGGTGGTTGATGGGCAGTGGGCTCACGGCACGGTCCTCCGCGGCTGTAGGTCGCCGGCCGCCGGTCCGCCGAGGTTCAACAGCGGGAGGAACTGCTTCGCCTCCTCGTCCAGAATCACCGTGTCGCCGAGCCTCGGCAGCAACTCCCGCATCGTCTCCAGGTAGAGCCGCCGCCTCGTCACGGCGGGCGCCTTGTCGTACTCCTTCAAAAGCGAGCGGAAACGGGCGACGTCGCCCTCGGCCTCATTGACCCGCCGAACGGCGTAGCCTTCGGACTCACTGAGCATCCGTTGGGCCTCGCCGCTGGCACGAGGCACCACCTTGTTGTATTCACCCTGGGCCTGGTTGATCATCTGCTCCCGCTCCTGCTGCGCGCGGTTGACCTCGTCGAAGGAGGCCTGCACGGCGGCCGGCGGATGGACGTTCTTGAGCTGCACCTGCTGCACCCGCAGCCCCATGCGGAGATCGTGGACGAGTTTCGTGAGCCCGGCGATGGCCGCCGTCTCGATGCCCTGCCGGCCGATCGTGAGCACCTCGTCCACGGTACGGTCGCCCACCACCTCCCGCATCACGCTCTCGGCAAGATCGCGGAGCGTGAGTTCGGGATCCCGCATCGTGAACAGGTAGGCCTCGGGATCACTGATCTCGTACTGCACGACCCACTCGACGTGTGCGGCGTTGAGGTCGCCCGTGACCATGTCGCTTTCGCGTTCCGGATCAGAGGCCAGCTGGTAGAGGTTGGTAACGCCCTGGGTGCCGAAGCCGAACTCCATCTTCAACTGCCGCTTGACCGGCACGATCGTGACGGTGTCGATCCCGAACGGAAGCTTGAACCGCAGGCCGGGGCCGACGGTGCCGACGTAGCGACCGAATCGCTGGATCACGCCGACGCTCTCGGGGCCCACCGTGTACACACCACGGGCCAGGCCACCCGCCAGGAGCAGGAGCACCGCTGCGGCTCCGATCAGCCGGGGGTCGAGACGGACCGGGCCCCGGGAAAACGATCCGGACGCGAACTTGGAAGACCGGTCCACGCTGCTACCCGCGGGATGTGCCTCGACTCCTCGCCGACCTTAGCTCGCCGCCGCGGCGTTGTCGAACCGCCCGCCACATTCGTTTGCCCGCCGCCGCGGGGGCTGCGACAATCCCCGTCGCCCCCCCCCATCTCCCGGAGAATCCGCATGACCCGCCCGTCGCTCGTCCTGGCCCTCTGCCTCTCCCTGCCGGCGGTGCTGCCGGTGGGGGCCGGTGATCCCTGGTTGGCGGTCGCCGGAGGTGAAGGGGCCGGCAAGGGCAAACGGGTGGTGCTCGTCAGTGGCGACGAGGAATATCGCAGCGAAGAAGCGCTCACGCAGTTGGCAAAGATCCTCGCGACCCATCACGGCTTCGACTGCACGGTGCTCTACGCGATCGATCCGGCCAGTGGACAGATCAACCCCAACGAACAGAAGAACATCCCCGGCCTCGAGGCCCTGCGGCAGGCCGACCTGATGGTCATCGCCACCCGGTTTCGCAACCTCCCCGACGAGCAGATGCAGGCGATCGACGCGTATCTCAAGGCCGGCAAGCCGGTCGTCGGCGTGCGGACGGCCACCCACGCCTTCAGCATCCCGAAGGATCGCGCCTTCGCCCGCTACAGCTGGGATCACAAGGGGGAGAACTTCACCGAGGGCTTCGGCAGGCAGGTGTTGGGCGAGACGTGGATCAGCCACCACGGCCACCACGGCAAGGAGAGCACGCGTGGGCTGGCCGCGGCCGACGCAAAGGACCACCCGATCCTGCGTGGCATCGCCGACGGTGACATCTGGGGGCCGACCGATGTGTACGGCGTCCGCCTGCCGCTGCCGGGGGACTCGCGACCGCTCGTGTTTGGTCAGGTGCTTGCCGGTATGCAGGCCGATGCGACGCCGGTCGAGGGCAGGAAGAACGCCCCGATGATGCCGGTGGCATGGACGAAGACCTACTCCATCGAAGGCGGGCCGCAAGGCCGCGTGTTCACCACCACGATGGGGTCTTCGACCGATCTCGCCGCCGGGGGGACACGGCGCATGCTCGTCAACGCCTGCTACTGGGCGGCCGGGCTCGAAGACAAGATTCCCGCCACGTCGTGCGTGGATATCGTCGGCCCGTTCGAGCCCACGCCGTTCGGGTTCAACGCCGCCCGGAAGGGGCTCAAGCCGGGCGACCTATGAGTCAGCCGTCGTCTTCGAGCCTGGCGGCGTAGCGGTCGACAGCTCCGAACCGGAACGCACCGGGGTGAAAGAGGACGGCTAGCACCTCGAGAGAATCGACGAGTCGCGGGCCGGGCCGGTTGAGCAGATGATGGCCGTCGACGGCCCAGAGCCGGCCGGTCCGGGTCGCCCGCAGCGATCGCAGGTGGGGCCAGACCGCGGCCGAGCGGGCCTCCGCCGTGATGCGATCGAGCGAGAAACCGCAGGGTGTGAGGATCACCAGGTCGGGGTCGGCCGCGCTGACGGCGGGCCAGTCGATCCAGTGGGAGTGCTGCCCAGCGCGACCAAGGACGTCGTCACCGCCGGCGAGGCGGACGAGTTCCGGCACCCAGTTGCCCGCCGCCATCGGCGGGTCGAGCCATTCGATGACGGCCACCCGCGGACGCGGCTGGCCGGTTCGGATGAGCGACTTCACACGGCAGGCCACCGAGTCGCAGCGGGCCTGCAGGCGGGCGACCAGTTCTCGCGCCGTGGCGAGCGTGCCGGTGGCCGCGGCCACGGCGAGAATATCGTGCCATAGGCCGGCAAGATTCGTGGTGGACAGGGTGACCACGCGGGGTGCATGCCCAACGCGACGGACCGCTTCGGCCACGTCTCCCCCGGCGATCGCGCACACATCACACGTGGCCTGCGTGAGGACCACGTCGGGCCGCAGCGCGGCGACCGCGTCACTGTCGAGTGTGAACAGGGCCAGCGACGTGCCGGGCTCGTCGGCAACAGCCCGGCCCACGGCTTCGTGGATCCGCCGGCTGTCGGCGGTAGCATCGACGCGGGGCTTGGTCAGCGACGGCAGGGCGGCGATCCCCGCCGGAAAGTCACACTCATGGGAGCGGCCCACGAGCGCCCTCTGGAGGCCGAGTGCCGCGACGATCTCGGTGGCGGCTGGCAGGAGCGAAACGATGCGGGGAGGGGCCGTGTCCATGTCCTGAGTTCCATCTCCTGAATGGCGACGCGGGACGGGCCTCATGTCAGGCCCGCCCCGCGAGGCAGAGGCACGGAGTGTGCCCGACGGTCGCCGTTACCAGCGGCCCTCGAGTCCCAGGCTCACACCCTGCACGAGGACGCCGCCGTTGGCATTGAGCGTACCGGCCGGTGTCTGACCCACCTGCAGCGTCTGGCCCGAGAGCTGCTGCGTGGGTTGTGCGATGCCGGAGAGCCAGAGGCCGAAGTATCCGACGCGAACGTCGATGCGGCTGGTGACGGGCACGACGCCTGTAAGGCCCACCTCGCCGGCGAAGGCGCCGCTCAGGGGTGACTCGCCGATCGCCACCGATACCGACCCCGGATTGTTGGGATTGGTCGTCGAATACTGCGACGACTGCACGGCGTTGTTGTAGTAGACGCCAGCCTTGACCACGCCGTCGAAGCGGATCCAGGGTGTGGCCAGGACGTTGGCGTCGAGGCCGATCTGCCCCCCGTAGAGATCGTTGAAACAGTTGGTCTGATAGAACTCGGTCTCGGCACCGGCACCGGTGCCCTGCAGTGTGAACTGCTCCTGCCACTCGATCCAGCGGAAGCCCGCCAGGAAGCGGAGATGCTGGCCGTGGCCGTGGTGGCGGTTGAGTTCGAAGCTCTGCAGACGGCTGCCCAGGTTGGCATCACCATCCGTGAGGGAAGCCGCGGCATTCCCGAAGATTCCGGGTGACGCGAGCGTATAGGGGGCGCTGACGGCCGACAGCGGCCGCATGCTGCGGAAGTTGGCCGCCCGCAGATACGTGGCCTCGACCGCATGCCCCGTGCAGTTGTTGAGGCGGAAGATCGAGAACCGCGGCCCCGCCGCCGCCTCGCTGTCCAGGCCGTTGGCGTTGAGCAGCGGGCCGGCCACGAGCGAGTTGTTGAGCAAAGGGCGATCCGGTGGGGCATCTCGCCAGAGGATCAGGGCATCGGCCCGACCGATCCAGCAGGCTTTCTTGCCATGACCCTTGCCACAGCCGCAGACGTCGAAGAGCGCCGATGGGCAGCACTGGTCGCAGCCGGCACCCGTGCAACTCGGGCAGCCGCCGTCACTGGAAATAAACACCTGGCCGCCGCCGAAGTCTCCCGACTCGACCACCGTGCCCGGATCGCTGGGGACGGCCTCCGTGACAGCATGATCGTGGATCACCTGGCCGCCCGCGCCGGACTCCACGAGCACGGATGCAGCGGGCTCACCGCCCCATTGCCGGGCGGCCTGGGCAGGAGCCGCGGCCATGACGGCTAGAGCGGCGAAGACGAACGTGGCGGTCGCGACGGACCTGCCGTGGAAGACGGTTTGGGAAGGGGGCACTGCCATCGTTGCTGCCTCCGAGGAAAATGCCATGTCGACCGGTTGAATCGGTCGTGATGGTCATCCGAGGGCAGCCCTCCGCATGGCTTTCGGGTCGGGTAAACTGGGGAGAATTTGCAGGCCGAAAAACGCCGCCAGAGCTTCCCCTGTGTGGCTCCGGAGCAGATCTCCGGTCGGCTCGGCTCGGCCGCCGCCTTTCCTGCCGGGCGCGGCCCCGCGTTCGCGGTCGGCATGGATCGCGATGTCTTCCGGTGGACCCTCCGCCGTGATCCGGCCGCCGCCTGCACCGGCCTCGGGACCCATGTCAATCACCCAGTCGGCCGCCGCGATCACCTCCAGATTGTGTTCCACCACCAGCACGGTGTTGCCCGCGTCGACGAGCCGTTCGAGCACCAGGAGCAGCTTCTCGATGTCGGAAAAGTGCAGGCCAGTGGTCGGCTCGTCGAGAATGTAGAGTGTCTTCCCGGTACCCGATTTGGCCAGTTCCCGTGACAGTTTGACCCGCTGCGCCTCGCCGCCGGAGAGCTGCGGCGCGGGCTGCCCGAGCGTGATGTAGCCGAGGCCCACGTCGACCAGCGTCCCCAGGATCCTGCTGACCTGGGGCACGGTGGAAAAAAACTCGGCCGCCTCGCCCACGCTCATCTCGAGTACGTCGGCGATGGTGCGGCCGTGCCACTTGGCATGCAGCGTCTCCGACGAGTAGCGGCGGCCCCGGCAATGCTCGCACTCGACCCAGACGTCGGGCAGGAAATGCATTTCGACCCGGCGCTGGCCCAGGCCCTCGCAGGCTTCGCACCGGCCGCCGGCGACGTTGAAGGAGAACGTCCGCGGCGTGAAGCCTCGGGTACGCGATTCGGGCACCTTGGCGAACAACTGGCGGATGGGATCGAAGGCGCCGGTGTAGGTGGCCGGTGTCGAACCCGGCGTCGAGCCGATCGGCTCCTGGTCGACGAGGATCACCTTGTCGATCTGGTCCAACCCGGTGAGTTTCGTGAATCGTCCCGGCTGCTCGCGGGCCGCGTGCAGCCTCCTGGCGAGCGCCCGCCAGAGCACCTCGAGCACGAGCGACGTCTTGCCCGACCCGCTGGGCCCGGTGACGGCCGCGAGCACGCCCAGGGGGAACCGGGCGTCGAGGTCGCGAAGCGTGCGGTGCTGGATACCGCGGATTTCCAACCAGCCGGTGGGTCGGCGCCGCCCGTCGGCCCGCTTGCGGGCGAGCACCGCGTCGCAGGCCCGCCGTGACGACAGATAAGGGCCCGTGACGCTGCCGCGGGTCCGCTCCAGTCGACGCGGCGCCGCCTGGGCCACGATCCGGCCCCCCTCCCGGCCGCTGCCGGGGCCGAAGTCGAGGGCATGGTCCGCCGCCGCCACCACGTCCCGGTCGTGCTCGACCACGACCACAGTGTTGCCGAGATCGCGAAGCTTGCCCAGCGCCGCGATCAGTCGGTGCGTGTCGCGCGGGTGCAGCCCGATCGTCGGCTCATCGAGCACATAGAGCACCCCGGTCAGCCCGCTGCCGACCTGGGCGGCCAGGCGGATCCGCTGCATCTCGCCCCCCGACAAGCTGCCGGCTGGCCGCGCCATATCGAGATAGTCGAGTCCCACGTCGACGAGGAACGTGACCCGGGCATTGAGTTCCCGCAGCAGGTCGCCAGCGATCCGGCGGTCGGCCTCGCCGAGTGTCACCCGGCCGAGTTCCTCGCGGAGGCGGCCCAGCGGCATCCGGCACCAGACGTCCAGGTGGCGGCCCCAGAGCGTGACGGCGCTGGCCACGTCGGCGAGACGACTGCCACCGCACTCGCTGCACGGCACCTCGTCCATGACCGCGTCCACTTTTCCACGCAGGCCGGTGACCAGTCGGGCGGCCTCCTCGCAGGCCGTCTCCAGCCCCTTGAACTGAAAGGTGAACCACGGCCCCTTGCCCGCCACGCCCGCCGGCCGCGGCACCTCGATCCACTTCTCCCTAGCCCCCTCGAAGACGACCCGCTGCTGCAGGCCGGAGAGTTCGGCCAGCGGCACGTCGACCGGCAGTCCCGCGGCTCGGCAGAGCGCCTCGAGCATCGCCCGGCCCGGGGACCGGGCCGGCGGCCCTGCGAGCGACGGCCAGAGGTCGAGCGCGCCGGCGGCCAGCGGCAGGGAGTCGTCGCGGACGAGTGACTTGCGATCCACACCCGTGCGGGTGCCGAGCCCGTCGCAGCTCGGACACCACCCCAGCGGGCTGTTGAAGGAGAACTGCCGCGGCTCGAGCGGCTTGAACCCACGGCCGCAGTCTGGACACGCCAGCCGGCGGCTGTGGACTTCGATCGGCCAGTCGGGTTCCTCCGCACCGTCGACCGCCCGCGCCACGAGCATCGTGCCGCCGCCCGCATCGAAGGCTGCCTCGATCCCCTGGGCCAGCCGGCTCCGCGTCGCTGGATCGGCGGTGACGCGGTCGATCACGATCTCGAGCCGGCTCTTCCGCTTGCGGTCGACCGAAGGCTTGTCTTCCAGGCGGTGGGTGCGGCCGTCGACGCGGATGCGGACGTGGCCCGCAGCCTGGAGTTGTGCCCACAGCGACTCGGGCGTCTGGCCGACGCGGAGTTCGATCGGCGCTAAGAGCAACAGCCGCGTGCCCGGCGGGTGCGCGAGCAACCGGTCGACCACCTGATCCACGCTCTGGCTCCCCACCGGCGAGCCGCAGTCGGGGCAGTGCATCACGCCCAGCCGTGCCGCCAGCACCCGGAAGTGGTCGTACATCTCCGTCAGCGTGCCGACCGTCGACCGGGGCGTCCCGCCTCCACCCCGCTGCTCGATCGCCACCGCCGGCGCCAGCCCCTCGATCTTCTCGAACACCGGCTTGGGCACCTGGCCGACGAACTGCCGCGCGTAGGGAGACAGGCTCTCCACGTAACGTCGCTGCCCCTCGGCGTAGAGCGTGTCGAAGGCGAGCGACGTCTTGCCGCTGCCGCTGGGGCCGCAGCAGACGGTCATGGCACCGCGGGGAATGTCGGCGTCGACCTGCTTGAGGTTGTGGAGGGCGGCTCCACGCACTGTGATCGCCGCCGGCCCGGGATCGATCGAGTTCCTGCCGACCATCTCCAGCACCGCCGCCGCCGCGGCGGCCGGGTCGGCCACCTGCCGGCGGCGGACCGCCTGCTTCCGACGTGACGACCGGGTTCGTGCCGCAGCCAGCAGCGGGGCGAGCGCCCGGCCCGTCAGCGAGCCGGTGACGCGGACGACCTGTTCGGGCGTGCCCTCGGCGACCACAAGGCCGCCGCCGGCACCCCCCTCGGGCCCGAGGTCGATCACCCAGTCGGCCCGTTTCACCACGTCGAGGTTGTGCTCGACCACCAGCACGGTGTTGCCGGCCTCCACGAGCCGTTCGAGCACGGTCAGCAACTGCCGGACGTCTGCCATGTGCAGGCCGGTCGTGGGCTCGTCCAGGATGTAGAGCGTCCGGCCGGTCGACCGCTTCGCCAGTTCGCGGGAGAGTTTCACACGCTGGGCCTCGCCGCCCGAGAGCGTGGGCGAGGGTTGGCCGAGGTGGAGGTAGTCGAGGCCGACGTCGTGAAGCGTCTGCAGCTTGCGGGCGATGTCGGGGGCGTCGGCGAACAACTCCAGTGACTCCCCCACTTCCATGGTCAGCAGCTCGGCCACGTTCTTGCCCTTCCAGCGGACCTCGAGCGTGTCCTTGGCGAAGCGGCTGCCGCCGCAGACCTCGCAGGTGACCCAGACGTCGGCCAGGAAGTCCATGTCGAGACGCACCGAGCCGTTGCCCTCGCAGGCCTCGCAGCGGCCGCCGGCGACGTTGAAGCTGAAGCGGCCCGCCTTCCAGCCCCGCTTCTTGGCCTCGGGCAACATCGTGAACAGGTCGCGAATGTCGTCCCACACCTTCACGTACGTGGCCGGATTGCTCCGCGGCGTGCGGCCGATCGGTGATTGGTCAATGACGATCACCTTGTCGAGGGCCTCGGCACCGTCGAGGTGATCGAAGTTGCCCGGCGTCGCGGTCTCGCCCCCCAGCCGCTGGCGGATCGCGGGCTCGAGCACGTCGCTGACGAGCGAACTCTTGCCGCTGCCCGATACGCCCGTGACGCAGACCAGCAGCCCGAGTGGAATCTCGACGTCGATTCCCTTGAGGTTGTTGTGGCGGACGCCGTGGAGCCCGAGCCGCGTCGCCGTCCGCGGCCGCCGCTCGGTGGGCACGGCGATCGCATCTCGGCCGGACAGGAAGGCGCCCGTGACGCTGTCCGGTGACTTTGCCACGTCGGCCGGCGTGCCGGCCGCCACCACCTCGCCCCCGCGCTTGCCCGGCCCCGGCCCGAAGTCGACGACCCAGTCGGCCGCGCGGATCGTTTCCTCGTCGTGCTCCACCACGACCACGGTGTTGCCCTTGTCGCGGAGCGCCTCCAGCGCCCCCAGGAGCTTGGTGTTGTCGCGGGGGTGAAGGCCGATGGAGGGTTCATCGAGCACGTACAAAACTCCCGACAGCCCGGCGCCGATCTGGGCGGCCAGCCGGATCCGCTGGCTCTCGCCGCCGGACAGCGTGGGCGCCTTGCGGTCGAGCGCGAGGTAGCCGAGCCCCACCTCGTCGAGGAAGGCGAGCCGGCCGCGGATCTCCTTGAGCAGTTCGGCCGCGATCAGCCGCTGCGTGGCGTCGAGCGACAGTTCCGCCAGGAACTCCCGGGCGTCGGCGATGGGCAGGCCGCAGAGGGCGTCGAGCGACAGCGAGGCAGGGCGGGCCACCGTCGGCTCGGGGCCGCCCCGCCGCGTCGACCCGCGGCCCGCGGCGGGGCGGCCGGGCCGCAGCCAGCTCGGAGACGACGATGTGATCCTGACCGCCCGCGCCTGCGGGGAGAGCCGGGCGCCCCGACAGGCGTGGCAGGGCGTGACCGTCATCAGCTTCTCGAGCATGCGCCGCACGATCCCGCTTTTGGCGTTCCGCCAGCGGTTGGCGAGCAGGGCACGAATGCCCTCGAACTTCGTGTTAGCGCCCCGCTCGGCGCGGCCGCGTTTCCAGGCGAGTCGGATGTCGTCGAGGCCCGTGCCGTCGAGCCAGATTTTTTTCTGCGCGGCCGTCAGGTCCTGCCAGGGCGTGTCGAGCAGCGTGCCGGCGGGCAGTTTCTTCTTCGTCTCGGCGTGGGCAGCTACGCCGTTGAACAGTCGCCTCATCCAGCGGGGCATATCGCGGTAGCCGCCCAGCACGCCGATCGCTCCCTTGCGGAGCGTCTTCTCGGGGTTGGTGACCAGCCTCGCCGCGTCGATCCCGTAGATGTCGCCGAGGCCCTCGCAGGCCGGACAGGCGCCCTGCGGGCTGTTAAAGCTGAACAACTGTGGCTCGGGCGTGTCGTAGCTGATCCCGCAGGCGGTGCAGGCATAACGGCTCGACAGGACGAGATCGCTCAGCGGCTCCGCCGTCGGGCGGGCCTTGGCGTCGGGCTCCTCGGCCACGATCACCTGGCCAGAGCCGGTGCGGAGGGCCAAGTCCACGCTCTCGGCCAGCCGGCTGCGGGACTCCGCGGACGGCACGAACCGGTCGATCACCACCTCGATGGTGTGCTTGAGCAGCTTTTCCAGAGCGGGTGGATCCTCGACCCGGCAGACCGTCCCGTCCACGCGGGCCCGCGTAAAGCCCTGCCGGACAAGATCGACGAACAGCTCGCGGTGTTCTCCCTTCGCCTCCCGCACCAGCGGCGCGAGGATCATCACCCGGCGGCCAGCCCGGTCGGTGAGGATTCGCTCCACGATCTGGTCGCGGGGCTGGGCCTCGAGGATGGCATCGCAGGAGGGGCAATGGGCCGTGCCCACCCGCGCGTAAAGCACCCGCAGAAAGTCATGAAGCTCGGTCATCGTCGCCACGGTCGACCGGGGATTGGTGCCGGCCGATTTTTGGGCGATCGAGATCGACGGCGAGAGGCCCGTCACGCCGTCGACGTCGGGCCTGGGCAACTGGCCGAGAAACTGCCGGGCGAAGGTCGAGAGGCTCTCGACGTAGCGGCGTTGCCCCTCGGCATAGAGCGTGTCGAAGGCGAGGCTCGACTTGCCCGAGCCGCTCACGCCGGACAGGCAGACCAGCCGGCCGCGTGGAATGCCGACGGTCACGTTGCGGAGGTTGTGTTCGCGGGCACCACGAACGACGATCGGGGGGACGTGCATGGAGGGGCCGCGGGGGCGGGAGGCCAAGACTCGGGTCGTCGCCGGCGGCGTGACCGTCCCTATCAAGATAGACGACGCCGACAGGTGGACCGCGGCCGTCGCTGGACACACCGCGGGGGCTGCCGTACCATCGACGTTCCCGAGGGAAACGGCCTGTCTGCGGCCCTCACGGGGCGGTAGCTCAACTGGGAGAGCGCGGCGTTCGCAATGCCGAGGTTGGGAGTTCGATCCTCCTCCGCTCCAATCGCACTGCGGCGGGTCCGATGCCGGCCCCGACCACCTCGAGACGTGGCCCCCGGCACCGCTGGTATCCTGGAGACGGCACCAGGGAACCAGCGATGGCGACTGATTCGGCGGCGATGTCGGCTGCGGCGGCCCGCGATCGCTCCACGGAACTCATGCTCCGCGTCCGCGACGGCGACGTGGCCGCCTTCGCCGACCTGGTGGAGTTCTGGCAGGATCGGCTCGTCACGCTGTTCCTGCACCAGGTTGGTGATCATGCGACGGCGGAGGATCTCGCCCAGGAGACGTTCATGCGCGTCTACCGGGCGAGGAATCGGTATCGCCCCACCGCGAAGTTCACCACGTGGGTGCACACGATCGCCAACAACGTCTGTAGCGATCTCAAGCAGCGCTCCTACCGGCGACGGGAACGGGGCGTGCCGCACTCCGTGTCGGTATCCTCGAGCACCATCGGTCTCGATCAACTTGCCGTGGCCGCCAGTGGCCTGATGCCAGCGCGGGCGGCCGACCGCGGCGAGTTGCAGGATCTCGTGCGTCAGGCGGTGGCGGGCCTCAGCGAGCGGCAGCGGATGGCCGTGCTGCTGGCAAAGTTCGAGCACTGTTCCTACGAGGAGATCGCGAACGCCATGGGGCTTTCGGTGCCCGCCGTGAAGTCACTGCTGTTTCGGGCCCGCGACCAACTCCGCGGCGCGCTCACGCCGTACCTCGAGGGCTGAGCGGTCATGGCCGATCCGAAGGAGCCCTCTGGCAGTCGGTCCGACGCGGCCAAGCCGCCACCGACCGGGCCCGCCGCCGACCTGGCCGACGTCTGGGATGCCCTCGACGCGCTGCCCCGCGCCAAGGCCGGTGTCGACCTCGCCGCCACCACCATCCAACTCGTCGCGGCCAAACTCGCCGGCGGCACGTCGGCCCGGGATCCCGAGCCGCCGTGGCTCGTCGCCTGGGCCTTTCGGCTGGTGATCGTGGCGGCCGCCCTGGCGGCGGGCTGGGCCGTCGGCCGCGTGACGGCGCCCGATCAAGAGCTTCACAATCTGCCGCTCATCGAGCACCTCGATCTGCTCCAGGAAGCCGGCAGCGTCGCCTTCCTCGAAGTGCTGACGGAGCGCATGCAGGCCGGTGACGGCCAACCACAGCGCTGGTTCCGGCTGATGCGGGATCCACAGTTGCTGCGGAGCGAGGCCCGTGACTTCGACGAGGCCCTAGAGCGGCTGCGTGCGGATGTGGCCGCCGGCGACGCCCCCGCGAGCCTGACCCGTCGGCAGGCGCGAGTGGAGCAGCTGCCACCGGCCGAGCGGGATGCGATCGAGCGGTCCGCGGAGACGTTCGCGGGCCTCTCGAGACGCGGCCGCGAGGACCTCGAGACCGTGGCTCAGAGACTCGCCGATCCAACGCAGGGCCGTCTCCGCGACGCCGCCCGCCTTTGGCACGTGATCGTCGCGGGGACGCCGCCGTTGTTTCGGCAGGACGTCATCGACATGACGCCAGAACGGCGGCTTGAGTGGTTGCAGCGGCCGGCAGGCAGCGAGTGGCGGAGCGGGCTTGCGGGCCGCGGTCGCGAGGATCTCCGCGGGGCCGACCGCCGGCCACCGGGGCCGCCCGAACGGCTGTCGCCCGATGGGCCGCTGCCGGCCGAGGGGCTCCTTCGCCCTGACGACCGCCGCCGCCCCGGGCCGCCGCGGCCGTGGCAGGATCGTCCGGGTGGCGACCGGCCGCCGCCGCGATTCACGCCGGGCCCGCCCCCCGCAGCCGATCGCCCGGGAGTTCCCGCAGAAACTCCAGCGCCGCCGCGTTGAAGACATCCGGCCGTTCCAGCGGCACGAGGTGGCCGGCCTCCGGCACGATCAGGAGCTTGGCATCCGCGATCAGGGCCGCGGCGTGTTCGGCGCAGGCCGGAGGCGTGATCACATCTTCGGCGCCGGTCACCAGCAGCACCGGAGCGACGACCCGGCCCATCGCCCCGCTCATATCGGGCCGCCCGCCGAGCGCACCGAGCGCGGCCTGCACCGCGGCCGTCGATTGCGCGGTGATCGTATGCCGCAGGAGCGTCTCGATGCGGTCGCGGTCCGCGGCCGGGTGCGACGGCCGGCGGGCGGCCAGCAGCCGCGGAATCATCGCGTCGGCGAGGATGCCCAGGCCGAGCCGGCCGACTTTGGCGGCCAGTTCGGCACGACCCGCGCGGGCCTCCAGGGTATCGGCCTCGAGTTTCGTGTCGACGAGGATCAGAGCCGCGACCCGATCGGGGTGGCGGACGGCGACGTGCTGGGCCACGTAGCCGCCCATCGAAACACCGCACACCACCGCCGGCCCCGCCACGTGCAGCGCGTCGAGCAGGGCGACGGTATCGTCGGCCAGCTGGGCCATGCTCTCGGGCGGGCCGCCCCTGCTGGCACCGAAGCCGCGCAGGTCGGGAACGATCAGCCGCACCTGGTCGGCCAGGGGTTGCTGCCCCAGCCACATCGAATGATCGAGTGGGAAGGCGTGCAACAGCAGGAGCGGCACGCCGCTGCCGGCGGTGTGGACCGCCACCTCGGCGTCGCCGACGGGAATATGGTGGATGCCGGTCGAGTTCATCACGCGGATCGCGCGGCGGTCAGGGGACAGGCGGGCCGTCGCCGGTCGCCCGGGCCACGAAGCGGGCGTAGTTGCGACGAATCAGCGGGCTGTGTGGCTCCTGCCGGAGGGCGAGCCACTGCGTCCGCACGGCGCGGCGGAGGTCGCCCGCCGCGGCCTGACAGTGGGCCAGCGTGTCGAGGTAGCTCGAGTTGTCGAACGAGTCCTCGAGCGTGGCCCGCGAATACCGGGTCGCCTTGGCGAGGTTGCCCTCCGTGTTCGCGACCAGCCAGGCGTATTCGTTCTTGCCCTGCGTGTCGTCTGGCAGGGCGGCGATCTGGTTCTCGATGGCCTCGGTGGCGCGGCGGATGCGGGCGGCGGCGTCGGCCTGTTGGGCCGGCGTGTTGTCTTCCAGGTGATAGAGGGCGATCAGGGTGTCGACGTCCTTGGAGTAGGTCCGCAACGATTCCTCCAGCAGGCGGCGACGGAGCGCCGGATCGGCGGCCGCGCAGGCGCGAAAATACGTCATCCGCGATCGCACGGCCTGGGGATCTCGTTCCAGGGTGGTCAGCACGCGGTCGACGAGATCGTCGGGTGGATCGAGGATCGTCGCGAGCGCCTCGCCGGCCTCCGCGTCGCGGCCCTGCTCGTGCAGAAACTCCGCGCCGAGGATGGCGGCCAGGGCCCGTTGGCCGACCATCCGATCGGGGTCGTCGATCAAGCCACGATATTCGCGGAGGGCCCACTCGGCGGCGCCCCAGCGGGCCAACAGCATCGCCGCCCGGAACTTCTGCGGTAGGTTGTCAGCCCCCGCCAGGCTGGCATGCGCGGCATCGGCCAGCGCGATCGACCGGTCCTGCGCGTCTGTTTCGGACCGCTTGGACCAGGCCACGGCGGCGGCATACGCGACCAGCGGCGAGGGATTCGGTGCCGCCAGATCGTCGGCCACCATGTCGACCACCTGCGGCAGGCCGCGGCTGGCCAGCCACTCCAGTTCGGTGGCGATCTGCTCGTCGGGCTCGGCCTCGTCTCGTGCCGACGCCAGGATGCGGCCCGCCTCGGCGAAGGCCTGCTCGTGCCGGCCCGCTCGGGCCAGCAGGAACGCGAGGTGCCGGCGGAAGATCCGGCCGGTCCGGGCGATGCCCAGCGACTCGCCGGCGGAGAGGCCGATCGGCTCGTCGGCCGTCTCGGCGGCCGGCGTGAGGAGGGCGGCCGCGGCGACGGCCTCGTCCACGGCCGTCTCGCGATCGGCGGGCGATTCGGCCCTCGACCAGGTGACCAGCGCCCGCAGAAACCTCGCGGCGGGTCTGCCGCTTTGGTCGAGGCCGACGAGCAACCGCTCGGCCATCGGTGGCCAGAAGGGGTCGTCGGGCTGCCACTCCCGCACGAGCAGCGCGGCGGCGATCCGCGAGCCGGCGGTCGTCCGCTCGATCCGCGCGATCCTCGCCAGGGGCTCGATGCCGGCGTCGTCGTCGAGCCGCAGCAGTCGGTGCATGATCCGCACGCGATCCCCGTAGCTGCGACTGGCGAAGCGGTCGAGCAGCGTCGCGGCCTCGGCAGCGTCGCCGCCGACGACCAGCGGCAGTGAGGCGATCAGCCAGCGGGCCCGCAGGGCGACCTCCACATCGCCGCTCGTTTCGGCGGCGGTCAGCAGCGCGTCGGCCGCCGGCAGTCCCAGGGCGGCCAGTGCACGGCTGGCCGATTCCCGGACGGCGTAGTCCGGGTCACCAAGCGACGCCACGAGGGCCTCGAGGTCGACCACCGGACGTGGTGGCGGGCTGATCGCGTCGGCCCGGGATCCTCTCGTCCACGGTGCGAGGACGGCGACCGCCGCCAGCAACACCCGCGGCCAGACTGGAAAGACGCTCATGGTCGCGGCTCCCGACGTCAGCGATCCGCCGATCGGAGATTCTCGCGGAAGCCTACGGCCGCGGGCGTGTCCGGGCAAGCGTCAGCCCGCGTCGGGATCGATGCCGAGGTCGCGAATCGTGACCAGCGACTCCATGGGGATCCCCCGGGCCGCGAGCGCCTCGCGACCGCCGGCCAGCCGGTCGATCACGGTCACCAGCCGCTCCACGACGAGCCCGAACTCCAAGGCCCGGTCGATGGCCAACAGCGACGAGCCCGCGGTCGTCACCACGTCCTCGAGGATGACAACCCTCTGGCCAGGTTCGACAGGCCCCTCGATGGAACGCTGCAGGCCGTGCCCCTTGCGCTCCTTGCGGACCATGAAGCCCTTGAGGGCCGTCCCCTCCACGCCTGCCATGGTCACCACGGCGGCGGTGATCGGATCGGCGCCGATCGACATGCCGCCAACCGCGTGGGGCAGCGGGCCGAGTGTCCGCAGACGCTGCAGGATCGCTCGGCCTGCGAGCATCGCTCCGAAGGCGTCGAGCACCACCTGCTTGGCGTCGATGTAGAAGGTTGCCTCGCGTCCACTGGCGAGCGTGAAGCGACCCCGGCGCACGGCGCGGCGGGTGATGAAGTCCAGCAGTTCCGGGGAGACGGCGTCGGGCTCAGCGCGCGGAAGATGGGTCTGCATGACGCCCGCCAATGATAGCGGCACGGACACGACCTGCCGACGGAGTCGGCGTTTTTGACTCCCCCTCCGGCCGTCCTAGAATCGTGCTGAAACTCGAGATGGGTCACCGGAGCAGGGCCATGCGACACGGTCGGGTCGGTCGAGACCATTCCGCCCTGCCGGCCGTGCTCGCCACACTGCTCGTGGCCGGGCTGCTGGGGGGGCAGCCCTGCGGCCGTTGTGATGCCGATCCGCCGGCTGATGCCGACCCGGCAGCGCCCGAGACGGTCGCCTTGACGATCCGGCTGCCAATCGTCGGCACGCGCGACACACTGGCCCGCGCTGCGATTCTCCGACAGCTCGATCGCCTGGAGCGACGCCTACCCCGCCGCGGGTTGCTCGTGGTGCGGTTCGATGCCTCCGCCGAAGATGCGGCGGCGAGTGACTTCGGCCGGTCGTTGGACCTGGCAAGGTTTCTCACGAGCCCGCGGCTTTCGGGGGTGAAGACGGTGGCCTGGCTGCCCGAAGGGATGGCCGGTCACGCGGTGCTGGCCGCCCTGGCGTGCGATGCGATCGCGATGCCGCCGGACGCCGTCTGCGGCCCGGCCGCCGATCACGACGCCGAGGTCGACGAGGCGATGCGGGCCGCCTACCGCGAGATCGCCGCCCGCCGTCGCACCGTTCCCCCGGCGGTCGCGGTGGCCATGATCGATCGGCAGGCCGACGTGCTCCGTGTTTCCACGGATGCCGGTGAGGAGTTTATATCGAGGCCCGATCTGGCCGCCGTCCGGGCCCGAGCGGCCGTGGTGGCCGTCGAGGAGCTGCGACCGACGCCGCTGGAGTTCACGGGTCGGCGGGGCAGGGAGTTGGGCTTCGTCACCCATCTCGCCAAGGCACCGGCGGACCTGGCCCGCGGGCTGGGCGTCGGCGAAGGGGCGTTGGTCGGTGATCCGTCGCTCGAGGGCGGTTGGCAGGGCGTGCAGGTGGTGATCTCGGGCGCGATCGGCGCCGATGCGGTGGCCCGCACCCGCAGCCGCATCGAGCGGGCAGTCGGCGACGGTGCCAATTTCGTCTGCGTGCGCATTGACTCGGCGGGTGGCGTGGCCGAACAGAGCCTGGTGCTCGCCAACTGGCTCGCCGGCCTCGACTCGACGAGGGTGCGGACGGTGGCCTGGGTGCCGATGGAGGCCCGGGGTGACGCGGCGCTGGTAGCGCTTGCCTGCGATGAGCTCGTGATGCGGCCGACGGCGGTGCTCGGAGGCGAGGGGGCGGCCGCGCTCGATGGTCGCCGCGCAGATTCCCTGGCGATGGCGTGGCGGGGCGGGGTGGCCCGAATCCGCAACCGGTCGTGGTCGCTGCCGTTGGCGACCGTGCTGCCCGGGCTGAAGGTCTTTCGCGCCCAGCAGCAGGGGACGGGACGGGTGGAGTACTTCTCGGAGCAGGAACTGGCCGACCGCGGGGATCGCGACGAGTGGCGGCTGGGCGCGGAGTTCGGCACGGGGCCGGTGCGGCTCGACGGCACCAGTGCCGCGACGGCCGGTCTGGCCGCCCATGTGGTCGACGACTTCGCCGGACTGCGGCGGGCATATGGACTCGACGGCGACGTCGCCCTCTCGGAACCGGGCTGGGCCGACCGGTTGCTCGAGGCGCTGGCCAGTCCCGGCCTGGCGTGGCTCGTGCTGTTGATCGGCGTGGCCGGACTCTCCATCGAGCTCAAGACGCCGGGCTTCGGATTCGGTGGGTTCGTGGCGATGGTCGCCTTCATCGTCTATTTCTGGAGCCAGTATCTCCACGGCACGAGCGGCTGGCTGGAGGTGATGCTCTTCCTCGCGGGGCTCGTCTGCCTGCTGGCGGAAATCTTCGTGCTTCCCGGCTTCGGCATCCTCGGCCTCGGCGGTGGCCTGCTGGTGATCAGCTCCCTGGTGTTGGCGAGCCAGTCGTTCATCGTGCCGATGAACGACTACCAGTTGAAACAGATGCAGTGGTCGCTGCTCGGTGTGCTCGGGTTGGCCGCGGCCATCGCCCTGCTGGCCGTGGTGCTGAGGCGGTGGCTGCCGGCCGCGCCGGGGTTACGGCACGTGCTCTTGGCGCCGCCGGCTTTGGAACCCTTCGGGGACGACAAGTCGCTCGACGGGCTGGTGGGCGCCGAGGGCGTCACGACCACCCGGCTAGCCCCGGCGGGCAAGGCGCGGCTGGGAGGCGCGTTACGGGACGTGACCAGTGACGGCGCGCTGGTGGAGCCTGGTGTCGCCGTGCGGGTGGTGGCGGTCCGCGGCGGCCGCGTCGTGGTCCGGGCGGTGGGCGACACATGAGCCCGTCGGCGTGGGTCCTTCTGCTGCTCGGGGCGGGTCTGGGCATGCTGGTCCTCGAGGTTTTCATCCCGTCCGGCGGCGTGCTCGGCCTGTTGGCGGTGCTCGCGTTGGCCGCGGGCGTCGTGACGGCCTTCGTGGAGCAGGGCTTCGCGGCCGGCCTGGTCGTGCTCAGCGGCGCCTTCCTGGCCGTGCCGGTCGTGCTGGCCGCCGCCTTTCGCTGGTTTCCGGTCACGCCCCTCGGCCGCCGGGTCCTGCCACCGCCGCCACAGCCCGACGACGTGCTGCCGGACGCCGGTGAGCGGCACAGGCTTCGCGGGATGGTGGGCAGCCGCGGCCGAGCGGTCGGCGAGCTCGTGCCATGGGGGTGTGTCGAGGTGGCCGGCGAGTCGTTCGAGGCCGTGAGCGAAGGGGGGGCCATCGCCAGCCGAACCGAGGTTGACGTGGTCGGCGTACAGGGCCGAGCGCTGGTCGTACGGCCGCGGCCGGCCAAGCCGCCGGCGGGCACCGGTGCCGAAACCGCACCGGAGGTTGCGACGCCCGAGCCCAGGTTGTCGACCCTGCTCGAGGAGTTCGACTTCGAACAGGTGCGAAAAAAAGCGGATCATGTACCGCCGCTTGACCCGCCCCCGACCGCGAACCAGGCTTGAGGGAGAGGGTTAGGGTCGCGTCGTGACCGGCCACCCGTCGTCCGTCCGCTGGAGTCATCGCCCATGAACTTTCTGCCACTGATCCTGCTGAGTCTGGCGATGCTCGTCGTGCTGGTGGTGCTCGGCCTCGCGGCCGGCTACCTGCGGCTCTGGATCCAGTCCTACGCCTCGAGCGCGGGCATCGGCCTGTTCGACATGGTCGCGATGAGCTTCAAGAAAGTGAACCCGACCATCATCGTTCGCAGCAAGATCATGGCGGTGCAGGCTGGCCTCGGCGACTCCAGCGGCGTGACGTGGCAGGCGCTCGAGGCTCACTACCTCGCGGGTGGTCGGGTGCCGCTGGTCATCCAAGCGCTGATCGCCGCCAACAAGGCGAAGATCACCGAGCTCGACTTCAAGCGGGCGGCGGCGATCGACCTCGCGGGCCGCGACGTGCGGGAAGCGGTGCAGACGTCGGTCTATCCCAAGGTGATCGACTGCCCGGGCCGAAAGAGCGGCCGCGACTCGCTCGATGCGGTGGCGAAAAACGGCATCCAGCTCAAGGTCATGGCCCGCGTCACGGTGCGGACCAATCTCTACCAGTTGATCGGCGGCGCTACCGAGGAGACGATCATCGCCCGCGTCGGCGAGGGCATCGTCTCGGCGATCGGGTCGGCCGAGCGGCATTCCGACGTCCTCGAAAACCCCGACGTCATCTCCAAGACCGTGCTGGCCCGGCGGCTCGACGCCAACACCGCCTTCGAAATCGTCTCCATCGACATCGCCGACATCGACGTCGGTGCCAACATCGGGGCTCGCCTGCAGGCCGACCAGGCCGAGGCCGATACCCGTGTGGCCCGAGCGAACGCCGAGGGCCGGCGGGCCATGGCCGTGGCCCGTGAACAGGAGATGATCGCGAGCATCGAGGAGAGTCGGGCGAACCTCGTGCAGGCGGAAGCGGAGGTGCCCAAGGCGGTGGCGGAATCGCTTGCCGGGGGGCAGCTGGGCATCTTCGAGTATTACAAACTTCGGAATCTGCAGGCCGACACCGAGATGCGGCGGTCGCTGGCCAGCGGCCCGGTGGTGACCGCGGCCGCGTCCTGACCAGCGTCGAGGGAGGGAAGTCGATGCCGATGATCGCGGCCCTCGTCGTACCCCTCGCGGCCGGGCTCGACTGGCTGGAGGGTCTGTTGCCGCTGGCGTTCCTGGTGATCTGGATCGTCTCCCAGGTCCGGAACCTATTCCGCGCCGCCGGCAAGCCGCCCGCGGTGCGGCCACCGCCTCGTCCGCCTCGCGATAACGAGGCCGCCGATGACCTCAATCGTGAGATCGAGGTCTTCCTGCGACGGAAGCTGGCCGAGCAGGCGAAGGCGTCGCCGGTCGCAGCCGCGCCCGCGAAGGCGGCGCGGCGGCGGTCGCGGCGGTCACCGGCCGATGGCCCGCCGCCGGTGCCGCGGCCGGTGCGTCCCGACGCGGCCGGAGGGCAAGGCGTCGCGACCCACGTGGCGACCGCCTTCGCGCACGACCTCGCTCATGAGGTGCCCGACGACACGATCGGTGCAGGGGGCGCGGCATCGGTTCCGTCGGTGGCCGCGGAGTTGGCGACGACGCTGCGCTGTCCGGGTGGGTTGCGACAGCTGATTCTGATGCAGGAAGTGTTGACGCGGCCGACGCATCGCTGGTGAGCCCGGCGGTCGTGCTGGCACCGCGACGCTGGCATGGCCGGAGGCCAGAGCCCTCCGCCAGCGCAGGTTCCCAGGCTCGCCCCGGCGCACGGCATTCCGCCTGAACGAGGGGGTTCTGGACGGGCTCGACAGACGTCTTGGCCGGGCCCCGGGCGGGTTCAAAATCAGCGATTGAGCCGGCCCGGTCGCTGGTCTACAAGACGGGGGTCGTCGTGCCTGCGGCGCGTCGGCTCGGAGCGCGGAGACGAGGGAGCCCAAGCCTCGTCTCCGCGCTTTTTTGGGTTGTTCGTCGGCGGCTGTCGCTGTATCTCTCCCGCTCCCCGACCGTTCCTCCGGGGAGTTCGAGGGGCGCGACGACGCCTGTGGCACCACGTGGGGTGAACCATGACCAGGGCGACGAGGCACGGCTTCGCTCGGTCCCCCTTCCAGGTGCGGCAAATGGCGGGACGTCTGCCTGTCGCCGGGATCATCGCGCTGGCGTCGACGGTCGTCGCGTTCGCCGGCCCGCTGCCGGTGACGGTCGAGATCACCGCGGAGCGGACGCTGCTGCGGTCCGGACCCGGCGACGATTTCTACCCCTCCGAGCGATTGTCGCGGGGGACTGCGGTGGAGGTCTGGGCGATCCACGACTCTGGCTACTGCGCCGTGCGGCCCGTGGCCGGCAGTTTTAGCTGGGTACGGTCGACCGACGTGGCGGCCGAAGGACAACCGCCGTTCGGTAACGAGGGCTTTGCGGGCGTGATCGTCACTGACGGCGCCGTGGCCCGCGTCGGATCGCAACTCAACGACCTGCGGCACGTCTCCCAGGTGGCCCTTGAAGCGGGCGAGCGGGTGCGGGTGATCGAGAAGGTCGTGCACGGGCCCGGCCGCCATGCTGGCGAATGGCTGCGGATCGAGCCACCGTCGGGTGAGTTTCGCTGGGCGTGGGGCGGCGACCTCGATCTTGCGGACGAGATTGCACCGCGGCTCGAACCCATTCCCGCGGGCGACGGCCTGGCCGCCGGTGGCGAAGCATGGGACGCGGTCCGCGAGGCGGGCGGGGCGATCCAGCAGGCCGTGGCCGAGGTCGACGCCGTCGCGGCCAATGCTGGCCCGCCGTCGGTCGCGCCGTCGGGGGCGGCAGGCAGGTTGCTGGCCGGCTGGCTGCCCCGTGGCACGAACATCTTCGACCTCTCGCAACCGACGCAGGCCGGTGCCGTGGCCGGCGCCGCACCGGTGCCGGCGGACGAACTGGCCGACATCGACCTGGCCCTGTCGTTGGCCGTCGCGGGGCCGAGCGGGCAGTGGCACCTGGAGCCGCTCCGTGACCGGCTGCGGCAGGCAGCCGCCCGTGCCGACTCCGCCGACGAGCGGTCGCGGGCCCAGGCGATCGACACGCGTCTGGCACGATTCGAGGCCATCCAGGCGCGGCAGCGGGCGATCACCCCCGCGACCGGCAGCGATGCCTCGGCCCTTCGGCTCGGCGGCATGTGGTCGAGCCTGTCGGCAGTCGGGTCGCGGCCCGTTCGGCCGGGCGTCTTACCCGGCGGCCGCCCCGCGGACGGCCGGCCGGACTGGACGCCACCCGACCAGATGGAGACCAGCGGGCGGCTGGCGACCGTCATCTCGCGGCGCCCCGACGCGCCGCGCTGGGCGATCGTCGACGACAACAACGACGTGCTCGTGTTCGTGACCCCGCGGCCCGGCGTCAGCCTCGCACCCCTGGTGGGACAGCAGGTGACCGTCCGCGGGGCGCGGGGTTACATGCCCGAATACAAGCGGCCCTACCTGGTGGCTTCGGAGGCCCAGCCCAGGATTGCCGCCGGCCCACGGCACGCCGCCTCCGGCGACACCACCCAGTGATTCGTCGCCGTCGGTCCGCCCGTCGGAATCATCTGAGGGCGGCGTCGAGTTCCTCGGTTGGCAGCCAGCGGGCCGCGAGTTCCTCGTGGATGCCGTCGGCCTCGGTGTCGGGTCCGAGCTTCAGGGGCGGCGAGCCAGTGGCACCGGACGCCAGTGACACGAGCCGGCGACGGTCGGTCGCCGCGGTGCGCGGCATGCGATCGGCCAGCCGGGCGACGGCAGCTGGATTGCGGGTCGCTGCGGCGGCGAACTGGCCCACGAACAGGCTGATCTCGTGCACGTTGGCGGCCACCGACCGCACGATCAGCGGTTGCAGCGAGCGGGTGACAATCTCGAGTCCGAGGCCATCCACGTCGAGAAAGGCCTCGATCTCCATGCGGCAGGCGGACTCGCCAGGGCCGTCGGGAGCGCTGTGGTACCGCACGACCACCAGGCAGGAGCCTGTGAGCTCGCGCGGCGAGAGCGGGCCGGCGTAGCCGCCCTGGCCGTGATAGACCGACAGGCTCTCGTGCCGGCCGCGTTCACGGTGCAGCAGTCGGATCGTTCCGGTCGTCCCGTAACCGTCGGACAGCCGCCATGTGCCCGCCCCCGTCGGGTCGAGCGAGACGCGGCTTATGCCAAGCACCCGCCAGACGTCGACGAGCGTCTCGGGCTTGTCGAGCACGAACTCCACCAGCGCGCGGTCGCAGCGGATCGTCTCGGCCGGCAGACGGCGGTGCAGCGTGGTGGAGGCACCGTAGTGGTCGACGACGCGCTGCGCCTCGGGCGACATGCGTTCCAGTGGCAACTCCCCGAGGGCCCGCAGGCAGGCGTCGCGTCCGGCCATGGCGAAGTCGCCGAATGGCATGGGCGTGGCGGACCGGTCCGCGGCGGCAAGCGGCGGGGCGAGGCCACCCGTGCACACGATGCCCACGGCCAACGCCGCTGCCAGCCGCGCAGTCATGCCCCCGGATCCCCGTCGTGCCACCCCCGCAGCGCCGCATCGACGCCACTCCCGCCCTGTCTTCGGCCTCCAGCCCGCGGCTTGGCCAGTGATTTTTCGGCACGATGCGAACCGGTCGCCCAGATTGCCCAGCCTGCCGCACGGTGTCGCAGCGGCTCTTGGCCCGTTTGCTGTCGTTTCCTACCATCCCGCCCCTCCCGGTCTGCGCCCGTCGCCGTCACCGCCCGATGCTCTCGCTCCACGACCCGACCGCCGCCGGCGCCGACTCGACTCCGCCCGCCCCGCGCGGGGAGGGCATCTTGGCCCGTGGCCTGGTCGCCTGGACCCGCCTCTGCCTGCGGATGCCGTGGGCCGTGTTGCTGACGGCCATCGCGATGGCCGTCGCCTCCGCCGCGTGGACGGCCGGCAATCTCAGCTACAAGGTCAACCGCACCGATCTGCTCGACCCCGACAGCGACTACAACCGGCTCTGGATCGACTACATCCGCGAGTTCGGCGAGCACGACGATACGGTCGTCGTGGTCGAGGGGCCGTCGCGGACCGACGTGATCCCGGTGCTCGAGGAGATCTCCCGCGCGGTGGCGCAGCAAGGCGACCTGTTTCGCTCCGTGCTTCACGAAGTCGATCTCTCGCAGATTCGCTCCAAGGGCCTGCACTACCTCTCGCCGGCTGACCTGGCGGCCATCGACCGGTTCGTGGAACGGACCGCGACGATCCTGGCCGGCGGCTGGAAGCAGCTGCGGGTGGGCACGATGGTCACCGGCATGGCCGGCCAGATGGTGACCGGCGGCTCGCAGGGGGGGGCCGAGCCGCCGCTGGCCGCCATCGAGCGGTACAGCGAGAGCCTGCTGACCGCGCTGGATGCACCGGCACCCGTGCCGGGCCGGACGCCGGACTACGTCTCCCCGTGGCCCAGCATGCCCGAGTCGCTGGGCACGCTGCGGGATCTCTCGAGCGAGCACCTGCTGGCCAAGGATGGGCGGCTGGGCTTCGTGCTCCTGCGGCTGGTGAAGGAGGAAGGGGGCTTCGCCGGGGCCTCCGCGGCCACCGAGGAACTGCGGCGGATCATCGCCGAGGTCGGCGATCGGCATCCGGCCACGACGGTCGGGCTGACCGGACTGCCCGTCATGGAAGACGACGAGATGCGGACAAGCCAGGAGTCGATGATCTGGGCGAGCGGGCTCTCCCTGGCGGCCGTAGCGCTGGTGATCATCGTCGGCTTCGGCGGAGTCCGGCACGCGTTGCTGGCCAACGCCGTGCTGGTCCTCGGCATGGCCTGGGCGTTCGCCTGGGCGGCCGCCACCGTCGGCCACCTGAACATTCTCAGCGTCACCTTCACGGTGACGATGATCGGCGTCGGCATCGACTACGGCACCTACTACCTCGGCCGCTACCTGGAATGCCGCCGCCAGGGGCAGGACTGCGAACTCGCGCTGCTCACCACCAGCGCTAGTGTCGGCCCGGGCATCCTGACCGGTGCCGTGACGACGAGCGTGGCCTTCTTCTCGGCGGCCCTCACGAGCTTCGTCGGCGTGGCGGAACTGGGACTGATCGCCGGCGGCGGCATTCTGATGTGTTGCGTGGCCGAACTGCTCGTGCTGCCGGCGACGGTGGCGATCGTCGACCGCAGCTTCCTCGGCCGCCGCATTCCCAGCCCCGTGCCGGTCCACTCCTGGCTCGCGCCGCTGACGCGCCATCCGCGGTTCGTGGCCCTCGCCGGCATGGCCGGCACGCTCGCCCTGGCCGGCGGCCTGCACGACCTCGACTACGACCACAACCTGCTCAACATGCAGGCCGAGGGGCTCGAGAGCGTGGAAGTCGAGAAGCGGCTACTCGCGGAATGCGACCAGAGCGTGTGGTACGCGCTCTCGATCGCCGACTCGCGGGAGCAATTGCTGGAGCGAAAGAAACGACTCGCTTCGCTGCCGAGCGTGGAACGGATCGATGAGATCGCCTCGCTCCTGCCGGTCGACGAGGAGCTCAAGCGGCCGGTGATCGAGCGGATCCGGGCGCGGCTGGCAGCCTTGCCCGAGCGACCGCCCGAGATCCCGGTGGACCGGCTGGAGTCGCTGGGCGAGACGCTCGCCTGGGCGCAGGGAGAGTCCTCACGCCGGCCCGGTGGCCTGCGGACGGCGTGGCACCTGGAGCGGGCCCGCGAGAGTCTCCGCACCAAGGGGCCGGAGGAGTGCTATCGGGCGCTGGCCGCCTTCCAGCAGCGGGCCGCGGGCGACCTGCTCTCACGGCTCCATGCGTTGGCCGCCGTGGCCGACCCCGAGGCGCCCGCCCTCGACGACCTGCCGCCGAGCCTGGTCGAGCGCTTCGTCGGCTCAAGCGGCCGGCACCTGGTCAAAATCTACGGCCGCGGGGACATCTGGAACTTCACGTCGCTGGAACGGTTTGTGAAGGACGTGCGCAGCGTCGATCCCCGGGCCACGGGCAACCCCCTGCAGGCCTACGAGGCTTCGCTTGAGATGAAACGGAGTTACGAGCAGGCTGGCCTGTCGGCGCTGGCGATCATCCTGGTGGTGTTGTGGATCGATTTTCGGAGCCTGAAGCACTCGCTGCTGGCGGTGCTGCCGCTCGCGCTGGGGATGGCCCAGATGCTCGGCCTGATGGGCCTGGCCGGCATCGATCTCAACCCAGCCAACCTGATCGGCATCCCGTTGATCCTGGGGATCGCCGTCGACTACGGCGTGCACGTCGTGCATGACTTCCTGGAGCGGCCCGGGCCCTATCGGATCAGCGCGTCGACCGCCAACTCGGTGCTGGTCGACGCCCTGACCACGATCCTGGGATTCGGGGCCCTGATGGTGGCCAGTCACCGCGGGCTCGAGAGCCTGGGCCGGTTGCTGACGATCGGCGTAACCACCTGCACGGTGACGTCGCTGGTCTTCCTGCCCGCCGTGCTGACGTGGCTGCATCCCGGCGGCACGTCGACCACGGAGGTGCGACGCGGTGCCGACGAAGCGGTTGTCTCGCCGCGGCCATCCCGTTGGGCGGCCTGAAAGCCGACTTGTGCCGGGTGAGACCGCGCGGTACCTCCTCCACCTCGCCCCCGCTCCCAGGTGCCACCTCATGAACCGCCTCGTCCATCCGACCGCGTCCGCCACCGCCATGATCGTCACCTGCCTGCTAGCCGCCGTCGGCCGCGGCGAGGAGCCAGCCGTGACCGTCACCATGGAGGACCAGTTCGGCAATCGACGTGAGACGGCGCAGATGCGGGGTGACGTGCTGGTGCTCGTCTACGCGGGGCGGTACGGGGCCGAGGCCGCCATGGAACTCGGCCGCCGACTGCACACCCGCTTCCATCCCACCGCCGCAGGCGCCGCACCGACCGAATGGTCCACGCAGCCGGTCGTGGGCATCGTCGGCTGGCCCACCGGCATGCCGGTGCCCGACGTGCGCGTGATACCGATCGCCTGCGTGCCGGAGGTGCCCACGTCGCTGCACGGCGTCGTTCGCCGTCGGCTCCGCAAGGAGTCGCCGGTGGTGCCCGTCTGGCTCGACTTCGAAGACGTGATGCGGCTGAGTTTCGGGATGGTGCCCGACGAGCCCAACGTGCTGCTGATCGATACCCGCGGCACATCGCAGGGCGTCATCTCCGGACACCTCGACGAGGCGCGTTTCAACGAGGTGGTGGGGCTGATCGACGCGGCCCGCAAGCGGGCCCAGCCCGAGGTTCGGACGGCCTCATTCCCAGCTCCGGTCGCCCGGTAAACCGGATTCACGACCGCCTCGGCGACGGTTTCGTCGGCGGCAAGAGCCGAGGCTGCTCCCCATGGGGCAAGGCCCTGGCGGTCGGCGGGCCTGGGTGGATCAGCTGCGGCGATCCTTGAGCCGCCGGCTGGCCCGCGTGAGCGTGTCCCGCTCGGCCGTGGTCAGGCTCGACTCGCCCGAGCGAGCGATCTTCTCCAGGATCCGATCGACCTCCCGTTCGAGTGTCGGCTCATCGTCGCCCAGGCGGCGGACCTCGTCGTCGGGTCTCACCAGCCTGAGCCGGCGTTTGCCAAGCCCGGCCCACCAGCGGCCGGCCGCGTCGCACGGACCGGCGAGGCTCCAGCCCCGCCACGCATAGAGCAGGCCGAAGCCGGCCCCGGCCAGGTGGGCCACGTGGGCCACGTGGCTGGCGCGGTCGCCGGCCCCCGCGATATCCGACCAGAGATAGACCACGCCCAGCGCCCAGGCCGGCACCGGCAGCACGCCATAGATGAGCACGGTCTGACGCGGGTAGTACCAGATGAAGGCGGCCAGCACCGCCATCACTCCGCCGGAGGCGCCGATGAGCCGCGGCGTCCATTGCAGGCCTCCGGGATCCGTACCGGCGACCCGCTCACCGATCACCCAGGCCAGTCCCGCCACCACGATCGCCGCGCCGTAAAAGCGAAGGAACTCACCGCCGCCGGTGATCGCCTCGACCGGACGGCCGAAGAACCAGAGCGTCAGCATGTTGAACACGATGTGCCAGACGTTGTAGGTGGCAGCCGGGGTCTGCAGGCTCGGCCCGTCATGGAGAAATCCGTAGCTCAACAGCGTCCAGAATCGCCACGGCTGCTCCGGCAGATCACTCCGCAGGCAGAACACGTCGTTGAGCGACACACCGAGCGAGATGATCTCTCGGAACAGGTCGCCGGCGAGGATGAAGTTGGCCAGCCAGATCGCCACGTTGGCCACGATGATGGCGTTGACGGCCGACCAGTCCGACGCAAAGCCGGATGACGGTGCGCGAGAGTAACCGCGGTCCTGGAAGCCCATCGGGAAGCGTCGCGTGGTGCGACCGCAGGTGGGGAAACGAGCGAGGAACGATCATGGTAGGGCTCCCGCGGGCCCGCGGGCAACCGGCCACGGCCCCGACGGCTCCAACCGCCCTCCTCCATGTGCTAGGCTGCTCGCCTTGTGGTGGCACGACGGGCCATGGCGGCCCGGTGTGGTCGCGGAGCATCGCATCAACGGGGAGCAGACGATGGCGACCAACGGCGGTTTGGGCAGGAAGCTGCGGATGGGGATCGTGGGCGGCGGGCAGGGCTCGTTCATTGGCCGCGTGCACGTCACGGCGGCCGTCCTCGACAACCGGGCCGAACTGGTGGCGGGTGCCTTCTCGAGCGACCCGGCCCGTGCCAAAGCCAGCGCCGCTGACTACGCCGTGGCCGACGAACGGGCCTACGGCTCCTACCAGGAGATGTTCGACGGGGAACGGAAGCGGCCGGCCGGCGACCGGATCGACTTCGTCTCGATCGCCACCCCCAACCACATGCACTTTCCCGTCGCCCAGGCGGCCGTCGCCGCAGGATTCCACGTCGTCTGCGACAAGCCGCTGACGCTCACGCTCGCCGAAGCGGAGCAACTCGCCACCCTCGTGGACGCCTCAAAGCAGGTGTTCGTGGTGACCCACAACTACACCGGCTACCCGCTCGTGCGGCAGGCCCAGGAGATGATCCGAGCGGGCGAGTTGGGCGAGATCCAGGCGGTCCGGGCCGAATATATCCAGGGCTGGCTGCGGACGAGGCTCGAGAGCGAGGGGCAGAAGCAGGCCGCCTGGCGGACCGATCCGGCTAGGAGCGGGGCCGCCGGCTGCTTTGGCGACATCGGCACCCACGCCTACAACCTCGGTCGCTACATGACCGGACTGTTGCCGGAAAGGATTTCGGCCCACCTGAAGATCTTCGTGCCGGGGCGTCCGCTCGACGACTACGGCCATGCCGTGGTCCGTTATCAGGGCGGCGCCCTGGGCACCGTCACGGCCTCGCAGATCAGCCATGGCCGCGAGAATGACCTGCGGATCCAGATCGACGGCACGCTCGGGAGCCTGGAGTGGCACCAGGAGGAGCCCAACAAGATGGTGGTGCGTCACAACGGCAAGCCCCATCAGCTCTACACCCGCGACCCCAATGCGCCGTTCATGAATGAATCCGGACGGGCCGCCTGCCGGCTGCCCTCGGGTCATCCAGAGGCCTTCTTCGAGGCCTTCGCCAACGTCTATCGCTCCGGGTTCGACGCCATGGCGCAGGCCCTCGCCGGCGGGGCGGTGGAGAAGGTGAACACCGTCTATCCCAACGTCCGCGACGGTGTAGAGGGAATGTTTTTCATCGAGCAATCGGTGGCCTCAAGCAAGGCCGACGGGGCCTGGCTCTCCCTGGCCCATCCGCTGGCGAGACGGTGACGAATCCGGCCGCGGACGGGCTCGGCCGCGGCATCCCGCAGGTGGACCATGGCCGCGGATCCTAGATTTCTCATCTTCGACATCGAGAGCGTGGCGGACGGACCGCTCGTGTCGCGGCTGCGCTATCCGACCGAGAAACTCGCCCCGGCCGAGGCAATCGCCCGTTACCGTTCCGAACTGGTTGCCGAGACCGGCAAGGACTTCATCCCGTACACGTTCCACCTCCCCGTCTCGCTCGTGATCGCGAAGGTGGCCGGCGACCTGTCGCTGCAGGATCTCGTGGCCCTCGACGAGGACGATTCACGGCCGCATGAGATCGTGCGTCGCTTCTGGGAGGGCTGGAAGCGATACAAACAGCCTCAGTTGGTGAGCTTCAACGGCCGCGGCTTCGACATGCCACTGTTGGAGTTGTGCGCGTTTCGCTACGGGATCCAGATTCCAGACTGGTTCGCGGAGGAGGCGCGGAGCTTCGATCAGCCCCGCAATCGCTACAACACGCGGGCCCACCTCGACCTCCACGAATGGCTCACCAACAACGGCGCCAGCCGGTTCACCGGGGGGCTGTCGCTGGCGGCCAACCTGATCGGGAAGCCTGGCAAGATGGCGGTGGCGGGGCACATGGTGCAGGACCTCTGGGACGCCGGCAAGCAGGCCGAGATCCACGACTACTGCCGCGGCGACGTGCTCGACACCTACTTCGTCTTCCTCCGGAGCCGGGTCGTGGCGGGTGACATCACGCTCGACCGGGAGCGGAAGCTCATCGGCCTGGCCAAGGAATGGATCGAGGCGCGGGCGGCCGAGAGTCCGGGGCTGGCCCGCTATCTCGCCGCCTGGGGCGACTGGCAGGACCCGCGGGCCGGCTGACCTAGTCGGTTGCTGCGGGCGGCTCGGCGTGAGATTGCGGCGGCCCAGCCTCGGCCTCAGGATCGGGCGACTCGTTCGGGGTTGGCAGGCTCAACGACGCCGCCACGGCCCGGGCGGCTTCCCGTGCGGGCCCTCCCACCTTGTCCCGCGGCTCCCACGCCTCGACGGTGTACAGACGACCGGCCACGACGACAGCGGTGCACTCTCGGGCGATCTTCCGCGGCCGTCCATCGAGCTTGGCCTCGCCGACGGCCGACCACGTGGCGGCCCGATGCGGGCCGACGAGGGCCCGCTCCGGCGTTCGCAGCACGCTCGTGCCGTCGCCCTCGACGATACGGGCTGTGATCGCCGTCACGAAGGCGACATGGTTCTCGGGCGTCACCTCGACGAAGCCCTCTGGCGGATCGGCCGCCACGACGACGACCGACGGATAGGCGACCTGCGGCGCGGCCTGGTAGCGGACGAGGGAGTCGGACGACCGCGGCGCCCGCCGCCAGCCGCGGGGCGAGAAGATGGTCACGCGGCCGCCGTCGAGGTCGAGCCGGGAGGCCGGGTCGATCCCGGGCACGGCGGCCCCGCCCGCTGGCGAGCCGCCACCCGTGCAGCCGCTCGACAGGATCGCGATCGCGGCCAACAGGACACGGGTGACTGATCGCATCGCGGTGCTCTCGTCCGACAGGTCCAGTCGCGGTCCGGCGTCGCCTCAGTCGCCGATCGGCTCCTTGACGAGGCTGACAAAGTGGTGGACCCGTGACGAAGCGGCGAGTTCCTCGGCCTTCTTGTCGGCCGCCTTCTTGTCGGCGTATTCAAACATCGCCACCCGCTTCATCGCCTGCGTGAAGACACCCCAAAACGCCTTGAGGCGAACATCCTTCGCCACCTTGCGGCGGCTGGGCTTCTTGGCGGCCGGCTTCTTCGCCTCGGCGGCCGGTTTCTCCTTCTTGGCCTTGGTCCCCTTGGCGGCCGGCTTCTTCGACTTCTTGGCGTCTTTGTCACGGGCCTCCGCCGCCTCGACCTGGGCCCTCATTTCCTTAATGCTTTTCGTCTTTCGTGCCATCGCGCTGCCGCCGTTCCTCGTTGTGTCGAAGGGGATGAAAAGGAACCGAGGAGACGAGTATACCGTCTCCCGCGGCGGCCACCGCGTCCGCCTATACTTTGCTGCATGGCCATACCCGTGAGCGAACCGCCCCCCGCCGGCCCCTTCGAGGCCTACCGAGGCCTGCCCGACGAGATCCTGCGGGACCACATCGAGGGAATCCGCCGCCGGATGGGGCCGCGGCTCGTGATCCTCGGTCATCACTACCAGCAGGAAGGCGTGATCGCCCACGCCGACCTTCGTGGCGACAGTTACCAACTCTCCCGCAGTGCCGCCGACCGAGAGGGCTGCGAGGCAATCGCCTTCTGTGGTGTCCATTTCATGGCGGAGACGGCCGACATCCTGGCCAACCGTCCCGACAAGGTGGCCTCCCGCGGCGGGCGCCGCGTGACGGTCGTGCTGCCCGACATGGCCGCCGGCTGTTCGATGGCCGACATGGCCGCGATCGAGCAGGTGGAGGACGCCTGGCAGGATCTGGGCGACGTAATAGACACAAGCGACGTCACGCCCGTCACCTACATCAACTCGGCGGCCAGCCTGAAAGCCTTCTGCGGCCGGCATGGCGGCATTGTCTGCACGTCGAGCAACGCCCGCGCTGTGCTCGACTGGGCGTTCGCCCGCGGCCGGAGGGTGCTCTTCTTCCCCGACCAGCACCTCGGTCGCAACACCGCCCGGGCGATGGGCATCCCGCTGACCGAGATGACGGTCTGGAACCCGCACGACCCGACGCTCGGCGGCAACTCCCGAGAGCGGCTCGCGGGCAGCCGGGTGATCCTCTGGCAGGGACACTGCAGCGTGCACGCGATGTTTCGTCCGGAGCACGTGGATGCGCTACGGGCACACGTGCCGGGCATCAGGATCCTCGTCCATCCCGAGTGTTCGATGGAGGTGGTGGACAAGGCCAATCTCGTCGGCTCGACGAGTTTCATCATCCGCCAGGTCGAGCAGGCTCCGCCCGGAACCGCCTGGGGAATCGGGACCGAACTGCACCTCGTCAAGCGGCTCGAGCAGGAGCATCCGGCACAGTCGATCCGCTTCCTGTCGCCGACGGTCTGCATGTGTGCCACGATGTATCGGATCGACCTGGCCCACCTCTGTTGGAGCCTTGAACATCTCGAGCGGGGCCGGCCCGTGAACGTCATCCGGGTGGACGACGAGACGGCTCGCTGGGCCGTGACGGCCCTCGAGCGCATGCTCGCGGTGCGGTAGCCGCCCCGAGTGCGAGCGCATTGGTGTTGCCCGGAGCGACGCTTTGGCAAACCAGACGAGGTAGGCGACGGGGGTCGGCGAACGCTCGAGGAGCTGATGGCCGCGTCGGCCATCAGCGACCATCCGAAGGACCGCGGAG
>Ga0194129_10001694_pt1 | contig 35354 bp, 31 predicted proteins | sample TA2KigCa35mmetaG_FD_150862 | JGI IMG/M metagenome (GOLD analysis project Ga0194129, IMG submission 150862) | Freshwater microbial communities from Lake Tanganyika, Tanzania - TA2015038 Kigoma Deep Cast 35m | ecosystem: Environmental > Aquatic > Freshwater > Lake | place: Tanzania: Lake...
ATCTTCAATAGAAATTATTCGTTGTTTTAAATGATGAAAAAAAGTTCCGTATAATATTGTTCCATATGCTAATTGCTCAGTAAAACAAGCATTTACATATTTAATTTTAGTTATATTTTTATTTTCATCTAATTCCATCAATAAACATTTATTTTCATTATTAACAAATGTAAACCAAATAAAACACTTAATTCCATCAGGAATAGCTACATTAATTTCAGCATTTTGAACTTTGTTATGAATTATTTTTTCATAAGAAAGTTTAATATTTGGGAAATCGTTTAAAATAGTATCTTGTGTTAACATTATATATTTAATTATATGAAAATGTTTTTAAATCATTTTAGATAATAACAATATTTATTATGTAATCTTTTCTCTCTAAAAATTAGAATAAGTTAAATTATTTGAAGTCATGTTTAAGTTTGAGTCTAATTCTTGGATATTTCTAGGAGTGCTATTATGTAGTTGTTTTTTTAAAAAGTTTTTTAATTCATTTTTCATAGATGGACTATTATTTAAATTGCTATTATTTAAATTGTCATTATTTAAATTATTATTTAAATTATTATTATCGTTTGTTTTTGGTAATAAATCAATTAACGTATAGTCATCATTACCGTTTGAATTAATATTATTTATATTATTTATATTATTTAAATTGAAATTACTTTTATTGTTTATTACCTTAAATATGTCATTATATTTTTCATTTGGAGTATTTACTAAATCTTTTATTTTTGGAACTGTTAATGTTGATTTAAAAAAATCAATTAAATAATGAACTAAATAAATTAAGATAAACGATATAACAATTGCCTGTATAATCCAATATAACATATTATATTAGTATATTAGTTTAACATAGATAAAAACTCATTTATTTCTTCTTTAATTAAAGGATTATTTATATCTAATTCTTCAGAAATTTCTAGATAAAAATCTAAAGGGACAATTCCGTCTAAATCATATAAATCAATACCGAAACATGTTCTATCACTTGCTTTAACTATAAATTTAATCTTTGAATTCTTATATAGAGAGAAAGTCAAAAAATTAAACGGAATAGCATAATGATTTGGGATTAATTGACATGTTGGTTGTTTTATTTTTATGGAATAATCTACCGTCAAATTTAATTCGTTATAATAATTGTCGTAATTTTTAATTTCATTATCAACGTTTATTATTTTATATAAATCATTATTGCTAATTAAATATTCACATGTTTCAGTAAAAACCTCACAACAAATTTCAGCTTTAATTAAATACTTTTTTAATGAGTTTATTTTATTATATAAATCAGATAAACTATAATTTTTTATGAAAATTCTCATTTTAAAATATAATTATTAATATAATAAACTATTTAAACCCATTACGAATAATATAATTAGTTATAATGTCACAGTTAAATCCCCTTAATATAATTATTGTTGAAAGACTTGGAGAATTAAAAACTTTAAATGTTAAAGATTTTAAAGAAGAAGAATTATATAAAAAATGCGGTTTTAAAAAGGCAGAAGATTTTGTTAAACAACACGAATGGACAGTTAAGATTGACAGTAAAAAATATTTTATCCGTTTATACGCAAAGTCAGAAGGAAGAGCAAATTCAGAAAACAAATATGATTTTCCGCCACCTGTAGATAATAAGTTATTTTTTGGGAGTTGTACTCTTGTTGCTCAGATTTATGGACCAACAGGAGGTAAGGTTTACACTGATTTACCTATTACGTTATGGAATAAAATATACGAAAAATTATTTGGTGGTTTTGAAGATCTTGCATCAACCGCAAAAGAAGATGAGGAAGAAGAAGATGAGCTTGCTAATGTACCGAAAAGTAAAAAAACAAAGCACGGATATTTAAAAGATGGGTTTGTTGTCGATAGTAGTGAAACAGATGACGAAACTTATGCTGAAGATACAGAAGACGAAGATACTGATTATACAGAAGTATGCGATGACGATGATGATAATGAAGATGGCGAAAATGAAGGTTTGGGACCGAATGCTATTGATGTAGATGGTCTTGAGCTTACTGAAGAATCTTATGATTATAGCTCTGAATCAGATTAAAAATAATTTATTATTGAAAATATTATTGTATTATAAAAATATTATTGTATTATTATAAAAATAATAGTTATTATCACAACAAATAAAATTTCATTAAAAATAAAAAATTGATATTGATTTAAATATAATTTAAATATGTAAATCAATAATGTCACAACGAGAAATTAAAAATGTTGAATTATTTCGCGAAAATATTCGTAAAAAAATTGACTTAAAATTCAATAACATGAAAAATAGTTCTAATCTTGAAAAAGGAATATTTAATTATGCTTTAAAGGAAGCAGAGCGACGAAAAATAGTAAAAAAATGGGATAACAAATATTTTGTCCAAATTTATTTAGACCATTTAAGAAGTATTTATGCCAATTTAAACGATAAAATGATAGATGATGTAAACAGCGGTAATATTAAATCACATACTATTGCGTTTATGACACATCAAGAGCTTTGTCCTGAAATATGGAGTAAATTAATTGAAGCAAAATCAAAAAGAGATAAAAATAAATTTGAAGTTAATATGGCGGCAGCAACAGACACTTTTACTTGCCGTAAATGTAAAGGTAATAAAACAACGTTTTATACGCAACAAACACGAAGTTGTGATGAACCTATGACAATTTTTATTCAATGTGTAATGTGTAATAATAGGTGGAAAACCTCATAATTTAAATTAATCATATAAATTTATTTTCTGTATAATATGTATATAATGTCTTCACCTAAATTTGAAATTGGACAACGAGTAAACAGAAAAGAAGAACGTGATGTAGTAGGAGCAGTAATTTTAGAATATTTAGAATTAAATAATCAAATAACATACAAAATTCAGTATGATGAAGGTATAACAGAAGGTGCGAATGATGGAACTGGGTGGTGGTTTGAAGAATATTTAGAAGCCGAAAACAACTAGATTTCAAAAAATATACACCTTAATAAATAACATAAAAATAAATGCTAAACATAATTCCTTAACATATAAAGTCCCAAAAAAATATATTTTTTTTATTAAATTATTAATATTATCATAAAACAATAAGTTTTTTTTATAATATTCGTTTATTATCAGTTTATCATCATTTAATTTATTATAATCATAAATATAATATCTTAATGTATAGTCTGGAAATTTTGGCGAAACCTTTCTTATAAACATAACATAATCGTTTTGTTTTAGTTCATTTTCAATTACTTTTATATCAAGATTATCTGCGTCTTTGAATATATGTGGGCTTGTTGGACTATTTGTTCTTGCCCAGTCGACAATATGTGTAGGATAACTAATTATACGATTATTATTTACACTTTCTTTTTTTTCATTTTTTTCATTTTTATCTTCTGTGTGTGTTTTATCTTTTTTATCCGTTATCTGTTCTCTCTTAATATCCCCACTAAAATAAAATATTACAGCAAATAAAGTTTCATTTGCTAATCCACCACTACAAATTGTTTGAGTAATTTTTGTTTCATTATTAATAAAATATAATATCTGTTTAACATTTTCTCTCGTTAAAGTAAACCAAGGATCATTTGCTAACCATAATTCTTTAGGTAACTTTGCCAAATTTCCTCTTTTGTGAAATGACGGGTTCCACCATGCTGTTTTCCAAGAAAATATGCTATTATTAAAGTATTTAAAGAATAAGTATCGAAATCTTTTTGGTGATATTATAGGACAACACGTCTCAGTTAACATGCAAAACCATGTATTTAATGTATCATGAGCATAAGCAAAATTTAATAGCGATAAGTAAGCAGGAACTACAAAAAAATAACTTGTTTCGCAAATACAAACTGGAGGTATTGTATGTTCCATAATCCATTGTGATTTAATTTTTGTTAAATCATTATAATAAAAATAAACGTTTATGATGTCTTTATTGGGTTCAATCCATTCTCTCCATATGTGTTCTTTACTTAATAAATGTTCATAATTAATAATAAAACACAAAGCTATTTTCATTATAAATATATAGTATTTAATATTATATATTTAAACTTGTAAAATGGAAAAATTAAAAAAAATGAAAAAAAAATGAAAAAAAATAAAAAAAATAAAAAAAAAAAATAAAAAATTTAATCAACATTATATTTGAAAATAAATATGTTCCTCTACATCGTCATTTTTATTTTGATTCATTTTTCTAAAATTATTTTTACCGCAGCTAAATGCCACTAAAATATTTCTTAAAAATTTATCTAATGCTTTATTTATATAATCTTTAATAATTTCAAGATACATTATAATTTAATTTTATAATATATATTTAATACATAATAAAATATATTTCTATATTTTCTATAAATAAATATTTTCTGTAAATAATTGTTTTTATATTTATTTTTATTTCCAACTACCAATTCCGAATAACCCTGTAAGCTTATTACTGTTATTACATGGTAATAAATCATAATGTTCATTTAACAATTCATCATGTTCATTATCCTCTGTAATTTTTTTTAAATAATCGTCAAAATCAGAAGTAGATGTTGATGTAGTTATTGTTGCTTTTTGATTAAATAATAAAGACCTGTTAAATGCCTCAAATTTATCTAAATATTTAAGGCTATTTAACGAATCGAGTTTATTTAGCATGTCTAAGTTATCAAGTTGTTCAAGACGTTTTAACTGATCTAATTGTGTAAGTTTTTCTAATTGTGTAAGTTTTTCTAATTGTGTAAGTTTTTCTAATTGTGTAAGTTTTTCTAAATGTTCTAAATTATTTAACTGATATACAAGTGCTTCCAACTTGTATAAATTTTTTAGTTTAAATTTAATATTAGTTAAATTATCGATAATTTCATCATGGTCAAAATCCATAATATCAAACATTTCTTTTGTAGCTGATGTGTCATTTTCAATGGCGACTAATTTATTATTTAATTTTATGATATTTACATCTAACATTGAAATTTGATTTTTAAGATAAATTGTATTGAAATATGAAAAACTACAAAATACACTAGTTAAAAAAGTAAATGTAGCTATTCCAAATATCATCTTAGACGATTTTTCAAGTTTTCCAAACACATCTAATTTATTTATGATTTCGGTTATTTTTTCTGTAACATTATTGTCTGTCATTACGACTAATTATAAAATATATTGAATATGTATTTAATATATTTTATGTCTTTTATCTAATTATTTTATATCCATGTACCACTGAACTGGCAATAATTCTTTTCCACTTACAGATTTACCAGTTGTATTTTTTGTGTAATAATATAAAGCAAGAGATTGTCTACAAACGCCTTCTGGCAAAACCATCGGATGAGGATGTCCATGAATAGCATCAGTAGTGTTAAAAATAACACATCTATTTAAAATTGGTAATATTTTTTTTGTAATTTTTTTCTCACTTTCATCGTATAAACATAAATGTCCATTATATTTTTCTTGCCAGTCACGATTCATATATATCAATAAATTTATACGCCTATCAATTATTCCATTTATACTGTCATTAGTATTGTTAAAATCCTTATGCATTGTTAAAAATCCTTTATTATAAACCTTATGTATACCTGCTCCTTCTAAATTTTTGTTATTACGTATAATACCTGTAATACCTGTTTTTTTTTCGATCATATCAATAAATTCATCACTACATAATTCGTCAAATAAACTATCTATAAATTTGCCTAAATTTGAGTTAAATGCTCTTTTAGTATTTTCAATTTCTTCATTTCCATAATAATATGATTTTTCAGGCGTTAGTTTTTCCATTTCAAATAATATAATATGTGCGTATTCTTCATTTAAAAAATTGTCAATCACTATATGTCCAAATGGATCTTTTTCCCAATTATATTTATTTAGATTGTCTACGTTAACATATTTCATTAATTATAAATATACTATATGAAAATTTATTTAAATTAAAATTAAAAATAAATGTAAAAAATAATATTTATCATAAATATCTAATATTTAAGTTTATCAATTGTTATTTCTTTTGCTATGTTTTTAATTATTTTGTCTTCTTTTTCCTTATCATTATCACCGAAACCACCCATAGCTTCAATAACTAATTTATTATATTGTTCAGCATACTTAGAATGACTTTTATTACAATCTGGATATTTCTCTCTAAACTCAGGTATTAACTTTGAATTTTTATGAGCAATATATTTAATGGCCTTACGGAGATGTTTTTTCTCATCATTATCTTTTTCCCATTTATTATCATCTTTAATATAAATAATTTCGCGTTTAACATCTGTGCAATGAACCGGTCTTTTTTCAACATCTAACGCTTTTAAATTTTTTATTATGATATTAGATATACCGTTTACATATCCATTTCTACCTATGTCTTCTAAGTCTGACAACTGAAGCTGTAACGAATCGACAAATTCCATAATATTCATAGCATCTTTACACGTCTCATTTAAGAACATATTTAGATTAAAAGTCTTATTGTTACTATTATTAAATGAATTACTTATTGATACATTTTTACACACATCTAATATCATCTGTTTTAATTCACTATTTTCTTTAATTAAGTAGTCCATAAGTTTGTCTTCATTATTTTTACAAATTAGTTGGCAACATTTTTTCTTATGGACGAAAAGTCCCTGACGAGAAGCATACGCATTTCCACATTCACATTTAAAAAATGGAAAATTATCGTCTTGCGAGTTTTGCGAGTTTTTTGTCATCATTTTGTCATCATTTTGATGTTTACGTGTCATTTTGTGTTTGTTAAAATCGTTGATTCGTGACGTTGAATAGTCACATTTCTGACATAAAAATAAAGGTTGCGAGTTTTGCGACTTTTTTGTCATCATTTTGTCATTATATATCGCTGACAAAAAAGTCTCTAAATTTATTTTTTTTAAAATATTTTAAAAATTATCGTAACAAAATTAAATTTATTTTTTTGGTAGTCAGACCATAAATTTTAAGTATCGTCACAAAACATGTTTTTTCGGAGAGATATTTTGGAAAATCGATTTTTGGACATTTTTTTTGTCCATTTTTAACTTTCCCAAAAAACTTTTGGAAAAAAAAATCGATGTTTTTTGAACTTTTCGGAAATTTCCGAGAATTTTCTTTTGTTCAGGAATATTCCGCGAATGTTCTTTTTATTTGCAATTCGAAAAAACAAAAACAATCGAGAAAACGGACTTGTGAACAAAAAACTAACTTAACTAATTATATTTTTACCGAGTATATAAAGATATAATTATTTATAAAAAATAAAAATTTCGAGCGTTTTAAATGTTATAGTCATCTTTTTCGTGAACACAACACGTCTCAAATAATTTCGACGTAGCTAAATACGGATCAATATTAGATGCGGGTCTTCTATCTTCAAAATATCCAAATCCATTCTGAAAAGTTTGATTTGGAATTCTTACTGAAGTATTACGTGTTCCGATACCATAAGTAAATTTACTATAACTTGACGTTTCGTGTATACCAGTTAATCTGTCTCTATTTCCCTTACCATAAACTTCAATGTGTTCTTTATGTTTGACTTCAAGTCTTTTTATACATTTATATATTTCTTCAATTCCATTTTCAGAGAGAGTTTTTTGAGTGCTAAAATTTATATGACATCCTGAGCCATTTTTGTTCAATATAGGCTTTGGATTATAGCATACAAGAGCATTATATTTTTCGGCAATTTTTTCCAATAAATATCTAGCAATAGTCAATTCATCAGCCGCACTAATACCATAACAAGGACCAATTTGAAATTCCCATTGTCCTTCTACTACTTCTGCATTTATTCCCGAAATAGTTAGCCCAGCATTTAAACAAGCTTCCATATGTTCTTCAGCGATTTGCCTTTCTGAATAATTTGATACTGATCCGCAATAATGTGTGCTACAATCAAGATCACCACTGCTTTTATTTTTAAAAAATAAAAAATATTCTTGCTCTAATCCAAATAAAGGTCTTTCATTTTCATATTTTTCAAAAAGTAAGTTAGCGTTATGACGTGTATTAGTTGGAAGTGGTGTTCCAGATGAATCATAAGTATCGCATAAAACCAAATAACAGTTTTTATTTGTATTTGAATACGCTATTCTTAATGGATCACGAAACATTTTACGGGGTTTTAAAATAACTTCTGTATTTCCGTCAAAAGGAGCTTGTCCTGTTGAAGAACCGTCAAAATTCCAAGGTTCAACATTATCAACAGTAAAAAAATCATTGGCATTGACTATTCGTGTTTTATAACGCACATGTTGGTTACAGTCTAACCATAAATATTCCAATATAAGCTTGTTATGCATTTTAAATAATAATAAAAATAATCTTTATATTATTATTTATTGTTTTATACATTCTTGGTTTTTATAATTTTTGGTTTTATAATTTTTGGTTTTATATATTCTGTTAATTTTATATTTTCGGTTTTTATAAAATTTTTAATTAATAATTAATAATTTCTAGGTCTTTTAAATTCCAATATTCAAATGCTCCACCCGGAATAGGACGCTTAATTATAAAAGGTATTTTTTTCTCTCTTAATTCTAATTCAGCAATAACATAAGAATCGATTATATTTTCTGGAACTTTAACTAGCGGTCTTGCTCCGGTCTCAATTTGCTTGGCACGTTGACCAAGAATACGAGCCTTTTCATATTTAGTTAAATATGGTATTGTTTTATGGTTCGGATCAATTATAATATTATCAGCATCTCTTACTACAATAGTTAATTTATGTATTTCGTCATAATTATGATTTAAACACTCCGCATGAAATTGATTAATATAATTTTTAGTAATTTCTGAGTCAAATTTTTGTAAATAACTTTCATCATAATCATCGTCATCATCGTCATCATCAGCATCATAAATTATTTGAGTTGGTTTTTTTCTTACTTGTGTTTTTTTCTCCTGTTGTTTAATTATCGGTTCACCTTCTTCATCAATTTCTATATCATTATCATCGTCATAATTATCCTCATCATTATATTGTTCTAAATTATTATCTTCTTCATCACTATCATTTATATTTTTGTTAGTTTGTTCATTATCATTTTCGTCGATTTCACCTTCTTCTAAATCACTATTTTCGCCACCTTCTTGTGCTAAATCAGAATCAGAATCGGTGTCAGATAATTCAGTTCCGTCAGGTTCAGACGATTCAGTATCACTATCATCAGATTTTTTCTTAAAAGAATCATTATCAGAATCAGAATCAGAATATTCGTATACAGCCATATTTATTATATTTAATGTAGATACTTTTAAATATAATTAAATCAATTTTCTTTTTTATAAATAAAAATAAAATAAAAACAAAATAAAAATAAAATAAAAACTAAATAAATCAATTATTTCTTTTCTTTTTCATATTTTTCTTTTTTACAGTTCTCTTTTTCATATTTTTATGACGGCGTCTATTTGTTTTACGTTTATTACCACCAAATAATTTTTGTCTGCTACTGTCCTTGTTATTGTTATCGTTATCGTTATCGTTATCGCTATCATAATCGAAGTTTCGTCCATAAAATTCTTCTTCATTATCGTCATAATATATTCGTCTTTGTTTTTTACGATTTTCTTTTAATTGGTTATCTATTCTTTTTAATTTTCCTTCATCAATTATATTTTGAACTTTTCTATCTGACGTAACACGTTTTACATAATCAATATTGGCTGAGTCACAAATCATTAATTCATCGTGAAATATACCGCCAATATTATCAGTTCGCATATTATGAATGGCATATCCTTCAGTTTCGTTATCACATAAGTATTTAGATAATATACGGTCAGGTCCACTTTGCGAATTACGAATACCACCATTATTATAGCCGTAATTATTTTTCAAAATATCCTTAATATTTTGCGGAGCATTATCATATATTATTTTTTGTGTTTCTGAATCATCTAAAGCAATTAAGTTATAATTACGTTTCATAACAAACTCGTATATGATACCGTATTCTTTTTCATATGATTTTATATATTCTTCATTTTCATTTTTTACGCCAAAAAAATAAGGTTTTCCGGGTTCCAACGTTAATTGTGTTGGTTCGAAACTCGCTTTATACAGATGATAACCAGCAGGAAAAATATAATATCCTATTCCAGACTCTTCATCTCTATACATTTTGTCAAAACCTGTTGCTACTAAATTATTATCGTTGTTATCCATATAATAAATGTATAAAATTAAATATTAAAACTTGGTAAATAATCGTGTATATTTAATCTATACAAGTAATACAAGTAATATAAAGAATTTATTCACTTATTTTCCACACAGTATCGCAATCAGAACATAAATAAACATATTTCATATTTGTATCATCATAACGAATATAAATAATTTCAGGTTCTTTTTTTTCTGTGTTAGTTACGCAATCGGGATTAGGACACAAAATATTATTAATACGAGGTAAAGTAGGATCTAATTTTGTGTATTTATTGATAATATGATTAAAAGACTGTGTTGATTTTTGAATTTTCGATATACATACGTTTTCTACAGCAATATTACTATCTTCATTACCACAATTTCTACAATAATAAACGAGCTTATTAGAATTATCCGCATTAATACGGACATAATACATATTAGAGCAATTAGAACAGAAGTGCATTATTGAATATATATTATATTTAAATAATATATATTTAATTCAATTTTATTTAATAAATAATACAATATTTACAATACAATATTTACAATACAATATTTACGATACAAAATTTACGATATTTATAAATATAATATTTTACGTTGAATTAGAATCACATAAGGTTTTTGCTACTTGTAATTTTTCTAATAATTTTTCATAATTTATATTTATATTCATACTATAGTATTGTGTTTTTGCATTTGTGATTTTCTCTTCACCGTTACATTTATTCGTAACAAATTCATGTAACTTTTCATAATTTTTAATAAAATTCTCTTTAATTACATTATTAAAATTTTCAAAAAAAGGCAAATATACACCTTGTTTTTTCATAATAATATCACATACAGCAATATTTACATTTGAATATTCAATAATTTTGTTATATGATTTTTGGTCTGGATGATTAATATTAACACCTGGTTCATTTAATAAAGGATTATTACATAATAAAGTGCATAATGTCAGTAAAACGGTCGAAATGGTTTGGCAAGAAGTCCACTGTTCACCTTGCCATGTGTTTAAAATAGAAACACAAACCTTACCACATACATATAAATTTGGATTAAAACGAATATTATTTCCATTCGTGCAATACTCTACCTTAGGTGGACTAAACGGATAATCGTTTGGATATTTAAATTTAAAAAAATAATTACCACCGAAATAAGGTGTATCTGAAGGACCAATTATTAGCGCATATCCGTTCATCATATTTTCATCATCATGAATATAATATATTCCTTGGTCGGTCAACGGATTTTTAATGATGTTTCTTACATCTTTCAATAATCTGTTAAATGTTTCTTTTGAAATTGACATAATTTACTTATATTTTACTTTATTATATTTATAAATATTTATATTTAATATGTTTTAATTAAATATAAATGTATTATGGTGTCTTTAAGTTCAAAAACAATTAATATATTTTAAATAATAAATTATAAAATTGAAAAAAAAATGAAATAGAAAAATAACATTATATTATATTAACGATGACAAATAATATGTTAATGACACAATTTAAAGATTTAAATGAATTTTTGGCAAAGCATAGTGCTAAGAGCGACAAAAATACTCCAATAACACACACAAGAATCGGAAAAAAAGAATTGAATATTTATGGTGGTTCTTACGTTATACCGAAAGAAGAATTACATACTTTCTATAAATTATATTATGATCATATATTTGTTAACGGAAAAAAAGAATATTTAACAGAAAAACAATTAGAAGATGATGGACCAATGGCAGTAGATTTTGACTTCAGATACAGTCACGACGTTGACACAAGAAAACACACAAAAGAACATATTGAAGATATGATTGTCCTATATTTAGAGGAATTAAAAAAGTATTTTAAATTTGAAGAAAACAATCCATTTAACATCTTAATTTTCGAAAAACCAAACATAAATAGATTAGAAGATGGTTCATTAACAAAAGACGGAATTCATGTTTTATTTTGTTTAAAAGTAAACCGAGTATTTCAAACAATGATAAGAGAAACAATGATAGCAAAACTCAGTGAAGCCTGGGATTTACCTTTGATTAATACATGGGACTCAGTCTTAGATGAGGGCATTAGTCGCGGAACAACAAATTGGCAATTATACGGTTCAAGAAAACCCGGTTACGAAGCATATGAAATGACACAATACTTTACCATTACATATGACGCAAATGACGGTGAGTTTCAGATGGACGAAAAAAGAGTTAATGATTTTGACATTAAAAATAATTTTGCCAAGTTATCTGTACAATATGAAGACAATCCGAAATTTGAAATAAATCCGCATATGTTAGATGAGTTTAACCGTCGTTCAGGCGCTAAAATTGCAAAACCAAAAAGACCAGCAAGCAAAACAAAAGTTAACTTATTGGTTGAAAATGATAGTGATGATGAATCTGATGAGCATATTTCAATTAATAATATTAAAGATAAAGAAACTTTGGAAAAAGCAATGAATATAATTCTTAAAAGTTTTAAGTCAACAGATTACGAATTGAGAGAAACACACGAATACACACAGGCATTACCGGAAAAATATTACGAACCGGGCTCACATTCACTCAATAGGCAAGTCGCTTTTGCTTTAAAGCATACAGATGAAAGATTATTCTTATCTTGGGTTATGTTAAGAAGTAAGGCGTCGGATTTCGATTTTGATACAATTCCATCGTTACATGCAGAATGGAAGAAATTTCATAAAACAAATAAATCAAATGAAAGTGTTACACGTCGATCAATTATGTATTGGGTAAAACAGGATAATTTTGAAGAATATGAAAAAATCAAAAAGAATACATTGAATTATTTAATCGAAGAAACATTACATTCGCAAACGGAGTATGATTTGGCATTAGTTTTAAAACAAATGTATAAAGACCGTTATATTTGCGCGAGTTATGAGAAAAAAGGTATATGGTATAGATTTTCAAATAATAGGTGGATACAAGATAAGGGTATTAGCTTACGCGAAAAAATATCGACAGAAATGTATAATTTATATTCGCAAAAAAGCGATGATTATGGAATTGAATATCAGCATTATCAACCAAATGACGATAGAGCAGAATTCATTAAAAAACAAGTAAAACTAATCGGCGAAATAAAAATTAAGTTAAAAAGAACATCTGATAAAAATAACATTATGAGAGAAGCCGCAGAAATATTTTATGACGATAATTTTACGAAAAATATGGACACAAAGAAACACTTATTATGTTTTAATAATGGTGTTGTAGATTTTAAAAATAAAGTGTTTAGAGATGGTTATCCTGATGATTACATAACAAAAACAACTAGAATTAATTATATTCCTTATGAAGAAAATAAAAATAATAACAAATTTAAACAAACGGAACAAATTATTATTGATTTTATGAAACAATTATTTCCTGTTGATGATTTAAATAAATATATGTGGGACCATTTATCGTCATGTTTAATTGGAACCAATAAAAATCAGACATTTAACGTATATCATGGTAGCGGTAGTAACGGTAAATCTATTATTGCTGACTTAATGTCGTTAACCTTGGGTGATCTCAAAGGCACAGTTCCCATTACGCTTGTAACTGAGAAAAGAGGGTTGATTGGCGGAACTTCTGATGAAGTAATTAAATTAAAAGGTGTAAGATATGCTGTAATGCAAGAGCCGTCTAAAAACGTTAAATTAAATGAAGGTATAATGAAGGAGTTAACCGGCGGTGATCCTATACAGGCAAGAGGACTTTATTGTGAATCTGAAATATTTGAACCTCAGTTTAATTTGGTTGTTTGTACTAATAATTTGTTCGATATTGAAAGCAATGATGACGGTACATGGAGACGTATTCGTAAATGTGATTTCTTAGCAAAATTTATTGACGAAAATGATAAGAATGAATATGATACACCATATATTTATAAAAAGGATAAGGAATTAAAGGATAAGTTGCCTGAATATGCTGAAATATTCGCAAGCATGCTCGTAAAACGTGCATTTGAAACAGGCGGAATTGTTGAAGACTGTAAGACAGTTTTAGAATCTTCTGGAAAATACAGAAAAGGCCAAGATGTTATTGCTGCTTATATTGCTGATAGAATTACGAAATCAGATAATCCGAAAGATAAGATTGGTAAATCAAGTCTTAATGCTGATTTTAAGAATTGGTTTCAATTGGAACAAGGAAATGTTAAGATTCCGAAGACACAAGAATTACATGACTGTATGGATAAGAAATTTGGTTCTTGTACTGTAAAGGGATGGATAAATGTAAAATTCGTCCAAAATGAAGAAGAAGATGAAATTAATGAAATATAAGTTTATAAAATATAATTTTATAAAATATTAAAAATTAAATAAAATTATATATTCATATATTATTTAATTATGAAATAAAATTATATATTCAGTTATCATTTAATTATGAAATAAATAGTCATTTTTTTGATAAGTTAAACTATTTATTTCAGTTAAATGAACATTTTTCGGTATTGCTTCATAAATTTTTAAATGTAAATACATTGCGCCAATTATTAACCACGTTGAAATAAAAGGTAAACCAATTAAAAACACTAATATCATTATTCTATAAACCCAATATATATTTGACGAATAAATGAAAAAGAACACAGCAAAACAAACTACTAATATATAATATATTACCAGCAAAAAATATTTATAAACATAACCCAATAGTCCAATGCCTTGGGACTGATAATATGTTTTTCTCTCGTTTGTTAATATATCAGAAGTTTCATTACTTAGTTGTTTTTTTAAATCGATATTTTCATTTTTATATTTTTGATATAACTCATTTATATTATCATAATTAATCATTAAACCATTATAAGTATTAATTGAGTTTTGAATATTCTTTGATGATTTGTCAAATTTAGCCTGATATTTGTCAGCTTCTATTTGTGCTTGTTCCTTTAAAGTATCTTGCTGTAAATTATTATAAGCTAATTCGCCTTTAGTAAAGGTTAAATAATTTTTTTTTGCTTGCTCTTCATCAGCACCAGCCGACTCTAAATTAGCTTGAGCTGTTATATATTGCTGATATAATTGTTCTCCCTTTTGTTTTGCTTGACATTCTGAATCACATAATATTGTTTGCTGGGCTTGCTGTATAAATGAATTGATATTATTTAACGTATCTAAACTATAATTTTGTGATTGTATATTTGTTTGCGTTTGTGACATCTATATTATATTTATATTATATTTATAAATATAATATAAATAATTTATAAATTTTTTATAATAATTTTTTATAATGATGTTTTTATAAAATATTTATTTTATAAAATTTTTATTTTATTATATATTGCTTTATATTCCATTTATTTTTAAAAATTAATGAAACTTTCACTTGTATGTGGTTTAACGGCCACATTTGAATTCATCATATAATCACTTTTATAGTTTGTATTAGTTTTCGTTAAAACATTATTTATAAAACTTTCAGTTGTAGAAGAAGACGTAGACGATGTCGCCATAGTGGTCGGAACAACTACCGTCGAATCACCAACACATTGATTAATACTTGAATCGTATGTTTGTCCTGCTGAGCAACAATTTTCACCAATACAAGTGCCAAAATCGAAAGGATTACTTCCAGTTACCCATGGATCAGTTGAATTAGATGAGCCAGTAGGAGCTTGTGTCGGGTCAAACGGAAAATCATATTCCTGATAATTCATATTATCACGCGTAATGATTGACGCATAACGTTTCCAGAAGAAAATAGCACCAATAATAACAACAATAGTAAGCAATACATAATATATATTATTAGGTAATATGCTGTAATTGTTTAATATAGTTAAAAAAATTACTGGAATTAATGTATAAATAATTATTTTCATTAGTTGAGAGTGTTCCGCATATTTATCACTATAATAATCGTTTATTTCAACAAGCCTTATTTTGTTATTTTTTTCGGTTTCTAATAATTTTAATCTTTCCTTAGATTGATTTAATTCATTTTCTACAATAGATATTGCTGATGATTGTTCTTCTAATGTACCTATAGATGATCCTAAAGCATTCATATAAAATCCATTAACACCACTTAAAGTTTGATACAAATTAATACGCATATCAGATAATTGATTAATTTTTTCAATAATAGATTGTTGTTGTGCAGTTGTTAAGTTAGGGTCATTTTCTAAACTACTAAATAATTGTTGTTCTATTTGTTGTAATGATTGTATATCGTTTAATATTTGCTCATTACTTTGTTGAAAATTAGGCAATTCCGGCATATTATATAAAATGTGAGAAAAAAGTATTGTATTTTTATATAATTATAGTGAAAAATGTTCAAAATATTCAAAATGTTATAAATTTATAAATTTATAAATTTATAATATTTATAATATTTGTAACAAATTATTTTTTTGCTATGTTCATTGTTACCATTATTGTTCCCATTGCTAAGATTGACCAGAATAAATAATTATAATTATTTTGTAACACTGTTATATCACTATCATTTAAAATATTATCAACAGAAGTGTCAAAATTAGTTACTTTACCGTTTAAAGATTTTAATTGCGTCAAATAATCTCCTAATCCTCGAACATTTTGAACCATTTGGTTTGATGCTACGTTTGTTCCATTACTAAATCCATTAGTCCAATTAGTCATATCTTGAGCAAGTCCATTTAATTTATTTTGTATTGAATTTAATTGTTGTTTTTGTGTCTCAGATAAGCTCGCTAAACCATATGAATTTCCAAACGCTCCACCGTCAACATAGTTTTGATACATAACAGAATCTATATTAGTAGTCGTATCCGGTATTCCAGCAGGTTGTCCTGTAGGTTGTCTATTTCTTACAAATGTCGAGACACCTTCACTATAGTTATACTCACCATCAGGATACATCCCAGCACCTTGAGGCATACATATTCCGCCATTTTCAGTAAAAGTAAAACCATAACAATCTGGATTTCCGTTACAATAACTTTTACATTGATCTATTGTTGAATTATTAAACGATTCACCTTGAATAGGGTTATTTGCGGCCATATTATTAAACTGTGTGTAACTGTTTGTTAATGACATATTATTTGAAGAATAAACATGCAATTCCGCGTTAGGATCAACGTATCCCATTTGTCCCATATTTGCCGTTACACCGACATTACTCAAACTATATAAAGCGTTAGCCGCTTCGCCACCAGCCATTTTTCCGTTAGATAGTTTTTGGCAGTTAATTTGATTTGAAAATGTATATAATGCTAAATTACCGTCTGCTTGCATCATAAGAGCACAATAACCGTTTGGAGAACCTATCCAGTTTCCGGCCGCTAACGTTTGCCCTTGTGTAATCCAATTTTGTCCATATATACCGTTTAAAGCAACATAATTTGAATTTTGTTGGTCTTGTGAAAAGGTAAATTGCCATATTGTTCCTTGATAGTCAGAAGGACTTGTACCCCTTTGTATATATATTCCATTATCATTAACAATTAGCACATAATTGCTTTGGGGTGAATTAGTGTTATATAATGCGTTTGAATAACCTCCGCCACTCCAAGTCCCATTAGGTATTTTTGTGCAATTGCCTGCTGGACCATATTCAGAAGCTTGCGCTAAATCGTTACTTAAAGCACATTGTGCGTAACTTCCTGATGTTGAATTTTGTAATCCAAATAAACTATATCCATTTTGTTGTGCTATTTGTTGACATTGATTTAAATTATATGATTGTGCGCCGTTATTATATATCGTCATAGCTCTATTTGGTGAGTCTCCATAACAACCTAAATAATTACTTGGTTGAGCAGTTGAGTTGGGTGTATTAAATACCGCTTGACCGCTTGAATTAATTACTGACAATGAGCCAGTTATAGATAAAATAGCACTATTACCCGTTTGACCGCTAGTATTTGAACTCCAAACCATCTTTTGACCCGTAGGAACATAAGAATTACCATATTGAGTAATAGAAGGTTCGTCATTTGACACAGCGCAAAAACCTAAACCTGTGCTTGGATTTACATTTTGAATAGCAAAGTATTTAGATTCGTTTTGTATTGCTGTTTGCTTACATTGATCATAACTATATGTTCCTGTTGTTGAATCTCCTGATGAATATATTTCAACATCTTGAATAGCAGTTGAATTATTTTGACTATTTATTGTTCCAACAAAATTAATATAATAATTACCGTTGTTTGGTACGTTTAATTCAACAGAATAATTTTGCCATGAAGTTGTTGGTGGAGTAAATGTAAAAATGCTAGTATCTGATGATTCAACATAGAAAAAAATGTCGATAGTGTTCGCACCACTATATCCGGGTCTTCCGCAAGCAAAAAAGGATAAAAAATAAGTTCCAGAGTTAAAATATAAGTTTTGAGCTATGTTTTGTGTTCCTTGAATGCATGCTGCTTGGGAACCAGCCGGATAAGGTGTTGGATATCCCCACGCAGATGAATTATTGATTAATACAGCATTAAAATACCATCCAGGAACAGTTGAATAAGATTCAATATATTGATAACTATCAGATTGAAGCTGAGGTTGCGAAAAAATAGGGTTTTGAACAGTAACCACCGAAACGGTAGGAGCTCCACCAACAAAAGTCATAGTTGGTGAGTTTGTATTGTCTTGATAACAACCTACGTATGATGAAGAAACATCAGTTAAAAGAGTGTCAACAAAAACATTTGCGCCTTCGTTGCCACAGCTTTGTCCAGAAACCATTGGCGTCCCAGTCAATAAATTAGGTTTTGTCGGTATCGTAACGCCAGCATTTTCATATGAACTACTCCAAGGAACATTTACGTTAACAGTTTGCGATGAAGAAGGACAACCATTTTGACCAGCAGTATTATTCATAACATCTGCCGACGGATACCATTTTGCGATACCTTGCTGCGTAACATACATAATGTTACCGTTGCCAAAATTAATATTTTTACCTAAATAAGGATTACTTGAACTTACACGGTTAATATAAGAAGTAGATGCGTTCGTTATGTCATTTATGGTATTTTCATATTCTTGTATTGTATTACCGTAAGTTTGCTGTAAATTTGTTATGGAACTTTCTTTGTAATTTGTAAGTTTATTTTTATTAATTATTTCTTTGGATTTTTCAGCAAGACCATTGGGAGTTAAATTTAAACCACTAAAACCTTCTTTTGAATTTACATAATTAATTTTATCTTTAAGGTTATTTTTAATCTTTGTTTGATAATTTTTAAATTTTTTACCTTGCTTTAGTGCTGGAAAAGAATCGCCATTATTATTGACATTGCTTTTATTAAAATTAACTTCTCTTATACTTGCCAAATTATCATTATTTAATAAACTGGTATTTAATAAACTAGACATAATCTTATATTATATTATATAAATACAAAAAAGTGTATTTATTTTATAAATTATAGTTATAAATTTATAAAATATAGTTATAAATTTATAAAATATAGTTATAAATTTTATATATTTTATAAATCGCTCGTAAGGTAAGAATAACTTTTACTTAAGATATTTAAGTATTTGAAAGCATATAAAAATAGCAAAAATAGCAAACAATATTTTTTTATACCAAAAAGAATTGCTTGAACTTGCTCCTCCATAAAAATCTCCCGAAAAAGTGTCAGAATTATTTTTCTCTCTTAATGAAAACTTAAAGAGTAAAAATCCCAATAAAATAACAATAAACAAAAGTAAAATATACTTATAATAACTTGATGTAACAATTATTTGGCTATTATCATAAACATTATTTATTTGTTCATATTGCTGAATCATTTCATTTATTTTTTGTTTGTCATCTTTTAATGAATCATAATTATTATACATTATTTTTTTCTTTTGTTCTACTTTTTGTTGATTATATTCATATTGTTCAGTTTTATTTTGATTTATATCAATAATTTGTTGATTTAATTCTAAAAGCTGATTATTTAAATTTTGTAACTGATAACTATAGCTTAGCAACTGTGACACAATAGCAGTAGAATTTTGAGCATTTACAATTGTTCCTGAACCGCTACCTAAAACACAACTATTATTATTTTCATTAAAAGTCGCACCACTACAAGATTGATTTGAAGAACACGATGTTTGACAATTTTCCAATGAAGTATCAGTTAAAGTATTAATTGTTGATTCAGAATTATAGAGAGAATTTGGTATATTCGTTAAATTAATTGTATTATTTTCATTATTTTGTGATAATTCATTTAAATAAGCTTGATAAGTTTCTTTATATTGTGTTATTAAATTATTAAATTGTGTGATTAATTGACCCGACATATATATATTGATAAAGAAAAACAAATTGTCAATATATATAGATATTTGTATATATAAATAAATGTATATATAATTAATTGTATATAAATAAATGCATATATAATTGTATATATTACCTTAAACTTATACGTGAAAAAAAGAGTGTAAACTAGAACTGATACTTGAAGTAGTATTTGATGTTTCATTAACAATATAATTATAATTATAAGTTATGGTTGCTATACATACAATTATTACTATTGCATAAAATATAAAATACCATTTAGATGTATGTGATTGTCCTTCATTTAATTGTGAAGATGTTGTAGATGTTATTTGTGAAACTGGTTGTGCGACTGCTTTAAATAATGAAAGTTTTGATAATATAAACATAAAAGCAATAGCTAAAAACAAAAGCAAAATATAAACAAAATAATTTTGACTTATTTTAATGCTACTATTCGTTTGTTGTTGTTCTAAATCTTGATATTCACTTATCATTTTCTCTATTTTATTTCTCTCTTTTTGTAGGTCTTTAAAATTATTTTTTAATACATTATTTTGAATTGAACGTTCTTCATATTGTTGTTCGTATAAAGTTTTACTGTTATTAACTATTGATAATATTTGCTCATTAACGGAAGATAATTCTTGATTTATAGAGTTAATATTATTTAATAACACTTGAACAGTCGGAATAATAGCATATGTATTTTGGTTTGGAACAGGTGTATTTTCACCAGTTCTCAAAAAACACATTTGAGTGTTCGGATTATAAGTAGCACCGGAGCACCCTTGTGTCGAAGAACATAAAGCCATACAACTATTTGGACTATTGGTTTGACCTCCTGCTGATGAAGCAGGACCAGTTCCCCAAAAAGCTTGATTTGGAATAATAGACAACTGATTATTACTGCTATCTAACTGCTCTTGTTGTAAGTAATTAATATAATTTACAACAGCTTGATTATACTGATTTAATAAGTTATTGTATTTAATAGTTAATACTTCTAAACCCAAATAAACCGAGGCGGTTTCTTCGATTTGTTGTTCGTTTTTTTCTGTATATAAATTATTTGACATTATAATTTATATACAGAAAAGTTATTCTATAGGTTCATTTTGTAATTCGTTTTCTGTAAAGTGTATACAAAAAAACATTTAAGGTAAATGAAACTAGAGAGAAAATACATAAAGACTTATTTTGTAATTCTAAATTATTAGTAGAACTAGAAGTATTTTCATTAGTATCTTTTATTGCCTTATCTAATATTGGGTTTAAATCAATATCATTATTTAAAACAGCACACTCATTTTTATAGCTTTCTATCATTTTTCTAACGGATGTATATGTGCTGTTTAATGACATTTCTCTCATTTGCTTCCAATAATTATTTAAATTATTGCTATTGAATAAATATCTAAACATTTTTATATTTATTTAATGTAAATATTTTTGCTTTAAATTAATAACGTAAGATAAATATTTTATTTTATTATAAATTTATAAAATATCAATTTATAAAATATCAATTTATAAAATATCAATTTATTTATTTAATTGTGTAGTAGGTGTTAATACGCTTGGATTTGGTTTTTTATCGTAAACTTTATATATTAAAACCCCACCTAAAATTATACTTAATATAACTCCCCAATTTTTCAAATAATTAAAATAATAAATTTGATTATAATTATCAATCATTTCTGTAGTAGCATCATTTTTTTCATTTAAAACACCAAGTTGTTTTTTTAGATTATAATTTAAGGTTTTTTCTTGTTCAATTAATTTATTTAATTCATATAAGTCATTACTTATTTTGTTTGTATTTACTTCAACATCATTGTTTAATGAAAACATTTGAGAGCCGAGATTATTTAAATTTCCTTTAATATTGTTAAACATTTGTTGATATTCAACATTTTGTGGACTATAATTATATAACAAATAATATTTTTTATAATCATCAATGATGTGCGGAAATTGTTGTTGATAATTATTTAAATTTTGTAAAAAAACGTCTGGATTTGTAAACTTATTAGTATTTGAATTTTCATTAATGTTTGATGGCATTTATATATTTTACATATTTTTAAATATTTAAAATATATTTTAAAAATTTAATTCCGAATTATCAAAAGAAATTTGTTTTTCTATTATTTTTTCAGCTTCACTTAAAGTATTAACATATTTGCCATCATAAAAAATAATTGGAAACATTTTTAATTCTACGTTTGAATGCTCTCGAATAAAAAACAAAAATTTTGATTTATTTTCTAATAAATATTCATCACAATTAATAATAACAAATTTTAATTTATTTTTTATAAGTAAATTTTTAATTTTTACACAATTAGGACATCCACTTTTACTATATACGGTAAATCCCTGTTCCTCCGGTTTGACATAATCCATATTTTAATTATTTTTATAATTATCTTTTTATTATTTTATTTCATTAAAATATAATTATTTCATTAAAATAATAATAATTTCCTTACACACATAATCTATAATAATTTGTTAATATAGCTGTTTTACTTGCTCTAATTATTTTACATACTTGTCCTGGTCTTATACCAATTGCTCTAGCAACAGGATCAGAGAAACGCGATATTTCAGGAAATTGACTTTTATTTGTAATATTGTATTTGACCATAATTTCTTGAGTTTCCTTTTCACTCAAAACAATATGTTCTGGAACTAATGAATGTTTTAAAATATTGAATTGTAATCTTTTAATATTTTCAATAATTATAAAATAACCATCTTTTTCCCATATATGCTTTAATTCATTAATAATTGTTTCATTAGGCTCATCCTTAACAACAATATATAAAGTATCTTCTTTTTTTAAAGTTTCAGTTACTACAAATAGGTCATCGATAATTTCTTGAATATTATTTTGTCTAATTGCTTTACCTAAATAATAAGATATATAGATTTTATTTTTACGTTTTGTGATTTCATCTTCATCTTTTTTTTCCAGTAACATATCAAGTTGATTATTAATTTTCATTGCGTTAACTTCATTTACACTAAAATTTGAATAATCATTTACATTATAATTTTGTTTTTCCGTAAGTTCTAAAATGAACTTTCTAGAATTATAAATCTGAGAAATTAAAACACTTGAGCTTTGATTAGACATAATTATACTATATTATAATATATTCATATTGTATTATTTTTATTTCAATTTTTTATAAAATAATAAAAATAATTTATTTTTAAAATATTTTTTATAAATAACTATTGGTTAAATAGATATTTTTTTTACGTTTTCATTTGAGCTTGATTCACTTGTTGGCTCGCTAAAAGATACAGATTTTTCTGTGCTATTTATTTTTGTATTTTCATTATTTTCATTTTTTTCATTTTCAGTATTACTTGGTTCTTCAGGTTCTTCAACTTTTAATATATTTTCTGGCGAATTTGAATTGCTTTGAACTATCGTTTCACTTGGGTTAGGCAGAGAAGTTACTTGCGTTTGCTCAGGAGTTAAGTAAATTGCCCTCTCAGGTAACTGTTGAAACTGACTTGCTGGACTTTCGTAAGCAGGTGAACCCGGTGCATATTCAGGACTTTCGTAAGCAGGTGATCCAGGAGCATATTCAGGACTTTCGTAAGCAGGTAATCCAGGAGCATATTCGGGGCTTTCATTTTCAGGCATTTGGTAAACGGGTGTAGGTATTTCCGGCTCTTCATCATTAACAACATTAATTTTTATTGGTTCAGCTATTTTTTTACTTACATTTGACATATAACTTGATATTGAGTTTTCAATAATATTTTTAATGGGCTCATTATCAGATGGTTTATAGTTATTTAATTTAGCTATATTATCAGAATAAGTCATACTTAAAAGCTGATCTACATTTTCATCAGTAATTATGCGCATTTGAATATTCATAACCTGTAATTCTTGCATTAGCAACTTAAATGCGTAAGGAACTCTAATAATACTAAATGAACGTCCAAACCTACTTAAATTCTTAATAGATTGAGAACCGTCAGGATTTAAATTAAATTCAATAGGTCCATCAGCATAAGGGCTTAAAAACAAGTTTTTCGCCTCATTATATACCGCAATTGAACCCGTTTTGTTACATATAGCTAAATAATATTCATCACCTCTAACTAAAAACGATTCATTTAAGAAATAAGATAATCCATGTGCTAATACTCCATCACGTTCCATTTCGCCAATACGTAAACCACCGTCATTAGCGCGTCCTTGAACAGGTTGTCTCGTTAACATTGTATTTGGACCACGTGCACGATAATTAATCTTATCTTTAACCATGTGTTTTAAACGCATATAATAAGTAGGACCAATAAATATGTCAGCCTTTAATTGTTCGCCAGTCATGCCGTTGTATAAAATTTGGTTGCCCGATGAATTGAAACCAGCACGAACTAATAATGGAGCGTATGTTGAATAGTTCGCACCTTTAACCTGAAATGCAGTACAGTCACCGAAAGCACCATAACTGGTGCATACTTTACCGAAAAGTGTTTCAACAATTTGTCCGATTGTCATACGAGACGGCAAAGCATGTGGATTAATAATTAAATCTGGTTTTACTCCATCATCCGTAAAAGGCATATCTTGTTCCGGTATAATAAGACCTAATGTTCCCTTTTGTCCGGCTCTTGAAGCCATCTTGTCACCAATCGCAGGTAAACGTTCTTCACGAATGCGAACTTTTGCTACATTAAATCCTTCTTCGCCGAGTGTAATAAAAGATTTATCAACATATCCAAGCTGTCCTTTTTTTGTTTTTACTGAATCATCAATCCAAACATTTTTATTTTCTAAGTTTGAATTAATTTTACCGATTACAATAATTTTATCGTTTAATTCAGTATTTTCTTTAACTAAACCATGATCATCTAAGTAACTATAATCATATCCTTGTTTAATTTTAATGACATTATTTTTCTCAATATTGGCGAATTTTGAGTTTGTCATTCCTGAAACCTTTGAACTTTCTTCTCTCGATTCATACATAGAATAATAAGTAGTTCTAAATATTCCGCGTTGAATTGAACCTTCGTTAATTAAAATAGCGTCTTCAACATTATAACCAGTATAAGACATAATAGCGACAATTGCATTTACACCGTAAGGTTGCTCTTCATTATTGATGTATTCTAAATATCTGGATTTAATTAAAGGTATTTGTCCGTAATTTAGTATTACACCCATCTTATCAATACGCATTTGATAATTTGAATGATAAACTGAAACAGCCTGTTTACTTTGACCACATGAAAATGAATTACGAACAACAGGATTTGTCTCAGGATAAATAATCATATTACCCATAACACCCAAAATAAGTGACGGGTGAATTTCGACATGAGTGTAATATTTATTTTTCTTTAAATCATCGATATACGTAGCTACTAATGCTGACTCTTCTTCTGCTGTATCTAAATAATCCACAAGTGATTTATATTTATCGAGAGAATTAACAATTTCTTCATGAGTATTGCCGATGTTACCATATAATTCTTGTAGACCATATATATTATTGTTACGTGTATTAAAGGCACTATCAGTTTTTTGATTAAATCCGGCAACTATTTGCTCCCATGATAATTTATCGGAACCTAATAGTTCAACAACTTCTTTTCTATTGACACTTAATCTACCTTCATCGATGTAATATATTGGGCGACATAAACGTCCAGAATCGGTGAATATCTGTATCTCATTATGGTCATAATCAAAAGAAACACTTGTGAAAACAGGTATTATTCCATTTCTTCTGAATAATTTAATGGTATTAATTACTTTAATCGGATCATCTACAATTCCAATCCAATTACCATTAACAAAAATTTTAGAGTTACTCGATAATTGTTCTGGTGAGCATTCCATAATAATTCTAAATGAAGTAAATGTATTGTTACGTAACCATTTAATAATGGGATATGCTGATGAACCACTCGTTATATTAGTTGTAATTGACATATGCTTATGGAGACCGATGTTTCCGCCGTCAGGAGTATCAATCGGATCAATTAAACCCCATTGTGATGAATTTAAAAGACGAGGACCAACAACCTTCGCACTTGCATCTAACGGTAAATTAATTTTTCTTAAATGTGAAATAAATGTATTCCAACTTAAGCGATTTAAATCTTGAACAGCACCTAAGCGTTTTGTGTGTGCTTCTGATCCCCAGTTTCCCTTAAATGCTTTTTTAAATCCTTTTTCAACAATACGGTCTTTAAAAAATGACTTAAAATTCGACTCTATTAAAGCAATAAAATTATCTTTGTATTTATTTGAATCAGTTTCTTCTTTTAATTTTGATTTTTCTTTTAATTGTTTTTTCTCTTTTCTAGATAAAGTATTGTCTTCTGTATAAGAACCCTTGTGATAATAATATTCTTCGTCTATTTTGCGTGTTATATCTTTCTTTTGTATTAAATAATATTCTCTAAATAAGTCATAAATTAGAGAACCAGATAATTCAACGCGTTTAAATTTAAAGTTGTCACGATCAGTTGGTTTTTCTTCTTTTGTATATACCTTTAATAGACGATAAACCATATATCCCAAAAAGTATGCTTTATCTAAAAAATTTAATTCGCCAATATGTGGTAAAAAATAATCAGAGAGAATTTCTAAAACACCCGAAATAGTTCCGCGCTTCGTTAATTCAGCAATAAATTCTAGAGCTGTTTGTTGTGTAAAAAATTTATTAGCATCATGGACAGATGGAATAAAATAATCTATATAAGATGAATTGTTATCTAAATCGAGTAAGCATGTTTTAATTATATCTTTATCCGACACAACGCCTAATGCGCGCATTAAAATGAATAGCGGAACTGGTTTCCTTACATTGGGAACAGCAACAACAATTTGTTTATTACTTAAAGATGGACTTGGAGCTACTATTTTAACTGCTGTTGTTCTTATCGGTTTTGATGTGTCTTCAGATACAGAACGAATTTCAGCTGAATGACTATATATATCATCATCTTTATTTGCTCTAATATATAACATATTATCGGCAAATTTTTCTTGCGATATGATGACTTTTTCTTTTCCGTCTATAATAAAATAACCTCCATAATCGTTACGACACTCACCCATATTAAAACGAACATTTTTATCAAGACCCTGTAATATACATAAATCAGATTGAAGCATTATTGGAAAACGACCTAAATAAATTTTATTTAATGTAGTTTGATGTGTTTTTTTTTCGTCACCAATATAATATATAAAATCTACAACAACATCATAATGTATAGTAATACCATATGTCATATTTCTTAAACGCGCGTCATTTGGATACATATAATGTGAATAATTATCGTCATAAATAATTGGCTTGCCGAAATAAATTTTACTACCGTCAACGCCACCTAAATATAGTAAGCACTCGTTTCTTTTATCAGTTTCCGAAACAGTTTCATCAATTCTTTCTGCAAATCTTATTGGATTGTTCTCTCTAAAAATTCTATTGATACCATTTTTAAAGAACTCATTAACAGAATCTAAGTGATGTGCTACTAAATTAGTTGGATTATCTTTAAAATATCTGTCAATTAATTTCCACGATAAGTTTTCTATGTCCATTTTATATTATATTAATCATATTTTTTTAAATATTATTATTTAATTGTTAATAATATTTAATTATTGGATTTTGTATTTCATACATATACATTTTTAAATATTGTAAACGGACGTAAAACTATAACATAATATTTTTTTGGTTTTATTTTTTTGGTTTTATTTTTTTGGTTTTATTTTTTTGGTTTTATTTTTTTGGTTTTATTTTTTTGGTTTTATTTTTTTGGTTTTATTTTTTTGGTTTTATTTTTTTGGTTTTATTTTTTATTGACTTATTTTTTTTAGTTGTTTTATTTTTTGGTGCGTTTTTGTGTTTTATTGTATTGTCGTTTCTAATTATTTCTGTATGTTTTGGTTGAAAATAATCAATTTCTTTATTTGTGTAAAAGTTTCCTTTTAATTTATAATCTTTAATGAAATTATTTTTTTTAATAACTTTTTCTAATATGTAATGTTTTTTGTTTATTTTTTGATTTGTTATGTGATTATGATGTAAATCTTTAATACTCTTTTTATTTTTATTTTTAATATTATGTTTTTTATAGTCAATGCTATTAAATTCTGTCCACGGCTGACTTGGTCTATCCTTTAAATAGCTACAAAAGTTTTCATATTGTATATGTTGCTTACAAAATTCTGTTTTATCAAATGGAGTTCCACATGAGCTTCCGTAACGGCCGATTATTTTCATTTGTTTCGCTAAATTCGAGTCAGTAACAAACCCGTCAACCGCACCATGAGGAGCATAAGGCTTTGGTCTGTCTGCTTGTGACATGTATTCGCGGGCATCCAAATCATAATGAGAACAAACTGTTCTTGAACACGGATTTTCTTTCTTTAAATATACATCATAATGATCCGCTATAATTTTTTTTGCTATGTCAATGTCAATTTTACCCTTATGTTGTTCCATTAACTCTTGTAGGCGAACACGACGCGCACCTTGATGACGTCTAATATCATAAAATCCTGAGTTGTTTACGTCTATATTTCTAATTCTTGGGTCATAAGGAGCATTAAATCCTATAAAATATCCGTTTTTCGTTCTTGAAACACTGTTATATTTTAATCCTAATTCAATACGTAAGATTTCTTTTCTGTTTATGTCGCCAAATAACCACGAATTCGCATAGTCACCTGAATTACCGTCTAATAAAAAATCAACATAATCGTCTAATGTATTACCGTATTGCATAGCATTACGTATTCTATAACCAATTGGCGTATTTTCTTCATAAGGTATAAACCCACCGATAGTTGTTTCCGTACCTATTATTCCTGCTGAAGTTACGAAAAAATCAGTGCCACTCCAAATCCAACATGGCGAAGTTTGCATAATAAATCTATGACCTTTGTCAGGATACATATCCAATATTACATAAGAATATTGACCATCAATATAATCAGAAAAAGAATTATGTGCTACTACTATATTTCCGTCCTTCGTCCAATCTTTTCCGATTGCTATAAATGCGCTACATTTGTCGCTTATACTGAAACTTGGTGAACCTCCTTTAATTAATCCACCTCCTTCTTTACCAACGTGAGTTTGAGATTTAAATGAAAACCAATATGGAATAGATAAATAAAAATTCCACGCAATAATTTCATCAATATTCGTTTTACAACCATTTGCATTACAACCTTCTGATATACCTTCCATTTCTTCATAATATTCTTTAAAATTTGTTTTTGTTTTTTCTTTAAATGAATTATTTATTTCTTCAATAAAATAATCCCAAGAATAACCGTAAGATTCAAACATATAAAATTTTAACATTTTTTGTATTTCTTTAAAATCCTCTGCGCAACAATATCCGTAAGCGTATCCTCTTTCTTTTGGATTACCCTTTACGTGAACATATTTAAAACCATTTTTATTATATGTTGTTCCGTTTTTAATTTTTTGTTTCATATATAATATAATATATTATGATATTATATTGTATTATGGTATATAATATTATATAAATATAATATTATATAAATGTAATATTATGTTATTTACATGTTTAACATTAATAAACCGATTATAACAAATAAAAGAATAAAAGGAAATAAAATTAACAACCAAGAAATTGTTGAGTGTCCATCACGACATATTAAATTTAAAACCCAAGTCCAAAATAGTATATAAATTAATTTAACTATAAACACTATTGTTGTATTTGGAACACGACAAGAAAACGAACCTACATTATAACTATTTGAGTTTCCTAAATTTTGAATTAATACAATAACTAAACCTATAATAGATATAATAAAATATATTAAAGCAGGTGTACATAATTCCTTTAATGATTTTGGAAAAGGTGCCATTATTATAAATTAATAATAGAAAAAAACATTATTTTATGGTTAAAATGTTAATTTATAGTTAAAATGTTAATTTATAGTTAAAATGTTAATTTATAGTTAAAATGTTAATTTATATTTAAAATGTTAATTTATATTTAAATCATTGAAGCTTTTAAACTGGCTACACTTGGATTGCCAGATAATTGACCTTTCCACGGCATAGGATTTGCGGTTGTTTGATAGCCAGCTATAGCATTATACGCACTACCAACACCATATTGAAATTGTCTACCTAAATTAATTAAATCTTGAGCTATGAAATTTGATAATGTGCCACCTTTTAAAACCTTTTTACCTTTCATATGTTTTCTATGTCTTAATCTTGTTTTTCTCTTGCTTCCTCCAACCGTAAAAGGTGGTTGAGCGCCTACATTAATCATTTGTCTAGTGGGGTCTAAAGCAATCTTGCTACCAATGTTAGCATAATAATTTTCGTTTCCTGGAATACTTGTGCCAGGTAAACTATTTTCATAGTTAATTGGTGAACCAACAAGACCATTTGGATATAAAGCGCTTCCGCCAGATAAATTCGGTAAACCACAACCACAACCTCCACGAATAACTTGTGGATTTACGAAATTATTACCAAAATTAGGTGTGGGACCTGGATTAGGCTTTACATCTCCAGAGCCAACTATATTACTACCACCTGTTCCATTGTAAGCTAAATGAGGATTAGGCAAAAAATTAATATTATTTGTAGGATATGCTAATGTTGTTCCGCCATAACGATTTTTTTTTGAACAACCTTTCATTTTATAAATTTTTTGTTTAGGTTTCTTTAAATGTTTTTTAGTTTTACCCATATTATACAATATAATGAGAAATTTATTCAATATCAACATGAGTTAAGAAATGTCTACGGCAACACATTTTCTTAATATTTAATTCATCTAAAACATCACCTTCAGGAGTTTTTTCGCGAAATTCTTGTGTTAAATACATTACTTTATCGACGTTAATAGAATCATTATTACCTTTTAACGCTAATTTTCTTTTTCTTACTTCATCTAAATAATATCTATATTTGTCGGCAATAACCATACCACACGTAAAACATTTAACTGGAATAATCATTTGTAATATATAATATAATGTATATTATTCTTATATTATTTAAATTATAAATCAATTTTATTTTTTATTTTATTTTGTAAACAATAAATATGAGCAATCCAACAACAAATTTTAAAACATATAATCCAAATACTCAGTTGTATCAGGATTTATCGAATATATTTCAACCGCTTGCTCTCGGTAATTCTATCGGTTATAACACAAAATTTAACGTTGCAGGATATGGTGATTTGTCAAATATTTTTGCTTCTTTAAGCAGTGGAACTTCTTTAGGATACAATACAGGTTTTAAAGTTTCAGGAACAGATTTAAGTCAAATATTTGCGTCTTATAATCCATTACCATTTAGTATTAGCAATTTATCTTCTGACGCTTCTTATAATTATACTTATAATAACAATGTATATGTTATAACATTTTTAAATACTTCTGTGAACGCAAATATTAATTCAACTATGGCCATAAATTTTAATAACAGCATAATATCAAATGTTTTAACTGTTGGTGGCGGTGGCGGTGGCGGTGGCGGTTATTACGGCGCTACAATAAGTAACGGAAACACAATGTGGGGTAAATTTTCAGGTGGCGGTGGTGGAGGTGGTGCCATTAATTTCAACAGTAATGTTTTATTGAGTGGTACATATAATATTCAAGTAGGAAGTGGAGGTTCTGGCGGAACTGAAAATAACACTAACATTACAACTCAGGCTAGCAGTGGCGGAAATACTTTTTTTGGTTCATATGTCTCAAATGGCGGTCCTGGAGGTTATTCAGGTTCAGGTTATATCGTTAACATATCGTCAAATTCTTTCTATGCTGGTTCAGAAGGTAACGGATCCGGAAACGGAGGCGGAGGAGGTTATTATTCTTTGAATACGTCAGGTGTGTTTACAAAAATATTGCCAATTAACGGCTTATCAGGAACACAAATTTCTATCAATGACATATCATATTGTTTTGGAGGTGGAGGGGCAGGTGGTTCTTTTGGAAATTATAATATATCTACTTATGGCAATTACGTAAAAACACTAGGAGGTTTTGGTGGTGGTGGTGGATATTATTATAATAATAATTTAAATTATGTAGGACCAAATGGAATACAATATCAAAAACCAAATATAAATAATTCTTTTTCTTTAAATATTAACGGTCTTTCATATACAGGTGGAGGAGGTAGTGGTGGTGCAGGTGTAAATTATTCTCAATTCAAACAAGGTGGATACGGTGGTTCTGGATTAGCATGTGTTTGGTTTAATTGGTATCAAACACCTAGTTATCCATTTACAATAAATAATTTATCTGCTGACGCTTCATATAATATTTCATATAATAACAATACTGGCGTTGTATTGATAACATTTTTAAATACAGCCAATTCAGGAAATACAACAGCAACAATGGATATAAGTTTTAACCAAGGAATAATAATTAACACTGCTGTTGTAGGTGGTGGAGGTGGTGGTGGTGGTGGAGGGTTCGGTTCAAATGGGCACATTTCTTATAATGGATTAGGTGGTTCTGGTGGTGGCGGAGGTTACTACAACATTTCTAATTTAACCGTATCAGGGCAGTATAGTGTAGGTGTTGGCTATGGTGGAGGAGGAGGATATTATTTAGGAAGTAATCAAAATTCTTATGTTGACGCAAGCAACGGAGGACAAACCTACATAAGCTTAAACGGTACAAATGTAATTAGCGCTAACGGTGGTCCTGGAGGAAAAAATGGCGGAGCAGGACAAAATGGAACTTATTCGGGATTTGGAGGTCAAGGATACAAATACGATAACTATTGGGCATCGTGGGGATCTACCCCAAGTGCTTTAACAATTGGAAATAATAGTTATTATTTTGGAGGTGGAGGTGGAGGTGGAGGCTATTATGATCCAGGCAACCCTAATGTTGGAGGTCAAGGTGGTGGAGGCGGCGGAAATTTACCGCCAGATTTATCGTCAAATTATTCAAATAATAATCAAAGTTACACAGGTCCTAACGGTATTTATTATCCTGCAAACACAACTAGTATTAACGGTTATTCTTACACAGGAGGCGGTGGCGGTGGTTCCGATAATTATAATATTTCAGGAGGCAATGGTGGTTCTGGTATAGCATGCATATGGTTTTTATGGCCACAACAATTTCCTTTTATAATAACAAATTTATCTTCAGACGCTTCTTATAATTTTACGTACAACAACAATAATGGATTAGCTGTAATAACATTTTTAAATAAAAGTACAAATAATTTGCTTACAAACACAAACTCTTCAATTGACATTTCATTTAATTCGCAAGTTTCATTATGGTGTGCTACTGTCGGAGGTGGTGGTGGTGGAGCTGGCGGTTCGAGCAATAATGTTGGAGGCGGAGGTGGCGCTGGTGGTTCTATTACGGTTAGTCAAATGAATTTTTATGGTCAATATAATGTTTCTGTAGGCTATGGTGGTGGTGGTGGTGGTTATCATGGTGCTCAAATAAGTGGATATAACGGCGGAAGTTCTTATGTTCAACAAAATTCTGCTAATGTAATAAATGCAAATGGAGGTTCTGGCGGAATTAATGGTTATCCAAATGTTTCTGGTGGTGGTCAAGGATACATTGATGGTAGCCATTGGGCTACTGCTGGCGCAAGCGCATCTGGTTTTGATATAGGAACAACAAAATATTATTTTGGTGGGGGAGGAGGTGGAGGTGGTTACTATAATTCAGGTTCTCCAAATAGCGGTGGAATAGGAGGTGGCGGTGGTGGTTTAATAAGTTTAAATAACGTAAACTATGCAAATTATGGAGCGGTATATGATGGTCCAAATGACATATATTACCCCGTAAATAATAAAACGGCATATGGTTATTCTTACACTGGTGGAGGCGGTGGAGGTGGAGCAAATAATATTAATATCAACGGTGGTCTTGGCGGTTCTGGAATTGTTATTATGTGGTTTCAATGGCCACAATAGTTATAATTATTATAAAATAAAATTTATAGTTTTATATTTTATTTTATTTTGTAAACAATAATTATGAGTAATCCAACAACATATTTACTAACATATGATCCAAGCGCACAAATGTATGTAGATTTATCAAATGTTTTTCAACCACTAAGTCAAGGAACACAATACTCTACACAAACATACATATATATTCCACAACAAGGCGGAACGTATCAAGATTTATATAACGTTTTTGCTGCTTTACCAACAGGAGCCAAAACAATAGGTTATAACACTGGCTATTCAATAGCATCTGGATTGGATCTAAGGCAAGTGTTTGCTCCATATATAACCTTACCTTTTACAATAACAAATTTAAATTCTGATGCTTCTTTTAATTTTACCTATGTAAACGGAACATTTTTATTGACTTTTTTAAACAAAACAAACGTTATTGGAAATTATGGAACATTAAACGTAAATTTTAACACAATAACAAATGTAAATTATTTACTTATAGGTGGAGGTGGTGGTGGTGCTAATATTAGCAATACCAATATATCTAAACTTGCAGTAGGAGGTACAGGTGGTAATAATATAATTGGAAATATATCTATGAATGGTTTATATGCTGTTTCTGTTGGATCAGGAGGTGGAGGCGGTTATTATTCAAACGGAAATACAGGTTATTCAACTACGTTAAGTCAAAATTCTTCTCCAATACTAACTTCACTAGGAGGCACGGGCGGCACCATACAAAGTGTAATTCCTGTGCCTTTTCCCGGATTTGTTGTTCAAGTAGTGTCAACTTCATATAACTTTAGTGGCGGTGGTGGCTATTCTTCACCTGGACAAAGTTTTTATAGCACCGGAAATGTAGGTGGTGGTGGTGGAGCAAGGGGAGCATCAGTATCTTCAACAAATTATGCAAATAACG
>Ga0194129_10001697_pt1 | contig 35289 bp, 28 predicted proteins | sample TA2KigCa35mmetaG_FD_150862 | JGI IMG/M metagenome (GOLD analysis project Ga0194129, IMG submission 150862) | Freshwater microbial communities from Lake Tanganyika, Tanzania - TA2015038 Kigoma Deep Cast 35m | ecosystem: Environmental > Aquatic > Freshwater > Lake | place: Tanzania: Lake...
TGTAACTAATTGTTTTTAATGTTTTATCTATTTAACAGTACATTTTTAATGTAGGTAACTGCTTGCTTTGCTGCAGGAGTTTTATAGGTAATGGTTACCCTGTATGTACCCGCAGGGCATTCTAGAGATGCACATTTGCCAGTCCAACGGATTGCGGTGCTGTTGCTGACAAATACCTGTTTACCGTTCCTGTCGGTCACAACCTGATTAAACATAGCAACCTCGGGCAAGGTAATCACGAGTTCATCATTGAGATTATCGCCATTGGGTGTGAACACATCAGGAATGCTGAGACCTGCATGGCGCTGTCGCGTAACTACACGGCAAATACCTGAATCAATGCAGCCTGCTGACCTGAATACCAGAACTTTCACTTCATATTCCGCGTTCAAATCAGTGTAGGTATGCTGCACCGGATTTCCTGAGCCTGTCTCTCCGTCGCCAAACATCCATGAGCTGTAAGTTCCGGAAGAAATGCCTGCTGCTGCAAATGTCCAGTTATTATCCGAGCCGGATTGCAGGGGGGTAATTTTTAAATTTCTGCCGCAAGGGGTGGTTACAACTGTGCTGTGATCTTGAACGACAAGCTTGTCGGGCTGTTTTTCTGTCGGTGGCTGCAGCTGATTTGTTTGGTTTGTATGGCCTGTATTTTCGCCTGCACTAACGAAACCTGCAATGACAATAGCATTGTTATTTTCTGAATTACCAAGTATTTGACGGGTGGGTTTACCTTCAGTATTTTGCTTATTGACGGCCTCTGTTAACGGGGTAATTACCTCAATTTTCCTATCAGTAACTTTTCCCTCTTCCTGTGCCTGTTTTTGGGTCGTTTTTTCTGTAATTACAGGCGCCTCATTTTTACTATTGGACAGCACGGACAGAACAGCACCGGTTCCAATGACAGCAAGGGTAACCCAGGTCCATACCGATTTTACAATCACTATGCCCAAACTTGGGGCAACAGATACGGACACACCGGCAGAAACAGCCTCCCACACACCCGGCGGGGGTGTTATTCCACCGTCTTTCAACCCGTTGCGGAACAATTCGTCTATGGAATTTCGTTCGTTTGCCATTTTCTATCCGTTTCCGGTAAGTTTAGTCTGTAATATCCTTCTTGCCTTGAAAAGCTGGGTTTTACTGGTGTTTTCACTGATACCCATGAGTTCCGCAATTTGACCGTGATTGTATCCTTCAATAGCATACAGGTTAAACACGGTTCTGTAACCTACAGGAAGGGTTTGCAACAATGCAAGTAAGTCTTTCATGCCCAGTGCGGGAAAAACGGCGGCTTCCACACCCAGATTGGTATGATTTTCCAGTTCATCTGCATAGGGCCGGTGTTTTAGTTTTTTGATAAAATCGAGGCAGGTGGTAACAGCAATACGCCTGGTCCAGCCTTCAAAAGAGCCCTGAAACCTGAAATTTTTCAGGCTTTCGAACAACTTGATAAAGGATTCCTGCAACATATCTTTGGCATTATCAGTCGATCCGCAATACCGCAGGCAAATGGCATACATAACAGGTGCATACTTTTGATACAATGCTTGCTGGGCGAGGGCATTCCCCTCCAGACAGGCCTTGACCAGTTCGCTCTCCGTAATGTCCGCATTCAATGATGCCATGCAGGTATTTCATAGACCCTGATTATCCTATAGAAGATTTCCGGTATCAAAGGGTTGCTTGACAATAAAATAAATTTAAAATAGCCTGCTGATTTTGAAAGACAGATCTGTGAATATCATTTTCACATTGCCGTTTCTTTCAACCTCATAAATGGCTGCATCCAGCACATCGAATATCCCAAATATCTTTTTATTCGATAACAGTTTGCCTAGTTTTGTCACAAATTCCTTTTCTTGTTCATTAAGTCCGTTGCGCTCCCCGAGATTATCCATCACAGCAATTGCCCGCATAATTTCAATTCCGTACAGCAGAAGACCTTTGATGTATTCGCGTCCTTTACCGCTGATATCTTCAATCCATTTGGCAGAGAGAAAGAAGTTCTTTTTATAGCAATACAACATCCACTGCCTAAACGGCTCCATATACGGACTTTCTGAGTTGGAAGCCAGTTCGAGTGCCTTAAGTAAATCCCCTCCCGACATCATGGAAAATCGGGCGGCCTCCTCGGGCGTTATTTCCAGTTTTTCAGACAGATATGCAGTTAGATCCGATTCGTCTATAGGCGGAACGCGCAACATCTGTGTGCGTGAAACGATGGTACTCAGCAATTTATCAGGCTGGCTGCAAACCAACAAAAACAGGGTGTCTGGCGGGGGCTCCTCCAGAAATTTAAGCAAAACATTACCTTCCTTACCCAAAAATTCCGGCAGCCACAGCAGCAAAATCTTGTATCTGCTTTCATACGCCTTCATAGATAACTTTCGAATCAGAGCCCGGCATTCCAGAATGGGAATATTCCCCTGATTATTTTCGGCACTCAACAGCCGCATCCAAGCCTCATAGCTCAGATATGGCTCTGCCTGCAGTGCCTTTCTCCACTGAGGGTAAAGATCTACGCAGGTATCGCCGGAGCTTGAAGGAAAAGGAAAGGAAAAATGCAAATCGGGATGTGTGAAGGTCTGCATTTTACGACAGGCATCACATTCTCCGCAACTATCGTCAGGCAGTGGATTCTTACAGAGCAGATAAGCGGCAAATGCTAGGGCTATGGGCAAATTTCCGGCCCCGGACTGCCCCAGCACCAACTGTGCATGCGGCACACGCCCGCTTACAGCCATGGCTGTCAGCTTTGTTTTTAGCGGTTGTTGCCCTGCAATCTGCTTAAACTGCATTCTGTATTCTGGTTTTATGGTATCTCAGGATGAAAACAAAAACACATACGGAAAGTACCGCTATGGCTATTGCCTGGCTGTGGCTCAACAGTCCATTCAGCACAAACCCACGTTCCTCATCCCCACGGTATTTTTCTGTAAAAAATCTGCCGATGGCATACACTATGCCATAAGTAAGAAACAGTTGTCCATCCATCCATTTCTTTCTTTTCATAAACATCATCAGCCCAATAGCCATAAACAATATCATTGCGTCCCATAACTGGGTTGGATAGAGTGGTGTATCCAAAGGAGATGCGTGACAGTTAGGGTTGGTAAACACAATGGAAATAGGCCCGGTCGATACCTTACCATGGCAACAACCTGCCAGCAAACAGCCCAGCTTGCCGAATGCATGCACCAGGGCCCCGGCGATACCTGCATAATCAAATGCCACCCACGGGTCAATGGATTTCTTTTTAAACCAATATATGAGAACAGGCACGGTCAGCAAGAAAGAACCATAGAATACGAAACCATTTCCAATTGACTTGAAAAGCAATCCGGGATTGCTAAAATACCGGGTGGGATCTTCCAGCCAGTAAAAAATCTTGCCGCCTATAACAACCGAAGCGAAGCACCACAGAAACATTTCACTCACACCATCTGATTTCAAACCGTGTTTTTTCAGGCTGCCCAGCATATAAGCATATGCCAGCATCACGCCGATAAATATCATCAGTCCATAACCCTGAACAGTAAAAGGGCCGAGTGAGAAAATCTCAGGATACATGAAACAAAGATAAAAAACTAAGCCTTAAGCGGCAGTATATCTGCGTATTTTTTCTGCTGTTTCAGCAAGTTCTTCCTGCGTTGGCTTGAGTTTAGGAAGGGTGAAGTTTATATCCCCCACTTCGTTCATAGGTACCAGGTGAATATGTACATGCGGCACTTCCAAACCAATTACGGCAATGCCAATTCGTTTACAAGGTATTGCCATCTTAAGACCTGCTGCCACTTCCTGCGCGAATGCCCACAAGGCAGTGTAGGCCGTGGTTTCCATATCGAAGATATATTCTACTTCTTTTTTGGGGATAACAAGGACATGCCCATTTACCAGTGGCATCACATCCAGAAACGCCAGAAAGTCATCTGTTTCGGCAATTTGATGGCAGGGAATTTCACCCGAAACGATACGGCTGAAAATACTGGCCATAATTATAAAGTAATATCCAAAATTTCGAGTTTTACCTTACCTGCAGGCACGACAATTTCCACCACTTCGCCCTTGGCTTTGCCAAGCAAACCCGCACCGATAGCGCTTTTTACACTGATTTTGTTTTCCTTGAGATTGGCTTCCGTTTCACTTACCAGCTGATATACAGCCTCTTTTCCCACATTGTGATTCATTATTTTCACTTTGCAAAGAATAGAAACCTTGCTGGTATCCAATTGCGAGCTATCGATCACACGGGCGTTCGCAATCAATGTTTCCATTTGCCTGATTTTATCTTCAAGATGACCCTGAGCCTCTTTCGCGGCATCGTATTCGGCATTTTCGCTCAAATCACCCTTATCTCTTGCTTCGGCGATGGTGTTCGTTATACGGGTTCGTTCTTCTGTTTTCAGAAAATGCAGTTCATGCTTGATTTTCTCAAGCCCTTCTTTGGTAAAATATTGAATCTCGCTCATCGGTAACTTTTAAAAAAAGAAAGGTTGCACGGGTGTATTACATCGGTGCAACCCTGCAAAGTTAATAATAAATCTGTTTTCGCACTTATTCTTCGCCGCCTCCCAAACCTATTCTCAAACCGAACGAATGGGTTCCGTCAAATGGATTGGTAGCACGATAGCTGTAGTCAATGGAAATGATGTTTGACTTGGATCTGATATCATAGCTTATACCTCCGCAAAGGCCGGTAAATGCACTGGTACGGTTTTCCTTGTCAAACGCACCTTCCTGGTGAACAAATGCGGTTCTTAAAGAAATAAAATTTTTGTAAGTATACTCCAGGCCCAGCGTTGTCTGATTGGCTGTAAACGCGTGATTGGTAAAACCAAAACCAACAGTGAGTTTGTTGTTATAGGCATCTGCATCCTTGTCCAGACGTATGTCATAAGAACCACTGATATTCAGCAGGGAAGGCAATTTTATCTTATCCACCTTAGGCTGCATAGTCTTGGAGAAATCTCCGTTGGATATGATTGCTTTGTAGCTCAGTCCATCTCCCTGATGACGCATATCAGGTCCAATATTCTTCATGGAAACACCAAACTTTATGTCATTTTGCTTTATTTTATTAGAAGTTGGACGCAGTGTGGTCGTATACTGAACACCGGCATCCAGACTCATCCCCATGGCACGGGCATCGGGAATACCTTCATTTACGGCTCTTACTACCATACCGGCAGAAATGTTGTTGCTGAATGATTTGCTGTAAGCCAGTCCAATATTGGTCATATTTACCCTGTAATTACCAATTCCCCCGTAAGGATTGCTTTCTGTGGTTATTTCAATGGGTTTGATACCAAACTGCATTACGCTCACACCTAAAGTGCCTCTATCGCCGTCTTCACCCATCTTCTGGCTGAAACCGAAGTTGTTGATGGCGATTCCTGAACCTAATAGCCACTGGGTTCTATTGAAGGCCAGTTCTGTTTTGCTGAGACTGCGATCCAGGCCGGCGGCATTCATGTACATGGCTTCCACGCCGGTGATTCCGCCACCATTGGCCCATCCCCAGCCGCTGCTGCGGGCCCATCCGTTGATGGTAAGTTGCATGGCACCCGCCTGTCCCTGACGTTCAGGATTCCCAGCCTGCAAGGCTGAAAAACCTGCAAGCATGCCCAAGGTAATTACTGCTATATATTTAGTTTTCACTGTGTTTTACTTTTAAATTTTAATAAGTATCAAGATCAATGGCGTGCATAATACCGTACCAACGAACGATTTTCTCACCCAGTCCGGGGGCTTTCACGTGTATGAGGTAAAGACCGCTCGAGATAGGCACATTGTTACCGTTTTTTAAATCCCACTCATAATAGGTCTTCTCATCAGCTTTGCTGATTTTACGGATGAAGTTACCGGCCATATCATACACGGTTATGGTGCAGGTTGGCGGCAGGTTGGTTATCTTAACTCGGCTGTCAATCGGGCTGTTTTCATACTCGCTGTAGGCCCTGTAAGGGTTAGGCACTACATTCACCAGATCCAGGCTCTTTTTACCCACTTCCTTGTTTATCGTTGGTGCAATATCAGCAGCATCAAATGAATACATTGGACGTGTGTCGTTGAGTGTGCTGCCGGTGTTAAAGGTAGTGTATGCCTTTTGAATGTTAATCTTGAATTTCACATCGGTAGGCGGAACACCATTGGTCATATCATAGCCCGGCGCCATATACGTTGGGATTACCCACATAGCCTGACTTAGGAAACGGCGTTTTTCCAGTGTACCTGTAGGAACGTTTGCCAGACCGGTACGGAAGCGATTGAAGTTGCCATCATCTTCACCATAGTAACGTTCACCTTTGATAGCACGGTTTGTCATAGTGAGTCCGGTGCCGAACACATAAATGAAGTGTTTACCACCCAAAGCAGGATAGTTACCATTGTCGTTATACACCTTATCTGTAGGATTCCAAATCATATCACGGCCATTTTCACCACCCAGATAGCTGTCTTCACTAAAAGCGATATTCAATCTTTCACCGGTTTCCATATTGATGGCATAGCCGGGGAACCAGCTCAGACCGCTACTGCCGGACTGTGGATTCAGGTTTCTGTCACGTGAGGTACCGGCACGCATGGAGAACTTGTAGATAGAACCTTCGTTGCTATTACGAATTTCATCATCAGACATTTCAATTACGGCGCAGCGGGTCCATTTACTTCTGTCTTTTGTGATTACCAGTTCTATGCTTGCTATCTCAGACATTGGATTATCTGCGGAACCATTGCTGGTCCAGGCAAAGCCATAGGTATTGCGGCCATTGCTGGGATTGAATGCGGTGCGGGCGGCAAGCGCATAAGGCGCAATTCTACCGTTCCAGATTCTCTCGTATGCTTGTCCGGGGTCAAGTGCGTTTCCGCCAGCATCGGTAAAGTCATGTAAATGACCATCAAAGGTTCCGCCGCGTCCATTTGTGCCCGATCGTATCCAGTTTTGCCACAGCGCACCACTGGTTGCTGTGCTTTGCGCATCGTTGTCAACCACGGCTGTAAGCCACTGTTTGCCGTTATCTTCCCATTCCACAGACCATGAAACCATACTGTTTGATGGATCTGCTTCGGCATTCTCACCCGGATTTTTAACCTGGATAATTTCAATGCTTAGACCCCAGTCTGCCAGGCTCACACCAGCGTTGGCATTGTTAAATGCACGGTATTTGCCTTTGGCAGGATATTCGAATTTGCGGCCCTGCAGAGACTCAAACTTAGTACTCAGGGTAGTATCGCCTGCGATGGTATCGCCGGTTGTTTTGTTTACTAAGACCCAGTAGGAATTTGCGGTCATGGAATCTCGGAGCAAAGTTCCATTTGAAACCGTGCGCTCTTTGAAATAAAGTTCAAACTTGGCATTGGGCACTTTCATGGGATCAACCACCTTCACGGCTACCGGGCCCATTCCACCCATGTAGGTTGGGTTATTGCTGATGCCTGTGCTCATGATTTCATCAATGGTTTCTTTGGAAAATTCAAGTACGTTGCCACCATTGCCACGGCCTTCGATGCGTGTTAGCTTGGGGCCGCTGCCATAGTTACTGTTGAGGGAAGTACCAAAATTTTCTGGCTCGGTTTTGTGAGGAACTGCGCGGTAAACCTTGATATTTCTGCGGCCCGCAAGGAATTGATTGGGATCAGCCTGCAGAGGATCATCAGAAATAGTGGCATAGGAAAGCAGCATGTAATAGTAAGGCTTGAAGTCAACTAGGTCTGTATTGGAACCTGTGGCAAAAAGATCTTTTTTGATGCTGTAACTGTGCTGAACACCCTTATCGGCACCATCAACCTTTTCTATGGGAATCAATGTAGCCAGTTTGGGATCATAAACCTTGTTGATAATTTGACCGCGGTTGTTCTTGATATCGCACTGGAACAAAAGACGTGCTTTGTCAACATTGTCAAGATCGCCTGTGTTTACAGTACCATCCTTCAGCTGATAGATCATGTAACCTTCAAACTTGTAGGTTTTGGTCTGGTTGTTGGCATCTTTATATGTTTCCCGGTAGGCTTCCACCTTATCAGAACCGGTATTGAGCATTTTAAGCACCAGTTCCTGGTTAAGTTCCTGAATCTCCACGTCAGGAGCGTTGGGTCCATCCAGAATTTTAAAGTTGTTATTGAACAGGGTTTGGGCTTTGTCTGAAGCGAGTTTCAGCACATTTAATGAGCCGAGTGCACCGCCACTGGTAGTTCTCGCCCACACAACACCAACCGTGATGCGCTGCACCTGACCTTTTTTCAGTTCGAAAGGTCCTGTACTTTGTATAAAACGTCGGTCACCGGGTTTGTTGCCGCTGGATTTTTCAGTCCAGCTGCTGCCCGGATAATCGGGGTCGGTATTGTCTGGGAACATGTATTTTGCGGGTTGACTTCCACCGAAACCGGTTCCGCCGCGGGTAACGGTCTGTCCGCCCAGCCATTTACCCTGAAGCAAATTATAGAATTCAGGGGCCAAATCGGGATTACCACGAATTGGATCTGCGTCGTTGTTATAATACATGAAGTGACTCAAACCCATCTGATTGCCTGCTGTATCGGTAGGACCTTCAAAATAGTCAACGCCAACGGTAGGCGGATTCAAACCATACCCAAGCACACCTTCATCTTCATCATCACCATTATAGCAATATCCAAGGCTCCTGTTCACATCACAACCCACATAGTCATCGGCATAGTTACCCAAGTCGGCATCCACCCACTCTCCCATATAACAGTCGTTCAAGGTAGTGAAACCACGGTTAATGATTTTTGTGGTGTAAAAGGTCATGTTGTTTACCTCGTCATTGGTTGCAAATGCAAAACCAGTAGTCTGGCATTCAATACCAATTGGCTGACCTTGTGTTTCCGAGTGGATGTTTCCACGATCGTTGAAAACCCACCAGATAAACATATCGGGCTGTCTGTCAACACCATTCTCACTCACAGGGCGTCTTTCGTCGAGTACCGGGTGCTCACCTAACTCGGGTTCATATACACCATCGTTATCAATATCTTTAAATGGCGCCAAGTAACGAGCTTCGTTCCCTGTTTTGGTGGCGCGGTCTCTGCCTGCAGGCCACTCACGGATGTCGTTGGTCTGAGAAATAAATTTGCTTTCCTCAAATTGTTCAAGGTCATCGCGGGTAACCTTCCACATGCGGTTGTAGTTTTTGCAACGTGCGGGGTCTGTGCTTGCAGTTGAGGTATCCAGCGGGCCGGGCCAGAAATCTGAGCCTCTTTGACGGTACGTCATGGCAGCCAATTTAAGGCTTCCGCCATTGTCCTTACCACCAATCCAGATTGCACCGGAAAACAGGGCATGCTTACGAACCGCATTGGGATCTGTAATCTTGGGTATTTCATACTTAGGGTTGTTCAAATCCCACCACATATCACCGCCATTGAGCAACTTGGTTCTCACGTTATTTATATCAAGGTCTGCGCTGGTTGAGGCTGGTTCGCAGGTATTTGCCAGCATGGTGAGACGCTGATCGTCGTTCTGGGTTGGGCGCACCCTGAAGGTTCCCACAACAGGTCTGGCATTTGCAGCTGAAGACATTAGTGCAGCAGCAATGATCAAAATACTTTTCACTTTATTGGATTTCATCGGATTTCTGTAATTGAAGTAGAACATTAATTAAAATTCATACGTATACCAATACGGGCATTTCTGGGCGCCCCAAAATTGCCGGTTTGAGAGTTTAACAGGATTTTATATAGATCGTTGTAGCTCTGTGCGTCAATCTGGTTGCGCACCAGCAACTGACCGGCCTGCGAGTTTAGGAAGCCATCATCCATAGGCTGGCCTGTGAATGGAAACACACCCAAAACATTCTTGGTGTTGAGCACGTTTTGCACCCAAACAAACACATTCAGCTGCAGGGGATTGTCTTTACCTGAACGCTTCAGGCTAAAGCCTTTGGTAATATTGATATCGATGGTTTGCTGCCATGGCAGACGGGCACCAAAAGGAACACCTTTAATCTGCGCTCTGTCCACCGCACCAATCTGCACCGGGCGGGTAGTTGGTGTGTAAGGCGATCCACTGTAAGCATTTGCAATAATATTAAAGCTGGTAAATTTGAAAATCTCTTTTCCACCAACCACAGGGCCGGTATAAAGATTTTTCTTGGTTTTAAAGTCTTTACCACCGGCCCATGCCCAGGTAGCAGAAAGCTTCACGTTGTGGCGAATATCCAGTTCACCCAGCGGAATAACGTTTCTCAGGTTGGGCTGGTTGCTGGCAATAAGGGCAGCTTGTGAGTTGATATTGGAGCCTGTACCGTCGGCAAACTGCATCATGTAGCTGGCCAGCAGGCTAAGCGGTCCAATTTCCTCCATAACAAAGGTTCCGCGGAAACCGGTAATGGTTGCGAAATCGATATTACGGTAGGTGGTGTAAGTAACTGGAAAGCCTTGGGCTATTTGATACAGACCGAAGTCACGGCGAATTTCTGAGTAGGAAGCAGCCATCTCGAGACCTTTGTTTTTCTTGCGGCCAAACAGTTGCTTGTAACCCACTTCATAGTCGGTTTTTACACGGCTTTTAAGATCACCGTTTGATATGGTAGAACCCTGACGGTTCTTCAGGTAGTACAATTCGTCAATGGTGAGGAAAGAAGCACCTGCATTGGGTCTTTGTGCAAGTACATCATAACTCACATAGAAAGTTTTACGGCCGGGTTCCAGCGGGAAGCTGAACCAAATACGGGGTAGGAAGTTCAGTGCGGGGGTAAAATCGCGAAGTGCATCTTTGCCCAGCAACAGGCTATCGGTTTTGGTAGCTACCAGGTAGGGCGCTATACTGCCATTTGAAGTCTGGTTGGCCAGAAATTCAGGATTGCGCTGTTCACTTCCGTCCGCGTTGAACCAGCGATCACCATTGCGGTAACCCACAATTTTGGTTGGCGATTTTAAGTCGTTGACATATACCGCGTAATCACTGCCGATGTTATCCGGATGGGCCACATCAAGTCCATTGACTTTCTTAACCTCAGCCGCGGTGCGGATTGGATATAATGTATAAGGATCTTTCAGCACATACTGGTTGGCATCGTAGCTTTCCATACGCAGTCCAAGACGGAAAATCAGGTCTTTGAACTGGAACTGATCCTGCAACCAGGCAGCCATATAAACAGGGCGGAAAGCACCAATGGTGCGCATTGTGGGATTGTTTAGGAACTCTTCAATGGCAGGCTTTCTGAAGACCTTGTTGCCCATGTGGTCATAACCGAAATAGCTTACGTATCCATTACCATTGTTCAGCAGTTCGTCGGAAGTGAACATATCGATTGAGAAGGCACCGGGTTTGTAGCTGTTGATGTCCACAAATGTGCGCTCGTCCACAGGTTTACCGTAAACGTCACGGGCTCCCTGTGAAATCAATTTGTTTCGGAAGGAGCGGTCAAAGTTGCTTTGGTCGGCATAGTTAATAAGGCGGTTATAGCGAACCGTATCGGTAAAAACACCGTTGGCATCATAGCTGAGAATGGGGTTGTTGCGATCCAGTTCAGAAATGTGACGGTTCATCAGCTGCCCCATAAGAATCCAAAGGCCGTTTGCATCCAGACCATAACCACGTGAAATTTGCTGTTCGTAGTAAACACCCGCCTGTAAATCATGCGGTGTGCGCTCGCGCCCACCTACAGTTTTGGGTTTAACCTGCATCTGGCCGATGGCAAATAGTGAGAAACGCTGTGCCTGGTTTTTGTTGTAGGCGCTGGTTACACCGCCGGGTGTTCCCCAAAGAGAGTATACGTTGTTGGGATTGAATCCATTCATCAGACCCTGGCTTTGAAATACCTGAGAGGAATTTCTTACACTGAAACCACGGCTAGCATAGTAATCATATACATTTTGGGTGTAACGTGCTCTTGTAGGATTGAGATTGCTTGGGTTAAAAGTCATCAATGTATCTGCATAACCCACCAGCTCCCAGTAATTTCTCAGCTGAACAGTGTTTCCAAACTGGTCTGTTACCGTGCGGGGCTCTTTATTGGGATTCTGTTGTCCGTCATAGTTAGAGTATTGGTATACAGGCATTGGATATGACTGGAATGTACCTACATAGCCATAATCAAAAATATTGTTCAGGTGATTGGCATCGCGGCCCATGCCGGATACATCCTGATACTCAAGGCGTGCGGTGTAGAATGCACTTTTGATGCTGCTGTTTTTATCAAGTTTAAAATTTTGGGTAAACTGCAGGTAGCTTCGAAAAGTGGTATTGTCACTACGGGCATTGTTTTTGTAGTTCATGATGGAGTTGGTGGCCGCAATCCCCTGGCTGTAGAAATAAGAAGCGTAACCGGTAACTGTAATCTGGTTATTGGGACGGAATTCAAGTTTTCCGATAAAGTTACCTTGATACAGGGGTGAATTGGGACGTGCCTTCAGGCGCTCGAAATCGCTTTCGCGCAGGTAAGCACCACGATGTACAAATCCATTGGGAGTAATAATCAGCGGGTTCTCTTCCATCTCGCGCAGTTTGTCTTCTTTTACCACATATACACCTGTGCGGGTAGGAGCGGGATCTTTGAAATAACCGAGGTTACCATTCAAAACAAAGCCCAGCCTCACAAGCTCTTTGGTAGTGCCGTTTTCGTCTTTGTATTTTTTCTTCCACAGCGGACCTGAAACAAAACCTTCAACAGAATTGTATCCGAAAGGATCCAAACCCTGAGAGGTAATACCTTCTAGGGCAGTTACCAGTTTAGCGGTAGCACCGCGTGAGGTGTAGCTGAATGCTCCACCGGTAAGGTCACCATACATGGCGGGAATACCTCCGATATTGGCAGCGATGGCATCTGTACCCAAAGTGGGCAGGGCACCTGAGCCGATTACACGCATGCCATCAATGAATGTTCCGTTACCATCAGCGCGGGTACCTCTCACCGAAACACCCTGTCTTGTGGCTACTACTGCAGCGTTGGTTGCAATTACGGCATTCAAACCGCGCTGACTACCTTGCAGCAGTTGCTTGTTGGATACAGAACGTTCGTTTTTAATGAGATCCACGGGCGTTTTTTTGGCAACACCGGTAATAACCAGTGTTCCCATCCCTTGGGTAAGAGACACGTCTTGTTGGGGGTTAAGGCCTACTGAAAGAGGAATCTCGAGTTTTACGGGATTGTAACCCCCTTTTTCCACTTCCATTTCATAGGTCCCAGGATCCAAGGTCTGGAATACGCAGTAACCATCGCCGTCTGTGGTGTCTGTTTTTACCAGAATGTCGTTTTTAAACATTTTGATCACGGCACCCGAAACGTAAGCACCTTTAAAAGTCACCTTTACACGGAAGTCGGCAAAACTGGTCTGTGCCATGCCTGCTGCCGCACTGAGAGTGAAAATGGCTACAAAAAGAAATTTAAGTATAGTTCTGTTCATTTGTTTTTTTTCTTTGGTCGATGAAAGCCGCTTTTTCGTCCGGCCTTTCGATTGCAAGTTTACCCAAAAAACAATGATTTAACAAACCCTAGGTTAAAGGTTGTAAAAACCTGCATTTTTTCTGACAAAAAGTTTTTTTTAAAACCCAAAGCAACATTACCATAACAAAAGTGCAGGCTACTTTATGATTTCATGACATTCTTCGGCATATTTCATGAGCCAGTACTTCAGAAATTTTGCGGTAACTCTCGTATGTCCAACCACCAATGTGCGGGGACAATACGGTACGGGGACTTTGAATAAGCGCTTTGAACCATCGGTTTTCCGCTGTTGAGAACGAACTTAACTTCTCGTTTTCAAGTACATCGGCTCCAAAGCCGGCAATACGCTTATTTGCCATAGCTGCCAGTACATCCATAGTATTGACAATCTCTCCCCTGCTGAGGTTTAGCAAATAAAAAGGGCGTTTGCATTTTTCAATAAACACCTGGTTAACCATGTAGCGGGTTTCATCGGTTAACGGAACATGTAACGTAACGATATCGGAAGATTGCTGCAACTCATCCAATTTTACCTCTTTTATTTGTTGTGTCCCAAAATTTTGCTTGTACTTATCATAAACAATCACATTCACCCCAAAACTTTGAAGTCTTTCAGCCACGGCACTTCCCGTATTGCCGTATCCTATGATTCCTACTGTTTTCCCTTTTAATTCTGTTCCGCGGTTTTCTTTACGTTTCCAGATGCGGTTTCGAACTTCTGCATCAGCGCGGGCAAGGTTGTGTAAAAGGGATAAAAGCATGCCCAGGGTATGTTCTGCTACCGAATCTGCATTTGCCGCTCCGGCATTGAAAACATCTATCCCCAGCAAGTTTGCGGTTTTCACATCAATATTTTCGGTGCCAGAACCACCACGACCCACCCATCGCAATTGAGAAGAGGCCTGAAGTAATTCCTTGTCCACAGGCGTTTTACTGCGAATAATAAGTCCTTCAAAGCCTTGGCCTAACAGTTCAACAATGCGGCTTCTGCCTGCCTGCGGCTCATATACAAAGGCTACACCTGCCGCTTCCAGGGCTTCTGTTAGTGCAGGATGAAAATCATCTGCTATCAATACGGCATGGATACCGGAATTCATGCCCTGTTTTTTAAGAGTAATAACTTTTACGGTTTTTCAGCCAGCCGCTCTCTAAAGCGGAAACGGCTGTCGTTTCAGCAGATGACTTTCCACGCTGAAAAAAGGCTACAGCAGCCATGGCAGCGGCATTTTGCTCTTCTGAGGAAAGCGGCTCGCCTGTTTGCTCTTCGGGGTTGTAGTTTTTGGTTATAAAATGGGTATCAAAATTACCTGACCTGAAATCGGAATGATTAAGAACAAATTTTCCGAAATCCAGGGTGGTTTCAATGCCTGTTATCCGATATTCATCGATAGCCCGGATGAGCCTTGAAATGGCGGTTTCTCGGTTTTCACCCCAGGCTATGAGTTTGGAAATCATGTTGTCATAAAATATAGGAATTTCCATACCGGGCTCCATACAGTCATCCACGCGCACACCCGGACCTTTGGGAATGACATAATCGGTGAGGTTTCCCACGCTGGGCAGAAAGTTGTTGCGAGGATCTTCGGCACAAACGCGCAATTCCACGGCATGGCCGTTCATTTTAAGTTCATCCTGAACGAACCCCAGTGGGTAGCCTGCGGCAACCCTGATTTGTTCTTTCACCAAATCAAGCCCTGTTATACATTCCGTAACGGGATGCTCGACCTGCAGGCGGGTATTCATCTCCAGAAAATAGAAATTCCCGTCATCACCCAGCAGAAACTCAACAGTTCCTGCACCACTATAGTTGCAGGCTTTGGCCACATTTACCGCAGCTTCACCCATTTTATTTCGCAAATCCTGGGTAAGCACTGTACTGGGGGCTTCCTCCACCAGTTTCTGATGACGGCGCTGTATACTGCATTCGCGTTCAAAGAGGTGACACACATTGCCGTGTGTATCGGCCATAATCTGAAACTCTATGTGGCGTGGGCCGCTCACGTATTTTTCTATGAAAACGCTGTCATCACCAAAGGCGCTTATAGCCTCACTGCGGGCGGTTTGCAAAGCCTGTGCAAATTCATTTTCGACATACACCACACGCATACCTTTGCCACCACCACCGGCACTGGCTTTTACCAACACAGGAAAACCCACCTGCTTTGCAATTTGCAATGCAGCGGTGTCATCTGTAATGGCATTATTGATACCGGGCACTAGCGGCACACCATACTTTTCGACGGCCTGCTTGCTTCGGATTTTGTCACCCATCATATCCATACTCTCGGGAGACGGACCAATAAGTATTATACCATTCTCTCTAAGCAAACGTGCAAAAGTGGCGTTTTCGCTCAGAAATCCATAACCCGGATGAACGGCATCTACACCGGTTTTTTTGATTACCTCGAGAATACGATCTTGGCGAAGGTAGCTGTCGGCGGAAGCTGCAGTGCCAATGCAGTATGCTTCATCCGCATAGCGAACATGAAGGGCATTTTTATCGGCCTCGGAATACACTGCCACGGTGGGAATACCCAGTTCCCTGCATGTGCGCATTACCCGGATTGCAATTTCACCGCGGTTGGCAATCAGTATTTTTTTAAAAAAGGTCATTTCATGAATGTGCAGGGGCATTCAGCATGGGTAGCTTAACAAAGGCTTTTTCAGCATCTGAAACAGCTGATATGCCCCACCATCCGCCATCTGCCGTTGAAATATAAACGGCAAACTGCCTGAGGCTGGAATACAACTGAACAGCAAAACTGCCTTCCAGTTTTGGAAAGATTTCATTGAGCCTTGCAATAAGTTCACTTAGATATATATTGCGTTCATCGGTGTTTTCCGGAAGGGAAGAAATCATGTTTCTGATTTGCTCTTGCGCATTTAAATTCAAATGTTTATAAAGGGACCGCAGTTCATATCTTTCAGTTATTGTTTTAATGTGAATGAGTTCAACAATTCGCCTTTTTTCATCGGTATCGAAATGGCCATCCGCACCGGCAATGAGCAAGCTGACATATATTGGTGATTGTGCAACGATTCGCTGTTCGTCGGCACTAAGGTGTTTAATGAAATCTAACATTGAATCAGGTATTGAATTACCTTCGCGAAGGTAAAACAGAATTTCGGCATGCAAAATGGTATTCGAAGGTTTTGGATTTTAGTATCCCACGAAGTTGCTTCGGATTTTCGAAAGCCGTTTTTTCTGTCTGCCGCAGTGTTACAACTGCTAACCATAGGAATGTTTTGTTATCTGGGCAATCCAAATATTCAAATTAAGACATGGAACAGCCTGTTTTGGATTTCAATGATTTTTAGCACCTTTCAGGCTATTTCGCGCAGTTTCACCGGAATTTCCCGCAACAGATGGATTTACCTCAATCAGCTGGCATCACCATTTATGATTGTAATTTCCAAAATCACCTACAATGGTATGCTCATGGGGGTTTTCAGCCTGCTAAACCTGCTTGTTTTCTCCCTTTTGCTGGGCTATCCGGTGCAACACGGCATTGTTTACATGGTTTCTCTGTTTCTGACAGGTCTCGGCATATCTACCATTTTCACAATGATATCGGCCATAGCCAGCAAAACCCATCAGCCGGGAGTTGTGGCCCCTGTTTTGTCGCTACCTGTCATCCTTCCGATGATTCTGGTGGGCATGCAGGCCAGCCAAAAGGCACTTCAGCCCTTACTGGTTAGTTCAGTTTACAAAGATTTGTTGCTGCTGGCTGCACTCAATTTTCTGGTGCTGATGCTGTCAAGCATTCTTTTCATCCCGCTTTGGCGAGACTGATTTATTGATCACAGGAGATCCTGCATCATCAGTATCGCCTGATCAAGCCATGCATCTTTGGCATACATTTTCAGCCATTCCTTGCGCTGTGCTTCGCGGTTTGCATCGCCCTTCACTTCTTCCAGGTCTGATGCCAAAGCCTCGATAGTGCGGTTAATGGGTTTATAAGCACTGTCAGAATATAATTTTTCCTCATCCTTAAGTGTTTTTTGCTGGACCGTATATTTTATAAGGTTAAGGCTCCAAGTGTAGCTATCCCTCATAGCAGCAAGGCTTTTTGCCCTTTTCTGCACATTGGTAAAATGCGCTGAAGCTGATACTCTGCTTTTGGCCGCCTGCACAGCAGATGCAAATCTACCTGAATATGAAGCTGTAAATGGCGTGTAGGAAGCCGCTTTGATTTTGTCGTAGGCCAGATGGTGTTTTATTTCCTGCTCGCCCTGGGGAATTCCATCATAGATATCGGGAATAATAACGTCGGGAGTTACACCGTATAGCTGGGTTGTACCACCATTGATCCTATAAAATTTTTGTATGGTCACCTTGAGCTGCCCAAATCCTTTTGGGAAATCGGCAGAACTACCACCCCCAATAGGAATAAAGGTTTGCACTGTCCCTTTTCCGAAAGTGCTTTTTGAGCCCACTATCAATGCACGTTTGTAATCCTGCATGGCGGCGGCCAGAATTTCGCTGGCAGAAGCACTATACACATTGGTCAAAATCACAAGGGGACCAGTATAAACAATATTGGGATCCGGATCGCCGGCGGCGTCCACGCCTCCGTGCGGTTCACGCACCTGCACAATAGGACCATCCTTAATAAACAGTCCGCCCATATCAATGGCATCTGCAAGTGAACCCCCTCCGTTATTCCGTAGATCAAGCACAACGCCCTTAGCACCCTCATCCTGCAATTTCAATAGCTCCATATAGACGTCCTTAGAAGAGTGCCTGCCGCGGCTTTTTTCGCTAAAATCGGCATAAAAACTCGGTAGTTGAATAATGCCTATCTTCTTGCCTCCAAAATCAATAATGGCACTGCGGGCGTAGCTTTCTTCAATCACAACTACCTCGCGAATGATGGGAATTATCTTTACAATTCCATCCGGTTTTTTTACAGTCAGGCGTACTTCTGTTCCCTTTTTGCCGCGAATAAGTTGGATGGCATCATCCAGTTTCATATCCACCACATCCACGGGTTCTGCGCCTCCCTGCGCTACTTTGATGATGAGATCCCCCGCCTTGAGTTCACCCTGTCGGTAGCTGGCGCTGCCAGGCACAATGCGTTCTACCTTTATATATCCGTCTCGCTCTGAAAGTGTGGCACCAATGCCCTCCAGTTTTCCGGTCATGCTGATATCAAAATTGGCCTTATCCTCAGGCGGATAATAGTTAGTATGCGGATCGTACAATGCTGAAATAGCGTTGAGGTAAAAGGATATTTTATCGCGCTTATCCATTTTACGCCAGCGTTTAAACCAATCTGTACAAAACTTGCGGGTCTCCTGACGTGCTTTGGTTTCCAGGGTATCAAAAGGCTTGCCTGTGCTCTGTGCCGAATCTTTGGCATTGCGGGCGGTCTCTTGCTTTCGGTACAGCCTATCTACGGTCTGGTATTTAAGCCATAGTGTCCAGTCATCTTTCAATGCTTTCAAATTAGGCTGATATTTTTCGGTAGTTTCACGAACGGTATAAGTACCATTCTGTTCATAGTTAAAAGGCTTATACAGTGTGGCGTTGAAGTGGGTTTCCAGCACGGCAAGGCGATCCATGAGAATACTCCAGGCCGAGTCAAAGAAATCGTATCGACCTGCCTTAATCTGGTCATCGAGTGAATACTGGTATTTCTCCAGTTTTTTTATGTCTTCCTGGGTAAAGAAATGCTTATCATCATCCAGTTTTTCCAAAACATTATCATATAATTTCTTTGAAAACTCGTCGTTCACTCTTACCGGGGCATAGTGTTTTTCGGAAAGTATTCCGGTAACCCTCACCAGCAGAGAATCTCCGGCAGTAAATTTTTTATTGCTACAAAAAACCAGCAGGGTAAGTACCGTACCAACGGTAAAAAATGAAATCCAGGATTTTACTCTCATTGAAATATTTATTTTCTAATGTCCAAGCCCAGTAGATCGGTGCCCTGTTCAAAAATCAAATCAATGGGGACACCTGCTTTTTCAATTCCGGCCAGATCCAACTTCAGGGTTTCTGATATAACGGCATAGGTGTGGAGCATATTGGATACCCCTTCTTTATTTCCGTCGCCCTGTAAGGTAAGGAGTTCGGCAGCAAGGTTGCTGATTACCTTTTTCATTTGAGGCACATTCACAAGGTATTTACCTACTTTGTTGCGTGAGATTGCTCCTTTTGAAACAAGGGTGTTAAAAATAATCATGTTGGCTTTGCCATGAGCACTGGCGGCCCCAAAACGCACACTGCGGAAGGTTCCTGCCACGAATGTTATGTAGAAATCATCCACATTTCCCATCAATTCTCCGGATTCCAGCAGTTTGGTTACCATATACAAACCCAGCACATCGGCTTTGCATTCTTCAATAGGTGAAAATCCGGCACCCAGAGCTTCGCGAACCGTGCCTTTGCCATTCACGGTGTTCTTCACACCCAGTCCATGGGCCACTTCATGAAACATTACATTGTTGAAGAAAGCATCAAAGTTAACATTGGCGGCCTGCTGCTCGCTCAGCATAAGATTGGCAATAGGTTTTACCATGTTGTCAAATTTTGCCTGCATTACATTTTTCAGCTGAGAGCGGCGCGTTCCGTATTCCTGCTGCAGGGTTTCGTCGTTGGGCAAATTCACGGCAATGGTTTTGCTACCGGCATTGTTGTGTCCGGCGTAGTAGACCACGTCAAAAACAGCCAGGGAACTTCCGGGTTTGAGACCATCCGGCGCTCCGGGCGGGGGCGCTTCCACCACAAGCAGTGCATCATTGGAGCCTGATGAAGGCAATGGCTGGGGTGAATTCATGGCCAGTGCAGGCTTGTAAGGCGCATCCACGGGCAGACTTTGCTGCAGGGAGGGCAGCAGTGATACGTATTTTTCCAGTTTTTGGGTCCATGCCATATCCCGTATCATCACATAAGATTCAAAAGCCGTTCTGGAGCCTTGAAATTCATCTTCGTAATTTTCTATGGGACCTATAATTATGTCAAGACGATTGTTCAGTAAACCCAGCCAGTGAATATCGCTGTTGTTATAGTTGCTTTGCATCAATGCATTACAGCGTTCAATCAGAAAATTAGCCAGACGATCGTCTTCAGCTCGGATGGTATTGGCGGCCTGGGAAAGGTGCTTCACCATCTCACGAATTTTTTCTTCATATACCGTGTGATAGGGAACTGCAACAAGGTTACCGCCATAATTGCGCTGCACAATAGTGTAAGGATTGTTCTTATCAGGATTATTCCATTTTTCAAATTCTTCTGCCGTAATATCTTTTGGATAAAAATTGGCACCTTTGGGTTTTTCCCCTACTCCCTGAACAAAAGGAGTGTTGTCATTGAGGCGGTCCCATGGACCATAGTTTAACATAATGAACTTAGCAAACGTATCGTTCTTCACATTATCAAGCAATATTTTTTTGTCGCCCCAGGCCTGCAGCCAAAAAATTTCATCAGCCACTTTGGCGGCATCTATCATGTGACGCAACGTTTGTTTTTGAACATCCGTAAGGGTTGAGATATCCGCTTTAAGTGGCAAAGACTTGTAGGAAGCCAGACTTTTGGCAACCGGATAATCTTTAACGGCTTCGGTATTGATGCGATTTGCTTTAACAGGGTTGGACTTTTGTGCCTTTGCACTTAAAATTCCAAAAAAGAGGATAAAAACCAGAATTCTATATTTCATACTGTAAGAACTTTCAAATATCGTGCAAATTCAATTTGGAAACATTGAATGTGGTTAAATTTGGTTTAAACGACCCTAGCTAGGGTCCGATGAAAAAACCAATAACCGCTACTTTTGTTAGATTTGCAGCATGTCTGTATTCTGTTTCACCACCGGCGTTTTATGCCGAAAAACTTTTGCAAACACAGAACCTAGGCTCGGACAGAAATTACAGCATGGCGAATCTCAGGCACGAGACATTGGCCTCTACATACCAGAATTCAGCAAGCCAACCGGCAGATATGTTTCCAGACTGTTTCTGCGGGTTTTTAACGCATTGCTGCGCAGAGGCAGCCTAGTTTTTGTGGGCAATCCCTGCACATCGGGCATGTCTGTTTTTTACCATGACCGCGAAGCCGAAATAATATCAGCCTTGCAACTAAAAGAAATCCAAATAGTAGTGTGTAACTTTTGGGATACACCCTACACACAACAAGGCATTGTATTTAGGGCAGAACCTTTTATGCTTCTAAAAATTCGCCCTGAATGGAAAAATATTGAGGACTATAAACAGGCTATGCACAGCAAATACCGGGTGCGGGTAAACAAGGCGCTGAGCTGCAGCCGGCACCTCACTTCCGAATGGCTCAGAGGCAGCGAACTGGATGAAGAAAATATTAGTGTTATGGCCAATCTGTTAGCCGCAACACTGGCCCAAAAAACCCTTGCATTGCCATCCGATTTGAGAGGTCTTATAAAAGGCTTTTGCAAAGAATTTGGCAACGCGTATCAGACTGTTTTTTGCCGTGATGGAAGTGGGAAAGTGGTGGGTTTCCTAAGTGCAGTTATAACCGGGAAAAAAGTTTTTGCCATGCATATAGGTTACCTGCCTGAAGATGCCAGAGCTTGGCATCTGTATCAAAGGCTGATGATAGACTTGATTGAAAAGTTCACGGGCAGCGGCATTACAGACATACAACTTGGAAGAACAGCCACCGAAATCAAAAGCACGTTGGGCGCAGAACCTCAACAAAACAGCATAACGATATATACCAAAAGTATAGTCTTGAAGTATGTACTGAAAATCTATAAACGCTATTTTTTCAACCCCAAAGATTATATATTGCGCAGACCTTTTAGGGAGAACTGATTTCAAATAAGCTGCTAACCGACCAGAATGGCACCCGCTATTTCAAGGTAAAAAACAGCTGGGGCAGCGGCAATAACTGCGGAGGTTATCTGTATGTCAGTGAGGCCTATTTCAGGCTAAAAACGATTTCTATTATGCTGCACAGGCAGGGAATAGACAAAAAAACAAAAGAGCGGCTGGGACTGGAATAGGCATAAAAGTTTGCGGTATATTTGTTTTTACAGCACAATGCCACGGGGTAATGAGGCGTTATACATACATGAATAGTCATCGTTTGATTCTCGGATTAATCGGCATTTCATTGCTGATAACAACCCTGAGCGCCTGTGGAGCAAGCCGCAGCAAATGCAACACCAAAAACAAATTCCGCACAGAAATGGGCTGGATGTAGGCATGCAGCATTAATATTGCGCCCATGCAATTCAAGGTAATGTTTGTTTGTCTGGGCAACATTTGCCGATCTCCGCTTGCCAAAGCCCTATTTGAGAAACATGAGTATGAAAACGGGTTACAAAACCGGTTTTACATTGACAGTGCGGGAACCAACAGAAACCATGCGGGCGAGGGAGCCGACAGAAGAACCCTGTTGAATGCAAGAAAAAACGGATTGGTTTTTTACCATGAAGCCAAACAATTTAAGCTGAGTCATTTTGAAACCTTTGATTTGATTGTGGTGATGGACCGAAGCAATGAGAATAATGTTAAATCACTGAGCGCAGATATGGAACTGCACAAAAAAGTTCATCTGATGCGCAAATGGGACATCCATGGCACAAATGAAGACGTGCCCGATCCCTGGTATGGCGGACCGGAAGGCTTTGAAGAAGTTTTTCAGATATTGAACCGCAGTACTGCCGCCCTGCTGCGTGATTTAGCGTTTGGCTGACGTTTTTTTAGACTCCGGTGCAGCAAGGTCATCGGCATTTGACTTACCTATAAACAAAAACACTATGCTAAAGGCAAGAAACCCCAGCAACTCCCATGAAATTTCTTTTTTTGTGGTAAAAACATGCCCGCAGGAAAGCACAATAAGTCCGGCTATATTCAACAGGCACATGCTACCGGTATTGAACAGAAGCGTTCTTTTGCCCAAATACAACAGTCGAAGGGAATTGAACATATTGGTTAAGCCTACCAGAACCATTAGGATGCCTGCATAGGACCAAATGCCGCAGTCGAGCAATGAAATGCCTCCTAAAAGCAATAAAAACCAACCCAGGTTTAAGGCATATTTTTGAAGCCAGTTCAAGTTCACAAAGCAAAAATAAGCAATATCTTTCGGAACAATACACCAGGTTTGTAGGAGATAACCAAAGGTGAGTATCTTTGCGTCACTATTTCTAATGATAATCGGAGTTCCAAAAGAAATTAAAAACAATGAAAACCGTGTAGCTTTGACCCCAGCGGGCGCAAACGAACTAGTAAAAAACGGCCATACTGTATATATTCAGTCAAGTGCAGGCAATGGAAGCGGTTTTGATGATGCTGAATACACAGAAGCCGGTGCGAAGCTGCTCCCGACTATTGAAGAAGTTTACGGCGCAGCCGAAATGATTATCAAAGTAAAAGAACCCATTGAGAGTGAATACAGCCTGATAAGGCCAAACCAACTGCTCTTTACCTATTTTCACTTTGCAAGCTACGAGCCTCTCACACACGCCATGATTAAAAGCAATGCAGTTTGTCTGGCTTACGAAACTGTAGAAAAAGCCGACCGCAGTTTGCCCTTGCTGGTTCCCATGAGCGAAGTAGCAGGCCGCATGAGCGTGCAGGAAGGCGCCAAATACTTGGAAAAACCCATGGGTGGACGCGGCATTCTGCTGGGTGGTGTGCCCGGTGTTAAGCCCGCTGAAGTTGTTGTTCTTGGAGGTGGTATTGTAGGAACACAGGCCGCAAAAATGGCTGCAGGTATGGGAGCGCACGTAACCATCATGGACATAAGCCTTCCCCGTCTGCGTCAGCTGGATGACATCATGCCCGCCAATGTTGATACACAGTTTAGCAGCAGCTACAACATTCGTCAGGCAGTGAAAACCGCAGATCTTGTTATTGGCGGTGTATTGATTCCCGGTGCCAAAGCCCCCAAGCTCATTACCCGCGACATGCTCTCCACCATGCGCAAAGGCGCGGTGATTGTGGACGTTGCCATTGACCAGGGCGGTTGCTTCGAAACCAGCAAACCCACCACGCATGCTGAGCCTATCTATGAAGTAGATAATGTAATTCACTACTGCGTAGCCAATATGCCCGGAGCGGTACCCTACACCAGCACCCTGGCTTTGACCAATGCTACCCTTCCCTATTCCATACAGCTGGCAAATCAGGGCTGGAAAGCCGCCTGCAGCAAGAGTCAGGAGCTTTGCCTGGGTCTGAACGTGGTGAATGGCAAGGTTGTATACAAAGGCGTGGCAGAGGCCTTTAACCTGGAGTATACGCCGGTTGAAACGGTGTTGAATTAATAAAATGCCTTTAATACATAAAAAAAGCGGCATTGGCCGCTTTTTTTATGATTAAAATTAACTTAGTCATCGTAGCTGCCATCTTTAGGCTGAAGATCGCGCATCAGGATTCTAATAAAATCTATGAAAGTCCAAATTCCTAAGCCGCCGAGAGTAAGCAACTGAAGAACACCCTCCAGGGTGTAACCCAGGTAAAAGCGGTGAATGCCTATACCACCCAAAAAGAAACACAACAATACTGCTACCATCCAGCTCTTAGATCCGCTATTCTTGTCAGAAGCAGCATCCGGAGACTTCTTTACAGCCTTTTCAGCGAGTGTTTGCAAAGATTTTACGGGAGCAACAGAACCCTGTCTCTTAGCAACATGCAGCTTGGTTGCAATGGTCTTAGATTCAGCAACTGAAACATTGGAAGACACGGCAGCTGTGCTTTCAACGGAGGCGGGAACAGAAACCACCGATGTAGCAGCAGGCATTGCCTCTTCAGGAGCAGCAACATCCTGAGATGCCATGGTTTTGGTTTGCTTTGCCTTGTGGGAAGAGGCGAAACCCGATTGAATTCCGTAACCTGATTCACCACCACGGGTGATTGCATTTCTTTCAACGGAACAAGAGATGAACACGGTGGTGGCAGTGAGGAACAGTGCGAATTTGGTAATTACTTTTTTCATAGTATAATTATTTGGTATTTACGAAATTATGACATTAACCCTGCATTTTAGTCATTTTTCTAATGTTCTGTTATGGACATATTTTGAACAATTAAAACAAGTAAAATAAAAAAAGCGGCTCTTGCCGCTTTGGGGAGTGGTTAACGGCTGATTTTAGATATCTTCATAGATACCACAGCATGGCTCCAGCTTTTTCATGATGATGCGCACCAGGTCAATGAGCCACCAGATGCCCAAACCTCCCAAGGTAAACAATTGCACCCATCCCTGCCAGTTGTAGCCGAGATAGAAACGATGCAATCCCAATAACCCAAAGAAGAAGCACAGAAAAAGTGTCAAGTACCAACTTTTGCTTTTACCTTTAACCCCATTTGCCACAGCCGGTGCCTGTTTCATTGTCTTTTCGGCATGCAAAGATTGCTCAGCTTTTTGGGCCGTTTTGGAAAATATATTGAAAGCGGCAGCGATGCCACGGTTAGAAACTCCAGTATTTGAAACACCCACTGACGATACCTCTATTTCCCGGTTAACAGCGGAGCTTTCCATATTTTCAGCAACGGTAGCATTTTCTGTTTGAAGTGTATTTTCAGCGGTGGCTGCCATGGTCTTACCGGTTTTCATGGTTGACTTAGGGGCTGTGGAGGCCTGAGATCCGATGCCAAAACCGCTTTCGCCGCGTGAAACTGAATTTCTTTCCACCGAACAAGAAAATAGAAACATAGCCATTCCGAAGAAAAGGCTGAAAGTTTTTACAGTATTTTTCATGCACATTATTGTTTTACACTACAATATTAGGGTTTGCACACCAAAGATGCGCAGATTTTTTTTCAAACAATATTTTTAGGGGTAATATTGGGTTGTGAAATACCTTTGCGGCAAGGATGTCATCAACCCCCAACCACCGCATATACGGAGATTCAGGCCCGGCAGTTTATATCTTGCATGGCATTTTTGGTATGCTGGAAAACTGGCATTATGCAGCCGGAATACTGAGTAAAACCTGCAGGGTAATAACCTTTGATGCACGCAATCATGGACGCAGTTTTCATGATGATGATGCCTCATTTGAAGCCATGAGCCAAGATTTGCGGCAGCTTATGGTGCACCTTGGTGATGATAAATCCATTGTTATCGGGCACAGCATGGGAGGGAAAACCGCTATGCTATTTGCAGAGCGCTACCCTGAAATGTTGCAGGGCCTTGTGGTGGTTGATATCTTACCCAAAGCATACCATCCAGGGCATGGTGATTATTTCAGGGCGTTTCGTGAAATTGATTTCAGCCGGGTTCAAAGCAGAAAGGAAGTAGAAACACTTTTTGAACCCTATGCACCCGATGCTTTAGTGAGGCAGTTTTTGCTTAAAAACCTGGGACCTACAAGGGGTGGTGGTTATCAGCGTAAAATAAATTTAGATGCGCTGGAAAAGCACTACCCGCATATAATCGGTGATTTACACCTTTCGAAGGGATATGCCGGTCCGACAGTCTTTATTCGTGGTGAAAAAAGCGGATATATCAAGGACACAGATATGCCCCATATTCTCAACTTTTTCCCGAATGCCTCACTAAAAACAATAACCGGTGCGGGCCATTGGGTGCATGCAGACAATCCCGCTGAATTTATATCTGCCATATCTGACTTTATTGTTGCACATTCAGCGGTATAAATCGCGTAGATTCGCAACACGAAATGCGGAACCTGTTTTTAACATTCCTGATTCTGCGCTCTGCAACGCTGCAGGCACAAACTGTGCAGGGGCCTGCGCCTGAACCCGGAAATGGATCATTTCTTTTATTGCGCGTTGGCGGTGGCTTTTACATTACCGGAGCCGATCTGGCCGATGGATTTCCGCAATTTGCTAGTCTTCCCACAGGCCTGTATTACAAATCGGCTAAAAACATTACCCTGGGCATCAATTACACGCCTTTTTGGGGAAATAAAGTCAGCTATAACAACCTGTTTGGCGATGTGCTTGGTCCAAGCGGAGAAATTCTTGATCAGAACGGCTTTCCTACCATTATTCGCTACTACATGCGGGGAAATTCCACTACTTTCACCGCAGGAAAACTATTGGGCGGTAAGCCCGGAAAACCCGGACAATTTGAAATTGCGCTGGGGACAGGGTTTATGCAGCACTACGTAAAAATGCAGTTCGACGCGGGCAGAACGCCCCAGCTGGAAGGTGCTTACGCTAAGGGATATGACCGCCTCACCAATGGGTTGCAGTTGGTACAGCATTTTCGCTGGCATTACCTGAATCCTGAAACCATCAGTTTGTTTGCGGGACTGGATGTTGCTCAGGGTTTTACCAAAAATCGGCGCAGCTGGAACTACGGCAATCGGGGTCCCGATAAAAGCACACATTTTGATTTTTATACCGGTATTTCGGCAGGCATCATAATTCCATTGAGCCTGAAGTCGCAGGCACAGGACAACCCCAAGTATTTTGAGTGATGTTGTATCCATTGCTGATAACACTTTATTTAATGGGTTTAATTGTTGCCTCTCCATTTCACCCAAAAGCAAGAAAAATGCTGAAAGGGAGATGGCAGTGGCGTAAAAGAATGCGACGCGCCCTGCCCAAAAAAACCGGCAAACGAATCTGGTTTCACTGCGCTTCCCTGGGCGAGTTTGAAATGATAAGGCCCCTGCTTGACGCACTCAAAAAAGAACAACCCGACACTTCTGTCGTAATTTCTTTTTTCTCGCCTTCAGGCTTCGAACAGTGTAAAAATTATACTTGCGACGGAGTTTTTTACCTACCCCTGGATTTTGAGCGCAACGCCAAACTCTGGTATCGTTTTGTACAACCGGACATATCGGTATTTGTTAAGTATGAATTCTGGCTGCGCTACATGCAGCAGGGATTAAAATATGGCTGTAAAATGCTGGCAGTGGGTTGTTTATTCCGTGAAGAGCAGTTTGTTTTTGAACCCTGGGCCAAGCAATGGAAACGCTGTCTGCAGGATTTTGACCGGGTTTTTGTTCAAAACGAACAAAGTGCCGAAAAAGCGCGTGCTGAAGGTTTACGCAATCTCAGTATTAGCGGAGACACCCGATTTGATAGGGTATTGGATGTAATCCGTGAGACAGTGTCTATGCCTGAAATCGAATCGTTTAAAGGGGAAAACATCCTCTGTGTAGCAGGCAGTTGCTGGCCACCGGAAGAAAAACTGCTGCAGCAATTCTTTGAAAGCAACGGAATGCCTGTTAACCGTAAATTTATTCTTGTACCTCATGATATCAGTAAAAAACACATACAGGAAATTCAAAAACGATTTTCGGCATATCCCCATTTAACTTATAGCCAATGGAAAAGCGGTGCAGATATTTCCAAGGCCAAAATACTTATAGTGGATTATATCGGTGTTTTGAACGGTATTTACGCCTACGCAGACATGGTCATCATTGGCGGTGCTTTTGGCAAAGGCCTGCACAACATGCTGGAAGCAGCTGCGCGGGGTATTCCTATATTATTTGGTCCCAAACATCAAAAATTTCCGGAGGCGCAGGAAAGTATAGAAGCAGGTTTTGGATATGAATGTGAGGATTATAACACTTTTGAAAAACACCTGAGAAGCGGGTTGGGTAATCCGGAATTCAGGGAATACGCCGGCAAAAAAGCCAAACAATATATCGCTTCAAAAGCAGGCGCCACAGGGCATATAATGGAATACCTGAAATATATTATTCAGAAACCATAGTTACATTATTTTTCTTTTTCTGAACCATATAAAAATAGCGATACAAACTATTGCCATGAATGATAACGCACAGTAATATCCATTTTTCCATAACAGTTCAGGCATGTATTTAAAGTTCATCCCATAAACTCCAACAATAAATGTAAGTGGCAGAAAAAATGCCGAAAATATTGTCAATAATTTCATTACATCATTTGTTTTTCGGGAATTAATTGACAAATATGTATTTAATAAATTTATCGAATTTTCCATGGTTTCTTCATACCCCAGTATCAAACCGAACAACTGGTCTTTTACATCCTGAAAAGCTGTCTGGTGTTGATTTTCAATTTTTATTTGATTAAGTACACTTTGTGAAATCTGCAATAATTTTTTTATAACCCGGGTTTTGCTTTTATGAAAATATAAATCTTCTAATGATATGCGGGAAAAGTTTCTCAGGAAAATAATCTTTTCAATGTTATCTACTTTGTCTGATAATTGTTTTAATGGTGCATCATAGGTTTGAAAAATACGGCTCATAATCTCAATTACAAATGCCTCAGTGCTTTTCATTTCCTCGGTAAAAGGTTTTTCCATAAACGCAAAATGATGTCGGCAAATGGTGATTACTTTTTCGGCGTTGTAGAAGAAAGAAATCTTGCCTGAAACCTGACCTACGGTATTGTTGCGCTCCGGGACCTTTGGCAACAAAGCACGCAAAATTAAGAAACGATATTTTTCCTGATACTCAAATTTGGGAAGGTGACCGGGCTGCAAACTATCTGTGAGCTGGTAATCGTTCAGGTTGTAATTTTCGGCAAACCGTTCCATGTTTTGCAAATCGGGATTGATAATGTGAATCCAGGTGAAACCGGAAAACGCCTTCTCTGTAATCTGCTCGGGATATTGCATTGCACATGCAATTAACACAAAAAAAGTATAGTAAGGGTAGCGTTGTGTATTAAATTTGCAGCCATGTCAGCAGCCATAGAAACGGATATCATCATTATCGGTGCAGGACCGGTGGGTTTGTTTACGGTTTTTGAGGCGGGTTTGCTGAAATTGCATTGTCATCTCATTGACGCTTTGCCTAAGCCCGGCGGGCAATTGACCGAGATTTACCCCAAAAAACCTATCTATGACATTCCCGGATTTCCTTCGGTGCTGGCCGGCGATCTGATTGAGAACCTCATGGAGCAGATTGCGCCTTTCAAACCCGGATTTACACTGGGCGAGAGGGCAGAAAAAATACATCAGCTGGAAAACGGACATTTTGAAGTTATCACCCACAAGGGCACAGTGCACCGGGCGCCCAACATTGCCATAGCCGGCGGCCTGGGTTGTTTTGAGCCCCGCAAACCTCCGATTCCAAACCTGGAACAATACGAAGACAATGGTGTGGATTATATCGTGAAAGATCCTGAGAAATACCGGGGCAAAAAGCTGATGATTGCGGGTGGTGGCGACAGCGCGCTAGATTGGAGCATCTTTTTGGCCGATGTGGCTTCTAACGTAACGCTGGTACACCACCGCACCGAATTCAGGGGCCACCCTGACAACGTACAGAAAGTGCTGGATCTGGCCGGCGGCGGCAAAATCAATCTGATAACAAATTGCACAGTAACCGAACTCAGAGGCACACCCGCACTGAAATCGGTGGTGGTGATGCGGGAAGGCCAAGAGGATGCTGTGATTGCTGCCGATTACTATCTGCCACTGTTTGGCTTGTCGCCCAAGCTAGGGCCTATTGCCGACTGGGGTTTACAGGTAAGCAAAAACGCCGTGGAAGTAAATACGGAAGACTACAGCACGCAGGTTCCGGGCATTTATGCCGTGGGTGATATCAATACATATCCGGGTAAATTAAAGTTGATTCTGTGCGGTTTTCATGAAGCCACGCTGATGGTGCAGAGCGCGTTTAAGCGGATTTATCCGAACAAGAATGTAGTGCTGAAGTACACCACGGTGAGCGGCGTTCAAGGCTTTTCGTAGGTTCGACCTCCGGGGTCGTTGGCTTGTGGTGTGGGCCCACCCGACGCTGACGCATCGGGTTATTAATATTTGACTCCTCCGGAGTCAGATGTGGTGGATTCACTAATTTTTTCGGGAATTTTTAATGAGATGAGATTCATCATCAATCAAACCCATTTTGTACTGAAATATAATGCCCAGTTCATTGCTTTTATTTATCCATTTTTCAGCATTGGGACCTTCATATTTTTCATTAATTGCTGAGTGTAAATAGTGAAGCCAAATTTTAAAATGTTTGGCGGTTAACCCAAGTTTTGTATGCGGTTCAAAAGCGCTACCATGGTAGGGATTATTTGCAGCATCTATATCCAGCACAAAGCACCAGAAAGTAAAGATGCGGGGTAAATGCTCTTCGAAATTCAAATGCGAAAATACCAGAGCGGTGAATTTATCCTCAAGCAATTTTCCATATTGTTCACGAACGATAATTTCTATGTCAGATTTGGTATTTAAATCAGGCATTTTTATTGGTTTAATTCTTTATCATAAATGAATGAATGAAATAATTAATAAATTATTTTATGGTTTATTGCTGATTTAATGAAAATATTTAATTTTTTATTGAACAGCCATGTAACATAATAGATTGGTAAACTGATTTCGGTAATTTATTATTCTGTGGTTACTATAAAACATCATATCCATATCTAATCCTGATTAAAAACGAATTTAGACAAAATTAATGTGTTTTAATTTCCTAACAACAGGATTGAACTTTTTGTTGATAGAAAAGCGGCAAATTAGCTCAATTATGTAAACCTAATGTAAACCGGTCAAAAAACAGCATCGTAATTCAGGCATGGACAGACTGTCAACTAGAAAGATTACTCGCTGGTTACTCTCGCTCGTGAACTTTCGGGGGTGGTCTCAACCCCAAAAGCCCGGGCTGCCGCCCTGGTTTTTTTATGCCCCAACTGCGCCTTCAAGCGGAGCTTGGGCGTGTTATACCATAAAAAAACCCACACTGTTGTGTGGGCTTTTGTGGTTGGTCGGGATGACAAGATTCGAACTTGCGACCCCTTGCACCCCATGCAAGTGCGCTACCGGGCTGCGCCACATCCCGATGTCTTTCCTTTTTTTCGGTATCTGCGACACTTTCTGCCGCCGGCATGGGATCGGGTCTCCCGCTAAGGGGCTGCAAAACTAAGGTAAAGTTGCCAATTCACAAAAGTTCACTGCAGTTTTCGGCGGTACCTTTGTTTATCCTATCTTTGAACTATGTACACAGGATTCTTACACATGCACAAAACGGCCGTTATCCTATTTCTGGCCTTTTACTTCTTAAAATGGATTGCCCTCACTTTCAATTTGGAAGGAATGAAAACATTCTTTGCCAAAAAAAGCCTGCGCATCTTTGAAATGGTTATAAGCACCTTGTTTCTGGCTACCGGCATTTACCTGATGGTCAACCTGGCGCCTGAAATGCGCTCCAACCTGCTGTGGATTAAAATTGCCCTGGTTCTTACCTCAATTCCCCTCGCGGTTGTTGGCTTCAAACGCGGAAACAAAATCCTTGCTACCCTGAGCGTGCTGCTAATTGTTGCCTCCTATGGGCTTGCCGAAATGCATAAAAAACGCCCTATCGTAAATAAAGAAAAAACCGTTACGGCAACTACCGGAGAAGACATTTACAAAGCCAATAACTGCGCTGTTTGTCACGGACAGGACGGAAAACTTATGTTGAACGACGCCAAAGACCTTACATCCTCCGCCCTCAGTCGCGCCGACATAGAATACCAGATTCTGAATGGCAAAAACGCAATGCCCGGGTATAAAAATACACTAACTACCGAACAACTAAAGTTACTTACAGATTACGTGGAAACCTTCCGCAAAAAATAATATTTTAACTATTTAATTTATCATATCGCAATAATACGAATTAGTAATATCAGCTGATTTTAAAGCTTATACCAAATCCGTTAAACTTAGTTCTAGACCTTTGGCACTTATGCCAGTATGTTTGGGATTGAACTGGTGCAAACGCATCACCGATCCGTGTATAATTTTGCTCACATCTTTAAAGATAGCAACGTCGGTTACCTCGGCATCTTTCTTCATGAGATAGGCAAATACGCGTGCCATGCCACAATTGGCAATAAAATCAGGTATCACCGCCATACGGCTGTCAGCCAGCCTGCTGATGGGTCCCATAAAAATCTCTTTGTCGGCGAAAGGCACATTGGCACCGCAGCTCACCACTTCAATTCCTGCAGCTGACATGCAATTCACCTGGTCTTCGGTTACTAGTCTGCTGGCCGCTGCGGGAATAAAAATTTCAGCGGGCAGATCCCATATTTTAGCATTTACCTCTTCAAAACTCAACATATTGTCCGCCACCAGCTTGTTGCCATCGCGGTTTAGGAATAGCTGACGCACCTCTTCCTCTCCCAGGCCATTGGGCGCAATAATGCCGCCATCACGGTCGATAATGCCGGCCACACGTACGCCATATTTGGTGAGATAATAAGCAGCGGCGGCCGCTACATTGCCCCAGCCCTGAATAATGGCCAGTTTACCGTTCATGAAACCGCCGTAAACTTCGTAGTAATGACGAACAGCTTCACACACACCCCATCCGGTAATCATGTCGGCCACGGTATAGCCTTGGGCCACATCGGGGCTCAGTCTTTCGTCGGTGATAGGCAGCACCACACCCTCCTGAAGACGTGAAATAGCCCGCAGACGTTCCTCAGCTGTATAATGCTTCAAATGCCCGTTTACCGTGCCTTCCTGCGGATGCAGCAGACCATTGGCAGCGGTGTAGGGAATCACTTCATGAATTTCGTCCACATTCAGGTCGCCCCCGGTGCCGTAATAATGTTTCAGCAAGGGATGTACGGCCTTATACCAGCGCTCCAGCACACCTTTTTTGCGGGGATCGGCAGGATCGAAATTGATACCGCTTTTGGCACCGCCAATGGGCGGACCGGCCACGGTAAATTTCACTTCCATGGTTTTGGCAAGACTCTCCACTTCCCTTTTATCAAGCCCTTTGCGCATGCGGGTTCCACCGCCTGCTGAGCCGTTCCGCAGCGAATTGATTACCACCCAGCCTTCGGCCTCGGTTTCACTGTCTTTCCATTCAAATACAATCTCAGGGCGCTTGCCCTCGAATTTGGCTATCAGTTGATCTAATTTCACGTTTTGTTATTACAATAAATTCGAAAAATCACCATCTAGCGACCCGCTCAAACAGGCGCGGGAAGCACCGGTGGCTGTATGCCGGATATTGGGTATGTTTTTGACACGCATAGCGCCAAGCAGTGCAAAAATCAGGGCTTCCTTGTAATCAACGAGCGATGCTTCGGGAACCACAATCTCTGCTTCGGTTTCAGAACGCAGGTGGTCTATGAGCGATGTATTGTGGGCTCCGCCGCCGGTTACCAGCACCGCACGGCCGGCACCATTATCGCCATGTAAGGCATTCAGCGAAGCACCAATCTGTCTTGCAATGTGAACCACCAGGGTTTTCATGCGGTCTGCCGCCGGTTCCTGATCAAAATCGCGCACAACATGCCAGAAACCTTTGTTTATCCACTCGCGGCCCAGGCTTTTGGGGCCTTTTTGTTTGTAATATTCAATATCATCGAGGCGGTTCAGCAGGGTGTATATGATTTGTCCGCCTTCCGCGATTTGTCCATTCTCATCATAAGACTGCCCAAGTTCCCTTGCCACGCGGTTCAGCACAATGTTGCAGGGCGCAATATCGTAAGCCATACGCTTGCCATCCACCTCAGCGCTGATGTTGCAGAAACCGCCAAGGTTGAGGCAGCTGTCGTATGCGGAAAAAAGCAGTTCATCGCCAATGCCCACCAACGGTGCACCCTGTCCGCCCAGTGCCACATCGGCCCTGCGAAAATTGGAAACCACGGGAAGTCCGCAAATGGAGCTCAGTGAGGCCCCATCGCCAACCTGTGCAGTTAGGCGGTGTTCGGGGTTGTGAAAAATGGTATGTCCGTGAGAGGCCACCAGATCGGGCTTTACACCTGTTTCCTGGCAAAAGGCATTTACCAGTTCACCCAGGTAATGCCCGTAAAACACATCGGTTTTGGCATACAGCTCCGGATTCTGGTATTTCAACTGTGATAACCGTACCCGCCACTTTTCGTTGTAGGGATAGGTTTTGGCAGTTTCAACGCCGGCAACCCATTCGCTGCCGTTAAATTGCACGTCACACAGAGCCAAATCAACACCATCCATGCTGGTCCCGCTCATTATTCCAATCACTTTCATAGGCGCGAG
>Ga0194129_10001699_pt1 | contig 35276 bp, 33 predicted proteins | sample TA2KigCa35mmetaG_FD_150862 | JGI IMG/M metagenome (GOLD analysis project Ga0194129, IMG submission 150862) | Freshwater microbial communities from Lake Tanganyika, Tanzania - TA2015038 Kigoma Deep Cast 35m | ecosystem: Environmental > Aquatic > Freshwater > Lake | place: Tanzania: Lake...
CGTCGCCGCCGTGGCCACCGTCGTGGGCGTGCTCGTGCTCGTGCGCCACGCCGGCGCGCTGCGCCTGCTGCGCGACGGCGAGGACGAGGCGCGGCGCCTGGGCGTCGACGTCGCCCGCGCGGGCACGGCGGTGATCGCCGCCTGCACGCTGCTCGTCGGCGTCGCCGTCGCCACCAGCGGCGTCGTCGGCTTCGTCGGCCTGCTGGTGCCCCACGTGCTGCGCCGCCTCAGCGTCGCCGACGAGCGCGCCTTGATCGCCACGAGCGCCCTGCTCGGCGGCGCCACGCTGTGCGCCGTCGACGCCGCCGCCCGCGGCGCCTTCGTCGTGCTCGGCAGCGAGCCGCCGGTGGGCGCGCTGTGCGCGCTGCTCGGCGCGCCGGGCTTCGCGTGGCTGTTGTGGCGCGAGGGCCGCCGATGACCACGCTGTCGTTGACCGACGTCGTCGTCGACGGGCGCCTGACGGTGCCCTCGTTGACCGTCGCCCCGGGCATGACCGTCGTCGTCGGCGACAACGGCGCCGGCAAGAGCACGCTGCTCGACGTGCTCGCCGGCGTGCTGTCTCCCGCCCGCGGCGGCGTCGCCATCGACGACGTCGCGCTGGCGTCGCTGTCGCCGCGCCGGCGCGCGCAGCTCGTCGCCAGCCTCGGTCAGTTCGACGACGTCCACGTCGACGTCACGGTAGCCGAGCGCATCGCGCGCGGCCTGGTGCCCCGCCGCGGCCTCGACGCGCTGTTCGACGACGAGGCCCGCGCCGCCGTCGACGCCATCGCCGTCGAGCTCGGGCTGCAGCCGCTGTTGTCGCGGCGCGTGGACCGCGGGTCGGGCGGCGAGCGGCGGCGCGCGGCCATCGCCCGCGCGCTCGTCGACGACGGCGCGGCCGTCGTGGTGCTCGACGAGCCGTTCGCTGGCCTCGACGCCGCCGCCACCGACGTCGTGACCGGCGCGCTGCGAAGGCGCGCCGAGCGCGGGGTCGCGGTCGTCGTCAGCGTCCACGATGTGGCCACCGCGCTGGCGCTGGGCGGCCGGCTGCTCGGCCTGCGCGCGGGCCGCGTCGTCGTCGACGGCGCGCTGCCCGCCGTGCTGCCCGCCGCCGCCGCGGTGTGGGGTGACGTCCGCGTCGTCGTCGACGGCGCGTGGGCGGGGGTGCTGCGGCGGCGCTGAGCGGAGATCGGCGCGGCCGACGGCGGGCGCAGCCCCGCCGGGGCGGTGTCTGCGCGCGAGGCGCCGCTGTCGTCGTCGTCGCGCCCCGCGCGCGGCTCCGCTAGCGTCGGCGCGGCCTTGTCCTCGTCACGGCCCGGAGCTCCCGCATGATCGCGCTCGTCGCGCCCCTGGTCGCCGCCGCCCCTGCCGCCGCTGTGGTGACGTCGGCGACGACAGCGGCCCTGAGGAATGTCTGAGGAGCCCCTCGCGTGCCTCGCCAGGGACTCGTCGTTGGTAAGTTCTCGCCGCTGCACCGCGGCCACGAGCTGCTCGTGGGAGCCGCCCGGCAGGGGTGCGACGCGCTGCTGATCGTCAGCTGGTCGAAGCCCGAGCCCCCGACGACAGCAGCGCCACCGCGTCGGCGAAGGAGCCCAGGCGGCGCCGACGAGCACGAGCTCGCGCTCGGTGATCGCGCGCAGGTCGACGGGCACCGGCTGCGCGGGGCGCCTTGACGACGACGCGCGCGCCGCGCCGCAGCGACGACAGCGACGGCAGCCCGCACGCCGCGGTGTGCTCGACGGCGTCGAGGCTGGTGGCCGCGCCGCCGAGATCGGGCGCCGCCGCGTCGCCGGCGCGGACGATGACGACGCCGTCGGCGGCGAGCACCCGCTCGGTCAACGCCGCGATGAGCCCGCCGCCGGTCAGGCCCGCGCGCGCGCCGACCGTCAGGCCCGCCACCCGCACGGCGAGCGCAGCGGCCACCGGCTCGACGAAGGCCGCCTGCCGCGCCGACAGCGCTGGTGGCACCGCGACCAGCGCGCCGACGGGAACACGGACGAAGCCGGCGAAGGCGCCGTCGTCCTGCAGCCCGAGGAAGCGGCCCTCGCCGAGCCGCGGGTCGACGGTGGCGCGCAGCCCGCGCAGGGCGCCGTCGACGTCGTCGTCCACGACGTCGACCCTGCCCACCAGCTCGTGGCCGAGCACGCGGCCGTCGTCCACGCGCAGCAGCCCGCGCGCCGCGGCGACGTCGGTGCGGCACACGCCGGCCACCTTGACGCGCAGCCGCCCCCAGCCCGGCGGCGGGCGGGGGGCCGGGCGCTCGACCAGCGCCGGTCCCCGGGCGCCGCGGACGACGGCGGGCATCGCCTGGTCGTGGCGAGCGCTCATGGCGCGCCTCGTCGTGTTCCGGCCGGCACCAGCGCCGCCAGCGCCTGCAGCGCCCCGCGCGTCGGCTCGTCGCCGAAGACCACGCCGGGCGCCGGCCAGCGCGGCTCGTCGACGCGGCGGCGCCACAGCGCCTGCAGGGTCGCGAACCCGCCCTCGTCAGCGACGGCGCTGTCGTGGGTGGCCAGCCCGCGCCACGGCAGCGACAGCGACGGCGGGCCGTCGCCGGCGAGGGGCAGCACCGCGCCGGTGGCGGCGTCGACGAGGGCGCCGGGCGGCGGCGCCCCGTCGTCGTGGGGGCGCACGTCGACGAGCGCCTGCGTCGACGCAGGGACGAGGTCGAGGCCCGCGAGCGCGCCGCCGTCGACGACGCCGACGACAACGACACGGGCCCGCTTGAGCGCGGGCACGAGGCCGCGCGCCCGGCGGTCGACGAGGTCCTCGACGAGGCGGGCGCCGTCGATGACGAAGCCGACGTCGTCGTCGACGAGGCCCTCGGCGGCGTCGTGGGCGCGGCGCTCGGCGACGGTGTCCGTGGCCTCGCGCAGCAGGCGATCGAGGCCGCGGTAGACGTCGTCGTCGTCGGGGACGCCGCCGGGGGGGCGACCGGCGAGGGCGAGGTCGACTCGCAGCCGGCGGCAATAGGGCGACAACAGGTCGAGCAGGCGGCGCACCGCGGGGCCCACGACGACGTGGATCGGGTGGCCGGCGGCCTTGTGCGTCGCGACGGCGATGGCGAGGGCGTCGACGCCGCGCGGCGGCGGCGGCATCGCTAGGGCGACGGCGGGCAGGTCGCGCACGGCGGCGAGGGCGGCGCGGGCGGTGTCGGGGTCGGAGAAGGCGGCGCGCAGCGCGGCGGGCGGCGCCGGCAGGCCGTGCGCGATCTTGCGCCCCTCGAGCCGCACGACGAGCGCGTCGGCGAGGGCGCGGGCCGCGGCGCGGTCGGGGGGGCCGCCGCGCGGATCGTCGTCGACGACGTCGACGAGGCCCGGCGCGCCCGCGGTGGACAGCAGGCCCGGCCGGCGCGCGAGCACGTCGACGAGGCTCGGTACGTCGACGACGTCGGCGCCGGCGAGCGGGTGGCACGCGGGCGACAGCGCGCGCCACGCCGGCAGCAGCGCGTCGAGGTCGACGTCGTCGCCGCCCGACAGCGCACGCGCAGCGCCCGCGAGCGCCGCTGCGCGTGCTTGACCGTGCAGGACGGGGCCAGCCATGGTCGCACGCTAGCAGCGAAGCGCCGTCGCCGTCGCCCGCGTCGACGTCGGGCGCTGTCGACGCGGGCGCGAAGGGTGACGACATGAGCGAGACGGTCTGTGTGATGGGCGCCGGGTCGTTCGGCACGGCGTTGGCGAAGGTGCTGGCCGAGGGCGGTCACGAGGTGCGGCTGTGGGCGCGCGACCCCGTCGTCGTCGACACGATCCGCGCCGAGCACCGCCACCCGCGGCGCCTGAAGAACATCCGCCTGCCGCCGGGGCTGCGGGCGACGACGTCGCTGCAGGAGGGCCTCACCGGCGCGGGCCTGGTGGTCTCGAGCGTGCCGACGCTGGCGGTGCGGGGCGTGTGGGCCGACGCCTCGCCGTTCGTGCACGACGGCGCCTACGTGATGAGCGCGAGCAAGGGCATCGAGAACGGCACCCTCGCCCTCGTCAGCGACATCCTGCAGGCGTCGGTGCCGGCGCACTGTGCGCAGCGGCTCTGCTACCTGTCGGGGCCGAGCTTCGCGATCGAGATGGCGAAGCGGCTGCCGACGGCGGTGACCATCGCCGCCGTCGACGAGGCGGTGGCGGCGCACGTGCAGCGGATCATCTCGACGGACTACTTCCGCGCCTACACGACGACGGACGTGCAGGGCGTCGAGCTCGGCGGCGCGCTGAAGAACGTGATCGCCATTGCGTCGGGGGCGGCGGCGGGGCTCGGCTTCGGGCAGAACACGATGGCGGCGTTGATCACGCGCGGGCTCGCCGAGATCGGGCGGCTGGCGGTGAAGCTCGGCGCGCAGCCGCAGACGCTGGCCGGGCTCGCCGGCATGGGCGACCTGGTGCTCACCTGCACGTCGCCGACGTCGCGCAACTACACGGTGGGCCTGCAGCTCGGGCAGGGCAGGAAGCTCGCCGAGATCCTCGCTGGCCTCGGAGAGGTCGCCGAGGGCGTGAACACCACGAAGGCGGTCAAGGCGCTGTCGGCGCGCGAGGGCATCGAGATGCCCATCGCCGACGCCGTGCACCGGCTGCTGTTCGAGGGGACCGACCCGCGCGACGAGGTGATCGGGCTGATGGGCCGCAAGCTGAAAAAGGAGTCGGCCTAGCGACGACGTGCAGCGACGTGCGGCGACGTGCGGCGACGTGACGGTCGCGCGTCGGCGCGCTCGCCGGTACGGTCGTCAGTTGTCGAGGCGACAGGCGCCCGGGCCGCGCGGATCGCCGCACGTGCCGCAGCCGGCGAAGTCGGCGGCGCCGCCGTCGTCGCTGCCGGCGGGGCGGGCGAACAGCGCGAGCTTGCGCTCGACGTCGGGGGACGCGCAGCCGGGGCAGGGTGCGTCCTCGCCGGTCTTCACGAGGGCTTCGAAGGACTTGCCGCACGAGCGGCACGAGTAGTCGCGCAGGGGCATGGCGTGGTTCTGGGGTGGGCAGGGCGGATCTGCAAGGACCCGGTGGTGGCCGTTTTCTGGCGTTGGGCGCGCGCGGCGCCGACAGTCGCCGCATGGATCACAAGCTCAGGAAGAAGCCCCGCTCTCGCGTCGCCGTCGACGACACCGGCCTGCCGGCACCGGCTGGGCGGCGCATGCTGCTGCGCCTGCTGCCTGCCGTCGCCCTGGCTGCCGGCGTGATCGCGTTCCAGTCGGCGCGCTCCGACCGTCGCCCCGTCGACGACGGCCCGGCGTGGTCCGCCGCCGAGCGCTCGACGCGCGCGCTCTTGACCGAGCGCACCTCGGTGCACCTGCGCGCGCTGCGCCCGCGCTGAACGTTTCGGGAAGGGGCGCTGGCGGAGCCCAGAGCGCTGCCGGCGGCGTGGGCTCCCGAGTCCCGGTCGTCCACGCCCCGGGCCTTCAGTCGACGACCCGCGGCACGCGCACGCTGCCGTCGCCTTCGACGGCGGCGCTGCCCGCAACGGCCGCGGCGCCGAGGATCGGGGCGCCGGCGTCGCCGAGCGCGGCGGCCCGTGGCGGGCGCGTGGCATCGTGGTCGGCAGCGTCGGGCGACAGCGGCAGCGGGGCGCCGTGGGTCATGGGCTCGACGCCGTCGACGTCGACGGCGGCCAGCGCGTCGACGTGACGGATGATGCCGGCCAGCTCGGGCGCCAGCGCGCGGACCTCGGCGTCGGTGAGCGCGAGGCGCGCGAGGTGAGCGAGCTTCTTGATCTGCGCTTCGGTCATGCCGGTCATGCAGGGCTCCCTGGTCGGGCGCGGCGGTCGTGGTCGCCGGCCGCGCTGGTGGACGCGCGTCGAACGCCGTAGTCCACGCGTGCTTCTCGCGCCCGAGCGGCGCGCACAACCACCGGGGATCGCCATGGCCCACCCAAGGTTCCGCGTGCACATTGTCGCTGTCACGCTCGCGCTGGGGGGCGCTCTCGGGCCCGCGTGCGCGGCGGCGCCGCCCACTGCCTCGACGACGCCCACGACCGCGATGACGACGACCGCCTTAGTCGCGCCGCCCCTCGCCGTCGTCGAGCCCGACGGCGGTCGCCTGCCGCGCGACGTCACGCCGGTCGCCCAGGTCATCGACCTCGACGTCGATCCGCGCCAGAAGCGCTTCGCGGGCGCCGTCGCCATCGACGTCGTGCTGGCGGCGCCGCGGCGCACGATCTGGCTGCACGCGCGCGATCTCGTCGTCGATACCGCCACCGTCACCGCCGCCGGGGTGACGCAGCCGGCGCGCTTCGCGGTGGTCGACGTGCAGGACGGCATCGCGCGCCTCGACGTCGACCAGACCGTGCCCGCCGGGCCGGCCCGGCTGTCGCTCGCGTTCCGCGCCGCCGTCCGCGACGACCTCGAGGGGCTCTACGGCGTGAGGGCCCCGGGCCCCGACGGGGTCGTCGACGCCTACGTCTTCAGCCAGTTCGAGGCGCTGGCGGCGCGCGAGGCGTTCCCCTGCTTCGACGAGCCGGGCTGGAAGATCCCGTTCTTGCTCAGCGTCACGCACCCGGCCGCCGACGACGCCCACGCGAACACGCTGCGGACGCAGCGCGAGACGCTGGCCGACGGCCGCGTGCGCGATCGCTTCGCGCCGACGGCGCCGCTGCCGACGTACCTGCTCGCCTTCGTCATCGGCCCCGTCGACGTCGTCGTCGGCGAGACGCTGCCGCCGTCGACGCTGCGCGCGCGTCCGGTGCCGCTGCGGGCGATCACCGTGCGGGGGCGCGGGGCGCAGACGAGGAAGGCGCTGGCCGACACGGCGCGGGTGCTGGAGCAGCAGGAGCAGCTGTTCGCGATCGGCTACCCCTACGACAAGCTCGACATCGTCGCCGTCCCCGACTTTGGCGCCGGGGCGATGGAGAACGCCGGGCTGGTCACGTTTCGCGACACGCTGCTGTTCGTCGACGACGCGAGCCCCATCGGTCAGCAGAAGGGGTCGCTGTCGACCATCGCCCACGAGCTCGCGCACCAGTGGTTCGGCAACCTGGTGACGATGGCGTGGTGGGACGACCTGTGGCTGAACGAGGCGTTCGCCTCGTGGTTCGAGGCGCGCACGCTGCAGCGCCTGCGCCCCGATTTCGACACCGCCCTCGACCTGCGCGATGAGGCAGCGTGGGTGATGGGCGAGGACTCCCTCGTGTCGGCCCGCCGCATCCGTGAGCCGATCAGGAACCGCGGCGACATCGAAGCCGCCTTCGACGGCATCACGTACAGCAAGGGCGCGGCGGTCATCGCGATGTTTGAAGAGTACATCGATCAACAGACAAAGCCGGGCACGTTCCTGTCGGGTGTCACGCGGTACCTCAACGACCACCGCTTCGGCTCGGGCACCACCGCCGACTTCCTGGCTGCTATCTCGCAGGTCGCCGGCTTCGACATCGCGCCCGCGTTCTCGACGTTCCTCGACCAGCCCGGCGTGCCCTTGGTGCACGCGAGCTGCGCGGTCAACGAGAAGACGGGGGCGCCGGCGACGGTCTACGTCAGCAGCGAGCGCTTCCTGCCCGTGGGCAGCGCGGGTGACAAAAGCAAGCAATGGGATATCCCGTTGTGTGTCTCTTTCCTGTCTGGTGCACGGCCGCAGCGCCGCTGCGCGCTGCTGACCGGGGGCAGCGGGCGCATCGAGCTCGGCGAGCCGACCTGCCCGAGGGTGGTGCACCCCAACGCCGATGGCGCCGGCTACTTCCGATTCACGATGCCCGCGCCCGAGCTGCAGGCGCTGGCGAAGGCCGCGACGTCATTGTCGGCGGGCGAGCGGCTCGCCCTCGCGGGCTCGCTGCGCGGCGCGTTCACCGCGGCGACGACGTCGTTCCCGGCGGCGCGTGACGCGGCGAAGGCGCTCGCCGCCGACGTCGAGCCGTCCATCGCGCTGACCGCTGCCGGCCTGCTGCTCGCCGCGCGCGAGGAGGTGCTCACAACGGACGCCGCGCGCGCGCGCGTCGACGCCGAGCTCGTCGGCCTGTACCAGCCGGCGCTCAACAAGCTCGGGCCGCTCGACCGGCCTGCCGACACCCCGCGCGACCGTGAGCGCCGCGTCGCGCTGTTCCGCACGGTGGTCGACGCCCGGGGCGCGGCCCGCACTGTCGCTGTCGCCGCCGGCCGCGAGCTGTTTGGCGCCGGCACGACGAAGCGCATCGCGAAGGACCTGTGGCCGGTGGCGCTCGTCGCTGCCGTCGACGAAGGGCGACGCACGCGGACGCTGGACGCGGCGGGCTGGGACGCCTGGCTGGCCCGCGCGAAGCAGCAGACCGATCCGCTGCTGCGGCGGCTGCTGCTGCAGGCGTTGGCGTCGACGAAGGACCCGGCGCTCTCCGGTCGCGCCCTCGGCCTCGTGTTCGACGACGGCCTGAACGTCGCCGAGCTCGCGACCGGGATCTTCGCCCAGGCCGGACAGCGCGAGACTCGCGCCCGCGCCTTCGCCTTCGTCACCGAGCGCTGGGACGACGTCGTCCAGCGGCTCCCCGAGGGCTGGCACCCAGAGCTCGCCAGAGCCTTCGATGGCTTCTGCGACGACGCCGACGCAGCGCGGGTCGAGGGCTTCTTCCTGCCGAGGGTGGCCACGGTGCCCGGGCTCGACCGTGCGCTGGCCCATAGCGCCGAGAGCATCCGACTGTGCGCCGCCAAGCGGCAGGCCCACGCCACCGGCATCCGCACCGCCTACCTCGAGACGTCGGCGGCGGCGGGCCCGTAGCCGACGACGACATCTGCTCGCGCTCCCTGTCCTCGCTGGTGCCGGAGAGGGCGGATCGGCACGCGGGTGGCTGTGGCAGCCGGACATGCCCGTCATTTCGCCGTCCGACGTCGTCTTCGCACGCTGCGCTGCGCGCTTCGGCACGGCACATGGGTGCCCGGCGCACTCCTCATCGACCGCATTCCCAGCCGCGCTGTCGTGGCGACAGCGGCCCTCACTCGCGGCTTCGCCGCTGCCCATCCCCAATTCTGGGAGAGGGCATTCTCCCTGCTGGATTGGCGTCAGGAAGAAGCGCTGTTGCGATCGAGCTGCTTGTCCCCCTTCCCCCAGGATTGGGGAGGGGCCAGGGCATGAGGGTCTGGTCCGGCGCAGGCGTGGCGAACATCGTCGAGACGGCACGATGACCTGGTCCCTGAGGCCGCACCCGTCCCCGATGATGCAGCGGACGCGGGGCAGGCGGTGGTTCGACACGACCGAGGCAGAGCAGACAGGATGAGCACACACGAGGTGGCGGTGATGCAGGGCAGCACGAACAGCGAGGTCCACTTCCTTCCCAGCGCGGCGGGCGTGGCGTTGCAAGGCGAAGCGTTTCCGCCGGCGGTGCTGTCGCTGGTCGGCCGTCTCGTCGACGAATTCGGGGCGCGGCGGCAACAGCTGCTCGCGCAGCGTCAAGAGCGGCAAGCGCGCCTCGACCGGGGCGAAGAGACCCTCGACTTTCGCGCCGACACCGCGGCGATCCGTCAGGGGCAGTGGCGGGTCGCGCCCATCCCCGCGCCGCTGCTGCGTCGACAGGTCGAGATCACGGGGCCCGTCGACGCCAAGATGATCCTCAACGCGCTGAACTCCGGCGCCGACGTCTTCATGGCCGACTTCGAGGACAGCAACGCGCCGACGTGGAAGAACTGCGTCGACGGCCAGCTCGCCCTGCGCGACGCCGTCCGCGGCGAGCTGTCGTTCACCGACCCGGTGACGCGGAAGAGCTACGCGCTGGGCGACAAGCCCGCCACGCTGATGGCCCGCCCGCGCGGCCTGCACCTGCCTGAGCGTCACGTCGTCGTCGGGGGCCACCCGGCGCCGGCCCTGTTCGTCGACGCCGCCGGCTACCTGCTCCACAACGCCCGCGCCCTGCTCGACAGCGGACGCGTGCCGGCGTTGTACGTCCCCAAGCTCGAGCGAATGGAGGAGGCTGAGCTCGTCGACGACATGCTTGCCGTCATCGAAGACGCCGTCGGCGTCCCGCGCGGCAGCGTCAAGGTCACCGTGCTCATCGAGACGTTGCCGGCCGCCTTCGAGATGCACGAGATCCTGCATGCACTGAAGTCGCGCGTCGTCGGCCTCAATTGTGGCCGGTGGGACTACATCTTCTCGTGCATCAAGCGACGACGCGCTGACAAGAGCTTCTTGTCGCCTGACCGATCTCAAATGACGATGGACAAAGGGTTTCTGCGCGCCTATTCGCAGCTCTTGATCCAGACCTGCCACCGCCGCGGCGCGTTCGCCATGGGCGGCATGAGCGCGTTCATCCCTGTGAAGAGCGATCCGGTGCAGAACGAGGCGGCGCTGGCCCGCGTGCGCGCCGACAAGGAGCGTGAGGCCCACGACGGCCATGACGGCACGTGGGTGGCGCACCCCGGCCTCGTCACCGTCGCCCGCGCGGTGTTCGCCGCCCGGCTCGGCGACAAGGACAACCAGCTCGACGTCGCCCGCGACGACGTCGTCGCCTCACGCGCCGCGCTGCTCGAGCCGCCGCCGGGCGACCGCACCGAGGCGGGACTGCGCCACAACCTGCGCGTGGGCGTCACGTATCTGGCGGCATGGCTCGACGGCAACGGCTGCGTGCCCATCGACCAGCTGATGGAGGACGCCGCCACGGCTGAGATCGCGCGCGCCCAGATCTGGCAGTGGCGACGGCACGGCGCCCTCGTCGACGGCCGCCCCCTCGACGACGCGTGGCTGCGACGGGCGCTCGACGAAGAGACCGCCGCCCTGTCGGGCCGCAGGCTCGACGAGGCCTGCGCGCTGTTCTGGCAGCTGTCCACCGCCGACACGCTGGCCGAGTTCCTCACGCTGCCCGCCTACGCGGTCCTCGAGCCGTGAGGCGCGGCCGAAGGCGGGCTGCGCCGCCGCCGACGCGCTGAAGCTGCAAAGAGGATATACTATAATCGGCGGGTTCCGTGGGCGATCACCGTCCATACAGGGGGCCGGGCCGTGCCCGGCGAGGGCGGAGCACGTCATGACGAACACCAGCCAGAGCATCCCCGAGCGCTTCGCCGGGATCACCCGTCCGTACACCACGGCCGACGTTGATCGGCTGCGCGCGCGCTACTGGATCGAGCACACGGTGGCGCGGCCGGGGGCGCAGCGGCTGCGGGAGCCGATGCGTACCGACGGCTACGTTCCGGCGCTGGGGGCCATGACCGGGGCAACGAGGCCATGCAACGGGTCCGCGCGGGCTTGTAGACCATCGATGTCAGCGGCGGGCAGGTCGCCGCCGGCGCCAACGCCGCCGGCGCGATGTGCCCCGTTCAGTCGTTGGACCCCGTGAACTCGGTGCCCCTGCCGGTGAAGCGCACCCACAAGGCGCTGCGGCGCGCCGACCGGCTCGGGCGTGCCGACGAGGAGCGCGCGCCCGAGCCCAGGAGTCGCGTCAGGCGCGCAGGGACAACGCGATCTTGTGCGCCTCGGTCTGCCCGGTGCACACCGCCTCGAGCAGCGCGTTGTCGCCCTCGCCGGGGCCGGCGAACTCGACGCCGAACCGATCTTCGCCGCCCTTGCCTTCGGCCGCCGCCGCGACCCACGCGACCTTGCCGGCGAGCGTCACCGCGCGCGCGGCCGCCTCGACGACGACCTCGACGCGCATCCCGGCGCGGACCTGCTGCGCCAGCTGACCCGTCGACTTCAGCTGCATCCCGCCCTGCGACAGGTTCACCAACGCCAGTGGTCCACCGAACGCCGTCCCATCGACGGCCAACCCGAGCCCGGTGCGCGCAAAGGTGCGCGCCGGCTCGTAGTCGTTCATCGCGAAGATCCGCGCCAACGCGTTGCCCAGCGGGCTTCGTTGTTTCGCCAGCCAGTCGCTCTCGAAGGACACGCCGATGTCGAACAGTGGTCGGCCCGTCGGGCTCGGTCGGTGGCGACACCACATGACCTGACCCTCGGCCACGAGCTCTTCGGTGTCTCCCCCAACGTCGATGATCAGGTGCAGCGGACTGCCGGCCTTGACATCGTGTTCGCTCTCAAGGCGCAGGCCTCTGGGCGAGACATCGCTGGCCTCGGCCTCGCCGGAGACGTTGTCGCCATCGTTCTTCGCCGACCAGCGCACACGCAGACGCAGGTCGATGCGCGGACCGTCGCGGCGTTCGCTGGACTTCTGAGGTGACGTCGTCATCAGGCCCTCGCAATGACGCGCAGCGCACGCGCCAATCCGTTCACGCTAGCAGGCACGACCCGCAAGCCCAAGGGCGGCCGACGGGGACCGGGTCTAGACAGGGTCAACGGTCAAGGTCGACGACGAGCGCGGCGTTCGCCCCGTCGATGATGACTGCCCGGCCGGCCTCGCCTGTCGACCAGGTGACGCCGTCCGCCGTCGTCGTGATCGCCGTGACGAAGTAGGTGGCGCCGAGATCGACGGGGGCATGGGTGAACACCGCGACGCCGCCCTCGCAGGCGACGTCCACGTCGCTGACGACGGGCGCCGCGGTGCGCGCCTCGGCGTACTGCCACAACGAGGCCGAGAACGACGTCGCGCCGGCGTCGCCGCACGAGCGGCCGCCGACCGTCAACGTGGCGCGCAGGGTGCCGCGGACGATCCGCACGTCGGCGACGGCCGGACCCGCCGTCGGCGACGGCGCCCCCGGCGCGATCCGCAGCACCGGCGCGACGCCGTGCACCACGTCGCCGTCGACCAACTCGACGAAGACGTCGGCGAAGGGACCGGTGAACAGCGTGACCGAGCCCTTGGCGCAGTCGGCGTCCGTCGGCGTCACGACGCTGGTCTCTACGTCGTCGGAGTCGGCGGTGTCGCGCGACACGGCGGTCAGGCGGGCGGTGGTGCCCGGAGACAGCGCCGGGCAGACAGTCGCGGCGTCCGCGCCGTCGACGGTCCAGCCCACCACGGTCGAGAACGAGGGCGCGCAGCCGGCGACGGCGGCGGTGAGCAGGGCGAGGGGCAGGCGGTGCATCGGGGGCTCCGGGCGGTGACTGCCGTGGTCGCCCACGCCGTCGTCGTCGTCAAGGAGCGTCGGCGCCGGCCTCGCCTTCAGGGGCTCATCTGGCGGGCGACGGCGACGCGCTGTTCGAGGTTGAACTGCGCGAAGTAGGCCGGGTCCTTCGTGCGGATCTGCTCCCACGACGCCACGGCGCCGGCGGGGTCGCCAGCCATCAGCTTCGCCATGCCACGGTAGTGCAGCGCCGGCATGTAGCCCGGGGCCTGGGCGATGGCCTTGTCGAAGTGGGTCATCGCCTCGTCGTTGCGGCCGGTCTGCACGAAGACGCGGGCGAGGCCGGTCAATGCCTCGGGGCTCTTGCCGTCCTGCTTCAGCGCGGCCTTCAGCTTCGTCTCGGCGGTGGCCAGATCGCGCGCGTCGAGGGCGTCCCAGCCCTCCGCTACCGCGCGCGCCAGCGGCGTGGCGTCGGCGGGCAGCTGCTCGACCCGTCGGGCCGTGTTCGACGTCGCGGCCGGCGGCGTCGCTGCGGCAGGCAGTGGTGCCGTCGGTGCCGTCGCGCCGTCGTCGTCGCCGGCCGCCACGGGCACCAGCGGCTGTGCCAGCGGTCCCTCGCCGCGCAGGCCGGCTTCGAGATCGACCAGGCCCTTCTGCACATGGTCCCGCGACGGCGAGTCGGCCGGTGCGATCTTCAGGTAGGTCTCCCACGCGCCCCTGGCCTTCTGCAGGTTCTCGCGGCTCATCCCCGGCGTCTCGGCCACGGCGGCGCCGAGCAGGAACAACGCATCCAGCACCTCGCCGCGGTCCTTCTGCTGCTCGGGGTGGTTCAGCACGAACTCGAGCTCCTCGATTGTGCGGTCGCGGTTGCCGAGGAAGAAGAAGCAGCGCGCGAGCAGGTTGCGGGCCTGCGGGTAGGTCGGCGCGAGGTCGAGGACCCGCGACAGGATCGTCGCGGCCTCGATGAACCGACGCTCGGAGAAGTACAGCTGGGCCACCGCCATCTCGCGGTCGGGGCCCGGCGCCACCGGCTTGCCGGCGCGACCGGTCTTCGTCAGGTCTTCGAGCACCGTCGTGACGCCCACGAGTGAGCGCGCGCGCTGGTCGGTGTCGAGCTCGGGCCAGTCCTTCTGCAGCCGCGCCGCCAGACCTTCGGCGGTCAGTTCGCCGTCGAGCACGTCTTCGAGCAGCGCGCGCTTCTTTTCGAGCTCGGCGTTCGACGTTGCCGACCCCCACGGCGCCGGCCCCGGCGCCCGCGTCGGGTCGGCGGCCCGCCCGACGCCGGGTGGCTCAAGGCACGAGGTGGCGAGCCACGCGGTCGCAAGCAGGACGGTCAGTCGGGCAGGGCGGAGCGAGGAGACCATCCTGCGCTCTTACGGAGCCACGACGACGTCGGCAACCGCGCCCGTGGGGCGGCGGAAGGCGAGGACGAAACGAAGCGCGGGCGCGCGGGCCCGCGACACCGAAAAAGCCCGTTGTGGCGATGAATCATGTGACCGAGGAGTAACGCTGCCGGTCAGCCGACCCCGGCGCGCCTGACGACGGGAGGTATGCGGCTCGGCTCTCTGACAGGCTCCTGAGAAATGCTGCTTGCGCGTCAACGCCTCGTTGCTGACCCACCGTGGCGCGCCGGACTCGGTCCGGTACGCGGTCCGGCTCCCCAGCGCGCAGTGCCGGCGAAGGCACCGCATGCCGACGGTGTGGTCACTGGGCGACGCGCATCTCGCAGCGGTCGCCAGACACCAGTTCGCGCGCCGAGTTCACGAGCACGCCGGTGGCGATGTGCTTCTCGGTGTCGATGATCAGCACCTGGCCGACGTCTTCGTCGGCCAGCCCCGAGTACTGGCGCAAATACGGGTCGCCGGCGCGCACGACGGTGAAGCTGTTACCCACCTGCACGCCGTCGGCCGACCCCTTGTCGATGAGCACCGAATAGCTCTCGCCGAAGAACGACAGGGGCGTGCTGCCGGACTCGACGATGTAGCCCTTGACGTTCTTCGCGTTGGCCACCGCGCGCAGCGGCTCGAGGCTTGTGGGCAGGCGACCGACGAAGTCACCGCGCTCCACCGAATCCCAACTGGTCACGACGGTGCCGAGCGCCTGCTCGCGCGACAGCGCGTCGACCCGCACCTCGCCGATGAGCGCCACCAGCTTGCCAAGGTCGGCGCCGGTCACCGGGTGCCGCACGTCCCGCACCGGCCGGAACACCTGAAGCGTCTCACCAGGCTTCCCCGCGTTCTTCAGCTTCACGTAGACGCGATCGGTGACCGTGAGCAGGCGCTTCTCGTCGGGCGAGTGCAGCACCTGACCAGCGTCGTCGAGGCGCTCGGACGGGACGAAGAACTCACGGCGGCGCTGCTCGGTGCCGACGTCGGCGAGTCGCGCCGCGACGTCGTCGCCCTCGAACCCGCCGCCCTGGATGTCCTCGAAGTCGGGCTCCTTCTCGTCGCTGACCTCTTCGCCGGGCGCCTCGCCCAGGACCGGCTCGCTGCTGTCGTAGAAGCGCACCCGGCTGCCCGGGCGGATCCAGTTCGGGTTGTCGAAGTCGGGGTTGTACGACCAGATCTTCGGCCAGTACCACGGGTTGTTCAGGAACCGCTGCGAGAGGTTCCACAGCGTGTCGCCGGGCTGGACGACGTAGCTCTCGGGGGCCGACGTCGTCGCCGGCGCCTCGCCTTCGGGCCTGAGCGCATCCCCCGATGCCTGACCACCGTCGCCGCCGTAGCCGGCTTCGGCGGGCTCGGCGGGCGCGTCTGCGGCTTCGGCCGGCTCGGGGGAATCCTGCGCCCCGGCAGGCGCGGCGAGAACGACGATGAAAGCAGCGGCGGCAGCACGCATCACAGACCCCTGACGACCGTCCTCCGGCGGACCGGCGGACGACCCATGAACCCTCATCACCCGACAAGAGTGACAAGCCTCGAGACATTACGGAGCAAGTGCCCCGGGCTCCAAATTTTTCCGACCAACGACCGCAACGAAGCTCCCGCTTCGGCCCGCCAACGAAGAAACAACCACGTCCCTGCGCTAAACTGCCGCACCCGCGGCGGCAGCGATGGTCGGACGCTCTCCCGACGACTGCTCGGTCGACCGTTCAGTTCGAGGCCAGCGCCGCGTCGAGGTTCGCGACGTCGGTGCCGGACAGGTACGCGTCGGCCACGGTGACCAGCCAGGCGCCGGCAGTGGCCCCGGCGAGGATCTGCGCCGCGAGCCCCTGGGTGTTGGCGCGCACGCGGACGCCCTCGACGTACGCTGCCTTCTCCTCGGCCGACATCTTCGCCGAGTCGCCCACGCGACCGGCTGCGGGGTATGTCACCAGCGAGCCGTACAGCGCCTGCCCGCCGAGGGCCACCGTGGCGAGGGCGAGGCCACCGGTGGCGATGCCGAGCAGCGCGCCCTTGACGGGTTGGTCGTTGTAGACTTGGCCCCAGCCGGGGAGCACCGCCGACCGGAAGGCCGCGCCGCTGCGGGAGCGCAAGACCACGGCTCTGGCCGAGAAGGCCACCAGCTCGGACTTGGGGAGCTTCACTTCCTCGGCGACCAGCACCGAGCCGGACTCGGCATCGACGGCGCGCACGGACACGACGAATTCGGCACCGCCATCGGCGACGCGCCCGACGATCAGCGCCCGCGCGCCGGCCATCTTTCCCAGAGTGAGCACCTGCTTGTCATCGATGGCGCCCGACTGCTGCAACGCCAGCTCAGCCATGACCTCGCCGAGCTGACCCCGCTCGACGAGCGGGAGCCGGTGGTCGCGGGCCAGGTCCGTCGTGACCAGATCGCTGACGACGAGGCCGAGCGAGCGTTCGATGGTCTCCTCGCCGACGTTCTCGAACGGCAGCACCGCGAAGCGCTGCTCGCGGTGATCGCCGGGCAGCCGCTTCAGCTGAAGCGCCAGGGCGTCGGCTAGGTTGCGCATGCGCGCGTCCATGCCGGCGGCGGTCGCGGGCGTGGCGGGGGCGCTGGCTTCTTCGGCCAGAGCCGAGGCAGAAAAGAGGAGCGCGCACAGGGATAGGCGACCGACCATCATCCAGTGCAGTTAGCACACGCGCCGCGTCCGGTCGCGCGCGTCGGCCGGCTTGAGCCTGACTCCGTTCGCGTGCGTGAATGTACGCAGCACCCACCACGTCCTGACTCCGGAGATTTCCATGCGCAGCCCCGACCGCGTCCTCGCCCTCGCCCTCACCGTCGTCCTCGCCAGCAGCTGCGCGGCCCTCAAGGACATCGCGGCCTCGGCGGCCCGACCGCGGGCGTCAGCGAAGTCGGCAAAGGACATCGCCGCGTGCGAGAAGATGTGCGAGGTCGCCGGCAACGCCGAGAGCAACGCTGCTGCGGTCGACCGCTGCAAGGCCGACTGTCGCGAGTGAAAGGCTAGAGAGCCGATGCGCATCACCATCCGTCGTGGGGCGCGCCGGACTCGGGTCATCAACCGCGATGCTCCTTGGTCACATGATTCATCATGCTCCTTCGTCGACGCCTCGCCGCTGACCCACCCGGGCGCGCCGGACTCGGTCCGGTATGCGGATCGGCTCTCTAGCCGCCATCGAGCCGCAGGCGCCGGGCCGGGGGGCGCGCGGGCACGGGTGCGGCGTCCTCGTGGGCGACGATCTCGTCGTCGAGCGTCTGGGCGCGGGCGCGCGCGGCCTTCCAGATGGTGACGAAGATGCTCATGATCGGCACGGCGAAGAGGGCGCCCGCCAACCCGTAGTAATGCTCGCCGACGACGAGAGCGAGGACGACCAGCACCGGGTGGATCTTGGCGGCGTCGCCCATGATCTTGGGGTTCAACAGGTTCGCCTCGAGCAGATGGATGCCGACGATCCACAGCACGGCGAGCACGGCGGTCGTGAGGCCCGACGACAGACCGACGAGCACGATCGGGATGGTCGACAGGATGCTGCCGAAGATCGGCACGAGTGAGAACACCGCGGCCACCGTCGCCAGCAGGAACGCGAACTTCACCTTCAACAACAGCAGGCCCACCAGCGTCAGGACACCGTTCACGAGGCAGATTGTCACCTGGCCGCGCACGACACCCGACAGGCCCCGGTCGATGCGGCCGAGCATGTCCTCGAGCCGCGCGCGGTCGCGCACCGGCGCCAGCGTGCACAGGAACGACACAACCCGGTCGCTGTCAGCGACGATGAACGCCGTCAGCATCAGCACGAGCAGCGCGCTGAACAGGAACCGCACCGCGAACGCCAGCGCGACCTGCACCTGCGACACCACCCCCATGGCCGTCTCGAGCGCCGCCGCGCGACCCCGGTGCAGCGTGTCGCGCAGCGTCTGCGCGAGGTCGATGCGGACGACGGCGTCGCCGCTCGCGTTGGCTGCGCCGTCGGGGGCTTCTTCCTCGTCTTCGGCCGTGATGATGCGGATGGGGAGCCCCGACTTCTCGACCCAGTCCTCGACGGCGCTGACCTTGCGCGTGAGGTTCTCGTCGGAAAGCTCACGGAAGCCGGCGCTCGCCAAGTGGCTCAGGCGCGTGATTTCTTTCGACAGCTGGGGCACGAAGACGCGGGCGCTGACGACCAAGACCACCACCGCCAGCACGTAGAGCAGGATGACAGCGAGCCAGCGGGGCAGCTGCTGGTCGGCGATCCGGCGCGTCGACAGCCAGCGGACCGGCGGCAGGATCACATAGGCGAGGGCGGCGGCCAGAAAGAACGGCAGCAGGATCTCGCGGACGGCGACGAGCACCACCAGCGCGGGCAGCAGCAGGGCAGCGTTGAGCAGCAACCGCTGCGCGCGCTTGTCCGTCAGGGCGAGGAAGAGCCGAGAGTTCACCAATCCCCCCACTAGCGGCTTCTCGCCGTCGATGCCAGAAAACGGCCTCTGGCTCGCGCGCCTATCGCCGGCCCTGCGGTGACGACCGGACCGGGGGTCGGGCCAGCCCGCTTGCGCGAGCCGACATCGCGGGGAACAAGCCTCTCCATGAGCACTCCGCTTTCCTTCCACGACGAACCCCGAGGCTACGTCCCGCCAACGCCGCCGACGTCTGCCGGTGGCAACGCCGCGCGCGCTCTGCTCTTCGTTGGCGCCGTCGCGGCCTTCGGCGGTCTGGCCTTCGCCGGCGTGTCGACAGCGGACTTCATCGAGCATCTGGATCGTCAGGTGCACTCGATCCACTGCTCGTTCATCCCCGGCGCCGGCGCCGAGATCGCCGACAACGGCTGCAAGACAGTGATGATGTCGACGTGGAGCTCGGTGCTGCGCACGTCGTTGTGGGGCGGTATCCCCATCGCGCTGCTCGCGGTGGCGACGTTCGCCTTCCTCGTGATGAAGCAGTTGCAGCTGGCGCTGGCGTCCGAGACCAACCGCCACCACACGTCGTTCCTCGTCCTCGCCTGGCTGCTGCCGGCGCTCATGAGCGTCATCTTCGGGTCGATCGCGTTCTCGCAGCTTGGCGCGGTGTGCAAGCTGTGCGTCGGCATCTACGCCAGCTCGGCGGTGGGGCTCGTGCTGGCGATCGTCGCCCACGTGCAGGCCCACAAGGCGCAGACGCCGGTGCCGCTCGGCACCTGGGGCCTGTGGTTCGGCGAAGGCGTCGTCTACGTCGGCGTGATGGTGCTCTTCTACGTGCTGTTCGCGCCGCAGGCGCCGAAGTCGGCCGAGGGCTGCGGCACGCTCGTGAAGCGCGAGGACCCGGCGCAGGTCTTCATCCGCGTGACGTCGACGGGGACGCCGGCCATCGCCGTGCTCGACCCGCTGTGCCCGGCGTGCAAGGGCTTCGACGAGCGCATCCGCAACTCGGGCCTCGACCAGCAACTGGCCATCGACGCGGTGCTCTTCCCGCTCGACGAGACCTGCAATTGGATGGTCAAGGGTGCCTCAGTGCACCCTGGCGCGTGCGCCGTCAGCGAGGCGATGCTCTGCGCGCTGCAGGACAGCCCTGACTCGTCGCTGAAGATCCTCGACTGGGCCTTCGCCCACCAGGAGCGCCTGCGCGCCGACGCCAAGCAGAGCGATGCCGGCGTGCGTGCCGAGCTCGAACGCACCTTCCCGAAGGTGAAGGGCTGCCTCGGCAGCGCCCAGATCAAGAACAAGGTGAACAAGTCGCTGAAGTGGGCGGTGTCCAACGCGCTGCCCGTGCTGACCCCGCAGCTCTTCGTCGGCGACAAGCGCGTCTGCGACGAGGACACCGACCTCGGGCTCGAATACACCGTGCACCAGATGCTCGGCTCGTCGCCCCGACCGCTCTCCCCGGGCCGCGGTCGCTGACCCGCGACGGCAACGACCGTAGGACGCAAGAACCCATGAAAACCGCGAACCTCATCCTCTTTTTGACGCTGCTCAGCGCGCCCACCGTCGCCGTCGTGGCCGGCGAGCGGCGCGCCGCCACCCGCATGGCCGAGCTCGGCGCGGCCGCCGCCGACGTACCCATCGCCTCGGCTGCCGACGAGGGCTACTGCACGCCCCAGCTGAAGGCGATCGTGCGCCGCGTGGCGACGTCGTGCGGCCTGGTCGAGGGCGGGCGTGGCTGCAAGCCCGCCGACGCCCGCAGCGTGGCGACGATGGGCGGCGCCGACTTCAACGCGCTGTTCACCCCGCTGTCGAACCGCGCGCACCTTGTGCAGTTCGACGCCGAGCAGACCGACCTCGACGACTTCGGCCGCAAGGAGATCGAGAAGGTGTGGGCCGAGAAGGGCGGCGCCAGCTTCTTCTTCGTCGTCGCCCGCGCCTCACCCGACGGCGACGCGGCGCTGAACACGCAGCTGAGCCAGCAGCGCGCGCAGTCGGTGATGGGTCACCTGCAGCAGAAGTTCCCCGGCGACGAAGACCTGTCGAAGGTCGGGCTGCTGTGGCTCGGCGAGGACTTCGCCCAGCTCGACACGGGCTTCTGCGACTGGAACCGCAGTCGCAAGGAGAACGGCGCCGCCTGCACCGCCAAGGACATCAACCGCTCGGCGTTCGTCGCCTGGATCGACTGCGCGATCTGAGCGCCGTTGGCCGGGGCGACGCACGCGGTCGTAGTGGGCTGGTTGCGGCCTCCTGGGCGGTCATCCTCGCGATGCTTGATGCCGCGCTCGCGGTCGCTGCTGGAGCGACCGCGACGGCCATCCCCCGGGCGCCCGTGCCGGCTTGAAGCGCAGCGCCGGCGTCGCCGACGTTGCCGGGCCACGTCGGCTCCGTCACCGCTCAGCGCAGCGCGAGCAGGGATGGCCCGACGCTCATGTCGCACGGCCGCATGGGGCCCGCGGTGTCGAGCGAAATGCCCCGGCGCGTGATGGAGACCACGCGGCGGCCAGCGACGACGTCGCCGACGCGCACGCTGGTGCCACGTCCGTCGGTCGTCTCGAGCAGCGCACGCGGCGAGGCCGTGTCGACGAGCAGCGCCGTCACCCGCAGCGACGACAGCGACGCGCAGGCGACGCCGTCGCACGCGGCGGGCGGCGTTTCACAGGCGGCCTTGCCGCTCGCCGGCGGCGCGAAAGGATCACGGCGCCCGGTCGGGTCGTACGCCGAGCCTCGTGGGGCGGCGGCGGCGGCGGCGGCGACGAACAGCGGGATGAACCAGACGAACACGCGCATAGTGACCTCCTTCGCTGAGCATAGAGGCATTCATCAGAAAGGGTCAGGTTAATCTCTTTGATGCAAAGTTAGGTGTCGTAAGTCCCTGAAAACCCAACCAGGCTCCCCACAGCGCCCGCGGCAGTGATGTCGCCGACGCGGCTCTTGCTGCGCCGGAGACCGTCGTGCGCTAACGACCCGCCATGACCCGCGACGACCACCGTTCCCGCGTGTTGCTCATCGAAGACGACCCCTCGATCGCGGCGGGCCTGCGGCTGAACTTGCGGCACGAAGGCTACGTGGTCAGCGCCGAGAGCGACGGTGAGCAGGGCTTGAAGCGCGCGCTCGCCGACGCCCCCGACCTGATCCTGCTCGACGTCATGCTGCCGACGATGAACGGCTTCGAGATCCTGCGCGAGCTGCGGGCGCGCGGCAGCACCGCCGGCGTGATCATGCTGACCGCCAAGGGGCTCGAGGAGGACAAGGTCCTCGGCCTCGACCTCGGCGCCGACGACTACGTCCAGAAGCCCTTCGCCGTCGGCGAGCTCGTCGCCCGGGTCAACGCGGTGCTGCGTCGACGGCAGGCGCAGCAGCCGTCGCAGCTGTCGTTCTCGGGCGTCGTCGTCGACCGCGCCGCGCGCGCCGTCAGCCGCGACGGCAGGGTCGTGGCCTTGTCGCCGCGCGAGATGGCGCTGTTGCTGTTCTTCGTCGAGCACCCCGGGCGCGCCCACAGCCGCGACGCCCTGCTCGCCGGCGCCTGGGGCCTCGACTACGAGGGCACCGAGCGCACCATCGACAACTTCGTCGTGTCGCTGCGCAAGAAGCTCGAGCGCGACGCCGACGCGCCGGTGCACTTCGTCACCGTGCGCGGCATTGGCTACCGCTTCGACCCGCAGCCCGCGAAGGGCTGACACACCACAGCGGCGGCGCCTCGCCGCTTGCCCAGCCCCTTGTCCATCGCCCCGGCCGCGACAGGGGGCGACAAGCGGACAAAAGCCTGACAAGACCGGCGCTGTGACCGACCGCGACCCTGCGACCCCTGCCGCGACCCTCGCCGACGACACGGTCCCTGCTGCGATGGCTGCTCCTGCGTCGGCTCCTGCGTCGGATCCTGCGTCGGCTCCTGCGTCGGCTCCTGCGTCGGCCCCTGCGTTGGCTCCTGGGTCGGCTCCTGCGTTGGCTCCTGGGTCGGCCACGACGCCCGGCGACGCCTCGGTCGATGCGCGTCCGGTGCGCGACCCGCGGGCGCTGCGCATGGCCCCGCGCTCCGCCGACCCGTCGCCGCTGCCGCCGGTGGTCAGGCTCTGCAACCGCGGGGGCGAGCTGTTCATCGACGCCGGCGCCGACGACGGCGACGTGCTGCGGCTGCTCGACGGTCCGGGGGGAGACGTCGAGCGCCTGCTCGGCGAGGCGCGCCCGCTCGAGGCCCTGACGGTCCTGGACGCCGCGAAGGTCGACGACGACGTGCGGGCGTCGCTGCGCGCGCGGGCTTTGTTGATGGAAGGCCGCATCGAGGACGCCCGCGCCGTGCTCGGCGACCGCGAGCGACCCGGCGTGGCCCTGGGTGATGCGGCGTTCGCTCTGGCCGAAGGCGAGCTCGACCGCGCCGAGCGCCGCGTGCGCGCGGTGCGCGACGCTGACTCCACGTCCCTCGGTGCGGTCTACCTGCAGGCGCTCGTGCGCGTCGCGCGGGGCGACATGGCGCAGGGAGCCGACCTGCTCGCCGCCGTCGCGCGGGCCCAGCCGTCGCATGCTGTGGCCCGCTACCAGCTTGGCCAGATCCTGCTCGCGCAAGGCGATGCGGCGCGCGCCGGCACGCTGTACGAGATGGCGTGGTACCTCACGCCCGCGTTCGTCAGCCCGGCGCTGGCCCTGGCCGACATGTTCGTCGACAGCCGCCAGTACGGCGACGCGCTCGGCGTGCTCAACCGCATCTGCGCCGTGGCGCCGTCGTCGCTGGCGCCGCGGCAGTTGCAGCTGCGTATCCTCGTCGAGATCGGCGAGCGCGAGGCCGCCATCGAGCTCGGGCGCTCGCTGCACGAGCAGGGGCCCGACGACGTCGACACCGCGCTGCTCTACGCCGAGGCGCTCATCGACGCCGAGCAGGGCGCCGACGCCCATGTGCTTCTCCACGCGCTGCTGCAGCGATCCCTCGACCCCACGCAGGCCATGCGCGCGCGACGCCTGCAGGCCCGCGTCGCGTTGACCGAGCACCGCGTCGACGACGCCCTGCAGATCCTGCGCGACGCCGTCGACGCCGCGTCGCCGGCGGCCGTCGGCGAGATCGCCCTCGAGCTCGGTCAGGTCGCGGCGGCGCAGCGGCACACCGTCGAGCTCGACTTCGCCCTCGTCGCTCTGGTGCGCAGCGCCGATCTCGGCTCGCTCGTGTCCGGCGCGCTGCTCGCCCGCCAACACGGCCTGTCGTCGCGCGCGCGGGCGTTGGCCGAGCGGGCCCGCAGCCTCGTGCCCGGCACGGCGGCGGCGACACAGCTCGATGGGTTCATCGCGTCGCTCTGAGCGTTCCGTTCGTCGCGCGTCGGGTCCTCGCGGGGGATGTGCCATGACCGCTCTGGCGCTCGAACTGTCGCCGCTGTGGACGGCCGCCGAGGCCCGCGCCGCCGACGCCTGGACCATCGACCGCACCGGCGTCCCTGGCCTCGTCCTGATGGAGCACGCCGGACGCGCCGTTGCGGACGTCGTCGTCGCCGAGCTGGAGCGCCTGGCGGCGCGCGACGGCGCCGTCATCGACGTGGTCTGTGGTCCAGGCAACAACGGCGGCGACGGCTGGGTGTGCGCGCGCCACCTCGCCGGTCGCGGCCTCGCGGTGCGCGTGCTGTCGCTCGCGGCCCCCGACGCGCTGCGGGGCGACGCCCGCCAGGCCGCGGCCCTGCTCCTGGCCGCCCGCGCCGCAGCGTTCGCGTCACGTGGCACCGTCGTTGACGTCGTGGTGGACGACGGCGAAGGCGGCGCCGTCGTCGCGGCGCTCGATGCCGCCACCGCCACCGCCGCAGCCACCGGCCGCCGCACCGTGGTGGTCGACGCGCTGTACGGCACCGGCTTGTCGCGCCCGCTCGACGAGCGCGCTGCCCGCGTCGTGGTGGCGCTGGCGCGGCGGCGCGCGGCGGGCGCGCGCGTCGTCTCCATTGACGTGCCGTCGGGCCTGCCGGCTGACGGCGCAGCGCCCGCGGGCGACGTCGTCGACGCCGACGTGACGGTGACCTTCGCCGGGCGCAAGGTCGCGCACGTCGCCGAGCCCGGCTTCTCGCGCTGCGGCGTCGTCGTCGAGGTCGACATCGGGGTGCTGCGCCCGGCCACAGTCCGCCCGCAGATCGTGGCGCTCGACGACGTGCGGCTGCCCGCAGCGTCGCCGACGGCGCACAAGGGCACGTACGGTCACGTCGGCGTGATCCTCGGCGCGCCGGGCACCGCAGGGGCGGCGCTGCTGGCCGCCCGCGGCGCGCTGCGGGCGGGAGCGGGGCTCGTGTCGTTGCTGGGCGACGACCCGCATGGCGTCGCCCGGCTGCCCGAGCTGATGTTGCGCCCGCTCGACGACGATGGCCTGGCGGCGGTCAACGTCGTAGTCGTCGGACCAGGCCTGTGGCCCGAGCGGGCGCGGGCGCTGGTGCCGGCGCTGGCGCGCGCAAGGGCGCGGGGCGCCCGGGTCGTCGCTGACGCCGGCGCCCTCGGTGGCCTGCCTCATGGGCTGGCGGATGTCTCGACGCCGCACCCCGGCGAGGCAGCGCGCGTGCTCGCGACGTCGTCGTCGCAGGTGCAGGTCGACCGTCTGGGCGCGGCGCGTGCGCTGGTGGAGCGTCTGGGCGGCGTCGTGGTGTTGAAGGGCGCCGCGCCGGTGGTGGCGTCGTCGGCGCGCGTCCTCGTGGTGCCCGGGGGAGCGCCGGCGCTGGCGGTCGGCGGCAGCGGCGACGTCCTGGCCGGCGTTGTCGGGGCGGCCTTGGCGGGGGCTTGGGGGGCGGCGAGCGTCGACGACGCCGCGGCGGTGGCGGTGTGGTTGCATCAGCAGGCTGGGCGAGCGTCGTCGCGGGGCGCGTTGGCGGGCGAGCTCGCCGACGCGGTCGCTGCGGTCGCGCAGCAGGCGAGGGCGCCGTGAGCGACCCGCGCGAAGGGGACGTCGAGGTTGTCGAGACGACCTCGTCGGCGAAGGCGACCGAGGCGTTGGCGGCGACGTGGGCGCGAAGGCTCGTCGCCGCAGGTCGTGTGCCGCTCGTCCTGCAGCTGACCGGCGCGCTGGGCGCCGGCAAGACGACCTTCGTGCGCGGCTTTGTGCGTGCGCTGCCTGGCGGCGACGGCGTCATCGTGCAGAGCCCGACCTTCGCCCTGGCGCGCCGCTATCTGACGACGCCGCCAGTGCACCACCTCGACCTGTATCGGCTGCAGGACAGCGGCGACGCGGGCAGCGTCGTCGAGCTTGGGCTGGTCGATCAGTGCGTCGACGGCGTCAGCTTTGTCGAGTGGCCGGTGCCCGGCACGCCGTGGGCGGCGCCGTCGGGCAGCGTCGACATCGAGATCATGTCGCCGCGCTGTCGACGAATCCGCATCACGTTGCCACCGCGGTCGCCCTGAGCGCCGCGGGCATCGTCGTCGGCGAGTTCTCGCTTGACTCCGCGCGTCGCGCTGTTACAACGCCCCCACATTCAGCGCGGGGTGGAGCAGTTGGTAGCTCATCGGGCTCATAACCCGAAGGTCGTTGGTTCAAGTCCAACCCCCGCAACCACGAGACACACAGCGGAAACGCCGACTCACCCGAGAGGGTGGTTCGGCGTTTCTGGCTTCTGTGACGTGCGGCAGCCACTTCGGGGGCCATTCGGGTGCCGTGATTGGCCCTCCGCCCACGCGAAACGCCATTCCTTTGCCCTCAAGCGGGTCGTAGCCGCAGCGGATGTCGTCCCCGCACGCGCGGGGCTGAGTCGATGCGCTCGACGCCTACCACGCCGCCGCTGTCGTCCCCGCACGCGCGGGGCTGAGCCGTACCCGACGCCGCCGACGCAGTCGGTGGGCGAGCGCAGCGCCGACGTTCGCCGCACCGAGCGGCTGCTGCAGACCTTGGGCATGAACCCGGGCCGCGGCGACGGCATCTTCGATGGCCACACCGCCGCCGCCGTGCGTCGCTTCGAGCGCCGCCACCACCTGCACGTCGACGGCTGGGTCGACGCGCGCGACCTGTTGGCGCCGCGCCGCGCCGCGGGCGGTGACGACCGCCAGGCTCGTCAGCAGATGCAGCACCTGCTCGACGTCGCTCGTCGTGGCGCCGAAGGCCAGCGTCCGCTGGGGAGGTGCCTGCGCGAGGTGCAGAACCATCTGGATCAAGTGACGTACGGGAAGGGCAAGGTCCCGCGCCTGCCCTACGCGCGGAACTTCGCCCAGTACCTGAACCGCGACGGCAACGCCGCCCGTTTGGGCTTGAAGCGGCTGCCCATCACGAACGCCTACGACTCGCCGCCCGGTGCCATCATCGTCGTGCGCGCGGGGTCGCCCGGCACGCGTCACCCCGCCGCCGGCGACATCGTCGCCAAGGCGCGTGGCGATCACCTCTACAACGACGGCGAGATGGGCTTCGCCGGTCGCGGCAACTTCCCGCGCGGTACCAACCACGTCCTGAGCGTCTACGTCCCCGCCGGCGACCGTGCGCGCTGAACGAGCCTGGCCACGGGCCGCGGTCGGCGTTGACGAGCACGCGACGGAGACGAGGCCGCCGTCGCGCTCGACGCGTCGTCAGCCGTTCACTGCGGCGTGACCAGCAGCGCGCCCGCCGCGACCACGTGACGGGCGAGCTCGCTGACGGGCGAGGCGCGCGAGCGATCGAGCACCGCACCCACCGACCCGAAGCTCCAGGCGAGCCACGCCCCGACGGCCAGCGTCGACGTCGGCGACAGCTGCGCCGCTTGCACCAGAAACAGGACGCTGGCGCAGAGCACCGCGCCGAACTGCACGCCGGCGTACAGCCCGCGTCGCGGCCCCACCGGCGCGCCAAATTTCGCCCGCGGTCCGTCGACGGCGGCGACGGGGGGCATGCCGGCGGGCAGCCACTCGGGCGGACCCAGCAGCGCGCGCACGACGTCGCCCACGCTGCGCGCGGCGGCGACCTTCGCCCGCAGCTCGCCCCACGGGCTCCACGCCAGCCGCAGCGGGTTCCACGTCGTCGCCGGCTTCACAGTGCCGAACACCGGCGGGTACGCGTCGTCTTCGGCGACGAACGTGCCAAACAGCCGATCCCACACAATGAACACGCCGGCGTGGTTGCGGTCGAGGTAACGCCCGTTGCAGCCGTGGTGCACGCGGTGGTGCGACGGCGTGTTCAGCACCCACTCGAGCGGCCCGAGCCGCCCGACCAGCTGGGTGTGGATCCAGAACTGACCAAGGGTATTCAACGACGCGAGGATCGCGAACGATTCAAGGTCGAGACCGACCAGCGCCAGCGGCAGATAGAACAGCCGGCTGAAGAGCGGCTGCACCGGCCCCTGTCGCAGCGCGACGGCGAGGTTGTAGTCTTCGGAGCTGTGGTGGGGGGCGTGGGTGGCCCACGGCAGCATCATCCGGTGCGCCGCGCGGTGAAACCAATAGTACAAGAAATCGACAGCGACGAAGGCGACGACAAGGACGACGGGATCGCGCGCCGGCAGCGTCCACAGGCGATGCTCGTAGACCGCGAGGTACAGCCCGGTGAGCGCACCGGCGGCGACGACGCCAAAGAGAGTCTGCAGCGTGCCGAGCGCGAGGCACGCGGTCACGTCGGCGCCGCGGTACAGGGTGCGGCGTCGCCAGGCGGCGACGGCGTACTCGAGCGCGATGAGCGCGAAGAACAGCGGGATGGCGAGGACGATCAGATTCATCGCAAGGGGGCCCCGTGCTGCGATCGGGGGTGCCCTGCGAGCGTACTCGACGGTACGGGTCCGGGCGACCGACCGGCTTTCAGCGCACGCGCTGCGGGCTCAGGTGCACGAGGATGCCGAGGCAGTCGTCGGCGATGTAGACGCTGCGATCGTCGGCGAGGGCGAGCGCGGTGAAGCACGTGGCGTCTCGGTCGGGGAACGCCGTCCGGTCGCCGTTGCCGAAGATGTTCACCACGCGGTCGTCACCGCCAGCGTCGCCGTCGCCATCGACGTTGGCCACCAGCCGCACGGCGCGCGTCGCCGCGATGAACAGGTTGCCGTACGAGCCGACGGCCAGTTGCCGCGGGGCGTTCACCGAGCACACACGGGCCGGCGCACCGGCCCCCGCCGTCGACGGCGATCCGTCGCCGATCACGGGGGAGACCCCGCCGCCGACGTCTCGCCGCACGACGCGGTGGTTCTTCGTGTCGCTGACGTACAGCGCTCCGGGCACCGGTGGCCGGGCGAGGTAGCTCGGACCGTCGAGCAGCTGGCCGTCGCCCCGGACGCCGCAGCGCCCGCCGAGCGGCGTCGCCGCCGCGACCCCGGCGGCGCCGAGGCGGACGCCGCAGTGGGCCGCCTCGTGGGCCACGATGAAGCCGTCGCCGTCGACGATGACGTCGGTGGGGGCCACGCCGCCGGTGCCCAGCCGGGCCGCGGTCCAGCCGGTCGCCGCGTCGACGGCGCTGTCGTCGTCGGCGTCCACGTCGACCAGCCGCAGGGCGTTGGAGCCGCGCTCGGTGCTCACGAGCCGGCCGCGCGCCACGCCGAGCAACGCGCCGCGCGCGTCGGCGAGCAGCGTCACCGCCGCCACCGGTCCGCCGCGCGAGGTCGCTGGCGACGGTGGCCAGGAGCCCGTCGGCGGTCAGTCTGCGGACGCAGCCGTTGCCCGTGGCGGCGATCAGCACGGCGCCGTCGGAAGCGACGACCACCGCCGCCGGCGACAGGAACTGGGTGCTCCGGGCGACGATGTCGCCGGTCAGCGGGTCGCCGAGCAACAGCGACCGACTGCACGACCGCGTGGGACCAGCGTTTCCGGGGGCGACGTCCTGCCCGGCGCTCCGGGTGATGGTGCCGTCGAAGTCGACGCGCCGCACGCGGTTGTGGCCGGTGTTGGCGATGAAGAGCCGGCCCAGCCGGTCGACGGCGACCGCGCGCGGCCCGTTCAGCTGCGCGCCGAGGGCCGGACCCTGGGCGCCCGTGGGTCCCGCCGCGCCGTTGCCGGCGCCGGTGCGGATCGTGCCGTCCAGCTCGGCCTGGCGGATGCGGTGGTTGTCGGTGTTGGCGACCCACAAGCGCCCCGCGTCGTCCACGGCGACCGCGCGCGGCCCGTTCCGCTGCGCGAGCGCAGCGGGCTGACCGTCGCCCGAAGACCCCGTCGACGCCCGACCGGCGACGACGGTGACGGTGTCGTCGAGGTCGATGCGCACCACCCGGTGTCGTCCTGCCTCGGCGACGAGCACCCGCCCGCGCGCGTCGACGGCTACGCCGGTGGGCTCGCCTACGGCCACGGCGAGGCGGGTGCGGGGCTCGACGGCCCCTTCGAGGACCACCGAGACCCGCCACTCGCTGCGGGCGCAGGGGTCGCAGCCCACGGACGAGTTGTCGTTGTCGCCGTCGCAGGCCTCGCCGGCGTCGACGACGCCGGCGCCGCGGGCGGCGGGGGCGCAGGTCGTGCGGCAGGCGCCGGGCTCGTCGGCGTTGAGCGCGCCTTCGTCGCAGCCTTCGCCCGCGTCCACGACGCCGTCCCCGCAGCGCGCGCGGCCGCAGGTGGCGCGGCATGAGTCGGCGTCGGTGTCGCTGTTGGCGGAGCCGTCGTCGCAGTCCTCGCCAGCGTTGATGACATTGTCGCCGCACGACGGGGCGCGGCAGCCGAGCCGGCAGGCGTCGGGCAGGGCGTCGCTGTTGCGCGCGCCGTCGTCGCAGTCCTCGCCATCGTCGAGGACGTCATCGCCGCAGCCGGCGCGCTCGCACGCGGTGCGGCAGGCGCCCGGGGTGAGGTCGTCGTTGGCCGCGGCGTCGTCGCAGGCCTCGGCGTCATTGGATACGCCGTTGCCGTAGCGGGCGGTCGTGCAATCGGTGCGGCAGGCCTCGGGCTGCGTGTCGCTGTGGGCGTCACCGTCGTCGCGCTGCTCGCCCTGATGGACGACAGCGTCGCCGCAGGTCGCCGCGCGGCAGTCGCTGCGGCAGGCACCGCTGCGTGCGTCGCTGTTGTCGGGGTCGTCGTCGCAGTCTTTGTCGCCGGCGCGCACGCCGTCGCCGCACGGGCGGCCGAAGGACGCTTCGGGTTCGCGCAAGCCGAGCAGCGCCGCGCAACGGAGGCCCGCGGGCAGGAATCGTCGTCGTGGCAGCCGATGGAAGCGTCGACTGGCACCCGGGCGTCGAAGCAGGCCCCGGCGAGCATGACGAGACCAACCACGAACACCCACCGCTGGAACCGAGGCCTCGCGCTGTTCGAGCCAGACGCTGACGGCACGGTGGGGCTCGATGAGCTCGAAGATGCGGGGGAGGGGCACGGGCTCGTTGGCGTGGGCGAGGTCGTCCTGGGTCGCCTGCAGCGGGATCTGCTCGGCGCGAATCCTGTCAACGACGTCGGCCAGGACCAGTCCCGCTGGCCAGCGCGCCGGCCGCGCCAGCAGCGCGATGTTCACCATCGCGCCGTCGCCGCGCCGAACTGTCACGCGCTGCTGGATGGCCTCGGCGGCGCCCGGCTTCGCCACGCCCGGGACGTTCTTCAGTCAGGGTACGGACAGCGAATCAACCCGGCAGTCTGCCCTCTGCCCTCTGCCGTCGCCAGCCGCCGGCGCGTTCTGGCCGGTCGGATCGAAGCCGTGGACGACCTCCGCGCATCCGGGGATGCTGCCGCCCGCTCGCACCAAGGACCGCCCGATGACCGCGCAACCCGCGCCGCCGCCTGCGCCTTCGTCACCCTCGGCCGTCGACGCGGGCGCGACGATTGGGGCGTCGTCTCCGTCGACCGCGCAGTCGCCGTGGCGGGCGGTGTTCTCACCGACGGTGCTGGTGGCCGCCCTCGGCTACTTCGTTGACCTGTACGACCTGCTGCTGTTCCGCATCGTGCGCCAGCCGAGCCTCGTCGCCCTCGGCGTCCCCGCCGACAAGACGCTGGAGATCGGCTTCTCGCTGACGAACGCCCAGGACATCGGCCTGCTCGTCGGCGGGTTCCTGTGGGGGGCGCTGGGCGACCGGCGCGGACGCACCGGTGTGCTGTACGCGTCGATCCTGATGTACTCGCTGGCGAACATCGCCAACGCCTTCGTCCCCAATGTCGAGCTGTATCTGGTGTTGCGCTTCGTCGCCGGCGTGGGGCTGGCTGGCGAGCTCGGCGTTGCCATCACGCTGGTGAGCGAGGTGCTGCCGGCGCGCATCCGTGGCTACGGCACGACCATGATCGCCACCATCGGCGTGCTCGGCGCCGTCGCCGCCTCGACGGTGACGACGTTGTTCGACTGGCAGACCGCCTACCTCGTCGGCGGTGGCCTCGGCGTCCTGCTGCTCGCGCTGCGTATCCGCATGGCCGAGAGCGCGCTCTTCCACGCGCCATCGACGTCGAGTGTGGCCCGCGGCAACTTCTTCGCGCTGTTCTCGGTCCCCGAGCGCACCGGGCGCTATGTCGCTGGCGTGCTGCTGGCCGTGCCCACCTGGTACGTGATCGGCATGCTTATCTCGACGGGCGACAAGCTCGCGCCCGCGCTGGGCGTGGTCGGCACGGTCACCACCGCGGATACCATCTTGTGGTGCTACCTCGGCCTGTCGCTGGGCGACCTTTGCAGCGGCGTCGTCAGCCAGGCGTTGTCGTCGCGCAAGAAGGTCATCGCGCTGTACTACGCCTTCGCCACCGCGATGGTCGTCGTCTTCTTCACCGCCACCGACGGGATGTCGGCGAAGACGTTCTTCGGTCTGTGCTTCCTGCTCGGGCTCGGCGTCGGCTACTGGGCGATGGTCATGCAGATGATCGCCGAGCTGTTCGGCACCAACCTGCGCGCCACGGCGACGACGTCGTCGGCCAACGTCGTGCGCGCCACGGTGATCCCGATGGGCATGGCGTTGAAGGCGCTGTCGCCGTCGCTCGGTCTGCCTGGCGCCGTCATGGTGATCGGCGTCGTCGTGCTGGTGCTCGCCCTGGGCGCGCTCTGGTGGTCGAAAGAGACCTTCGGTCGCAGCCTCGCCTTCGACGAGCAGTAGGTTGCACCGCGCAGCCCCGTCACCGGTGACGACGATCGGGCTTCACCGGCATCTCACGCGCGAGGTCTCATCCGTGACACGATCCGCTCCCCGCCCGCTCGTTCTTCTCGCCTTCGCGTCGGTCGTCGTCGGCTGCCCCGCCACCCCGGACGACCCGCCCCGCGACCCGCCGCGCGACCCGCCTCCGCCGCCCTTCGTCGCCGACGCTGAGGGCTGCGACGGCGCTGCCCTGCTGCAGCGGCCCGCGTCCTTCACCGAGCGCGGCCCCTGGCCGGTGGGCACGCAGCGCGTTCGCGTCGGCCGCCTCGACGTCGACGTGTTCTATCCGGCCGCGCGCGGCAGCGACTTCGAGGTCGAGCCGGCGGTCTTCGATATCCGCACGTTCCTGCCGCCGTCGCAGCAGCAGCTCGTGTCCGACGCGCGCAACCCGGCGCAGCGCTGCGACTGCTTCGCCGACCTGCCGCCCGACGTCGACCATGGCCCATACCCCGTCGTCGTGTTCGTGCATGGCACGGCGGCGTTCTCGACGCAGTCGTTGTCGGACCTGACCTTCTGGGCCAGCCGCGGCATGGTCGTCGTCGCCGCCACCCACCCGGGCCTGTACCTCGCCGACAACCTGGCGCTGTTCTGCCCTGACGACGCCAGCGGTCCGCGCGATCTCGACGGTGACATCGACGCGCTGCTGGCCGCGGTGGCCGCCGGTGACGAAGGCCTCGGCTTCGTCGGCGCCGTGCTGTCCGACCGCGTGGCGCTGGTGGGCCACAGCGCCGGCGCCAACGCCGTCGTCGATGCCGGCAACCGCGCCGACGCCAGCCCCGACGTCGACGTCGTCGTGTCGCTGGCGGGAAGCGCGGCGCTGCAGCGTGACGGCGCGTCGTTCCTGGCCATGGCCGGCACCGCCGACGGCGTCGTGCGGGCGTCGGCGTCGACGGTGGCGTACGAGCAGTCGACGACGCCGCGGCGGCTGGTGACGTTGACGGGCGCCGGGCACCTGGCGTTCTCCGATCTGTGCGAGACGAAGAACGCCGACGGCGAGAACCTGCTGACCATCGCGCAGGACGAGCGCATCTGCGGCGCCGACGCCGCCGGCTTGTTGTTCGACTGCAGCCCCGATCTGCAGGACAACAGCCTGTCGAGGGTGATCGTGCGCGCGGCGACGACCTGGGTGTTCGAGCAGGCCCTGTATTGCGCCGCGCCGTCCTCGTCGTTCACCGACGCGTTGGCTGGCTTGTCGGGCGTCGACGCTGTCGACGAGGTCGTCGCAGCCACGCCCTGACTGCGGTAGCCACGCGCCGGCCTCCGCGACGCGGGGTGCCTCTGTCATCGCCCAGCGCGTGTCGTCGACCACGCCCCTCGCCCCTTCGTTTCTTCGTTGTGCCCGCCTCGTCGTCGTGCCCGCGCTGCTCGCCGCCGCGGCGGTGTACGACGGCCAGCCCGACGTCGCGCCGGCCGCCCTCGCCCGCGTCAGCGACGCCGTGGTGGTCGTCGGCGTCATCGGCGCGGCGTCGTGGCTGCAAGACGACGCGCTGGCCAACTGCATCGCGGTGGACGTTGTGGACGTCGTCGCCGGGGCGCCGCTGGCGTCGACGACGCTGGTGGTCCGCGGCGGCCGGATGGGCGCCCGACGCGAGGTCGTGGCCGAAGTGGCCACGCTGTGGGTGGGCACTCGAGTTGTCGTCTTTCTCGGCCACGATGATCACGGCGACGCGTTCGTCATGGGCGGCTCGCTGGGCGTCTGGCCGTTTTCGACCGTGGCCGCGGCGCGGGCGCTGTTCGAGGACGAGCGGGCGTGCGTCCCGCCGCCCGTCGGGCGCGCGTCGAGCGCGCGTCGAGCGTGCAGCCGCGCTGCGACATCGACGGCGCGCGCTGGGGCGCAAACGCCGTGGCGGCGCCGTTCGTCTTCGACCCCGCGATCTTCGTCGACTTCGGCAGCAGCGAGCAGACGATGGCGGCGCTGACGTTCGCGTTGCACATCGGAAACGACGAGGACGGCGTGAACCTTCGGCTCCGCAACAGGGGCCTCGTCGACGAGGGGACGTCGGAGCCGGAGATCCTCGTCTACCGGGGGCGCCGGACGTCCAGCACGACCAACGCGCAGACAACGGCGCGCCACGACGGCGACGCGATTGCGTCGTGCGCACCCAGATGTTTGCGGCGAACATCTACGGGACCATCGAGTGGTCACTCGACCCGGGGGCGGCACCCGACGGGGTCATCGACCTGCGGCAGGACGCGTCCCACGAGCTCGGTCATTGCCTGGGCCTTGGCCGCTCCGACGTCGACGCGGCGGTCATGGCGCTGACGATCGGCACCGGCGCCGGCGACGAGCGGCGGCACCTCGACGACGACGACAAGGCCGGCTTGCAGGCGCTGTACGGCCCCGGCCCGTCCGAGGGCGAGGACGAGGGTGAAGGCGGAAGAGCAGGTGAAGAAGAGGGCGAAGGCGAAGGCGAAGGAGAAGGCGAAGGAAGAGGAAGAGGAAGAGGAGAGGGTGAAGGCGACGCCGTAGACGCGGGCTGTGCGTCGGCGGGGTCGGCCCTGCCGTGGCTCCCCGTGCTCGCAGGGGACCTCGGGCGCCGTACCCGTCGCGCCGACCGCTGACCGGGGCCCGTCCACCCGACGTCGTCGACGGCAGCCGCGTCACTCGTCGTAGCCGCGGCGGCGGCGGCGGTCGATCTTGATCGCCACCTGTCGGCGTCGTCGCTCCTTCAGGGCCTCGCTTGGCGCGCGGCCGGGCAGGGCGGCCTGCTCGGTGTGGTGCTCGTGCAGCGCGCCCGGTTCGGCGCCAAGCTCGAAGACCGCGACCTCGCGCTGACCGCGGTCGCCGAGGCGCAGCGGCATCACCGCCGCGCCAATCCCCGCACCGACGTACACGGCGCCTTCACCCCGTCGCG
>Ga0194129_10001700_pt1 | contig 35267 bp, 30 predicted proteins | sample TA2KigCa35mmetaG_FD_150862 | JGI IMG/M metagenome (GOLD analysis project Ga0194129, IMG submission 150862) | Freshwater microbial communities from Lake Tanganyika, Tanzania - TA2015038 Kigoma Deep Cast 35m | ecosystem: Environmental > Aquatic > Freshwater > Lake | place: Tanzania: Lake...
CAACACCGCCGAAGGCCAGGTGGCAGAAAGCATCAACACCCAGGGCATGTATTCCTTGGTTCGACATCCCTTGTACCTTGGAAATTTTTTGATGTGGCTGGCTCCGGCGCTGCTCACCGGCCATATCTGGTTTATCATAATCTTTACCTTGGCCTTTTGGTTGTACTACGAGCGCATTATGTTTGCCGAAGAACAGTTTTTGTTCGGCAAGTTTGGTGCTGAATACCAGAACTGGGCCCAAAGCCGTCCTGCCTTTCTACCCAAAGCCTTGACTTGGCATAGACCCGACCTGGGTTTTAGCTGGAAAAAGGTATTGAAAAAGGAAAAGAATGGCTTGGCGGCCTTGCTTTTGGTCATGGCAGGCATTCGGCATGTAGAACGCTGCAGCGAATTGGGATTCTGGGTTTGGCCTGAAGCCGATTTTTGGAATTTGGCCGCCTTGGTTTCAACCCTGCTGTATGTGGTGCTTAAACTGATTAAAAAATACAGCCATTGGTTGGACGAGGCCGGCAGGTAAACATACGTTCTGCGCGGCCTAAGATAGGCTAGCCGATTTTTCATTTTTATCTTTTGTTTTCGTTCCCGTTCAAGGTCGCAAAACCAAGGTTTTTTGCCGTTCATGGATGATGAGGCGCCGCGGCAGGGATTGAACCGGGTAGCCCGCCAGGTTGCTGGGCCCGGCCCCGCGAGGCGCGGAGGCGACTTTAGGAGCCACCGCAAGCCCGCTGGGGCAGCGCCCAGCACCGGCGGCCTACCGGTGAAAGCCCGGCTGCCGCCCACAAAAAAAGGGCCTTACGGCCCTTATGCAGTTTGATTTTTGAATGCCTGAATCAAGGGAAAATCCCCATCATTTCGTAGCTGACGGCGATTTTTTCGATGGCCGTTACGAAGGCGGCGGTGCGCAGATTGCGGATGCCGTCGTGCTTCAAATAAGTGGCCCGAATTTGGTCGTAAGCCGTGATCATTGATTCCTCTAAGCCGCTGTAAACCAAGTCTTGCTCATCAGCGCCACGGTCAAGCACTTTCTTTTGTGTTTCGGTAAGGGCTTTACCGGTTGAACTTTCAATGGCCTGAATGATGCTGTTGTTCATGTTCTGCTGGTAGCGCTTTTCCATGCGGCCAAAGCGAACGTGCGACAGGTTTTTAAGCCATTCGAAGTACGAAACGGTAACGCCGCCGGCATTCATGTAAATGTCGGGGATAATCATACCTCCACGTGCAGTAATGATGTCTTCCGCTTCAGGAGTTACGGGGCCATTGGCGCCTTCAGCAATGATTTTTGCTTTGATGCGGGCGGCATTTCCTCCGTTGATTTGGTTTTCAAGGGCGGCAGGAATCAATACGTCGCAATCGACCTCCAACACGTCTGTGTTGTTGGGCAAGGCCGTTGAGCCGGGGTATCCATGCAGGGTTCCGTTTGCACTGAAAAAGGCCTTAGCCTCGGAAGGGTCAATGCCGTTGGCATTGTAAATGGAGCTGTTGTATTCGCCCAGCGAAACAATTTTGGCTCCACCTTCAAAGAAAAACTTGGCGGCGTGGTAGCCTACGTTTCCTAGTCCTTGAACGGCAACGGTTTTTCCAGCCAAACCTGTGCTTAGGCCCAATTTCTTCATGTCATCTTCAAACGACATAGCGTAACGGGTTCCGTAGAATACGCCCAATCCGGTGGCTTCGCGGCGACCGCGGATTCCACCCTGCGAAACCGGCTTGCCAGTAACGCAGCCCAAGGCATTTAGCTCGCCCATAGAAAAAGAAGCATAGGTGTCGGCCATCCAAGCCATTTCGCGCTCACCTGTACCATAATCTGGAGCAGGTACGTCGATGCCAGGACCAATAAAATTCTTTTTTACCAACTCGGTGGTGTAGCGGCGGGTAATGCGCTCCAATTCGTCCACGTTGTAGTCGCGGGGATTGATGGTGATTCCGCCTTTGGCGCCTCCAAATGGCACATCTACAATGGCGCATTTGTAGGTCATCAGAGCGGCCAGGGCCATAACCTCGTCTTGATTTACATTTTCGTTGTACCTGATGCCACCCTTGGTAGGCAATTTGTGGTGGCTATGTTCCACACGGTAGGCTTCAATTACTTCAATACCGCGGCTGGTTTTTACCGGAAACCGCATTTTATAAACAGAATTGCAGTATTTAATCTGCTCTAAAATACCATCAGGGGCATTTACAAAGGAGGCTGCATAGTCAAAGTAACGAAGTACATCCTCAAAAAATGAATGGGGTTTTTGGGCGTCGGTTTGGTTAGACATAAAACAGGTGTTAATTTGGGTACAAAGGTATATTTTCCTTAAAGTCTTAGTGCATATTGTATCAGGAAAAATCGAGGGGGGTCTGCAAAAAGTGGCCGCAAGGAGTACGAAAGGTTGGTCAGGTTGTTTACAATCAACGACAATCGGCTTTGTGGGCTGATGCTGAAGCCAATTCTAGCGTCCATTACATGGGTGCCCCCGCGCTGTTGCTCGCGGAATTCCTTTAGGCCGGTTTTGAAGATGTCTTTGTCTAGAATTAAAAAGGCCTCGTCAATGTTCTCCATAAAGCTGTTGTAGCGGTAGCTAAATCCTAGGTTCCATTTTTTCCAAACCATTTCGGCATCCAGTTTGGCGGTGTGCCTGAACCTGTACTTGAGCACCCGTTCGTTGGGGTCTTCTTTGGTGACGCTGGAAGTCACATTGTAAGTTATTCCCTGTTCGCCCGGAATGGGATAAATAACAAAATCAGGATCAAGGGTAATGGGGTTGGAGTAGTTGTAGCCAGCTAAGATGTTCAAGGTTAAGTTGGGGCTCAGCTTTCCAGAAGTTACCACCGAGGCATCGATGCCGTACATGCGCACCGGACCAATGTTCAGCGAGCTGAATGCAATGATTTTATTGCTAAAAGGACCCGCCGTGAATTCTATGTAATTGTCGTAATCTTGCCAGTATCCCGCCACATCAATCAGGCCGTTGAAACTTTTTCCTAGGCGGAACCCTTGCTTGATGCCCAGTTCGTAGGAAATGCTGGTTTCGGGTTTTAGGTTGGGAGAAGGCACGATAAAGGCTCCCCCCACCACGGTTTCAACAAAGCGTTCGGCAATGGTTGGAAACCGGAACCCTTGGCCCACCGATGCGCGCATAAAGGTATGCTCGGCCATTTTTAAGCTAAGTCCTCCCCGAAAAACAGGTTTGGTTTCTTGTAGGGCGCCAATTCGAAAATGCTCCAAACGGACCCCCGCCACCGCGCTAAGGCGTTTGCGAAAAAACTTGTTTTCTACCTGAGCGTAGGCGGCCAGGTTGGTTTGTTGGTTATCGCCTTGGTTTACGTTTCCGGCAAAAATTTCGGAACTGGCAAACACCTGATTCAGCATTATTCCTCCGGTCAGGCTCAGGTCTTTTAACCATACCGACTGTTCTTCGGAATCCACAAAGCGTTTTTGGTATTGGTATTCGGCGAACAAAACTTGGTTGGCGTTGGCTTGGTTGTTGTCGTTGTCGTTGTTTAGATGGTACAAACGGGTGCGTAGGTTGTGGCTGCTGCCGCGCTTTCCAACATAACTGATGTAGGGGTCAACGGCCACCTGCTGCTGAACGGTTCGGGTAACGCTGCCGGCACTAAATCGGTAAAAACCCTCGGCTCCATTTTCGTAAATAAAACCAGAGGAACTTCGAGAAAAAAGAAGCGTAGAATTCAATCCAATGCTTAATCCGGGTATAGATTTAAAGCGGTATCGGGTGTTTAAATGGGTGCGCAGGCGGTTTCCGTATTGACCGGGGTCGGTTCCTAGGGTGTCGCCGTTGGCCAGAGAAGCCGCCACCGAGGGAGGCCCGCTCCAGCCATTTTCGGCTTGGGCGTTCATGCCCACCACCAAATCGAACTGTCCAAACTGCTGAAGGTGGGTGGCCGAAACCCCGGCCTGCATCGGAGGCACGGCTTTGCTCCAGTCGCGGTTGGCGGGCAAATCGTATATTCCCGCATAGGTTTGAATGCGGGTAGAGGGTTTGGCGCCCGGGTAGGTGGTGCGCACGTGAATGGCTCCATTCAAAGCACTTGAGCCATACAAAACCGAAGAGGCACCCTTGATCACCTCAATTTGTTCAATGGTTTCGGTGGGTACAAAGCTCCAGCTGGCACGTCCGGCGTCGCCCGATAAAATGGGCATATCGTCAACCAAAACCATAACCCGGCTTCCGGCTCCAAACGAATATCCGCTTCCCGAGCGGATTTGAGGCTCTTCGTCCACGATATTCACTCCGGGCACCTGGCTTAAAACCTGGCTAACGGTGGTGGTGTTTTTGTTTTCAATCAACGCCGGCCGAACCACTTCCATCGAAACCGTTAACTCTTCTAAGCGTTTTTCGTACTTGCCTTCCGATTTCACCATCATTTCGCCCAAAGTTCGAACTTGAGACTTTAGTTTAAATTCCATTTTTTTACTGCCGTTGGCTTCCACTTGAACCGATTGGCTAAGAGGAACGTGTTCAATGGAACTGATTTTTAGCAAGACCTCAGAGCCGGCGGGCACCGATAAAGAAAATTTCCCTTCGGTATCGCTGTAGGTTCCCGAACTGCTGTTCTCAATAACAATGTTGGCAAAGGGAATGGCTCGTCCGGTTTCGGCATCGATGATTCGACCCTCAATTATGCCTTTTTGGGCAAAAACAGACAAAGGAAACAGAAAAAACAGAAGGCATTTGAATAGGTGCTGCATGGGCTTACAATCCACAAGTTAAATTTAGAATGCGTAATTATGAACAATGTGCACGTTTAGCATAGCCAAACCTAACAAGAATTCGGGATTTTACAATATCCGACTCAAAGCCGTTTGTGCTGGGGCGACCTAAAGGCTGTCCTAGGGTTCAATTTCTTGGAAAAGCGAACGGAATTTTATCGGATTCTTACTCCCAGCAGTAGCGCCTTTTCAACCATCAAAATGGATTCCTCTTCCGCTTCCTCTTCTATTTCTTCCTGGGTAAGAGAACCAACCGCCAAAGGGTAAGAAAACAACTTCCATTCCCCCTGGTTGTATTCAAGCGCCGTAAGGTTTTCAATCCAATCGCCCGAGTTCAGGTAACGCACTCGTCCATTTTCGTTTTCCACAATTCTGTCGGCCGGCTGATGAATGTGCCCACAAATTACGGTTTGATAGCCCTGTTCAATGGCCAATTCGGCGGCCGTATTTTCAAAATCAGAAACAAACTTGACGGCTTGCTTGACGCTGTTTTTAACGCGTTTTGAAAGAGAAATCCTTCCTTGTCCTGCCTTTTCAGAAACCCAATTCAGGGCACGATTTATTAAAATCAGTAAGTCGTAGCCTTGGCCACCTAGTTTGGCTATAAACTTGGAATATTGAATGCTGGCATCAAAAACATCTCCATGAAAAATCCAGGTTTTCTCTCCGTTTAAATCAAAAAGCAGTTTGTCTTGAACCTTTAGGGAACCGAATTGAAGGTCGGAAAATTGGCGCAGCATTTCATCGTGGTTGCCGGTAATGTAGGTAACAGGAACCCCTTTAATGGCCCACTTTAAAATATGCTGCAGCACCTTCATGTGAGATTGAGGCCAATACCATTTTTTAAACTGCCACATATCAATGATGTCTCCGTTCAGAATCACCTGGTCGGGTCGCACGCTTTTTAAATAGCGAAGCAGTTCTTTGGCGTGGCATCCGAAGGTTCCGAGATGTATGTCAGAAAGAACCAGAACTTCGACCCTTCTTTTTGGAGGCATATCGGGTTTTTGCAAGGTTAGCATTTAATTGCAACCTATCCGTTAACCCTATGTTAAGCAAATGCTATGTGTTTTGAATTCAATGGGTGTTTCCCTTCGGGGTCGATTTGGGGCCTTCCCCATTTTCCGAAGGCAGTTCGGCCAACAGCTTTTTCAATGACATAGCCAGGTTTTGGCTTGGCATCAATTCATTCCCGACGTAAACCAAAGCCAAATGATATTGGGGGGGATGGGGCTGAAGAGAAAAGTAAACCGCGCGCAGTTGCCTTTTAACTCTGTTTCGATCAACCGCCCGTTTGAATTTCTTCTTAGATACACTAAAAACCACCTTGCCGGGCGCGGCAATTTCGTCGGTTCTAATTAAAATCAATGGATATTGGAAATGCCGCTTTCCTTTGGAAAACAAGGCGGCGATTTGGGTGGGCGATTTTAAACTGCGTTGGCGACCGTTGGGACCTGGGTTCATTTTCCCGTCTTGCCATTAACCTGTTTCAAATACCAATCTAGCGCCATAGCCATTGAGGGCGCTTTTGGCATGGGAGCTTTTAATTGAACAACCAAGCCGGCTGCTTCCGCCGCTTGAGCCGTTCCTTCACCAAAAGTCCCGATGTGCATATCGTTTTGCTTAAAATCTGGAAAGTTTTTAGCCAACGACTCAACCCCATTGGGGCTAAAAAAAACCAGCATATCGTAATTCGACAAAGGAAATTCCGACATGTCGGAAGAAACGGTTTTGTAAAAGGCAGCCTTGGTAAAGGCAATCTTATTTTTGGCCAAAAAATCCGTAATCTTATCGCTGTGCTTGTCGGAACAAGGAAATAGAAACTTCTCGGTTTTGTTTTTCTTGAAATAATCCAACAAATCTTCCACCCCATTGGTGCCATGAAATATTTTACGCTTTCGGTACACAATGTACTTCTGCATATATAAGGCGATGGTTTCAGAAGCACAGAAATACTTCATGGTTTCGGGAATGCTGAACCGCATTTCTTGTGCCAGCCTAAAATAATGATCAATGGAACTTTTGGAGGTCATGACCACGCAACCAAAATCTGAAAAATCAATTTTTTGCTTACGTAATTCGGCGGCAGTTACCCCCTCAACATGAATAAAGGGCTTAAATTCCAACGAAACCTTGTGGTTTTTTGAAACCTCATAATAAGGTGACTTATCCGTTTCTGGCTTTGGCTGACTAATTAAAACCGACTTGATTTTCATGTCTCGAAGTGCAAATTAGGTCAGATAAATACTCCGGTCCAGCGTAGAAAAATACCTAGGGGGATGAGTTCTAATGTGCAAAGATATAAAATATAGTAAACACCAAATGAATGGGTGGTGTACCAAAGTACTGAGGATAAGCGAATAAAATACAAAAGATAGCCCATTAGAAAACCAAACAGCATTGTTTCTGTTTTGGGGATTGAAAGAGGAAACCAAGCTAAAGTAAAAACAAACATAGTCAATACTATAGCCATTCCAATTCCAAAAAGAAACTGAAAAAAAATAGCGTTGTGCGCGCGGGCAAGAGGCTTAAAAGAAAACAATTTACCCAGGTTTTCAATCAATAGGGTTTTTGCTAAAACAGCAGCCATCAAAACGAGGGTTGCAGTACCCGAGGAGTAAGGATTGGAGGCCAAACCCAACCACATTAAAACAACAGGTACGGCAGCAAATCCGGCTAAAAAAAGACCCCAGTCAGAGGGCAAACCTCTTCGGTCAAAATCATCAACGTATTCCAAAAGCAATGGCCGATGTGCCATTGACCTAAAAAAGACCGTTAATCGATGCCGGTTTGTTTGAATAGAAAATACCAATAAGGCCAGACTTAAGAGCAAGGCCCAAAAAAACCAGTGGTCAACCTTAAACCCACTGGGATTCGGAATACCTTGGTAAAAAACATCCAAACGGACTAAGGCGAATAAGGCAACCATGGTCGGTACTGAGGTTCTTTTGCATAGCAAAGGTACAAGGATTTCACAGCCGAATCCTCATAGACCCCTATATTTCACCCATTCAAATACCACCAAATAACCAGTTGGGAGCCGCGGCAGGGATTGAGCTGGCTACCCCGCAAAGACCGAAACGGCAGCCGGCCCTTGACCGGCAGAGCGACGCGAGGAGCTACTGCCGGGCGCGGGCTGGCCCGGTTTCGGACTGCGGAGTAGCCGCGAAAGCCCGTTCGCCGCCCGTGGAACCGCAGCCCATGGGCGGCCCCTACACTCCCACATGATAAACAGCCACGGGCCGCGGCAGGGATTGAGCTGGCTACCCCGCAAAGACCGAAACGGCAGCCGGCCCTTGAACGGCAGAGCGACGCGAGGAGCTACTGCCGGGCGCGGGCTGGCCCGGTTTCGGACTGCGGAGTAGCCGCGAAAGCCCGTTCGCCGCCCATGGAACCGCAGCCCATGGGCGGACTCTACTCCATTATCAAAAATCCCTTTGCATCTTTGCTCTACAATACGACCTGTTTTTAAACCATCGACCTATGAGTTCTTTTGACCCAAATGCCCCAGCGGCCTCAGCCTCAGGAATTTTTGGCCTACCTTATTCGGAATTGGAAGCCGATTTGGTTTTGCTGCCTGTACCTTGGGCCGTTACTGTTTCGTACGGAGGCGGGGCCGACCGTGGACCCAAGGCCATTTTTGATGCATCTATGCAGGTCGATTTGTACGACCCAACCTTCCAAAAGGTCTGGGAATGCAAAACCGCAATGGCTCCCATTTCTAAAACCTTAAAAAAGGAGAGCCGGCATTTGCGCGTGTTGGCCGAAACGTATTTAGAGGGGTTGCTGCGTGGCGAATCTGCAAATTCAAATGAGCAGGCCTTTCTACGAAAAAACATCGATGCTGGCTGCCATACCATGAACCAATGGGTCGAAAAAAAGGTGGATTCGCTTTTGAAGAAGGGCAAAATGGTTGGTTTGATTGGAGGAGACCACTCCACCCCTTTGGGCGCCTTGCGTGCCCTAACCAAAAGGCACCCTAACCTATCGGTACTTCAAATTGATGCGCATTGCGATTTGCGGTTGGCCTACGAAGGGTTTAAATTCTCCCATGCTTCCATTAGCCGGAATTTTCATCAAGAATGCCAAAATTTAACCGCACTTGTACAAGTAGGAATCAGGGATTTGTGTCAAGAAGAAGCAGAGTATGCCGAACAGCATAGCAACATTCACCTGTTTACCGACAGGTATTTGAACGAAAGGGCGGCCGAGGGCCAAACCTGGAAAACAACCCTAGAACACATAATTCGGCCATTAGGTAAAGAGGTGTACCTAAGTTTCGACATTGATGGCTTGGATCCATCTTTGTGTCCGAATACGGGTACCCCGGTTCCCGGCGGTCTCAGCTTTTATCAAGCTGTTTCAATTATACAGGCAATTCACGCTTCGGGCCGAACCTTGGTTGGCTTTGATTTGGTCGAGGTGGTTCCGGGCGATTCGGAATGGGATGCCAATGTGGGAGCCCGAATTTTGTTTCATCTTTGTACCGAAGCACACCGTTCAAGACAATCTTCTAATCTCTAATTTGAAACCATATGAAAGGCCCCGTATCAAAATTTATTGAACACCATTACCGGCATTTTAATGCTGCCGCGTTGGTTGATGCCGCTAAAGGATACGAAAAACACCTGCTGGAAGGCGGCAAAATGATGGTTACCCTGGCGGGAGCTATGAGCACCGCCGAACTTGGGCTGTCTTTGGCTGAAATGATTCGGCAGGGAAAGGTGGATATTATTTCATGCACCGGAGCAAACCTAGAAGAAGATGTAATGAATTTGGTGGCCCATAGCCACTACAAAAGGGTTCCTCATTACCGCGATTTAAGCCCTCAAGACGAATGGGATTTGCTGGAAAACGGTTTTAATCGAGTAACCGACACCTGTATTCCAGAAGAAGAAGCATTCCGACGCATTCAAAAACACATTTTCCATTTATGGAAAAAGGCCCAAGATGCAGGCGAACGCTATTTTCCGCACGAATACATGTACCAGCTGTTGTTGAGTGGAGTTATGGAACAGTATTACGAAATTGACCCAAAAAACAGCTGGATGATTGCCGCAGCCGAACGCAACATTCCCCTTATTGTTCCAGGCTGGGAAGACAGCACCATGGGCAATATTTTTGCGTCGTATTGCATCAAAGGTGAGCTTCAGCCTTCAACCATGAAATCGGGCATTGAATACATGACCTGGCTTAGCGATTGGTACCGTAAAAATTCGGGAGGCAAAGGCATTGGTTTTTTCCAAATTGGCGGTGGCATTGCCGGTGATTTTCCCATTTGCGTTGTTCCTATGATGTATCAAGATTTGGAATGGCACGACGTGCCGTTCTGGTCTTATTTTTGCCAAATTAGCGACTCTACCACCTCGTACGGCTCGTACAGCGGCGCAGTGCCCAACGAAAAAATAACCTGGGGTAAGCTCGACATTCATACGCCTAAGTTTATTGTGGAATCAGACGCTACCATTGTAGCACCTTTGATTTTTGCCTGGCTTCTAGATTGGTAATTTGGCTTAGTCCATAGCCTGACCTGGGCGATTGGACTGCTCAACCAGTTTGGCATACTCTTCTGCACTGATGTCAGAATAGTAAAAATAGACGGGGTTTACGGCTTGGCCTTTATGAACCACTTCGTAATGCAGGTGAGGGCCGGTAGATTTTCCTGTGCTACCCAGCAAGCCCACTTTTTGGCCACGGCTAATCCGCATGCCAACCCGAACCGAAATAGACATTAAATGCGCGTACACGGTTTCGTAACCAAAGCCATGCCGAATGCGTACGCAATTTCCATAACCCCCAGCCTCGTGGCTAGCTCCAACCACAATCCCATTCCCTGTGGCATAAATTGGGGTTCCCATTTCGGCCACAAAATCCATTCCAGCATGGAACTTGGGGGTTTGATAAATGGGGTCTATTCGGTATCCAAACCCGCTTGTCATTCGTCCTAAATCTTTTAATTCTATCGGAATAATGGCTGGAATGCTTTTCAACATTTCGCTTTTGTTTTGAATCAAACCCCACAATTCGTTGTACGACCGAGTTTGAACATAGGCGCGTTTTCGTAACTGGTCCATTTTTTGGGTGGCCTCCGTCAGCAGGTCGGTAAGCAGCAAACCCTTAAACCTGTCGTACCGATTTGGCCCTGCATTTCCCGATTTACGGACCTCGGCCGAAATGGGTTCTGCTGCAAACAAGGCCCGGTAAATTTGATCGTCGCGGTTTTCTAGGTCAGCTACCACCTCTTCCATTTGACCTAATTGATTCTCAAGAACCTTTAACTGGCTCTCGGTCAATTCCAATTCCCTTTTTAGCCTTTTTTCTTTTGGTGAATCCAAATACCGATACGCAAACAACAACACCAAGGTCGCAAACAGCATTCCTGCCAGCAAATTGAAGGCAATTCTAAATGCCCGTTTGGGCCATTTCTCTCGATAAGGCTCAAAGCGCAGGGTTTTGGTGTTGTAGTGGTATTTTATTCTCGACATTTTTTGTTTATTCCCAGTTACTGAAAAAATGAGAGGTCATAAACCACCTTTTCAACCCTTTTCATTTCAAATATACATTGGGTTTTTAAATCACAAAAAAGCCCTCGTAAGAGGGCTCTAAAAACAAACCAGAAATAGGATTACTCTCCGGGAACACCAGAGTTGTTGTTGACAGGAAGGCCGCCGCTTGCAGGTGGTTGCTTCACATTGCCTGTGATGCGCACCACATGCTGACGGTATTGTGGATTCCCAGCGTCGTCCATTGATTCAACCTCGTTGGTCGTTATGGTTACTGTTTTTGAAATCATACCTGGACGGGCTGTATCGTATTTGATTTTTACCACTCCTTTTCCGCCCGGACGGATTGGATCTTTTGGCCATTCTGGAACCGTGCACCCGCAAGACCCTTTGGCATTGGTAATCATTAGAGGCTGCTTACCCTCATTTTTAAAGACAAAATCACGTACCCCGTCGCCTTTGTAAGGCACTTCGCCGTAATCTACAATCATTGATTCTGCCGTTAACTTAGCTCCATCGGAATTTTGAGCCAAAAGAGTTCCTCCAAACATTAAGGCCGAGGCAACCAGAAAAGATGAAATTTTCATAAGAATTGTTTTAACGATGTTCTTCGTTTGCTTTCCAAAACTATGCAAATTTAAGCCGAACCTTTTCGATTAACAAAAGTTTAACAGGCAAAATTCACATTTAACCCTCAAAGCCCGCTCCGTGCCCTACCAAGATTCTGCCTACTTTTGACCCATGCCGTTTTTGGAATTGCTTTTTTGGCTGTGTTTTGGAATCCTATTCCTTATTTATTTGGGCTATGGATTTGGCCTTTGTCTTTTAAGCAGGTTCTTTTCTTCTGGTCCGCAAAATTGGGCCTCTATAAATGAAATCCCTTCGGTTTGCATTGTTATACCTGCCTACAATGAACTAAATTGCCTTCCCGCCAAATTGGCCAATACCCTTTCGCTTGATTTTCCATTCGACAAGCTTAGTATTCTGGTAATAACCGACGGCAGTACAGATGGTTCTGATGCGCTCAATTGGCCTGATGAACGCGTTCGGTTGCTGCACCAAGCTCAACGCCAAGGCAAATCGGCCGCGGTGAATCGGGCTCTTGGGTATTCCGATTCCGAAATTACCGTTATTACCGATGCCAATACCCTTCTGAGCCCTGATGCTCTTCTTGCCATTACCGCTCCGTTTCAGTGGGGTTCCATAGGAGCTGTGGCCGGTGAAAAGCGCGTTCAAGCGGACCGAGGCAACAGTGCCTCGAGCGAGGGCCTATACTGGAAATACGAAAGCCTGGTTAAGCGTTGGGATGCCCGCTTTTACACCATTGTAGGTGCCGCAGGCGAACTCTTTGCCTTCCGAACTCAACTTTTCAAGCCTCTTGAACCCGATGCCATTCTAGACGATTTTGTGCTCTCCGTACGCATCGTTGAACAAGGTTTTCGCGTTGCTTATGCCCCAAGAGCTAAGGCCACAGAACAGGCTAGCCCCAGCCTGATGGCCGAATGGAAAAGAAAAATCCGAATTTCAGCCGGGGTTTTTCAGTCCCTGCCTAGACTTGAATTGCCCTTTAAGCCCTTTAAATGGCCCCGAGCCTGGTTTGTTTTTTTTGGCCACCGCTGGATGCGCTGGATGCTTGCCCCAACCCTACTGCCCCTATTCCTGCTTTGCCACCTTTGCCTTGGTATTGAAAACCAGGGCGCATGGATGGCTACAGCTCTGCTTCATTTGGGTTTGTACTCCTGGGCTCTCTTGGGCTTGGCCTTAAGCCGCCTTCAATTAAAAATACCCCTTTTTTATACCCCAATGTACTTTTTGATGATGAATGCCGCTATTGTGGCGGGAGCCCTACGGCACCTAAGGGGCGAGCAATCGGTACTTTGGGAAAAGGTTCGGCCTTGATGAGACATTGGCCATATCAACTATTTTAGCGGCCCTTAATCGGGCATGGCGGCCAAAAGCAAGCCTTTGGTGTAAGCCTCCTTAGGATGTTCGAACACCTGTTCTACCATTCCATGCTCCACAGCCTTTCCTGCTTGCATAACCAGTACTTCATCGCTCATGTAATGTACCACTGCCAAATCATGCGAAATAAAAAGGCATGCAAAGCCTTCCTCTTCTTGCAATCCACGCAGCAGGTTTAAGACTTGAGCTTGGACCGATACATCTAAGGCGGCAACCGATTCGTCGCAAATCAATACCTGCGGCTTTAAGGCCAGTGCCCGAGCTATGCCGATGCGCTGCCGTTGCCCCCCACTAAATTCAGCGGGATAACGCCCAAAGGCCTCTTCGGGCAATCCAACACGTTGCAGCCATTTAAGTGCTTGCTCCCGGCAGGCGGCTTTGCTGGCATATTTACGGTGCACCCAAAGCGGCTCTGCAATAGCATGGCCAACCGACATATACGGATTTAACGAACCAAATGGGTCTTGAAATATCATCTGCATGTTGGGCCTAAACTTCCTTAATGCCTCGCCTTTCAATGTTCTAAGGTTGGTATCTGCGAACTGAATTTCGCCAGAATGCACAGGCAGCAATCCAAGCAGCGCCCTGCCAAGGGTTGATTTTCCACATCCCGATTCGCCGACCAAACCCAGGGTTTGTCCTTTTTTAAGTTCAAATCCTACTCCATCAACTGCGTTTATGCTGGTCCTTTCCCTTCCAAGCCAATCGCGTTCCAAAGTGTACTTTACCGTTAATCCCTCAACCTTCAATAAAGTGGCAGCTAAGGAATCGGTCGCTGGGCGAGGACTATGGAATAGGCTGTTGTTTTCTTGACCATTTAAAAAATCTTCTACCGTTGGCAAACGTGCAGGCCGTTGAGCGGCCGAAAGCAATCGAGGCCTGCAAGCCCATAAACTCCGGGTATAAGGATGCTGTGGATTGGAAAGGATATCGGCCGTCTTGCCTTGTTCCACCAGGTCGCCGCGGTACAGCACGGCAATGCGATGGGCTAATGCTGAAACCAAGCCCAAATCGTGCGAAATAAAGAGCATGGCCATGCCCCGGCCCTCTTGCAGTCGTTTTAAGGTTTGCACTATGCTTTTTTGAACCGTTGGATCCAAGGCGGTAGTGGGTTCATCGGCAATCAATAAGCCCGGCGAACACGAAATGGCCATGGCAATCATCACCCTTTGCTTTTGACCCCCAGAAATTTGATGCGGATAGGCGCGCATCATGGCCTCTGGCCTAGGCAACTGAACCTCGCGAAACAATTCCAAACAGCGCGCTCTGGCTTGGGCTTTGCTTAATTTTTCATGGGTCCTCAGGGCTTCAACCACCTGAAATCCACAGGTGTAATACGGGTTAAGCGAGGTCATTGGCTCCTGAAAAATCATGGCTGCCGACTTGCCCCGTATGCTGGGCATTTTCTGTTCAGGCTGGCTTAATACATCAATTGTTTCTTCCCTATGACGCAGTAAAATACGCCCGCTGGCTTGTCCAGGGTTTAAGCGCAATACGCTAAGCGAGGTAAGGGATTTTCCGCTGCCCGATTCGCCTACCAAACCAAGTGTTTCTCCCGCTTGAATGCCAAAAGAAACGTCCCGCAACACCTGCTTGCCTGCAAAGGCAATGGATAAGGATTGGATGTCGAGTATGGGCCCCAGCATCAACTGGGCAACTTAGGTTGGGGTTTGGATTCAGGAGCAGGCCTAATAATAAGCCTGACCATTCCTGGCCCATGAAACGGACTTTCGTCCATAATTTCAAGCACAACGGCAGGTTTAGAAAGGACATATACGCCTTGGTCCATCAACGCTTCCTGCTTCCAAGCCTTAGAAAAATGTGCCACCGCCAATTCGGTCAATTCCTCGCCCCTTGGCTCGGAATCCAGAAAAACCTGCACATAAATTTCGTTCAGTTGGCCCTCAAAAAACTGGTATTGAACTTCGTAATATTCTGAATCTGAGTAGTGAAAATGGTATTTTACAAAGGCAGAATCCAAGGCAATCAGGGCTTTTTTATCTTCTTTTTCTTGCACTTTTTCCCAGGATTCGCCCAGGGAAATTCCGCGCCAGTGGGCCTCAGACGGCCCTGCCATTTCTTCGAAATGCTGCTTCAATGGCGTTCCGAAGCAGGCCCAAAGCAAGCTGACCGGCAAAAGCCAAACCCAAATTCGTTTTTGCATGGCTCAAAGATACGGTACCCAAGTTAATTCCACCAATTTCGGGGTTAAATCTCAGGTTTATGATTAGGGCGGTTGCGGGCTTTCAGGGGTAGTCCGCGGTGGGCAGCTTCGGGCCCAGCGGCTTTGCGGTGGCTCCCAAGGTCGCCTCCGCAGCTCGCGGGCCCGGTGCTGCCCCCCTTTCGTGCTACCCCCTTCAATCCCTACCGCAGCACCCGTTCAAAAAACCCTATTTCGCTCCCTTGGGCCAACCCAAAAAGTAAATACCCATAGAAATGCTCCACAAATAGGTAAGGGGGGGCTGAACAGCCAAATTGGGTAAGGGGTACAGCATTAGGCCCAATCCGGTCGCCACAACCACAAATGCGATTGCCCTGGAAATCCAGGTCGGCCCGGTTACCGTTGCCAAGGCAAGGGCAGAACTGCTCAACAACAACCCCAACAGCAACCATTCACTTTTTGAGGCGGGTAAACGAAGCCGCAGCCAATCAATATGAAACCAAGCGGGCACAATGGGCAAAGAAAATCGAAAGACCCATGAGGTCAATTCCTGAAAAAAGCGGTTTATCATACCGAATTTAAACGGTCATTATTTCTTTTTCTTTTCGCTGACAAAGGTTATCTACCTTAACCGTGTATTCCTCTATCATTTTTTGAACCTTTGCCTCTTGGTCTTTGGCAGCATCTTCTGCCAACCCCTCTTTGACCAATTTTTTAAAGCCTTCGTTTGCATCTCGGCGAGCGTTTCGCAGGCTAACCTTGGCGTTTTCGGCTTCGGCTTTGGCCATTTTAACCATTTCTTTGCGGCGCTCTTCGGTCAATGGCGGAACATGAATGCGAATCATTTCTCCATCGTTTTGAGGATTCAGGTTTAAATTGCTGTTGATGATGGCCCGCTCTATGTCTTGAAGCATTTTCTTTTCCCAGGGTTGCACGGTAAGGGTGCGCCCGTCGGGCGTATTCACGTTGGCCACCTGCTGCAAAGGCACATTGGATCCGTAATATTCAACGTACACCGAATCAAGCATTGCGGGATTGGCTTTCCCGGTACGGATTTTCAATAATTCGTCTTCTAAATGCGAAATTGCTTTATCCATGCTGCCCCGGCAGCGTTGCATGATGGCTTCGGTACTCATATTCGTTTTGTTAAAGTTGGGTAGAAATTCAACACTAATTTTTTGCACATGATTCTGAGGGCATCGCACCACATAGGCTACAGGCTTTTCCATCTTCATTTAAAAATGGGCTTTGGCTGGCGCATGTGCCGGCAAATTTCCCGTTTTTCTTCAACAAAATCTTTACTGCAATACCTGCAAAAGCAAGGGCTAAGAGCCCAATTACCAAAAGCAATAATGTCCAGTTCATATCACCGTGCTATCTTTGATGTAATGCAAAGGTAAAAAACACATGGATTCTACACTGCTTGCCTTCGGCCGCTTACTTAAGATTATGGATGAATTGCGCGAGCAGTGTCCCTGGGACCAAAAGCAAACTATGGAATCGCTGCGCACCCTAAGCATTGAAGAACTGTATGAACTTTCCGATGCCATTCTTTCGGAATCGCCCGATGAAATTCGAAAAGAATTGGGCGACCTTTTTCTTCATTTGGTTTTTTATGCTCGAATTGGCCGAGAAAAAAACTGGTTTAGTTTAGAGGATGTGCTGAATGGTATTTGCGAAAAGCTGATTCAACGCCACCCACATATTTATGGAGATGTTCAGGTCAAAGACGAAAAAGAAGTAAAGCAAAATTGGGAGCAAATTAAACTGAGGGAAGGAAACCGATCGGTTTTAGGCGGGGTTCCCGCCGGCCTCCCGGCTTTGGTCAAGTGCTGGCGTTTGCAAGAAAAAGCCGCTGGCGTAGGTTTTGATTGGGAAAAACCTGAACAGGTTTGGGAAAAGGTCAAAGAAGAATTGCAGGAATTTGAAGAAGCTCGAGCCAATGGCGATGCCGATAACCAAGAGGAAGAAATGGGTGACGTGCTGTTTGCTTTGGTAAATTATGCCCGGCTTACGGGGATCAATCCCGAAGATGCTCTAGAGCAGACGAACCGCAAATTCATTCATCGGGTTCAAGGTATTGAGGCTTGGTTGCGGCATTACGGCCAAACTTGGAGCCAGGTTGATATTCAAGTAACCGAGGGCTATTACCAGCGCATAAAACGGGGTGAATTCCCTCCCGAAACCACAACCTGAAAAAACAAGGTAAGCGCCTAGCCTTTCCAATTTAGGGACACCTGAACGGCCCGCGACCATTTCTGCCTTTCCTCTTGAATTGACATTGCATTTTCGGGAGTAAAAACGGCCTTAGGACTGGGATTTTCGGCCCGTTCAAGTGTCCAAATTCCCGCACCCTGACCTGCCATTACAGCCGCACCCCAAGCGGTTGATTCTTGAATGGGACTAATGAGCACGCGTATTCCCCCTAGGTCAGCTTGCCTTTGCATCAAAATCTTTGAAGCAGAAGCACCGCCATCAACCCAGAGGGCGGATGTTGGAATGCCCGTGGCTTTGTGCATGCTGTCGAGCACATCGGCCGTTTGGTGAGCAATTGCATCAAATGCAGACCTCACCAATTCAGCTTTGCCTGTTCCGGCATTCAATCCCAGCCAGGTACCTCGTGCGCGTGGCGACCAATATGGGGCTCCAAGCCCTGTAAATGCGGGAACAAGAATTACTCCTCCACTGTTTGGAACCGATTCGGCCAAGGCGTTTAGGCCCGCCATGGAATCGGCCAAAAGCAGTTCATCGCTCAACCAGTTCAGCAAGGCCCCGGCCATAAATACACTGCCCTCTAAGGCAAAAAATCGGCCTTGTTGGGTTTCCCAAGCTAGGGTGCTTAATAAGGCATTTCCTGATTCGGGTCGAGTTGATCCAGCCTGTTGCATAATGAAGCAGCCTGTTCCATAGGTGTTTTTTGTTTCGCCAGGATGCAGGCAGCCTTGGCCCAGCAAAGAGGCTTGCTGGTCGCCCAGCACCCCAGTCAGAGGTATTTCAAGAAGGCCTGGCAAAGCTATATTTCCATACATAGCATCGCTGGGCAGAATTTCAGGCAGCCAAACTCGATTTATGTTCCACAATTCCAATAATTTAGAGTCCCAATTCCCTTTTTCAAGGTTATACAAAGAGGTGCGCGAGGCGTTGCTGGCCTCGGTTAAGTGCTTGCCTAAAAGGTGGAACATCAACCAGCTGTCTACCGTTCCTAAGGCAAGAGTTCCACGGTCGGCGGCCCGCCTAACTTCAGCCTTATTTTGAATCAACCAGGTCATTTTTCCAGCACTAAAATAGGGGTCAAGACCAAGGCCGGTGCGCTGCCTGATTTGGGTTTCCAGTCCTTGTTGCTTTAGGGCTTCGCAGGCTTCGGTGGTTCGCCTGTCTTGCCAAACAATGGCCGGAGCCAATGCTCTTCCTGTGGTTTTGTCCCAGGCCACCACGGTTTCGCGTTGGTTAGTTAGGCCAGCGCATTTCACCTCGATGCCATGGGCACGGGCGAACTGAAGGGCCTGTTCCAGGCACTCGTACAGAGCCTGCCAAAGTTGTCCGGCCGATTGTTCTACCCAGCCATTATGAGGAAAATCAAGGGGAACCGCACGGCGGAACTCGGCAAGCCCCCTTCCCTGAAAATCAAAGAGCAAAGCCCTCACCGAACTGGTGCCAGCATCAAGACTTAAAATGCCCGTGGGTTTCACATCAGCGCAATTTAAGTCCAAGATAATGGAATTGATTGAACAGCCGAAGGTCAAAGTAAACCAAAGGCAGAGCGGAATTAGGGGCCCGCGCCCCGATTGCAGCGGCAGTCGGGTTGGTCTGGGGCTAGTTGGGGCAGGCGAGGCAGGGCGACCTTGGGAGCCACTGCCCCGCCCCGCCCCAACAGCTCCCGGCCCAACCCGACTACAGCGGAAAGCGGATTGGGCGCCCAAACCTATCCCAAAAAGCCACGCCGATTTATTACCTTCGTGTTTCATCTTTTAGGCATGAAAACGAACGAAAACGAATTGCAGGCTAACCTTCGATTGCTGCAGGAAAAATACCAGGCCAGCGGGCAAGACATGAACAGCTATTTACAGGGCCTAATGCAGTCTAACTATTTGACTTACTGGGACTATATAAATTTAGACACCCTGCTAACCTTGCAGCAGCCTAAGACCTCTTTTCCCGACGAAAAGATATTTATTTTGTACCACCAAATTACCGAATTGTATTTTAAATTGTGCCTGAACGAGCTTGAGCAGGTGCCGGGACGCAGCAGCGATGCTGGCTTTTTGCTGAGCCGATTAAAACGGCTGACAGCCTATTTTTCGGCCTTAACCCATTCGTTTCAAATCATGGTAGATGGCATGGAGCCAGAACAATTCTTGCAGTTCAGAATGGCACTGCTGCCTGCTTCAGGCTTTCAATCGGCTCAATACCGAATGATTGAGATCTGGTCCACTCCCTTAGAAAATTTGCTTCAGTTTGAACTTAGGGCAAGTTTGGCAGGGAATGCCGAAACCGGGTATTTGTTGGAGAATATTTATTGGGGCCGGGGAGCTGCCGAGCTTTCGACGGGACAAAAAACCTTGACTTTAAGGCAGTTTGAAGAAAAGTATGGACAGCGGTTTTTTCAGTTGGCCGAAGAGGTAAAAGGGAAGACCTTGTATGAAGTTTATCAAGGCTTGCCCGAGGAGGCTCGGAATCGTTCAGATTTGCGCGAGGCCTTGCGGACGTTTGACCGCTTGGTGAATATTGAATGGCCCTTAATGCATTATAAATCGGCCGTGCGGTATTTAAAACGGGACCCCGAAGACATAGCGGCCACCGGCGGAACAAACTGGCAGAAATACTTGCCACCTAAAAATCAATTTCGAATCTTTTTTCCAGAATTGTGGACAGAACAGGAGCGAGCGGAATGGGGAAGGCATTAAAACGGTACGGGGTGGGGCGCTGGCCGATTCGGGTATGTGTGCCCCTGTTGGCGTTCTTGGTTTCCTGCGGAAAATCCGAAAAGCAAGCCAAGGAAGTGTCGCCCAGCGATTCATTGGCGGGAATCGTGCAGGCAGATTCGGCCTATGGCATGGACTTGAATAATTTAGAGGAACAAACCTACACCATATCTTCGGGCCAAAGTTTGTCGGGCATTTTTGGGAAATTGGGCGTTTCTGCTCCGGTTTCAGAACAGTTGATTTCCCAAGCAAGTTCTTTAATGGATATGCGCAGTTTGCGTGCAGGCCATTCCTATCGGGTTTTTTGTAGAAAAGGGGCAGACGGTAAGCCTGTGTGCATGGTTTACGAACCCAATCCCCGGTATTATTTGGTGTTTCAGTGGAGCGACAGTGTACCACGGGTATACAAAGAAGAAAAAACCATGCGGTTGGTTCAAAAATCAGCGGCAGGGATAATTACCCAGTCGTTGTATCAAACTGTGGTTGATCAGGGATTGGACCCCGTGTTATGCTACAGATTGGACGATATTTTTAAGTGGTCGGTCGATTTCTTTGCATTGGCCAAAGGGGATCGGTTTCGGGTGGTGTACGAAGAATGGGAAGCCGATTCGGCCTCGATGGGCATAGAGCGCATCGTTGCGGCTTCGTTTTTGCATCGGGGTAAGGAGCAATTTGCCTATCGGTTTGAACACGATGGGCAGGTGGGCTATTATGATGTAGAGGGGCAGAGCATGAAAACCCGGTTTTTAAAAGCGCCCTTGGAATACAGCCGCATATCGTCAAAATTTTCAAAGAACAGGATGCATCCGGTACTGAAGCGGGTGAAACCGCATTTGGGGACCGATTATGCTGCCCCCCATGGAACGCCGATTGTAACGGTAGCCGACGGAATCGTAACAGATGCTCGTTTTGCAAAAGGAAATGGGAACTATGTTAAGGTAAAGCACGACGGGGTTTATACCACCCAATATTTGCATATGAGTCGTTTTGCTCCGGGCATTCGCGGAGGGGTACGGGTGCGGCAAGGCCAGGTTATTGGCTTTGTAGGCAGCACAGGCTTGGCTACTGGCCCACATTTGTGTTACCGATTTTGGAAAAATGGCAAGCAGGTAGATCCATTTAGGGAGCAGCCTCAGGCTACGGTTCCATTGGATTCAAAATATTTGGCCGCCTTCAAAGCCAGTGTTGACACCTTGGCACCCCGTTTAACCGGCCTTTCATTTCATGAAAATTTATTTGAAGAGGCATCTCAGACGGTAGAACTATTTATTCCATAGCTATGTTGACATCAAAAACCTTGCGCGTAGTTTCTTTGGTTTCGGGCATAGCCTTGGGTGGCCTGGTTTTAATTCAGGTATTTTGGGTTCAAAAGGCCTATCGATTTACGAACGAGCAGTTTCAAAACCGAGTAACCTTGAGTTTGATTTCGGTAGCCTCGCAGGTGTACCGCTACAACAGCGATACAACCTCGGTGCGCGAAGCGGTAACCCCCTTGGGCGACGAGGACTTCTTGGTGAGTTTAAATGGGACCGTTCCACCGGATTTTTTATTGAATCTGCTGGTTGCCGAGTTTCGAAAGCAATCTATTTTGCAGGATTTTCAGGTTGGCATGTACGATTGTTTTGCCGACAGCATGGTTTGGCGCACCTACAACACCAAATTGGGCCCCCTTTTTTCGGGGAAATCCCCAGGAGAAGCAGTATTGAAAAAACTGCCCTCGTACACCTTTAGCGGCGATAGCCACATGATGGTGGTTCATTTTCCAGGAAAAAGAACCTTTATAGCCCGCGAACTTAGGGTATTGTCGGCCAGCACCCTGGGGGTAATGGTGATTATGGGGGTATTTATATTTGTGGTGGTGATTGTTTTTAGAGAAAAAAGGTTGTCGGCCATGCGCCAAGACTTTATCAACAACATGACGCACGAATTCAAAACACCCATTTCGACCTTATTGGTGGCCGCCGAAGCTCTAAAGAAAAACGCTTCGGGTTTGGAGGGCGATCGGGTAAAGAGATATGCACAAATAATTCAAGACGAATCGCTGCGGTTAAAGACACATGTGGAACAGATTTTGAAAGTTGCCATGGTCGAATCGGCTCGAAATAACGTGGAAAGGCAAGAGATAAATGCCAGGGATCTTTTGCAATCGGTAAAAGAACAGTTTAAAACAAGGTTAGAAAACAAACAAGCAACCTTTGAGTTTTGCTCGGACTTGCCCACAGAACTTACTTTGCAGGGAGACAAAAACCACTTAAGCAATGCCTTGTTTAATTTACTGGACAACGCCTTGAAGTATGGGGGTGAGCAGGTTCATATACGGCTAAGGGCCGAACTTAAATCAGGTCAGCTTGTGGTAGAGGTTAGCGACAATGGCCCAGGCATTCCAAAGGCGGTTCAAGGCATGATTTTTGAGAAGTTTTATCGGGTTTCGACAGGCAATCGACACGACATAAAAGGATTTGGCCTAGGACTTAGTTACGTAAAGCAAATTGTTCGGCTGCATGGAGGACAAATTACCCTACGCAGCAAAGAAGGTGCGGGAGCGGTCTTTACCCTGAAATTAAAACCAAATTTGTCATGAGTGCAGCCCTTAATTTATTGTATGTAGAAGACGATGCTGCGTTGGGTTTGATTTTAAGTGAGCAATTGGGAGACGTTCCGGGGTGGAAGGTAGATTGGATATCGAATGGCAAGGAGGCGGCCGAATCGGCTGAGAAAAACACCTATGATGTGGCCGTTCTAGATGTAATGTTGCCTGGTATGGATGGTTTTACCTTAGCCAAGATGCTCAGAGAAAAAGCTCCTCAGCTACCCATTTTATTTTTAACTGCCCGCGACGCACAACAGGATGTACTTGAAGGCCTTAACCGCGGCGACGATTATATGTCGAAGCCCTTTTCGACCGAAGAGTTGCTTTTACGCATCCGGAATTTAGTGAAGCGCACCACGGCGGCAGCGGCATCGAAGGAAATGGGGTTCTTCAAACTGGGGCAATACCACTTTGATTACCAAAATTTTTTGCTGGTTCATTCAGAAGGAGAGGAACGAAGGTTAACAGAACGCGAAGGCAAATTGCTGCACTACCTTTGCCAGCAAGGTCAGGCCGTGATTCGGCGTGAAGATTTATTGCAGGCGGTTTGGGGAAAAACAGACTACTTTACGGGCCGTTCTATGGACGTATTTATTTCGAAACTAAGAAAATACATGTCGGCCGACCCAAGGATAAAGATACAGGTGGTGCATGGCATTGGATTTGAGTTTTTACGCCCTTGATTAAGGATTGCCCCAAGGCATAAAGGTGGCAGGGGTTCGGATTGGGTTTTTTGGTAAATTTACGGCAGTAAAATAGAACTCATGTCAGAAGAACGCCCATTAAGTGCCGAAGAAAAACGGGAAAAACTAAAGCAGCTTTTAAAGCAGAAAGCCGCCCAGGCAGAAGCGGCAAAATCGACCGTGGTTGCTTCGCCCAGCAAGGGAAATGTTGATACATCTCGGTTTGCCGATGTAAATCAGTTTCCTGAGGTTCAAGCCTTGGCCGCCCAATTTCAAACCCTGCAATCGTTGCAGGTTGAGAATCCGTATTTTAGAGTGAACGAGGTTATTGTAAACAACAAAACCCAGATCGATGGCCGGGAATTGTTGAGCTGGTCTTCGTACAATTACATTGGTTTGTCGGGCGATGTTCGGGTTTCAGAGGCAGCAAAAGCCGCCGTTGACCAGTATGGTACATCTGTTTCGGCCAGCCGCATTGCCACTGGAGAGAAACCTTTGCACGGGCAGCTAGAAAAAGCCTTAGCCGAATTGATTGGCACCGAAGATGCCATAACCTTAGTGAGTGGGCATGCTACCAATGTAACGGTGATTGGCCACCTAATGCGTCCAGGCAAAGACCTAATTGTGTACGATGATTTGTCGCACAACTGCATTATAGAAGGCGCTGTTTTGTCTGGAGCGCGTAGAATTGCGTTTCCTCATGAAAATTACGAGGCCTTAGACCAGATTCTTACCGACAACCGAGCCGATTATGAACGGGTACTTGTAGCCATTGAAGGGGTTTACAGTATGGACGGCGACATTGCCGATGTGCCCAAATTCATAGAAATAAAGAAAAAACACAACGCCCTTTTGCTGGTTGATGAAGCCCATTCTATGGGTGTGATTGGGCCCAATGGATTGGGGGTTCGCGACTATTTTAACCTAAACCCCAACGACGTAGATTTGTGGATGGGAACCTTTAGCAAAAGTTTTGCGTCGTGTGGAGGCTACATTGCTGGCCGAAAAGCCCTGGTAGATTATTTAAAATACAACACCCCAGGGTTTGTATATTCGGTAGGCATTAGCCCAGCCAACGCAGCCGCTGCCCTTGCCAGCACCCGCATAATGATGAGCGAACCTTGGAGAGCTCAAAAATGCCAAGCCAATGCCGCCTCTTTCCTTTCAAAGGCTAAGGCTAAAGGATTAGATACAGGTCCGAGCAAAGATACGGCCGTGGTGCCCATTATTACGGGGAATTCAGCACATGCCCTATTGCTGGCCGACGCCTTGTTTAAGGAGGGAATAAATGTGCAGCCCATTTTGTACCCAGCTGTTGCAGAAGAAGCAGCTAGATTGCGCTTCTTCATTACTTCAGACCATACCGAAGAAAACATTCTCTTTACCATAGATAAAACCGCCCATCACCTAGAGCGGATAAGAAAAGAGTATGGAAATTTAAGCTTCCCTAAAGTTCCTATGGGCTAATTTCCTTGCGCAGGGACAATTCTATTGCCCCCGTTGGGGAAAGGAGAATCGGAAACCCCTAACCAAGGTAAAAATACCCTACCTTTGAACATGGCAGAATTGCTGCGGATAAGCGTTGCAATAGCAACTTACAACCGAGAAAAATATATTGGGAAAGCCCTGTTGGGCTTGCTGAATCAGGACTTACCCTACGCTGCATTTGAGGTTTTGGTGATTGACAACAACTGCAGCGACGCTACCATGAACGTGGTTAAAGACTTTCAGGAAGCGCACCCTCAACTTCAGATTCGAACCATGTTGGAAGCAAAACAAGGACTTTCGCATGGTCGAAACCGAGGAGTTCAGGAGGCCAAGGCCAGTTACATCACCTTTTTGGATGATGATGCCGTTGCGCCCCCTGATTTTTTAAGCAAAGCCGTAAACTACTTAGATTCACGACCGGAGTTGCTGGCCATTGGTGGAAAAATTGAACCGGAATTTGTAGATGGAAAGCCCAATTGGTACACCCGTTATTATTGGGGGGTAACGGGTCAATTTGATGCCGGAGATGCAGAAGGAGCCATGTTGGATTGGGGAAAATTTCCTTGCGGGAGCAACATGACCTTTCGGCGCGATTTTTTTAATGATTATGGCCTTTTCAATCCAAATTTAGGCCGAAAAGGGGCAATCCTTCTTGCAGGCGAAGAAAAAGAGCTTTTTAGTCGGGTTAAGGGCTTAGCGCGACAGCGAATTTGGTATTATCCAGATTTAACGGTTGGGCATTTGGTTGACAATCAAAAATTGAACCCAACCTACCTAAAAAAATTCTGCATTGGCTTTGCTTTGGGGGAACGACTTGAAGTCGCTGAAGCCCCCATTTTGGTTCGAATTCGTCGACACCTAGAATTTACAGCAAAAAGTGCGGGAACACTTCTTTTGGGCCTAGGTTATTTGCTGCAAGGTCAACCCGCCAAGGCCAGAATGATTGTGCGTTTTGGAACCTGGATTTTTTGGGGGTTATGGTTTAGCCCAATGCCCCGTAGTGGGTAGTGGGTAGTGGGTAGTGGGTAGTGGGTAGTGGGTAGTGGGTAGTGGGTAGTGGGTAGTTCAAGCTATTCGGGAGTGCTCAACGAACTGCGTCAGAAAGTCTAAGTTCACTGCATAATTATACATTATTTTCTTGAACTACCCACTACCCACTACCCACTAAAAACTACCCACTACCCACTACCCACTACCCCCTACCCACTAAAAACTACCCACTAAAAACTACCCACTAAAAACTACCCACTAAAAACTACCCACCAGCCGAACAAAATGGCTTGCAGCGTATCAACACAGAATAATCTGTATTTTTGATGTATGAACGTCGAAATTAGTCCGAAATTATTGGCCCATTTGGCCCACTTGAGCCGATTGGAATTTGAACCCCATGAAATTCCACAGCTTCAAGCCGATTTAACCCGGATTTTAGGTTTTATTGATTCCTTGTCGTCCATTGATACAGAAGGTGTTGAGCCATTGGTTCATTTGTCGGACCGGAAATTTTTTCTAAGTCCTGAAAACCCCGAACAGCCTAGAAAAGACGAGGTTCTATCGGACAGGACATTGAGCCACGAAGAAGCTTTGCAAAATGCCCCGCAGCGCGACAGCGATTATTTTAGGGTGCCCAAAGTGTTGAGCGGAAAAAAATGAGCGTACTGCAGATTGCTTGGCATCAGCAGAATCCTATTTGGGAACAGCCAGAATTAAATTTAAGGGCCTTGTCGGCGGCCGCACCTCGAGAAGGGGAATGCGATGTTTGGATATTGCCTGAAATGTTTGCCACCGGGTTCAGCATGAATTTAGAAATGGCAAACAGCGGACCACAAGCCCTAGATTGGATGCGGCAAATGGCCAAAGAGCGCGGGATGGTTTTGGCTGGAAGCCTTGCCTACCTTGCAGAAAATGGGCCCGTTAATCGTTTTTTCTGGGTAAATCCAGACGGAAAAACCGTTTATTACGACAAGCGAAACCTATTTGAACTTGCAGGTGAAACGGCGCATTTTATTCCAGGAAACAAGCGGGTGCTTTTGTCTTTTCGGGGGTGGAACATTGCCCTATTTGTTTGCTACGATCTTCGCTTTGGCGCCTGGATGTATCGACGGCCTCATTTTAATTACGATTTGGCCCTGGTTGTTGCAAACTGGCCAGAGCGTCGTAGCCGAGCTTGGAAAACCCTGCTTTCTGCTAGGGCAATTGAAAACCAATGCTATGTTCTAGGTGTAAATCGGGTAGGGACCGATGGGAATGGTTTGCTTTACAGTGGAGACAGCAGATTGATTGGCCCCTTGGGCGATTCGGTGGCCGAAAACAATCCCTTTGAAGAAGCAAACGCAGAAGCAAGGTTAGACCTTGCGGAACTTCGTGAGGTACGCCGCCGTTTGCCTTTTTGGACGGGAGGCATAGATGAATGAAACCGGAAATTGATTGCGTTTTTTTTCGGCTTACCATACTGGAAACAGTAGTATGTATGTTTTCAAACCTGAATTGTTGATGCTTTGATGAAAAGAATACACCAGGAAATTAAAAAGCCCGTTATATTTGAACCTTATGCTGGTTCATTCTAAAAAAACCCTGTGTGCATTGTTCCTACTTCTAGGAATAGCGGGGCTTGGCTTCGCCCAGAGTCGATCTTCGTTAGAAAAGAAAAGGAAAAAAATAGAAAACGACATACAGTACACCGAAACCTTACTAAAACAAACCCAGCAAAAACAAAACAACAGTGTTGATGCTTTGCAAAAAATAGCCGCTGGTATTGAAGCTCGCGAGCAATTGGTTATGACCTTGGGAACAGAAATTGCGGTTTTAGACAGTTCCTTGGCTTCGGGCCGCCGGGAATCGTTGCGCCTTAGTCAATTGTTGGAAAAACAAAAAGATGCGTATGCCGGAATGGTAAGGGCAGCCTATGTTCAACGGCGCCGCCAGTCGGGCTTAATTCCAATTTTATCAAGTCCAGACCCCGGCGCCCTGCTGCGCCGTAGGGAGTACATTGAGCGTATGGCCCGCTTAAGACAACAAAAGGTACATTCCATTCGCGAAACCAATACCCATTTAACCAAACAGCTGCAGCAATTGGATACCTTGCGGCAACAAAAGACTGTTGCCTTGAGCGAGCAACAAGTTCAAGCCCAGCGCCTGGAACAAGAGCGCCTACGAAAGGAGTCATTGTTGGTTCAATTAAAAGGGAAAGAAAAAGAACTTAAAAAACGGCTGGCACAAAAGCAGCAAGAAGCATTGGCACTAGCCCGAAAGATTGAAGGCATTATTGCGGCCGAGTTAAAAGCGGCCAGAAACCGCGATGAAAAAACGGCTAAAGTTCGGGCAGATGAAGCAAAGGCAAGTGGTTCTAAGGCACCCATTCCGGCTACTCCTGAAAGCGTTGCCCTTGGAAACGATTTTTCCTCAAACCGGGGCCGTTTGCCTTGGCCGGTTAAACACGGGCTGGTAACCGGACGATTTGGAACCCACCCCCACCCTGTATTTCAACATGTTACCATTCAGCGCGACGGGATTGATATCAGCACCCAAAGGGGCGAAAAGGCACTGGTGGTTTTTCGTGGAGAAGTATCGGCCGTTTTTACCTTGGAAGGCTATCAAAATGTGGTGATTGTCCGGCATGGAACCTACCTTACCGTTTATGGAAATTTAGAACAGGTTCTCGTAAAAAAGGGGCAGAATGTTAAAACAGGCGATGCCATTGGAACCGTTTACTTGGATGAAGAAGATGGCAAATCGGCCCTGCATTTTCGTGTTATGAATGGGCAAACCCCTGAGAATCCTCAGAATTGGATTTTAAAAAAATAAGGCATGAAAACTTTGGAGCAACGCTTGCAGTCTTTGAACGACCTTGAGCTGGTTCGTTTTGCATTGAAATACCGAAAAACCATGCCCGATGAGCATGCTGAGGTGCTTGAAGAGGTCATTAAAGACCGAATTAGTCCCGACCGCTGGACTCGCCTATGTGAAGAGTTGGCAAGAGACTCTGTTTTTCAAGAAGAACTAAGGAAAACGAGTCAGAACAGATTGGACAAAAAGGAAAGTTCAAAAACCCAGCAGTGGTGGCTGTATGCCTTAATTGGAACAGGAATTTTGGCTCTGGCAGCCTACCTTCTTCAGCCTTATTTTTCCTAACGGATACTGGATTTCTTGGTATAAAATCCAGCATGGTTAGGGGTTAATGAACTGCTGTTAACGCAGAACGTTTAATTTTCCTAGGTAATCGTATTCCGTCCGGCAGGGCGAAATGTAAAATACTCTATAGGCAAACACTTCAGATTCGTAGGGATCTGCGTCCTTCCATGCATTCCAACCTTGGCTTGGATTTGTACTCTCGAAAATTAAGTTTCCCCAACGGTTAAAAATCATAAACTGATATTCAAGGTATCCTGGATCAACCCCGCGCACATAGTAGATTTCGTTCAGGCCATCGCCATTGGGGGTAAAGGAATTCGCCAAAAACAATCCGTCGCGCTTGTTTGTGTAGCGCACAAAAATAGTATCTCTGTACACCTCGCCGCAGTATTGCACATTCACTGCGTAGTTGTCTTCTTGGAAGGCAAAAGCGGTGTCTGAGGTACTTCCATTCCACCATAAATACTGAGCATCTGTACCTAGATTTGGGACAAAAAGAGGTGCCAACCCGCTGTCGCAAACGGTTATATCGGATCCTAAGTTGATTTGACCGGGGGTTAATTGTTTGATAAAAATGGAATCGGTGGTTTGTCCACACGCTCCTGTCCAAGTAACCAGGTACCACCCGCCGGTAGTTACCAAAATGGTGTCGGCCGTTGAGCCTGTATTCCATACAACGGAACCGGTTGTTCCGCTTGTCGTTAAAAAGGCTGTATCGCCAGGGCAAACCAGCGAGTCGTCTCGCATATTAAATTCGGCGGTAGAACCAATGACCACTGTAAAGGTATCGCGAAGCGTACCACAATCGTTTGAAACTTGAATCCAATAGGTTCCCGAATTGCTTATTTCAATGGGGTTGCTAATCGGCTGGTCGTTTAGTTGATAGGTGCATGCAAAGCATGAAAAGTCAAAACTAAGCAAAGCGGTATCGCAGACCAATCGATCTGGCCCTAGGGTTCCGGTTGGGGGAGTAGAGGAACTCACCCAGACTGTATCGGTAGACACACCGCATATTGAACTTATGGTAACGAAGTATTCCCCTTCCAGCAGGGGACTGATGGAGGCCGTGGTTGCTCCTGTGCTCCATTGGTATGTACAGCCGGGGCAAGAAGCATCAATTATGGGAGGAACGCCTCCACAAATTAGGCGGTCGCTCCCTAAATTCACATTGCTGAACAGGATCACCGAAATGCTATCGCGGAAAGCACAGCCATTAAGGCCCACTATATCAACAAAGTAAATGCCCGGCTGGTTGACAATGGTTTGTGGGCCTTGAGTACCATTGTTCCAAACTTGAGGAACCACAGCGGGCAATCCCGTGTTCAAGGTGATGTTCTGCCCCAAGGCGCACAAAGTAGTATCGGAAGGAAGAACTCCTCCGAACGGAGCTGAAGGGACAATGATAACCATTCCTGTATCGCAACGAGGGAAGCAATAATCGTCGCAGACGGCAAAAAAAACGGTGTCGGGCCCCGTTTGTGGGGCGAGCGAATTTATGCTTATGATTCCATTGTTGACCGAGGCAGTTACATTGGTCGAGCTTCCCAAGACAGTGACGCTAAGATTCGGGTTATCGGCATCGGTTGAAACGGCAAGTACATTGGCCTGCAAATTGGTAAACATAGGTGAGCAGGGCGCAATAACCTGTAGGTCTTGGGTGATGGGTTTAAGGTTTTCAGGAAGGGTTTCAGAAATCTTAAAGGCGAAACCCATATCGACGTTCAAATTCAAGCCAATGGCTTGAGGGTTACAGGCCATACCTGCAGCATTGGGATTTCCAATGCCGCCGAGGTACTGAAATCCCATTCCCACATCGCGGCGAACAAAATAAACAACATTGTCGGGAGCCAATTTAATTCCTGCGGTAACGAGGGAACTGTTGGCCCCGGCGTTGTAAACTTGAACGGGTGCATTTCCAGGATTGTTCAAATCGTACTGATACACCCTGCCACCGGTGCCATTTGAAGAGCGAAGTTTATTGATGTACAATTTGGTGCCGTCGGGGCTCCATTCGGCATCGTAATTTCCTTCAAAGTTGGTAGGAGACGCTCCAAAAATGGAATTGGGAACTTGAGTAATGTTGGTTACTGCCCCGGTAGCCAAATTGTAATCGGCCAGCAAAACCGCATCGGATTCTCTAAGAGAGGTAATGGCAAGTTTTTGGTTTACTACACTGTGTCGAATTGAGGAAGGCTCGCCTAAGGTAAATGGAAGTTGAATTCCTGGTAAGGGCAGCATCCCCACATTGTCAATTCTCCAGCTCAACAGCGAATCGCCGTTTGAATTAATGGCATACAGATAATATATGTTCGAGGTTTGCCCTTTGGCAATTTCAAAGGCATCAGAAATAGAAGGGTGTAAAACTAAATCCTTAGCTCCTGCTGGAATATCGCCCAAGGGGGCAGCAATGGTTCCGTTTCCGGGGAGCGACATATCAATGGTTGCGTACATCAGTGGGCCGAATTGGTTTTGAACCACATTGTTGGGGGCGTAAAAAAGATAAAATTGGTCGCAGCCTGCAGGATTTACACTAACCTGCCCGTTGCTGGCACAAGAACTTAAGCCTGCCAAATTCCCATTGGGCATGGCCGTATGGCTGTTGTCCCAAACCCGATTTCCGTTTGAGTAAGCAATCAGTTGCCCTGTATTGGGATGATTGATGACCCCGTTCCCTTGGTCGGCATACGGTAAGGCGTGGCCGGTAGCAACCGACGGAAAATTGGTGGTTTGATTAAAAGTAACAACCGGGTCGGCATTTAAGCCCAAAAGCCAACGATGGTTGTGAAACTGAGCGTTAAGGCTAAGCGTCCCAAGAGCTAAAAAGCAAACAAGGGGAAGGAATTTTTGAAAGTTCATTTTAATCAAATGATTTCATGATTGGTATAAAGGTACACCGCAAAAAATGAAACGGAAACAATCCTACATTTTTAACAGGTTTAAGACCGTTTTTGGGGGGACATGCTGCATTCGGTGTATTAAGTTTTGTGCAAATAGGAATAACCAAGGCGCTAGCGGCAGGGATTGACGAGGCTACCCCGCAAGGGGCGAACCGGTTGGCAGCTGTGGCCTGGCAGAGCGACGCGAGGAGCTACTGCCGGGCAAGGGCTGCCCCGGTTTCGGCCCGCGGAGTTGCCCGGAAAGCCCGGCTGCCGCCAACCCAAATAACCTACCCTGATGTAAAAAAACCCTTTCGATGTACATCACCGAAAGGGTCTTGAAAACGATTTGGCCTAAGGCCTGAAAATCAATTGTTCACGATGGAACAAGAGTCGCCCGTGCCAGCAGCAAAGTTGTTTGCACTGGTAACATAGTTGTCCCAAAAAGCGGGGTCAACAGAGAATTCAGAGTCGTTTGAACAAGCATTGTACGAAGAGGCGGCTCCCGAACACTCCAAACACTCGGTTTTGGTGCAAGAAGCTAGACCAAAGCCAAACACAACAGAAAGAATAAGCATTTTTTTCATGGCTTACATTTAAAGGGTTAACGGATTAAAACAACTTTTCCCATGAACTCCTTGTATTTATTCATTTCGTTCAGGAACATGATTCGGTAAGAATAGCTTCCGGGCTGACATTCGGTTTGGCCGTCGGGCTGATTGCCTGTCCAGGGGTTATCGGGGCTTCCGCCTTCGTACACTAAATTTCCCCAACGGTCGTAAACCAGCACCAGCAGATTCACATTGTCGGTCAGGTTGGTCCCTTTCGGGAACCATGATTCATTAAGGCCATCACCATCGGGAGTGAAAGAGCTTGGTATCCACAATTCAGAAATTCCTTCCACCTCTACCATTTTGCCTGTGCTATCGGTACATCCGTATTGATTGGTAACCGTTAATTGTACGGAGTATTCACCCACATCGGGGAAGGTCCAACTTGGGTCAGCGGCACCCACCCCACCTACTCCGTTAAACGTCCAATTCCAAGCCACCACATCGGCGCTTGATTGGTCGGTAAAGAAGAAAACGGGGTTCCCAATGTTGGTTTTTTCGGGCGTATGTGAGAAGTCGGCAACGGGCAATGGGCGGGCAAAGGCTACGCTATCGATTCTGACGCTATCCACGCAGCCATCGGCGGTGGTAACTTTAAGAAAGGCTCCATACACTCCAGGGGCAGTGAAAACAATGGCTGGATTTTGTTGAGTAAAGCCACCTTTGGAATCAATAAACCACTCCCAGTTGTTGATAATGCCACCGTTGCCTTGCGACATATCGGTGAAGATTAGGTTTGCGGGAATGCAAGCCTCGGGTGGAACCACCGAAAAATTGGCTGTTGGTAGGGCAAAGACAATAAGGGTAACGTCGGCCGAGTCAACACAGCCGTTGGCGTCGGTTCCAATAGCTCGGTAGGTGGTGGTTTGGCTTGGCGAGGCTTGAATTGCAGCACCGGTGGTTTGGCCGTTCATACCTGCGGGGTTCCAAAGGTAAGATACGCCGCCGCTTGCGGTTAGGGTAATTGAATCTTGCAAGCAAATCGAGGGGGCAAATGGGCTGATATCGACCTGAGCGGCAGGGAATACGGTTACCAATACGGTGTCGAAATTGACGCAGCCGTTTGCGTTTGTGCCGCTAACGATGTACTGACTCGTAACAGCTGGGTCGGCTATGGGGTTTGAAATATTGGTAGCACTCAAACCGGTAGGTGGACTCCATTGGTAGGTGGTTGCCCCTGATGCAACAAGTTGAACGTCGGCCTCTGGACAAATAGAAGGAGCCGAAGGGGTGATGCTAACGGTTGGAAGAGGATTAACGGTTACATTTATGGTGCGCGTGGCCGTACAAAGGGTGCTGGTAATGGTAACCGAATACGCGGTTGTTTGGGTAGGAAAGGCCAATGGATTTGAAATGGTTGTGCTGCTGAGGGAAGCTCCTGGCGACCAGGCATAGGTAATGTTCTGACCTGTGGTACCCAATGCCCAAATCTGAGCGGTATCGCCAATGCAAATCGAAGTGTCGGGGCTGGTTGTTACCGGCATAGGGCCAACCGTAACGGTTACAGTATCTTGGAAAAATGAGGTTCCGCAACTTGAATACGGCAATTTAGCCAAATACGAAGTTGTGGTTGTAGGGGTTACAGTCAGGGTGTTTCCGGTACCTAAAACTTGGCCGCCAAGGGTAGTCCACTGAATTGCAGGGATGTTGGTCGCAATAAAAATAGGAGCAAAAGGAACGGTGGAGAGGGTGTAGGTATTGCCTGAGGGGCTAAAACGCCGTCCGTCGGAAACCGCCGACCATTGATTAGGGAAGTTTCGGCCAGGAACGGCAACGGCAATAGTGCCGGTAGCGTTTTGAATACCATGAATAGCTCGGCCATTGTTCCAAGTATTGCAAAGCTGTTTGTTGGCAATGTGGGTTTCAATCAAATTGCTTGTTTCGTACAGATGGATTTGACCACCGTAGCAAACGTTTGTACAGCTAAACATATTGATGTCGCGAAACTCCACAACAAAGATTCGGTTTGGTGCGGTACCCACCGTTTTGTAGCTGATAACTCCTGATGGCGAAGTCCAAACGCTGGGATTAATGTCTTGCCATGGAGCCATTATGGAGTTGAATGGGGTTCCAGGGCCGGGGATGGGCGCGTTGATGCTCCAGGCTGAATAGCCGTTGGCATTGGCTAAATTAAACGAAATGTAGCCATTGGAACTGATAATGCAATTGGTGTAATTGATGCCAAAATAATTGAAGGTAAAACCAATGGGAACAACACCGCTGTATTGGTCGTCTGACAAGGAAACTGTGCCCGAGTTGCCAGGACCGCTGCCTGAAACAACCGCATTTAAAGTTACGGTTTGGCCTGTGCAAACGCTGGTGTCGGGCCAAGCTGTTACCACCTGCTGGGAATGCATGGTTTCGCCCAAAAGCCCTAAAACACAAAACAGAATGAACAATATAGGACGCAATCTCATATTAGTTATTAACAAAAAGAGGTTAAATATATGGCTGAATTCAAGCCACAAATGCAACTTTTGGATTAAACAATAATTCTTTCATTACAAATATAGGTGTTTCGAATTTGAATCGTTTTCTTGGGCGTGAATTTATTTTGAGTTCAACTTCTTTTACTTGTTCTTCTGTTATAGATTTAAAGTCCATTTTCTTAGGAAAATACTGT
>Ga0194129_10001702_pt1 | contig 35231 bp, 37 predicted proteins | sample TA2KigCa35mmetaG_FD_150862 | JGI IMG/M metagenome (GOLD analysis project Ga0194129, IMG submission 150862) | Freshwater microbial communities from Lake Tanganyika, Tanzania - TA2015038 Kigoma Deep Cast 35m | ecosystem: Environmental > Aquatic > Freshwater > Lake | place: Tanzania: Lake...
TAAAACGATCGCCACAGTCAGATCAGCCAAAGGGGTGCGGGGGAAGCAGCTTCCCCGACAAATTATGATAAAAAAATTATCTATATCAACTTGATTAAGAATTACATAAACTCATAACTCAGGTTAATAAGCAAAATCGGATGAAGCTCTTCCTCCTCCACCTTCCACATTTTGCCTTTTTTCTGGTCTATCGCTATGATCTGGCTTTCTTTCATAAACGAATAGACATCCATGAGCAAATTGATGCTTAGAACAGACTATTCTTGAGCACTCACATTTTCTTAGCGCATCCCTAAGCATTTTTTAAGACAGCCATCAACAGAGCATCTAACATAAATTCATCTCTTTTTTACAGCCTCTACTCTTTCTTCAACCTTAGCTTTATCTATAGCTTCCGATGAAGCTGCAGCTGCTCCATATGCTACTGCTTGGCTACCTAGACCTCTTACAGGCGTCATAATTACAATCTCCTTTAGTAAAAAAGGAAAAAACTATACCTAATTAAAGAATTAAAGTGAATTTCCAAATGCGATAAAAAGTGCAATGCACCACATAATAGACCCAACCAAAATATCTAATATTTTCCAAGCTTTTGGATCCTCAAAAACAGGGCCGAGCATTCGAGCGCCATAGGAAAGGCCAAAAAACCAAATGCATGAGCTAATAATTGCACCTAAGGCGAAGTAGGGCCTTTCATGAATCTCAAATTGAGCACCAACACTCCCGATTAAAACGACAGTATCTAAATAGACGTGAGGATTAAGAAAGCTGACTGCAAGTAAAATAAAAAACGTCTCTTTTAGTGAAGGCTTTGCGGGTCCTTTAGGTTTCGTTAGATTGAGGGTTTGATTTTTACATGCAGATCGAAAAGACCTAAGCCCGTACCAAAAAAGAAAAATGGTTCCACCCCACTTTGCCATCTGCAGCAAAATGGGGCTAGTTGTAACTAAGGAGCCAAATCCTCCAACTCCTAAGAGAATCAAAGAGGAGTCAGAAATAAAACAAAATAGTGCTGTTAAAAAGACTTGGTGCTTCATCAGCCCTTGCCTCAATACAAAAGCATTTTGAGCCCCTATCGCTATAATTAATCCACCACTTGTTAATAATCCCTCAATCAGAGGCGCTAAAAACGGTGCCATTTTTCATCTCCATCCATTTTATCCAAGGACATCTAACCGGCCAATTCAGAAAATTTTCTCGATACTCTCCGTACTGAGTTTTTTCAACCCAATGAAGAATCCCTTCAGGGCCTACTCTATCAGGAAATCTAATACCATTCAAATGATCAACTTCATGTTGAAAAATTCTAGCTGTAAATCCAGATAGCTCTTCTTCTACATCTGCCCCACTTCTATCTAATGCTCTGATTTTAATATGAGAAGACCTAGGAACTAAGCCACAAAGGCAAGGATTAACAGAATAACACCCCTCCCGACCGATTTCTATCTCGTCTGAATACCAAATAATTTCAGGATTTATATAAGCTCTTAAATCACCCAAATTCTTTCGGTCTTCAGTAACCCCCATATCAACTAAAATGATTCTCTTAAGGACACCTACTTGCGGAGCCGCAAGACCTACCATCACTCTAGCCTCTAAATCTTTCCTCTCTCCCCTGGCAACACTGAACAGATCATCAATCAAGGTTTGACAATTGCTAGAAAGAAGCTCTTCCCTTGGAACATCTTCTGCTCTTTTTTGCAAAAGATCTGCCTCTGGTGGTAAAAAAAAGAGCGCTGCTAAAACTAAATGCATAATAAACCCTCTACTGTTTTTTCCTCAGAAAAGATAGCACCCCTTTTTATTAAATACCTATTTTTTTTACAAAAAATCACAACAATATAAAAATCAATTATTTACAAAATCTTTATCTCATTGAAAAAAAGTCTAGAATTTGGATGGTAGAGGTTAAGAAAAGGATAACTTATGGCACTACCCCTAGGCTCAAAATCAAAAGATAGCATCAAAGCTTTATATGAAGCTGTGTTAGACAATGAATCAAACAAGAAATACTCTCTTTCTGAATTAAAAAAGATGAGCACTCAATTCGAAAAAACGTTTAAAATTAATAACAATCCCCCATCCTCTAAGACGAATGAAATTCTTCAAACTATAGCAAAAAAAGACCTCATAATATATGCAAAGTATGCCAAATTTCTTGGTTTTACAGAGAATGAAGTTCATACTCTTGCAAAGATTATCGCTTCAGCGAAAAACGCCTGCTAAATTTATCTGCTGAATGATATCTGTCTTTCAATCCGATTCTCGACCTCTTGAAGACGATCAGAATAACCTCCCCACTTTTTAGGTTTTTTATCTAAAGATGCCTTAAGCGTTTTAATTCCACTAACCGCGCCTCTCATCAGCTTTTCATTTCGAATGGTTGATATTTCACTTAATACTTCTTCTAAAAAATGAATTGGATAAAATTCTCCACCACCATAAAAAGAAGCTGGAAAAGCGACTCTGCGTAATTTAGATTTTTTAGCTATTGATTTTGCAAATAGTTTTGCTTTAGAAACCTCTTCGATTGCTAATTGACTCTTACAACCATAGTTTCCTGAATCTTTAACATGAGTTATAAATAATCTAGCAGGCCTACCCCCAGTTCTAAACATGTGGTATGTTGCTAAAATTTTCATCGCTTGTGTAGCATCAACTACCCCGCAAATCGAATCTTGTTTTTGAGGATAACCATAATAAAAACGAGCGGGAAAAGTTGCCTCCTTGTGAATTCTTGTACTATTCATCTATAAACCTCTTTTTTTCAAAATTATACCACTTTTTTTTAGTCAATAAACTGAAAAATTTCATTTTGGCGAAAAGATCACTTTTAGATTTTGATTGCGCTTTTCCGTGGCAAGAACCCGAACATTGTGGCTCATAAGACGGACGAGTGAAGATCAAAAGATAAAGATGAGATTGGTAAAAAATATCGACCAAAATTTATGTGATTATAACAGTGGAGTGATACTTATCAGCGTTTAAAAAAGCTACTGCTTGGGGTGCTATTGATAGCTAGGCAACCCCAAAGCAGATTTGAAATTAGACATTCTATAAAAAATGCAAAAATTCTATCAGTAATTTAGAGATAATCCAAAATATCTTTTGGCTTTATTTTTTTACCTCTATCTATATATGGTCTTGCTCTTAGAGAATCGCCATAATTAAAACATCTAATTTTGACATTGACCTCTACGCTTTCAATAACCTCTCTGAAATCAAGCGCAAGCATTTTTTGAACATCTTTTACAAAATCATCTTCATAATATTTAATTTCATCATTAGGTAGTGCAAAAAAAACCTCCACTTTTTTTTGGCATTTTTCAAGACCTCTTTTAACCGATTCACGAACAAGGTAATACCCCTCAATATACTGCATGAGTGAGTATGCTTTTTTAACATCCATTTCTCTGATACAATCAAATAAAGAGGGTTTACTATCGAAAAAATCGTAAACTTTTTTCCCTGATTCAAGTTGATCACTTGAAAGCGCTAATAACCATCCTTTCTTAGGAAGCTCCTCACAAACAAAATCATATACACTTTCATACTGATCTCTGTCAGAGCAATATTGAAAAAATGAGGCTGCAAAAAAACAGTGCACTGCAACATTATTAATTCGATTAACCTGATCTCCAAGAGGCGTTGTAGCGTCCATGCTTCCTACGTTTCTAAAAAAATCCCACCCCTTCAAAGAATAGAGACATATTTTTACATCTCTTTTATCTAAAGTAAGAGGCTGAACAATTTCATCTCTTATAAAAAGTGCTCCTTTAGATGTAAGACCCGATGGGCCCTCGTACCAAGTATAGACATCCACAGGACCTTCAATCGCTTTAATCTCCAACATCACCTCACTTGGAGCTACACAAAGACTACTCATAACTTCCCCCAAAACTTTTTTCTAATATTTTTTTAGCTAAGATTTCTAATGGATCAATAATTTTTTTATTTGCAATCTTCAAGTACTTAAAAAATAAAGAGAGCTCAGTACAACCTAAAATAATTGTCTTTGCCTTCTCTTGCTCTATAACTCTTAAAAGCCGCTCTATGATCACCTCTTTTTCGCACCCCTTTAAGATCTCTTGAATAATTTCATCAATCTCAAATTGAACTTTTGTATCTGGATAAACACAGGGAAAAAACCTTCTGTGCAGCTCAGATTGCCTTGCTGTTGATGTGCAAAAAACAAGTGGCTCTTCATTTAAAGAAAGAGCTTCTTTGACCGCTTTTGGCAAGTGAATCAAATCATTTAAATCGTCTTTCTCATCCAAAAAAAGGTGAAGTGTGTTACACGCAATAGCTAAAATATCTGAGCCACTTTTACGAAGCTGAGAAAGAGATTCAGAAAGCTCTTTAGCTAAAAAGATTGGATCTTTTTCTTGTGTAAGCATCTCAGAAAAAGGAAAACTCAAAAGAACTATCCTTGGAAAGTCTTTATCTCGATAGCACTGATATTTTTCAGTTGCTAGGACAATCACTCTTTCAAAAAGATAAGATCCCGCCATAGGACCTGCACCCCCCAAAATTCCAATAGAATTTGGTTTCATATAAAACTCCAATTGTAACTTATTGAATATTAAATAATTGCAAATTAGAAAAGGACAAAAAAAGACCTTACTAAAATGATTTACTTAAAAAAATTTAAAAATTGATTAGATAAGATGATGATGAGAATGATGAAAAGATAAGCCTAATAAAGACTTAAAACAAAGACTAGAATCTGCTCGTTTCATACAATCTCCTAATTTGGATAAATCTTGAGAAAATTTCCCTAAGATGAGAGTAATTGTAGCGCTTTTTGTCTTTTTTTTAAAGAAGAATTAGTTGCTACTTCCTGAAGGCTCTAAACTTAGCGATAAGATTATAGATGGTAAGAACGATTTTTCATGATTCAGAGAAGAGATAATTGGGGGAGGCCAGAGTCGAACTGGCGAAGGACTTGGTCCGCGAGATTTACAGTCTCGAGCAATTGGCCACTATGCGACTCCCCCGAGGGAGATTAGAAAGATTTGCTGGAGAAAGGACTTGAACCCTCAACCATCCGATTACAAGTCGGGCGCTCTACCATTGAGCTACTCCAGCAATCATAGAATGCAGGCATTTATAACAAAATTTACGATTTCATTTCAATCTTTTTCTTGGGAAATTGTTTTTGGTGATGCAATAACTCTTCCTGCAAGCGAATTAGAAGCATTAGAAATACCCGATTTTGTCGCTCCTGAAATCCTCTCCTGCAAACTTCCCATACCACTTTTTACAACCGAAATCGAGCGTGAACTAAGCTTTGGACTTCCGCAACATTTTTTATATTTTTTTCCTGAACCACAAGGGCAAGGATCATTTCTACCAATTTCTTTTCTCATACAATAAATCCCAAAAGTAATATACTATCACCATGTCTACTAAAAGTATAATCGAAAGTTCATTCCGTAAAGCTCTTTACAACTTTGACCTTGTCGAAGACGGTAAAATAGGGATAGCACTTAGTGGAGGAAAAGACTCTCTAACACTCCTCTACCTCCTTCATGCTGTTTCAGGACGAGGTTTTCCAAAATTTGATTTACACGCTTTCCATGTGCAAGGCACTTTTTCTTGCGGCCCAGGGATCACATCAAAATTTTTAAAAGAGATGTGTGATGAGCTAGAAATTCCTTTAACCCTAATTGAGTCTAACCAAGCTGATTTATCAACTCTTGAATGTTATAGCTGTTCTAGACAGCGCCGAACTCTTTTATTCCGACATGCAAAAGCACTCGGGTATAAAAAAATAGCTTTCGGCCATCATTTAGACGATAGCATTCAAACTCTTTTATTGAATCTTTTTCATAAAGGAGAATTTGCTGCAAACCTGCCAAAAGTTTATATGTACGACTACGATATCACAATCATCCGCCCCCTTCTTTTAGTAAAAGAATCTTTAATACTAGCATTTGCAAAAGAGCAAGGTTTTTTTCGAATGACTTGCCAATGTCCCGTAGGACAAAATTCGATGCGAAAAAAAGTTAAAGAGCTCATTGATCAAATTGAAGAACTTTTTCCCCACCTTAGAAACAACTTGTCCCACGCAGGCCAGAATTACGGATCTGACAAAGCTTTAAAAAAATAGGTACCCTTGATGCAATTTTTAGCACTATTCTTCTACCTCTCTATTCTTGTATTTATTGGCTTTAAATCTCACTTAAAACATCAAACTTCTACTGATTTTATCCTAGGAAGCAGGAAAATGAATTTTTGGCTAACTGCCCTTGCTGCCCATGCAAGTGACATGAGCAGCTGGATTTTTATGGCCTATCCGGCAGTTATTTTTTCTACAGGCCTCATCAACATCTGGGTAGCAGTAGGCCTTACCTTTTTTATGTTTCTAAATTGGCACTATGTTGCACCTAAATTAAGAAAAATGACAGAGCACTATAACAGCCTAACTCTTCCTTCATTTTTTGAAAGTAGATTTCAAGACACCTCAGGATTCCTTCGCATTTCCACAGTGATCATCTCTCTTGTATACTACACGGTTTACATATCCGCAGGTCTTGTAGGTCTTGGCATCTTAATTGAAACACTTTTCGGAGTTCCTTATTTATTTGGCGTCTCCATAGGAATTCTCATAATTATCCCTTACCTTTTTATCGGAGGGTATGTCACACTTGCTTGGACAGACCTTTTTCAAGGGATCTTTCTCATATGCGCAATTGTAATAGTGCCTCTGGTAGCTCTTCCTAAAATTGGAGGAATTAAAGGCTTACAAGTAGCTCTCAATGCAAAAAAATCACTCGAGGGGATTTTTCCAGGACTTTCATTTTTAACAGCATTCAAAATACTCTCTCTGATTACTAGCTGGGGTCTTGGCTACTTTGGAATGCCCCATATTTTAACAAAATTTATGGGAATAAAAAATGTAGAAGAAATGCCTAAATCAAAATGGTTCGGCATTTCTTGGCAAATCATCTCTTTGACAGCCGCGACATTTGTAGGTCTAATTGGCGTTGCTTTTTTTGCCAAAACAGGCCTTGCAGATGACCAACTTGTTTTTATTAATATTGTTACATCGCTTTTTACACCCTTTACGGCCGCTTTTATTTTGTGTGCAATTCTAGGAGCTACAATTACTTGCATGGACTCACAAATACTTGTTCTTGCGTCAAATCTCACAGAGGACCTCTACAAAAAAGTCGTAAAAAAAGATGCTAGCAGCAGAGAGCTTTTATTTATCTCCCGATTAAGTGTTTTGGCAGTAGCAGTCATTGCTTACATACTTGCAATATCAACCTCAAGTTCAATTTTCTCAATCGTCTCTTACGCTTGGTTTGGTCTTGGTGCATCTTTTGGACCACTTGTTATTTTCAGTTTATACGCAAAACAAGTAACTCGCTTAGGCGCATTTTCTGGAATTATTTCAGGAGCTCTAGTTGCTGGATTTTGGCCTCTCCTAAATAATTTTATTCCTGTTGATATTCCAACACTTATACCTGGATTCTTTATTAGTTCATTTACAATTTGGTCTATTTCGATTATGACAAGAAAGAAACAAGTGGAGAATAAGAGGTAATGAAAAGACCGAAAATTGTGCTTTGTAATGATGATGGAATTGATGCTCCAGGAATTTATGCTTTATGGGACGCACTCCACTCATTTGCAGATATCACAATTGTAGCTCCAGCAGAAGATCAATCTTGCAAGGGAGTTGGAATTTCCTTACCAAAAACAAGATTCATAGAGGCAGAAAAATATCCTTGGGAAGACGGCGTTGAAGCGTGGCGAGTCTTTGGAACTCCGGCTGATTGCACAAAATTTGCTCTTCATTACTTAATGAAAACGCCTCCTCATTTTATTGCCTCCGGTATTAATAATGGAAGTAATGCTGGGCGCAATATCATGTACAGTGGAACTGTGGGAGCAGTTATTCAATCTACTTTTTGCAAAGTTCCAGGAATTGCCTTTTCTTGCATGTACGATGAGGGTCCTCAAAAGTTTCAAAAAGTCAAACCGTATGTAGCTGAAATTGTTAAACATTTTATGGTGCATCCTATTCCTAAAGGGACATTGATGAATATAAATTTCCCCTCGCAAGAAAGTGATGGCATTCTAGGTTTTAAAATGGCAAAACAGGGAAGAAGCTATTGGGATGTTCGAATCGGGAGCGACTCTTCATTAAAAGGGACTCGAAAATATCCGATGATTGATGCATGGGATTACCATGACGAAGATGAGGAAAGCGACATTAAATTATTGACAAGAGGGTATATTACCTGTGTTCCAGTTCATGTTGAAGATCTTACAGACCACGTTCATCACAGAAAACACAAACCTATTTTCGAAGAGCTCAATGAGAAATTTCAGTTCTCATCCCCTCCCACTTCCGATGATATACATCAAGCTTATGTAAACTTTCGCGCTGCAGAGCCTCCATTACATCCTGACACCCCTCTATCTGATAAATCCTCATAAACTCTTTTTTTAAAGAGTCACTCACCTCTGAACTAAAAACCCCTCTTACCTCTTCTTCAGGGTGATTATTTTGATATTTTTTTGCATCGATGATCACTTTGACGAGCAAGGCATACTCTTTTTTTAATTTTAAAGACTCTCTCTCCAAGTCTTGTGGAGAGTTGACTCTCTCTAAAATCTTTGTGATATTTCTTGCAACATCCTCTCCTTCAATTTGGTATTCTCTAATAGAACCGGGACTACAAGAGGTCAAAAAAACTAGAGCACAAAAAAACTTTTTTCTCATAAGCATATAATACTTGAGAAAAATATACTCTTCACCTATTATATTCGACTATTACGTTGAGGGCGTATAGCTCAGCGGTAGAGCACCTGTCTTACACACAGGCGGTCAGGGGTTCAAATCCCTTTGCGCCCATACCCTGCGGGGGTAGTTCAATTGGTTAGAGCGCCAGCCTGTCACGCTGGAAGTTGCGGGTTCAAGTCCCGTCCCTCGCGATTCTTTATTTAATCTGGATGACGTCATGGCACATCTTGGCATCACAAAGAAAAAACCCCTTCAGTTACTTGCAGAATACTTTGGCATTGCTTTAGGCGCATTTCTTGGCGCTTTATCAATCCGAGTTTTTCTCTATCCAAACCAACTAATTGATGGCGGAGTTGTTGGTATTTCTCTAATTCTAGGGCGACTCACAAATGATAGCTTTATCTCTCTTTATCTAATTTTGCTCAATCTTCCCTTTGTCTATCTCGCCTATAGATACATTAGACGAACATTTGTTATTCAAATGCTTGTCGCAATCGCTTTATTTGCTTTTTTCTTAAGCTGGCTTGAAATAGTCCCCCCTTTCCACGGAGACTCATTAGAAATTATCGCAATTGGTGGAGCTATTTTAGGAATAGGTGCAGGGCTAATTATTCGTTTTGGCGGCTGCACAGATGGGAGCGAAATTCTTGGAATTATTGCAAATAAACGATTTGGATTTACCGTTGGCCAAGTAGTGCTTGTCTTTAACTTTTTTGTTTTTACAAGCTATGGCCTTATTTTCCTTGACTGGCATATAGCTGTAAAATCTCTTTTGACCTACATAGTCGCTTTTAAAATGATTGACCTTGTAATTGTAGGGCTTGAAGAAATTAAAAGCGTAACTGTTATTTCAACGAAATCAAAAGAGATCAGTGCTGCAATTTTAGAAGAACTCGGTCTTGGACTTACAATTACTAGTGGCAGAGGAGGCTATACTGGTGAAGAGCGAAATATTTTGAACGTAATTGTAGAACGTCTTGATCTAGCAGATCTAAAAGAGCTTGTTTTAAAAATCGATCAGTACGCGTTTATTTCAATTAGCAATATTTACGAAGTTGTCTACAGCCATAAAACAAAGCGAAGTCCTTTTAGAAGAAAAAGAAAAACGAAGTCTCTTACCTAAATTAGTTTGATTTTTAAAAACCATATTTTGAAATGCAGGCTGAAGAAATCAAAGAAAATATAGGAAAAAACCTCACCTTTAAATGAATTTATTAACACCACCATAGTTAAATAAGCGAATACAAGTAGTCTCCGTAGGAGCTTTTTTTGTGAAGGTCTGCAAGGTTTTTTAATTGCTCTTTGTCTATATACCCTCTGTTGTAAGCAATCTCTTCAATACATGCGATTTTAATGTTATGCGTCTCTTGAATAATTTTTACATACGTTGACGCTTTATGCAAATCTTCAAATGTACCTGAGTCAAACCAAGCAGCCCCTCTACCTAATTTAACAACACTGAGCTCACCTTTTGCAAGATAGGCATTGTTTACATCAGTAATTTCAAGCTCACCTCTATGCGATGGTTTCAAATTATGACAAATTTCCATCACCTTTTCGTCATAGAAATATAGCCCCGTAACTGCATAATTAGAAGGAGGATTTTTGGGTTTTTCTAAAATCTCTATCGGCTTACCATCTTCATCAAATCGAAAAACTCCGTATCTTTCAGGCCTGTGGACCTCATACCCGAAAACAGTTGCACCAGGACCTAATTGACTCATTTTAGAGAGTGTTTTATGCAAAGTTTCTGCATAAAAAATATTATCTCCTAAAACAAGAGCTACATGATCTGCCGCAACAAAACCCTCTGCAACTAATAATGCGTGAGCAATTCCTTGTGGCTCTTCCTGAACACCGTAAGAAATTCTCAAACCCAAATGACTACCATCTTCAAAAAGGCGTTGGAATCTATACAAGTCTTGTGACGTAGAAACAATCATAACGTCTCTGATTCCTGCCATCATTAAAATCGAGAGCGGGTAATAAATCATCGGCTTATCATAGACTGGAAGAAGCTGCTTACTTGTTACAAATGTTGAAGGAAGAAGACGTGTAGCTCGCCCTCCAGATAGAATAACACCTTTTAAACTCTTTTTTTTCATGAGACTCCCCGAAAAAAAAGAGTGTATACAGAAAAACTTTATTCTTCAATAAAGTTACACCCTTCTGCAATCAAACTATCAATAAAGGTAATCGGATATTTCCCAGAAAGAAATTTTTCATTATTAAGCATGAACTCATGAAAAGAAATCGTTGTTTTAATACCACCTACGTGAAATTCTTTTAATGCTCTTTTTGCTCGAGCGATAACCTCTTCTCGATCAGAACCTTTTACAATTAATTTAGCAATCATTGAATCGTAGTAGGGGGGAATTTGATAACCTGGATAACAAGCTGTATCTACTCGAACATGTGGCCCACTACTCGGCACAAAATATGCAAGTTTTCCAGGTGATGGCATAAATTGATTATGGGGATCTTCAGCATTCACTCGAAATTGCATCACATGCCCTTCAAATTTAATATCATCTTGTTTTAGTTTAAGTTTTTCTCCCATAGCCATTCGAATTTGCTGGTAAATCAAATCTATTCCCGTAATCTCTTCTGTAACTGTATGCTCTACTTGAATTCTTGTATTTACTTCCATGAAGTAAAAATTTCCCTCTTCATCTAAAAGAAATTCGACAGTCCCAACAGTTGCATAACGAGCCTCTTTTACAATTCGAACAGCCGCTTCCCCGATTTTTTTCCGCATACTTGGACTTAACATCGGACTTGGACTCTCTTCTATTAATTTTTGACGTCTTCGCTGGATGGAGCAGTCTCTTTCTCCTAGATGGACATAATTGCCGTACTTATCTCCAAGCACTTGAATTTCAATATGTCTTGGATTAACAATCATTTTTTCTAAATAGACACTAGGATTACCAAAGGAATTTTCAGCTTCCGCTCTTGCCTGCTCAAACATTCTTAAAAATTCATCTCTATCGTTAGCAATACGAATGCCTTTACCACCACCACCCGCCGTTGCTTTAATAAATACCGGATAGCCAATTTTAGAGGCCTCTTCAAGCCCCTCTTCCACATTGTGAATGATTCCCTTCGAGCCTGGAATCACCGGACATTTTACTTTTCTTGCAATCTCTTTAGCTTTTGCTTTATCACCTAATAGAGCTATTGACGATGAGCTTGGTCCAATAAAGATAATATCACAATTTTCACAAAGCGAAGCAAATTTTGCATTTTCACTTAAAAACCCATAACCCGGATGGATTGCATCGGCCCCTGTAATTTCACAAGCTGCTAAAATACTTGGGATTTTAAGATACGAATTTACTGCTTGAGGCCCCCCAATACAGACCGCTTCATCGGCATGAAGAACATGAAGAGCCTCTCTATCAGCCTCTGAATAAACAGCTACTGTCGAGATACCAAGATCGTGACAAGCTCTAATAATCCGAACAGCGATCTCTCCCCGATTAGCAATTAGCACTTTTTTCATAACCTACTCTATTACAAATAAATGTTGTCCATATTCGACCGGATGCCCATTCTCTACTAAAATCTTTTTGATCTTGCCACTTTTCTCACTCTTGATCTCATTCATCACTTTCATAGCTTCAATAATACAAAGCACCTGCCCTTTATCAACGCTGTCACCCTCTTTTACAAACGGAGGCTCTGATGGTTTACTAGCCCGGTAAAACATGCCAACCATTGGCGATTTTTGACAATTTTTAGGATCATAGCTCAGCTCCTCGCTATGAAGAGGCATAGACTTTAAAGATGCCTCTGGCAGAGCTTGCATAACAGCAGCAGGCTCTTTTTTCATAACATGATGTGACTCAATTAAAGAAGAGCTATTTTTCTCTAAAGAGATTTCAATACCCTTTTCTTTAATCGTAAGCTTATTAAGCCCAGACTTTTCTAAAAGCTGAATAAGCTCTTTTATTTGCTTTAAGTCCATTTACACTCTCTGTACGTATTCGTCAGTTTTTGTATCGACCTTGATAATGTCACCACTTTCAATAAACATAGGCACCTCTATTTTAGCGCCTGTCTCCAAAATCGCGAGCCTATTTGAAGCCGACATCACATTGGAGGCATCAAGATCTTCTGTCTTTACAATCATTAGCTCTAAAAACTGTGGTAAATCAACAGAAAAGACAGTATCTCCATATAAAAGAGCTTTAACCCCAACAGCCTCTTTGAGATAATTAACTTTATCTCCTATTACTTCATTTGGAACTAGAACCTGCTCTAGGTTATCTATATCCAAAAACAAATGATGATTTCCTTCTAAATAGAGATATTCCAATCTTCTTTCATTTAATTTTACTTCATCAACGCTCTGGTCTGTCTTAAAGTTTTTTTCGACAACTTCATCTGTCATTAAGTTTTTTAATTTTGTTTTTATAAACGGTAAGCCTTTAGCCACAGTTACTTTTACACATGACTCCACTCTATAGATCTTTCCTTCTAAAGATATTGTCATACCTGGTGTAATTTGGTTACTTGATGTCATACTCTCTCCAAAACTCGTGTTAATTCTTTTATTGTTTCTATCTCATAATCTACATCGGGATGATTTTTTGGCTCTAACAAGCCCCTTCCCTGACGAATATGTATCGTGATGCCTCCCAATTTTTTAGCACCACTTAAATCATTTGCAATTCTATCTCCTACCACAAGAAACGATCCGAACCTCTCTTTCAATTGAATATAGGCTCGCTCTTTCTCGCCCCAATCTTCTACTATTATCTCTCTAAATAATTCTCTATCAATTTTATACAAGTCGATTTTTTCTTCCTGCACCTGTTTTGATCCACCCGTTACAATTGCAAGAGGGTACTCTTTTCTTAAAACTCTTAAAAACTCATTTAACTCTTTTTGAGGCGTTACATTAAAATCGAGCAACTTATCTTCAAGAGCTTTAAGCCCAATTTCCCTATGAGTCTCATCTCCCCCACACTCTAGAACTAAATATTCTATAGCCTGTTTACTACGGTGAGCTTTTTCATTTAATTGATGAATTCGTTTTTTTCCCTCTTCGAAATTAATCTTAAGCCCCGCATCAATCATTTTCTTTAAAGCAGAATCTAATTTTTTTGGTGTTATTTCTTTTGATGTCGGGATCAATGTATCATCTAAATCGAAAATGAGCAGCATAAGTCCTCAATTTTTCCGACAATTTTTAGTAACGCCTCTGCAAGTTTTCCCGAATCGTGTCTAATCAAATTTCTTTTCATTAGATCGTTACCATCTTCTTTTTGAAGACCCCCAAGCATTGGTATAGCAACTACCCTCGGGTCATCCATATCATTTTTTACCAAATCCCCCTCTTCTCGATAAACTTCTATCAGCTCTTTTGGAGGAAGTTCACTATTCACTAAAATGTAATCAAAAACATCTGCACCAATAAACTTACTAATCTCTTTTATATAATCACTGACCTTAAAATTAGTAGTTTGCCCTTTGCGATTCATTAAATTAACAACAAAGACTTTCACCGCCTTTGATTTAAGAACTGCTTCAGCAACACCTTCTACAAGCAAATTAGCAATTAAAGATGTATGCAATCCCCCAGGTCCAATCACGATTAAATCAGCATTTAAAATCGCATCAATAGCTTGCGGATTCGCTGTTGGATGTGGCTCTAAAAATATACTTTTATACCCTTTATCAATTTCTTGAGAGAGATAAATTTCTTTTTCTCCTTCAAGAACAGTTCTATCTTTTAAAACCATCTTTAAGCGAACTTGCTGCGTGGTTACAGGAAGAACTTTTCCTCGGATATTAAGAATTTTACCCACCTCTTCCACCGCTTTTTCAAAGCTGCCTGTTACTTTTTCTAAAGCAGATAAAAAAAGATTTCCAAAACTGTGACCTCTTAAGCCCCCATTTTCAAAACGGTAATTCATTAAATTTCTCATCAATCTAGAAGAGTTTGAAAGAGCAACAACACATTGTCTTGCATCACCTGCAGGCAAAACACCCAATTCATCTCTTAAAATCCCAGTACTTCCGCCATCATCTGCCATCGAAACAATTGCACTGATATCTAAATCAATAATATGCTTTAATCCTCTTAAGACAACGAAATTACCCGTCCCCCCTCCAATAGTGCACACTCTTTTCATTTTTTTAATTTTCCAATCGCTTTTAGTTCATTATACTGAGCAACAGCTTTAGCACGATCTTTTTGCTTAAAAAAATGAGATCCTGTTACTAATCTCGTAGCTCCCGCTTCTACACTTTTTCTTCCTGTCTCAAAATTAATTCCACCATCGACTTGAATATCAATTTCAATTCCAAGTTTTGTTGCATTTTCTCGAAGAAAGCTTACTTTTTCTAACATATCAGGTAAAAACTCTTGCCCTCCAAATCCGGGCTCAACAGTCATAATTAATAGCTTATCTGCCTTATCTAAATATTTTAATAATAATGTTTCTGTTGTCTCAGGTTTGATTGCAAGTCCTGCTTTTTTGCCAGTCACACGGATATAGCTAAGAACATGCTCTACCTCTTCTGTCGCTTCTAGATGAAACGTAATTTCATCTGCACCCGCTTGAATAAATTGCTCTACATAGTCATCAGGGTTATAAATCATCAAATGAACGTCTAAAATCATTTTAGGCACAGCTTTTCTAATAGCTGCAACTAAAGCAGGCCCCATTGTTAGATTGGGAACAAAGTGTCCATCCATCACATCTAAATGCAGTATTTCTATACCTGCATCGTAACAACTTTTTGCCTCTTCGCCCATTCTCGCCCAATCGGCAGCGATTAAGGAAGGCTCTATATATATGGTCTTTTTCATAACACTACTATTTAACCTTATTTTATTTATTAGAGGGTGTTCTTAGGAATTAACTGTCGAGTTTTGGATTATTTTGGCCGAATTTCATCCCAAATTCAAGGGGTAATATCGACATTTGTATATTACCCCCTGAATTTGGAATGAAATCCACTTCAAAAGAACCAAAAAATCAACCGAAATTTACTTTTTTAACACCTCTTAACCATTAAAGATTTTTTCCTTCCATTTGACGCGCTATAAGCCCCCCGTTGTAATCTCTTACTGAACCAAATAATTTCTCTAGCCAGGCTACAATTGACTGCCTTGCTTTATAAAGATCAAGTGCGAAATCCTCTCTTAAAAACTCCATTTTTCTAATAGAAATTTTTATTTGAGAAACCTCTTTTATAATGTTTTTCTTTATGCTACCTCCGTTACGAACTTTCTCAATAAAAACCTCAAAAGAATCTGAATTAATAATATTTTGAATGGGCTCTTCATTTAAAGAAAGAGGTCTTACAACCAAAAGAGTAAATAATAAGTTTTCATCTGTTTGCTCGTTAAATATAATGACAATTTGAGGAAGATCATTTACTTCTGTTACCTGTTTACTTAAGGTCACTATGTATTTCATTATCTCTTCTTCATTTCTAGGCATAAATATAGGTCTAACAAACGTTTCAATAGAGCCTCTAACAACCTCTTTTAACTCTTTTTTTAAAAAAGCTATTTGCGAAAAAGAAAACGAGTCTTCTGATTCTAATTCAGCATAAAAGACTACTGATTTTTCATTTTTTTGGATAAAATATGAACCTTTGATCAAAGAGACATCTGGGTAATACTTTCTAAAAGCTTTCAAAAGATGTCTCTCTTTCAAAACCTCGTTATCTTTTAAAACATTCATCCCAACAAAGCACCCTAAAATTCTTTTTTTCCCAAACAGGGTTGGAATAACTAGAGGAATAAGTTTTAAAAAAAACGATCTTTTATCAGGAAAATCCTCCCTCTCCTCTTCAATTTTTTGGGAAATCAAATAGCATGTCGAAATAATTTTAGAAAGAACCTGATACGACCTAGTTTTTTTATACTCTTCATTTACAGAAACTAAAAATTTTTGCATGAGAGGAAAAATGTCGTAATCAAAGTAGTTAGAAAATCGAAGCACCCTTTTTCTCATCTCTTCTGCGACATAAGCCTCTTTTTCTTGGAAAAATAATCCCTTTAATTCTAGTAACTTTTTCGCTCGATACGCTGATTTAAGACCTAGTTTGATCTCTTCTTCTAAAAGAGCGTAGTTTTCAGTAATTAACTCCTTTTCTTCAGCCGACGAAGGGGTAATCCAGGCATCGCAAAAAATCAGATCTCTTTCGCACCTAGAATTAAATTTTGAGATATACAAAGACTTTCCTGGAACCAAAAAATTTGCAACTATTTCTAAAAAAAACCGAAGCAAATCTTTTCTATACAACGATTCAATACGAATAATTATTTCTTTATTTTCTTCCTCTAAAGAGATTTTTTCGTTTATTCTTGAAACTACACTCTGCACAAAAAATCCTCATAAACAGGTTCACGTAGAATTGAGCTCCCCTCTTCAAAAATTAAGCTACCCTCCCCCTCTTGCTTAAAAGATTTTACATAAAGTGGCATCTTATTTTTCTCTGCAAGCTCTATAGCTCTCAAGTGAATAACTTTTCTATCTGATTTACTTACAACTTCAAATGCCTCTTTGTATGTCAAATTAGACAAATGGACTGCACTACTATCTTTTTTTGGATCCTTATCAAAAATCCCTTTTACATCTTTATAAAACTCGACCGATTCTGCTTTTAAAGAGACTGCTAATGCAACAGCTGTTGTGTCAGATCCTCCCCTCCCGAGGGTTGTTACCTCACCTAAATCACTAACTCCTTGAAAACCAGCCACTATAACAATATTCCCAGCCTCAAGACTTAAACCCACTCGCTTAGATCTAACCTGAATTACTCTCGCATCACTATGTCTACTACATGTAATAATTCCTGCCTGGCTCCCTGTAAAACTTATTGCGCTATGCCCCTTTTCATGCAGAGTCATTGCTAAAAGTGCCATGCTGATTCGCTCTCCCACAGATATTAACATGTCTTGCTCTCGCTTAGGGGGGTCTTTAGAGATTTGACTCGCAAGAAAAAGAAGTTCATCTGTCATTTTCCCCATAGCACTAACTACAACAACAACTTTGTAATTTAGATTTTTTTTTTGAATCACTAGATCTGCCACATTTTGAAACTGACATAAATCGGCAAGAGCTGCCCCTCCAAATTTCAAAACTAAAATTTTCATAAGACCAAATAATAACTATAATGAAAAAAATCGAAAAGTGTAAAGTAGTTTATCCCCCAAAGCTGTTTGACAATGATATTTACCTTTAGAGTTGCTTTTATTTTTTAAACTTTGTTACACTCTTTGCATTATCAAGATAAGTAGGAGAAACCTTTAACATGTCAAAACAACAAATATTAAAATGGGCTGATGAAGACAGCAAAATCATTGGGGATGAAGGATTTGACCCAAAAGATAGACAAGCTTTCTTAAATTTGCTCGAACACAGAGAAAAAGAGAGCGGTCAGGGCTCTTTAACATCACTTCTTCCTGGTCAAATTCTTACTGGAACGATTGTAGAAGTCACAAAAGATTTTGTTGTTGTTGACGTAGGCTTAAAATCAGAAGGACTTATTCCTATCTCTGAATTTGGAGATGTTAACGAAATCAAGCTCGGCCACGACGTAGAAGTTTATTTAGATGAAACTGAGTCTGCGATGGGACAAATCACCCTTTCAAGAGAAAAAGCCCGAAGACAAAGACAGTGGGAACACATCCTAGAAAACCACAAAGAGGGCTCAATTGTTAAAGGAACTGTTGTACGTAAAGTAAAAGGCGGACTTATCGTTGATATCGATGGAATGGATGCCTTTTTACCAGGATCACAGATCGATAACAAGAGAATTAAAACAATTGATGAGTACCTCGGGAAGACATTCGATGTAAAAATTCTAAAAATTAATATCGAAAGAAAAAATATAGTTGTATCTAGAAGAGAACTACTTGAAGAAGAAAGAGTTTATCGCAAAGCCGAAATGCTTGAAGATATTAAAGCTGGAGATGTAAAAATTGGTGTTGTCAAAAACATCACTGACTTCGGTGTATTCTTAGATCTAGATGGCATCGATGGGCTGCTCCATATCACAGACATGACTTGGAAGCGCATTAAGCACCCAAGCGAACTTGTAAGCCTTGGAGATGAGCTTGAAGTAATGATTTTACACGTTGACAAAGAAAAAGGAAGAGTTGCTCTTGGATTAAAACAGAAAGATTCCAATCCATGGGATGCTATTGAGAGAAAATACCCGCCTGGAACAAAAGTGCGCGGCAAAATTGTGAACCTTGTTTCATATGGAGCATTTATAGAAATTGAGTCAGGCATAGAAGGACTTATTCACGTATCTGAAATGTCTTGGGTAAAAAACGTAACTGACCCAAGTCAAATCGTTAACAAAGGTGATGAAGTAGAAGCAATTGTTCTTTCTGTTCAAAAAGATGAGGGTAAAATCTCTTTAGGCATTAAACAAATGGAGAGAAATCCATGGGAAGATGTAGAAGAGAAATATCCAACAGGCAAAAAAGTTTCTGTAGAAATTCGAAATCTTACAAACTACGGTGCTTTTGTAGAGCTTGAGCCAGGTGTAGACGGTCTTATTCATATTTCCGACATCAGCTGGATTAAGAAAATCTCTCACCCTTCAGAAGTGTTGAAAAAAGGTGACAAAGTTGATGCTGTTATCTTGTCTGTAGACAAAGAGAGCAAAAAAATCACTTTGGGAGTTAAGCAACTAACTGATAATCCTTGGGATACTATTGAAAAAACGATGCCTGTAGGCTCTTCTGTAAAAGGAATTGTAACAAAGATTGCAGCTTTTGGAGCATTCATTGAGCTCGACAACGGAATTGAAGGTCTTGTACATGTAACTGAACTTTCTGACCAAGCGTTTGGAAAAGTTGAAGACATCGTACCCGTCGGTTCAGAAGTACAAGCAAAAGTTTTGAAAATTGACAGAGAACTTAAAAGAGTCTCCCTTTCAATTAAGGAATTTCTTGTAGATCCAGACACGAGAGACGATATCGTTGTTGGTTCTTATGATGAAGAAGACGAAAAGAAAGATAAAAAGAAAAAGAAATCTGCAAAATAACTTGCTTAAGAATTTGGCAGGGTAATTACCCTGCCAAAAAATATTTATGTTAAAGTTTAATCCCTTATTGGGGTTTTAAGTTTTTCTGGAGAAATAATGAATAAAGATCTACTTGCAATTTTTGAGTACCTTGAAAGGGAAAAAGGGATTAAACGCGACACGATCGTGAAAGCAATTGAAGAGGCCCTTTTAGTTGCTGCTAGAAAAGGCCAGCAAGGAATGAACAACGTTCAAATCACGATCAATCCTAAAACAGCTGAAATTTCAGCAATAGCTGAAAAAGAAATTGTTGAAAAAGTTGAATATCCTGCAGAGGAGATCTCTCTTGACGCAGCTAGAGAAATGGATCCGAATTGTAGGGTCGGCGACTGGATTGACATTGAAGTTTCAATAGTTGAATTTGGAAGAATCGCAGCCCAAGTTGCAAGACAGCTAATTTCTCAAAAAATCCGAAACGCAGAAAGAGATGTAATTTATCAAGAGTATAGAGGGCGAATCGGAGAGCTTATTTCAGGGACTGTCTCAAGAGTTGGAAAGCAACACACTTTAGTTGTAAATCTAGGAAAAGTAGAAGCTGTTCTTCCTGGAAGATTTTATCCAAAAACAGAGAAGTACCACATAGGCGACAAAGTGTTAGCCCTTCTTTACGATGTGCAAGACACAGAAAACGGGGGTGCGGAAGTCATTTTATCAAGATCCCATCCAGAATTTGTAAGCGCTTTATTTATGCAAGAGGTTCCTGAATTAAATGATGGGATTGTTGTTATCAATAAAGTTGTTAGAGATGCTGGCTTTAGGACAAAAATGGCCGTCTCTTCCTCTGATAGTAAAATCGATCCTGTTGGAGCTTGCGTAGGGGTAAGAGGAAGTAGAGTTAAAAATGTTATTAGAGAAGTAAATAACGAAAAAATTGATGTAATCCCTTATTCAGACGACCCATTTATTCTTTTAAAAAATGCTTTTTCTCCAGTAGAAATCCGTAAAGCTGACTACGATGAAGAGCAAAACATTATTACATTAATTATCAATGACGAAGACTACCCTGCTATTCTAGGAAAAAAAGGGACGAACGTTAGACTTACATCAGATTTAATTGGAGTTAAAGTCGAAGTTCACAAAATGTCAGAACACCAGAAAGAACTTACATATATGAGAAGACAGCTTGCTCTTTCTGATGATCCAGCTCTTGATGAATCGATCCATAAAATTGAACAGATCAACCAACTTGTGGTTGATAGCATCATTGCCGCAGGTTTTGATACACCGAGAAAACTATTACAAGTTTCTCCACAAGAACTTGCAAAATTAACAGATATCAGCTTACAAATGGCAGATGACCTTTTAGAGCTCGTTCGAAAAGGCATTTTAAGCAATAAAACCTAAGGTAATTTACGATTGGCGAAAAATTTAAAACTCAATATTAAGAATAACCAGCTTGCTGATATTCTTAAAAAAAACAAACTTAAGAAAGAACAAGAGCAAAAAGAAGTTGATGATAGAAATAGAGCTCTTGCTACACCAAGTAAGCAAGATCTTTCTTCAAAACCATCTGAGCCTCTTCCTTCTCAAGAAGAAAAAAAACTAGGAAAAGCAAGGCCTGCTCCGGCAAGCCTTCTAGCGTCTCAGGAGACTTCTAAAGTAGAAGATCTCCCTCCTGCTAAGCCGTTGCCTCCAGTTGAAAAAGTTACTCAGACAAAACCTCCTGAGCCTATTAAATCTCAAGTTGTAACTGAGGTTAAAGAAGAGACGTCAAAAGCAACAAAAGAGACAACCGAAGAAGAAGAGAAAAAAGCTGCCGATCGAAAGAAACTTAAGGATCTAGAAGCCGAGGAAGTTCGACAACCTAAAAAACCTTTTGCCCCTGGAACGAAGAAACAAGCGTTCACTAAAGCTTTTGATTCACGAGATAAAACAGGTCTTCGCACAAGCGATGAAGATTCGTGGAGAAGAAAAAAACCGTCTAAGTTTAAAGAAAAGTCTCACCAAGAGCAGCCGGTCCAAAGACCTAAAGAGCTATCTGTTAAGCTTCCAATTAGTGTAAAAGATTTAGCTGCACAAATGAAGCTCAAGGCGTCTGAGTTGATACAAAAACTTTTCTTGCAAGGCCTTGCTGTTACAATTAATGACGATCTTGATGATGCGACTACGGTGGAGCTCATAGGTCATGAGTTTAGCTGTGAAATCAAAATTGATACGTCTCAAGAAGATCGCATGCAGGTTACAGGAAGAACAATTGACCAAGAGATTTTAGAATCTGATCCTACAAAACTTGAAAAAAGAGCCCCTGTTATTACTGTTATGGGTCACGTTGACCATGGAAAGACGAGCATCATTGATTCGTTTAGAAAGAGTAATATTGCAGCAGGAGAAGCTGGTGCCATTACGCAACACATCGGAGCGTTCCAGTGCAAAACAAAGCACGGAAGTTTTACTGTGTTAGATACGCCAGGTCACGAAGCTTTTAGCGCTATTCGTCAAAGAGGTGCAAACGTTACTGATATCGTACTCTTGGTAATCGCAGGTGATGAAGGAATTATGCCGCAAACCGACGAAGGGATTCAAAAAGCAAAAGAGGCAAAAGTTCCAGTAATTGTAGCAATTAATAAAAAAGATAAGCCTGGGTTTAATCCGGACAATATTTATAGAGAACTCGCAGATAGAGACCTCCTTCCTGAAGCTTGGGGCGGATCAGTCATCACTGTAAATTGTTCTGCTAAAACAGGTGAAGGGATTGATCTTTTAGGGGAAATGATTGCGATTCAATCTGATATTCTAGAACTTAAGGCAAATCCAACAATCAGGGCCCGCGGTACTGTGCTTGAATCAGAGCTCCATAGAGGTTTAGGTCCTACAGCTACCCTCCTTGTTCAAAACGGAACACTTCGAGTTGGCGATGCCATTATTTTTGAGCATGAGTATGGAAGAATCAAGACAATGCATGACGAACATGGAGCAAAATTAGAGATTGCTCCCCCCTCTACGCCTGTCAGAGTTACAGGTCTTTCAGGGGTTCCATTTGCAGGAAATGATTTCATCTCTCTTGAAAGTGAAAAAGAGGCTAGAAAAATTGCAGAAGAGAGAAAATCGAGTTCTAAGCACCGACTTCTTAGACAAAGCAAAGGGAAGAACCTTGAGCATCTTTTCCAACAAAAGGCGATTGAACAAGATCAAAAAGTGTTAAACATTATCTTGAAAGCTGATGTGGGTGGTTCAATTGAAGCAATTAAATTAACACTCCTCGCTATTCCCACAGAAAAAGTTCGCTTGAATTTTATCACAACAGAGGTTGGTCAAATTTCTGAGTCCGATATTGAACGAGCTGAGGCAACATCTGCTATCATTCTAGGTTTCCATACAAATATAGAGAGACATGCAGAGAGCATGATTAAAGGAAAAAATATTACAATTCTTTTACATGACGTAATCTACCACCTCGTTGATGAAGTGAAGTTAAAAATGCTAGCTCTTCTTGATAAAGTACGTGAAGAGAGAGAAATCGGAGAGGCTCAGGTGCTTGCTACCTTTAAATCGTCTCAACTGGGGATTATTGCAGGTTGCAAAGTCGATGATGGGGTTATAAAAAGATCTAGTTATGCAAAGCTGTATCGAAAGGGAGAAAAACTCTGGGAAGGCTCTATTTCATCTTTAAAGCGTATGCAAGATGATGCAAAAGAGGTCAAAAAAGGTCTTGAGTGCGGAATTGTATTAAATGGTTTCCAACAATTTGAACCGGGAGATCTCATCAAAGCGTATGATATAACCTATATTGCACAAGGATTATAATCATGAAACCGCGACGTATTGAGAGAATTAACTCCCTGCTTAAAGAAGTTTTATCAGAGGTCATTTTACATGACCTCAAGCATAGAAATGTTCCTGAATTAATCACTGTGACAAATGTTGACACAAGCAACGATCTCACATCAGCAAAAGTTTTTGTAAGTCTTATTGAGGGAAATGCAGAAAAGAAAGAAGCAACTATCTCTATGCTGCAAAAAATGGCTAGCTATATAGCTCTTTTAGCTTCAAAGAAAGTAACTTTAAGGTACTTTCCTGCTCTTACTTTTAAAATTGATGATTCTATGGATAAATACATGAAAATTGATTCTATCCTTAGAAAGATTAATCCCCCTTCTGAACCTACTACTGACATTGTGCCAGAAAATGAGTAAAGAGGGTATTTTACTTGTAGATAAGCCAAAAGATAAAACTTCTTTTTATCTCGTTCATGTGCTTCGAAAAATAACCGGTGTTAAAAAAATTGGGCACACGGGAACTCTAGATCCCCTTGCTACAGGTGTCATGGTGATGCTCATCGGTTCTAAATATACGAAAATGACACCCCAATTAATTAAGCACTCCAAAACTTATGAAACAACGATTATCCTTGGGAAGATTTCTGATACCTATGACATACAAGGAGAAGTAAAAGAAGTTTCAAAAAAAGTACCAACGCTTGATGAAATTAGTGAAGCTCTTTTAAAGTTTCAAGGAAAAATTAGTCAAATTCCCCCAATGTACTCTGCAAAAAAGCAAAATGGAAAAAAATTGTACGAACTTGCAAGAAAAGGAATTGAAATTGAAAGACCCCCTGTGGAAGTAGAAGTAGAAACAAAACTGCTCTCTTATAATTATCCTTATGTAAAGCTTTCAATATCTTGTTCTAGTGGTACTTATATTAGGTCGATAGCACACGACCTCGGGATTTCTTTAGAAACAGGTGCTTTGGTATTTGAACTTACCCGAACAAGCTCAGGCCCTTTTCATTTAAATGAGTGTACCCCTCTTGAAAAAATCGATTCATCAAATTTTAGTGAATTATTGAAGGAAGAATAACTATGGCTAATTTATCCTGTGGAATTGTAGGACTACCAAACGTAGGTAAGTCAACACTTTTTAATGCTCTTACGAAACAAATGATTGCCGCAAATAACTTCCCTTTTTGCACAATTGACCCAAACATTGGCATAGTAGATGTCCCAGATGTTAGATTGCATGAGCTTTCAAGAATTTCTAAAAGTCAAAAAATTGTACCTGCCTCCATCTCTTTTGTTGATATTGCAGGACTTGTAAAGGGAGCATCTCAAGGACAGGGTCTTGGAAATCAATTTCTTACGAATATTCGAGAGACTGATTTAATTGTCCATTTAGTCAGATGTTTTGACAATGATGATATTATCCATGTAGAGGGAAAAGTAGATCCTATTTCTGATATTGAAGTCATTAATCTAGAGTTAATATTAGCAGATCTCGATATGGCAGAAAAAATTAAAGTAAAGCTTGATAAAACTGCAAAAGGTCAAAAAGAGCGCCCTCTTTCAGTAGATGCTATAGAAAAAGCAATTGCACACTTAAATAACAACCTACCTATTCGCTCTCTTGCATTGACTCCAGAAGAAAAAGAAAGCCTTAAACAATTCTCATTTCTTACTTCAAAGCCGATTGTCTACTGCGCAAATGTGAGCGAAGCCGATCTACCATCAATGCAAAACGACTATGTTAAGAAAGTTTATGAGCATGCAAAAAAAGAGGGCGCCCCAATGGTTACCATTTGCGCAAAACTTGAAGAAGATGTTGCTGGCCTTTCTCTAGAAGAAGAAAAAGAATTCCTCGAAAGCTATGGCATTAAAGAAAAAGGGCTCAATAGCCTCATTAGAGCCTCGTTTGAAACTCTAGGACTTATCACCTTTTACACAGCTGGAGAAAAAGAGGTAAGAGCTTGGACAATCCCAAAAGGAGCTCCAGCTCCTGAGGCTGCAGGAAAAATTCACACCGATATCCAAAAAGGCTTTATTAGAGCAGAAGTTGTTTCCTACGGTGATTTTATGACATACAACGGACGCAATGGCGCAAAAGAAGCAGGGAAAGCGCGCATCGAAGGAAAAACCTACGTCGTTCAAGATGATGACATCATCTTATTTTTTCATAACTAACTAGATTTTCTCTCCAATTAGAGGTTGTCTAAATAGAAAAAATTTTACTTTAGGCATATTGTGATAAACATATGTTACGAACACTCACTTTATCAAGCAGGATTTGTTATAGGCGCTGCTACTGCAGCATGCTGGAACGTAGCTCCAGCTGGAATACGTAGAGAAATAACTATGCTTTCATTTTTAGCAGAAGAAAATTTTGTCTATTATTGCGCTGATGATTCGACATATTCAAATAGAATTGCTAATAAGTTCACTATAGTGGGCGGATTTCTCGTGGGATTGGCATCATTTCATCTAACTATCCGGGTTGCAAAAACAACATTTCAAGCGGTGATTAATGATGGTATTTAGTATTAAAGATGTCTAATATACTAAATGATGGTGCCGTTTCTGGCACCAAGTTGTAGATAAAGCTTAAAGAGCTGCCTGATAGCCGTCTTCATAACCTATTTTGTACCCACCTTTATATCCTTTATCATACCCTTCTTTATACCCCTTGTCATATCCATCTTTATGAGCATCATCAAAGATTTGAACGAGGCATTCTGCCGGGTGCATCCAAATAGCAAAAAGGACTTGTCCTGTTCTTGTATTGTAGAGCAAATGGGTGCATTGTGTTAAGATTTCGGCATTGGTAGCATTTTCAAGATTCACTTCTAAATTTTCATACTTTGCATAGACTTCAATTTCTGAACCTAAAAACCAATCATCTGGAACGCATTCGTAATTTTTAGGAACAAGTTCAACATTATTCCACCACTCTGAGGGTGTTCTCCATCTTGTAGAAAAGCCAACAACCTTTAAACAAGCACCATTAGAAAGGACATAATACCCCTCTTTGCTTTCTAAAATAACTTTCGATGAAAGCATCTCGACTGTTTCTGGCGCCCCTCCATATCCGAGAGAGAAACTAAAAACTGCACTTAAAATCAGTAGTAAATTTTTCATATAAGCCTTTTTAATTAAAATAGTCAGGAAAGATTAGAGTAAAATAACTCTTTTTTCTATCAGAATCTTATGATAACTTGGACGAGAAAGCTTTATATTCGTAGTCATGGCAGAAAAAACAGAAAAAGCGACCCCGAAGAAACTTCGGGACGCTAGAAAAAAAGGACAGGTTGCTAAGTCTCAGGATTTCCCTGCCGCTTTTACTTTTATTGTTTCTATTTCAGCAGCACTAGCTCTTTCTCTACAAATTTATGAAACGATAGCAAGTTATACAATTGCCCTATTTAAAAGTGTTCCGGCTGCAGGAGATTTGGAAAATCGAATCGGTAGTCTTATGACTTCTGCAATACAAGTCATATTTTCTACATCTGTTCCCCTTATGGCTCTTGTTGCCCTTATAGGCATAATTGTTAACTTCTTAATTATAGGTCCTCTTTTCTCACTTGAATCAATGAAACCTGATATTAAAAGACTCAATCCTGTAAGCAACTTAAAAAATATTTTCAAACTTAAAACATTTGTAGAGCTTTTAAAGTCTATTTTTAAAATTTCAGGAGCTCTCATACTTATCTACACGGTTGTGCAAGATAGCCTTCCAGATATTATTGCTACTTGCGGACAACCAATCCTTGTGAGTACAATAGTCTTTGCTAAATTCTTAAAGCAAGTTGTGTTAAGAGTTGGTCTTTTTTTCATTGTCATTGCGGTATTTGATCTTGTATTTCAGAAGAAAAATTTCCAAAAAGAGATGAAAATGGAGAAATTTGAGGTAAAACAAGAGTACAAAGACTCTGAAGGTGACCCTCATATCAAGGGTAAACGGAGACAAATCGCCCAAGAAATTGCCTACCAAGATGGCCCGGGGTCTGCAAAAAGAGCAAAAGCTATTATTACAAACCCGACTCATATTGCTGTAGCTATAGAATATAATGCTGTCGAGGAACCTGCTCCTAAAATTGTTACAATGGGAGCTGATCTCGTTGCAGAGCAAATTATAAAAGTAGGACTGGATAATAATGTTCCAATTATGAGAAATGTGGATTTAGCACAGACGCTTTACTACAAATCTGTTATTGGTGGGTATGTTCCGGAAGAGACTTATAGCGCGATATCGGAAATATTAAAATGGGTAGCAAAACTCGAAGAAGAAAAAGAAGAAGAAAGTATATTGGAGCTTTTTAATAAATGAATAAACTTCTACAGAAATTCACAAGCTTTCTTGGCGGCTCAAGAGTGCTTAACACGATCAACCAGTCAAGCGATATTGTCCTTGCTATGTTCGTCATCATCATTATTATGATGATCGTCGTTCCTGTTCCGCCATCGATTATTGACGGATTTATTGCGATTAATCTAACAGTCTCTCTCTCTCTTTTGATGGTTGCCCTCTACATTTCTAAAGCAGTTCACCTCTCTGTTTTCCCCTCAATTCTTTTGATTACAACACTATTTCGACTTGGTATTGAAATTTCCGCTACAAAAAGAATTCTTCTTTACGCAAACGCTGGAGAAATCATTTATGCGTTTGGTAATGTTGTTGTTGCAGGCAGCTTTGTAGTCGGTGGTGTAGTTTTCTTAATTATTACAATTGTTCAGTTTATAGTCGTTACAAAGGGTGCTGAGAGGGTTGCTGAAGTAGCTGCCCGTTTTACACTCGATGCTATGCCAGGTAAACAAATGAGTATTGATGCCGACATGCGTTCTGGGATCATTGATGCAAACCAAGCAAGACAGCTCAGACTTGCCCTCCAAAAAGAGAGCCAACTCTACGGGGCGATGGATGGAGCGATGAAGTTCGTCAAAGGAGACGTCATTGCAGGTATTGTGATTGCTGTCATTAACATCGTTGGTGGTTTAGTTATAGGGATGATGATGCATGGCATGTCAGCAATGCAAGCTGCTAAAACTTATACACTTTTATCGATTGGTAGCGGTCTTGTATCGCAAGTTCCATCTCTACTTATTTCACTTACCGCAGGTATTGTTACAACGCGTGTTTCAAGTGATAAAGAGGACGCAAATCTTGGTAGAGATATCTCTTTGCAAATTCTTGCCCAGCCTAAAGCAATTTTAATTGCATCTGGAATCACCTTTCTTTTAGCTCTCGTTAAATCATTTCCCACAGCTCTATTTTTAACTATTTCGGCAACTCTTGCAGGTCTTGGAATAAACGGTATTTTTAAACAACGTAAACAAGCTGCCGCTGTTGCTGCTGGTGGAAAGTCTGCAGTGATTGAAACAGGAGCTGATGGAAGCGCTGTAATTAGAGGTGGCGGGGATGATTATGCCCTCACCCTCCCTGTTATTTTGGAAGTAGGATCGTATCTTGCAGATTTAATTAAAAAAGACCGAGAAGGCGGCAAATTTATTGAAGATAAAATTCCAAAAATGCGGTTTGCACTCTATCAAGATTTGGGTGTCCGTTTTCCTGGTGTCCATGTAAGAACAGATGCACCTCAACTAGACGCTGATGATTACTGCATCTATTTAAACGAAGTGCCTTTAACTCGCGGCCGAATCATCAGAGACCACGTTTTAACTAATGAAACAGAAGAGAATTTAAGAAGATACAATATACCGTCAACTCAAACAAAAAATATCATGAGCCAAGCCTCATTTTGGGTCGATAAAAAATATAAAAACATCTTAGACAAGTCTAATATTAAATATTGGGAGCCCCTCGATGTTGTTATTCTACATCTCTCCTACTTTTACAGGCAATACGCGAGTGAATTTATTGGAATTCAAGAGGTTAGAGGAATTTTAGAGTTTATTGAAAAATCTTTCCCAGATCTTGTAAAAGAGGTAACAAGACTTGTTCCTCTGCAAAGACTTACTGAAATCTTCAAACGTCTCATCCAAGAACAAGTCTCTATCAAAGACTTAAGAACAATTTTAGAATCTTTAAGCGAGTGGGCTCAAACTGAAAAAGATACAGTTCTTCTCACAGAGTACATTAGGTCTTCTCTAAAAAGGTTTATTAGCTACAAATATTCAAAAGGGCAAACTGTCCTCCCTGTATATTTATTAGATCCTGAGATTGAAGATATTGTACGCGGAGCCATTAAGCAGACTTCAGCAGGCTCCTATCTTGGATTAGATCCTGATTCTGTACAACTTATACTTCAAGCTATTCGAAACACAGTCAAACCTACGCCACCGGGAGGTTTATCACCTCTTGTAATTACAGCAATGGATGTGCGCCGATTTGTTAGAAAGCTCATTGAGGGAGAATTCCCTGACTATGGGGTTATCTCTTACCAAGAAGTCGTCCCTGAAATTAGGATTCAGCCACTTGGCAGGATTCAGTTGACCTAAAACCCAAAAACTCTTGATGCTAAAGAAAAAAGGGCCCTTCAAATGTCTTCTCATGACTCTGTAAACCGAGTAGAATCAACCTCTTCATCTTCTGCTCGCCAATCTCAAATCCAAAAAATGAAAGCGGAAGGCAGAATTGAAGGGCTTGAAATTATGCAAAGCGAAATGGAAGATCTTGCTACTGAGCGGACAGAAAATGCCGTTTTCAATCCATTTGTTCAACTTAAGAGAGCTGAAACCCTTGAAAGCAGAGTAAAAAAACATGAGGTAAAACACTCTTCTCAGTCAGAGCAATCAGATCCAGATATTGCCCAAGTTGACGCAGTTGCAAAAGCAGCTGAGGAGTACCAAGGCAGAAACCCTGAGATGCAAAAAAGGGGGCTTTTAGGTCTAAAAAAAGCAATCTTAGAAGAAGATACCCCTGAACAAATTTTAGACAAAGTTTTAAGCACCTACCCAGACCACTATCTTGCAGATGAAGCGTTTGAATTCCTCGCACAAACAACTGATCCAACTACAAAAATAGGGACAAACCTTAGAAAAGCAAGAGAGCTTTTAAACGAAAGATTTGGAAGAGAAGTAAAAGCTGGACGCAATATCAATGAACAAGCAAAAGAGTTTTCAACACAAGGAATTGGAACTACTGGTTCCCTAAGAGATCTTTATAGAGACATTACAGGAAATCCTAGAGAGCCTCTATCTTTATTTGAAGAGCTCACAGAGGCTTTTACATTCGATAAAATGACAACTGTTTTGCAATTTATGCTTCATTCTCTAGGAAGTGACCTAAAATCAAAAGGGCCTTCAATTGCTCCAGCAGAGCTGCAGAGGCTTTTTACTGAAATTAGATCGATGCAAGCAATAGCCGGGGTCTACCGATTTTTCTTTCAACGTATGCTTCTTATTAAAGGTCAATTTGATCGTTATAATCTAAGCATGCCAAAAAATCTCTCCTTTGAACTGCTTGCCAAAATGTTTGTAAAATTAATTTCTGAAAAATATCCTTCCCCTGAAAAAATTTTAAAATTTTCTTCTCTTCTTGGAATTGCAGATGAAATTTCTGCACAAGTTATTATTTTTACACAATATCGAGATGCAATGCGAGGCGTATCACCAAGACTTTTTAAATCAGAAAAACACAGGCAAGATTTTCTCATGGTTTTAATTGAAACGATTAGTGAACTCGATGATCTTCTCGATGAGGAGGAGGAAGAAGAGGAAAATCTAAAGAAAAAACAGGGATGGAATCAAGAGGATACAATTGAATGAAAAACTTTTCTGACCTTATCTTTGAGCTTGGAGAATACATAGGTGAAGACTTAAAAGCAGATGATCACAATGCATGCTGCCTTCAAATTAACCAAATACTAAAAGTCCAAATTGAACTCGACGCTCCGTCGGAAAGAATTCTTTTAATCTCTTTAATCACAGAATTACCACCTGGAAAATTCAGAGAAAACATTTTGAGGGATGGCCTAAAAGCAAATTATTTAGCCGAGGAAAAAATCGGAACTCTATCCTATCTTGAAAGAGAAAATTGCCTTGTTTTATTTCACTATATTTTTACCCCTTCTATCACAAAAGAGATTCTCCATGAGAATCTTATTAAATTTATTGAACGGGCAACAGCATGGTACAACGCAATAGAATCGGGCAGATCTTCTCCAGATAGTGGCGAAATTCCTCAAAGTTTTGAAAAAAAAGGATCTATATTTGGATTTAAGTAAAATTATAGAGACATCTCCTGCAAAAAATGGATGGGAGAAAATCGGGCTAACATCGCATCATGGAATTAATACTCCTCTATTTTCCTTGCGGACAAAAAATAGCTCTGGAATCGGAGAGTTTCTTGATCTTATTTCTCTAATTGATTTTTGCCACGAGGCTAGCTTTTCTATTATTCAACTTCTTCCCTTGAATGATACAGGGCTTGACCCAAGCCCCTACAACGCAATTTCCGCATTTGCATTAAATCCTATTTACATCTCTTTATACGCTCTTCCTTTTGTAGGAGAAGATGATTTAAAACCTTTTAAACAACTCGATAAGCTAAGTCAAATCCCTTATTATGAAGTTATTCAACTGAAATTAAGTTTTTTAAAAAACTACTTTCAGAACCACTTCTCCTCTTTAAAAGAGGATCTCTCTTTCAAAGCGTTTGTAGAAACAACTGATTGGTTAAAACCATACGCCCTCTTTAAAGTATTTAAAGAACGCTTCCAAAATAGATCATGGAATGAATGGCCAGAAGAGTATCAAAACCCATCAAAAGAGGCTCTCAAAGCTCTTTATGAAAAAGAGATGCCCTCAATGGAATTCTATTTTCTGTTGCAATATTTTGCTTTTAAGCAACTCAGGCGCGTTAAATCGTATGCAAATCAGAAGGGTGTCTTTCTAAAAGGGGATATTCCAATTTTAATTAGCCCAGATAGCTTAGATGTATGGCTATATAGAGACTACTTTAACTTAGATTTCTCTGCAGGAGCTCCGCCTGATATGTTTACACCTCTTGGACAAAACTGGGGATTTCCAACTTATCACTGGGATATTTTAAACCAAAACAACTTTGACTGGTGGAAAACAAGACTTACCATTGCAGCAGAATTTTACGACATTTTTCGAATCGACCATATCATCGGATTTTACCGAATTTGGGCAATAAAAAAGGGAAGCAAAGCAACTGAAGGCTCTTTTTTCCCTCCAAATGAAGCAGATGCATTGGCTCAAGGCGAATTTCTTCTATCTAAACTCCTCTCTTTTACAAGTATGTTCCCCATCGGCGAGGATTTAGGTCTTTTTATTGATCACATCCGAAGATCGCTTGCAAGACTTGCTATTCCAGGTACAATAATCCCAAGATGGGAAAGATATTACGACTCAGATAGCTCTTTCATCGCCTACAAAGACTACCCCCCTCTTAGTTTAACAACCCTTTCGACGCATGATACAGAAACACTTGCACAATGGTGGTCTTTATTTCCAGCTGATGCAAAACAATTCGCACAAAACTTCAACCTCCCCTATGAAGAGAGCCTCTCCCCTACACTAAGACTTCGTATCTTGCAAGACGCCCATAAATCAAGTTCTTACTTCCACATAAATCTCCTAGGAGAATACCTAGCTCTAGATCCCCTTTATGTCCATAAAGACCCTAAAGAAGAACGCATCAATATTCCTGGCACCCTACTCTCATCGAATTGGTGCATGAGATATGTCCCCACCCTAGAGACTCTCCTCTCTGACTTTTCTCTCATTCAAAAAATGAAATCTCTTTCATAATAAATTGCATCATAAATAGAGACCCTTTTTGATTTTTTCAAAAATATACTCTTTTCTGGTTCACAAGAAAATGAGTGCGGTATCTCAGGCTTTCTGAAAAATTTGCTTTTTTTACAAAAGTTAATTTTTAAACAGCCTCTAAGAAGCTATCCTAAAATTGATCGAAAAAAAATTATGATTTTATGGTATAGTTGTCTCTATCGTGAAAAAACTTATTTTATCTACTATTTTTTTCTTTTTTCCTCTTATGGCAGATTTATATGAGGAGAGAGTCGACGTACTTTATAGCAGTCTAGATCCTAATTCATTAACCGAATTATTTGCATTTTACAATTTATATCCAGAAACAATATCTGGCAAAAAAGCCTATCAAAGAGCTTGGGATCTAATTAATTTGCACAGGAATGAATCGATTAGACCCCTACACATTAAAGAATTTACTCTAGATATTAAACCGATTATATCTCTTGTCACAAGAGAGTCTTATGAAGAGTCTATTCTCTTAACTGAAAAAGAGTTACAAGCAATTGATCCTCTAACATCTCATTTAAAAAATAAAGAACTAAAAGGACACCATACCTTTGAAACAGATGTAATTGTGCAGTTGCCGAGTGAAGAAGTCGATTTAGCAAGAGCTATTTTTCTCTACCAATTTGGAAAAGATGATCCCTTAAAAATACGATCGTATGAAGCCTATCTTGATATGATGGCAATCCAAATTCTTGCAAGACTTCCAAAAAATTATACAGACCTTCAAGCGTTAGAAGCAATCAATCACTTTGTCTTTCATGAAATGCGCTATAGATTTCCGCCGCACTCGATGTGGACAGAAGATGTTGATCTCTACACCTTCCTCCCCTCCGTCTTAGATAGCCGCCACGGGGTCTGTTTGGGCGTTTCTATTCTCTACTTAAGCCTATCTCAAAGAATTGGCCTCCCCTTAGAAATCATCACACCTCCTGGTCATATTTACCTCTCCTATCAAAAAGATGGTAGAGAAATCAATATTGAAACAACTGCTCGGGGCCTCAATATTCCAACAGAGATGTATCTTGGAATCAACAATAAAACTTTGAAAAGACACGAACTAAAAAATGTAGTTGGCTTAAATTTTATGAATGCGGCAGCAACTGCTTGGCATCATCACGACTATAAACTAGCCCTTTCCTTTTATGAAAAAGCCTCTCTTTTTCTTCCTAATTACCCACTTCTCATGCTATTTACAGCCTACAATCACCTCCTTGATGGAAATATCGAAAAGGGAAAAGCTTTATTAGAAAAAATGAAAGATCACCCTGTGCAAGAATCGCTTTATCAAGATACAATTGCAGAAGATTACTTACTCGGAAACGTCTCTATTGAGGGTATCAAAGCAGTCTTTGAAGAAGTTGATGAAACAAGAGACTCCATCTTAGAAAAACAAGCAAAAATCAAAAAGATCGTTGCAACCCACCCGAAATTTCGAGAAGGCATCTTTCATCTCGCGATCACATGGCTACAACTAGGCCGAAATAAAGAAGCAATTGAGTCTCTCAAACAATACCACACATTAGATCCAACAAACCCTACCGTAGAATACTATCTATCTGCCCTCTCACTCCAGCGCTGGTCTTACAAAGATGCAATCAAACACTTAGACTTTTGCAAGCTTATCCTGAAAAAGCACGATCATCACCCAAAACTTATCTCACATCTTGAAAAAGACCTTAGACAAAACGCGCCAACTCATCTTCTCTAAGAAACTGTACTAAAACCATGATTAGGATGCTTTGCTCCGATAAATTGCATATTTTGACTTATGCAACTATTTCGACGATTTTTTCTTCCTGAAGATAGGGGCTCTGTTTCCTAATTCAAAAAGGTCTGCAAGTAGCGTGATTTTGGAATAAAATCACGCCTCCTCTTCATAATTAGATGATTTATTTTGAATATCTTAATTTATTCATTTTGTTTAATATTAAAGA